>ENA-OQIL01000088-OQIL01000088.1-human-gut-metagenome-genome-assembly--contig:-NODE-88-length-45611-cov-29.783089_pt1 | contig 45611 bp, 35 predicted proteins | sample MGYA00242583_ERZ504748 | MGnify/ENA primary metagenome ERZ504748 (study PRJEB26092, sample SAMD00036191) | human gut metagenome | host: Homo sapiens | study: EMG produced TPA metagenomics assembly of...
TTGGCGGGCAGCAATGACAAGAATGTATTACTTCTTGGTGGTCACGCTCTTGGCCTTACTCCACCCTGGAGTTAGAGCTTTACTGCTCTTGCCACCGAATTTTTACGGTTTTATAGGTGCGTACCCGCACATAATACTTCTTCTTGGCGGACAGCTTGCTCACGGACTTAGAAGTGGTCTTATTCTTGCTGATCGTCACCGCCTTGGCTTTCTTAAACTTGCTGCTGGTACTATACTGCACCTGGTAGCCGGTGGTTTGCGTCGCCTGCTTTTTCCAAGTGACCTTAAAGCCTTTCTTGGCAGCGGTGACTTTAGATACGCTGGTGCCCTTGGGGTTAATGTTATAGGTCATGGACTTACCGCCGCTGTAATTGCCCTTGAGGGTCACTTTTACGGTGTATTTGCCCACATTCTTCATACCCTTGGGATAGCTGACGGTATAATCCGTGCCGCTTTTCAGGGTCTTGCCCTTGCTGTTTTTCACGGTCACGCCGGGGCGCTGCACCTTGCCGTTATAGGTATAAGCAGTTTTGCTCAGCTTTGATATTAGATGCTTTGGCGATCACTGTCTTGCCGGTGACTGCGCCGCAAACGCTACATTTTTTGTAGCTCTGACCGTCCTTAGCGGTGGTGGCTTTGGTCAGCTGCGATTTGTAGGAATGGCCTTTAGGCTTAATATTCGCCACGGTGTAGCTATCGCCGCACTGGGTACAGGTATATTTTGTCTTGCCATAGGCGGTGCAAGTGGGCTGCGCAATCACCTTACCGGAGTAAACATGAGCCAGCGCTTTAAAATCCCACAGCACATTATAATCCGGCACGCCGGCGCCCATATTGCCCTCGGCATACTGCCAAATATCCGCATACACGCCGGTTTTGCCAATCTGCACCGGGGCGGAAAAATCAGTGGTTTTTGGCTGCCAGTTGGCGTACCACAGCTTATAGCCCTTGCTATGCAGCGTCTGCACATCCAAATAATTGGCAAACCAATTCAGGTTGGCGTAGACCATCGGAGTGTAGCCCGCTGCGCGAATGGCGTCGCAAAAAGTAATGGCGTGCTGAATAATGGTCTTTTTGTTGCTGTTGTCCAGGATCAGCTGATCCTCCAGGTCATAAGCCACCGGCAGCACAAAATACTTGTACTTGCCCTTCATCTGAGCCAACACGCTCTTAACATAATTGGCCTCAATCGTGGCCTCCTTGGTATTGAACGCATAGCTGTAATGGTACACGCCAAAGGGCACGCCTGCTGCCTCCGCCGCGTTCACATTATCCCAAAACTGCGGATCCAGGTGGTCGTTGCCGTAGCTCATACGGATCATGGTAAAGGTCTTGCCCGCATTCTTCCATGCGGTGTAATCCACACCTTTTCCGTTATGCTGAGACACATCGGTGCCAAACACCGGCGCCGTAGTGGCCGCCCATGCCGGTAACACGGTAGCGCACATCAGCACCAGGCACAACAGAGCGCAAAACAGAGATTTACATTTTTGTTTCATATCACACCTCGTTTGGGTTGTTTATTCAGCCTCACTATAACACAAAGAGAAAACAAAGTCAATTACCGCACTTTGGTACTTTTTACCGGGGACCAGGCGCCGTACAGCTTGCCGCCCTTTTGCTTTTTATACACCCGAATGCGCACATAATACTTTTTCTTGCTTTTGAGTTTCGTCAGGGTCTTGGCGGTGGAACCCGCCTTGGTTATCGTTACCGACTTGGTGGTGGATTTGGTAAATTTGGACGAAGTGGAATAGCTGATCTGGTAACCGCTAATGCCACTGCCTTTCTTCCACTTTATGGTCAGTCGGCCTTTTTTGCTGCTTTTCAGCGATGCGATCGCCGGTTTCAGCTGTGCCAGCTTTTCCGTCTTTTTGGCGCCGCAAGCGGTGCACTTATATTTCTTATATCCGGTGGCAAAGTAGGTAGCCGCCTTTTTGGCGGTGCACTTATAGGCATGCACATGGATCTTAAATTGCCGCCTGCTCTTAAAGTTGCCCTTGCCCTGCACCGTTACCGTGCGGGTGGTGCCGCTGGTGGCAATGGACACAGTGTAATCCTTGTTCTGCCGCAAGGTCTTGCCCTTATAGGTCGCTTTGATCGTGGCGCCCTTCGCGGTAGGGGTACACCGAACAGACACATCTCTGTCGTTCAGGGATTTTTGATGGATCTTAAAGTGTAGCACAGCCGTACCGGTATAATCGCCCTTGCCCTGCACCGTCACATTGGCGGTACCTGCATTGGTATTGGCGCTGTAACGGACTACCGTATAGTCCCGACCGGACTTTAAGCCGCTTTGACTGTCAAACCAAGCAGTACCGGGGCGCTGGGCACTGCCGTTATAGGTCACCGGCGCGCAAACATCCGACCCGCCGTACCCGGCAATAGACGCCGGGGCGATGGTATAAGTATAGGTCGCGCTGCCGGTCAGGTACTTGGAACCTTCCAGAGCCGTCACGGTATAGGTGCCGCTGCCGGCATGCACCGTGGAGCCGCTGTATGTGAGGGCGTAGTCCTCGCCCTCTTTGAACGTCTTTTTATAAGGCTTGCCGTCTGTGGTGGTGCCTACAAAGGTCATGGCAGACATCACATCTGCAATGCTCTTGCCGGAGTACGGCGCCTGCACATCGCCAAAGCCTGCCCGGTTCATGGGCAGCTTGGCAATTTCAAACCGCAGCCGGTTGGTACTGTTCCCCACCAGCTTGCCGATATAACGGTCGCTGATAGAAAAATCCAACACGATGGTGTACTTGCCGGGCTCGGACAGGGTATCCACCTTTGTGCCGTTCTCATCGAGGAACGATACGGTGTAGTCCTTATCCCGCACCGCAGTATGGCCGTAGCCATCCACCACATGCACATCCACCTGAATGGGGCAAACATTATACGTAATGGCACCGTTTTTATCCAGATTGTGCAGTTCAATCTGGTTCTTTTCCTTGGTTACATCAATCTTGTTGAGGTAAAAGGAGCAAGGAAGCTGTGCAGTACCGTCCGTGGCAATAATGGTGTGCCGTCCCGGCGCGTAACGATCGTCGCCGGTCTCATACACGGTGGTGTACTCCCGACCAAACACGTAGCCCGGAATCAGCAGAGAAAATTCGCCTTCCTCGCCGACATAATCCAGCCCGGTGCCGTCCGGCAGAGGGGTCACCTTGGCTTGCCCGTTCTCGTCCGTCAGCACCGTACCGTTGCCGTCCGTCTGCGCCTTAAAATAGGCACAGCTGCCGTCCGCCGCCCGTTGAATCAGAATAGAATCCCGTATTTGGCCTTCGGCACCGCGACGCATCAGCACCATATAGCCCTGTCCGTCAAAATCGGACAGATCCTCGCCGGTAGAGGCAAAGCGGTAGTCCGTCGCAGACAGTAGCGGGTACGATTTGGTATCGTCCAACTGCTGATGGTCGTTTTCCAAAGTGAAGTATGCATTTTTCGACCCACAAAGGAAATAGTAATAATTGATAAAACCCGGGAACCGCAGGTTGTTGGAGGCGGCAAAGGTGGCGTCCACCTGATACCATTGGTAGCCGCTGCCGGTGCCGTCATCCAAATACACAAAGTTCCAGGCGTGCATATCCTTTTGTGGTTCCCCGGTGATCTCATTGCGCACCATTTTGCTGCCCATCACCGTGTTGCAGGCAATGCCGTTCAAACGGCACAGATAGTAAAACAGCGCCGCGTAACCCTCGCACACGGCCTTGCCCTGGCCGGTGGTGCCGATCACCGTCAGGCTGTTTTTTTGCCGCACGGACCAATCGTAGCCGGTGCTGTCCAAATCCGCAGCCCCCTGCCCTGTAAGGCCAAAGAACGCTGCGTAGGCGGTGTGGGCGTACCAGTCGGTCACTTGATGATTCATAAAATTCTCATAGGCAGCGGTGTTGTACACCGTATTCTCCGCCAAAAAGTCATAAATGGTCTTGACGATCAGGTACTGGCGGCGGTTTGTATCCTTCTCCGCCGCGATGGTGGGATTATCGGTAACAAACAGTTGGTTCCACTTTTTCGCCGCTTGGCGCAGGATCTCCATTTGCTGCACCGTGTCGCAATATTTGAAGGTGCAGTGCACCTCATAAAAGGCCACTGGGCCGTTCCAGTCGTCATAGCCCTCCACATTGAGCCAAGAGATTTTCAAATCATCTTGCTGAAAGTCCTGAATCTGGGCGTCCAAAAAATCGCCGCCCTCAATGGTGCCCGCTTTCTCCGCCAGGGCATTGCTTCGCAGCCGCTCATACAGCGCCGTCCGAAGATTGCCGGTGGTAGGGTCGTAATCGCTTTTTTCCACCGCAATATACAGGGTAAAAGCAGTCTCTCGCCGGAGCATACGGTGCAGCGCGTCTGTCAGCGCCGTATCTATATCCTGCTGAAAGCAGTGCCAGGTCTTGACCTTCGTGGTATCGTCCCCCACCGCCGCCCAAGCGGTACCGTCCGGAGCCAGGTACGGAGCCAGGCCGGTACAGTCCTCTGCGCTCTGCCCCTCGGTATGGACTGTATGGGTCGTACAGACGGTAGCATTTGCCAGTCCATCGGCAGCCGCAGCCGTAACCGGCATAGCGGTACACACCAGCACCAGCGCCAGCAAAAGAGATAGCAAACGCATTCTTTTCATACCCATACCTCCTGATAAAACAAAAGCCTCTATTCCAATTTGATTATACCCGATCGTGGCAAAAAAGGCAAGAGAAAGCCGAGGACCTGCAAAATACAAGTCCTCGGCTGTTTTTTCAGTGTTTATTTCGCCTGCAAAACCGCTTTGGTAATAAAGGCGTCTATATCCCGGTACACCTCCGGGCTGTTGGTCTCTCGCAGGATCTCGTGCCGGGCACCGGGATACAAAAGAACCTGCACCCGGGTGTGGCCGGTGGCCTTCAGCCGGTCGCTGACCGCCCGAATACCGGCGCCGTAATTGCTCACCGGGTCCTCCTGGCCGGACACAAAGAGAATCGGCAGATCCTTTGGTACCCGGGCGTACCAGTCCTTACTGCCGCACTCCAACATCAGCCGTCCCAGATCGCCGTAGGCGGCCACAGTAAAGGTAAAACCGCAGGCATCGTCTGCAACATAATCATCCACCGACGCGGTATCTCGACTGAGCCAGTCCACAGAAGTGCGACCCTCAAAATGATCGTTATAGCCCTTAAAACCGGTATTCTCCAGCCACTTGGAGCGGTAGCGCTTACCCTTAACGGCGCCCAGTACATTGGTCACCGCCACGCTAATATTTGCCAGCGGATTCGGCCCGCCGGTGCCCACATAAATGGCCGCCGCATAGTCCAGATCCGGGTAGCGGGCGGTAAAGCACCGCATAATAAAGCTGCCCATCGAATGGCCGGCAATAACCAGCTTCTTGTCCGGATACTCGCCCCGGGCAATATCATACAGCCGCCGCACATCTTGCAGCAGAGCATTGTACCCGTCCTTATCGCCAAAGAACCCCCTGTCCTCCGGCGTTTCGCAGGACTGACCGTGGCCCAGCATATCGTGCATAAAGACCGCATAACCCATATCCGCAAAGGCCTGCAAAAAGTCGCCGTAGCGGCCGCAGTGCTCAGCCATACCGTGGTGGAGCAGCAGCACGGCCTTCACATTGCCGTCCTCCGGATACCACTGCCAGGCATGGATGGTGGCCAGCGCGCTGGCGCTGGGATAAGTGTACGCTTTCGTTTTCATAGAAAAATCCCCCTTAACGCAGGCAATGCCTGCTGATTCTATGTAAAATTATTATCGCTACATATTCAGTTTTAGCTGTCGTTACTCTGCCTTTTCGTCCTCCAGCACCGAGGTGCAGTGGGGACAGCGGGTGGCAGCAATGTGGATCTCGCTCTTGCAGTAGGGGCAGACCTTGGTGGTGGTTGCCGCCTGAGCCTCTTTCTCATGGGTGGCGTGCTTCACTGCGTCTGACAGCTTATTCAGCCCCTTGACCATACAAAAGATGATCAGCGCCATAATCAGGAAATTCACCACAGCGGACAAAAACGCGCCGTAGTCCAAATAATTATCTCCCAGCAGATGAATCTTGCCCTGGATCTCCGCGCCGCCGATACAGTTGAGCAGCGGTTTGATGATCGAGTCCGTCAAAGCGGTAACCACGCCGGTAAAAGCGGAACCGATGATCACGCCGACGGCCAGGTCCATCACATTGCCGCGGGAAATGAATGCCTTAAACTCCTGGAAAAATTTCTTCATTTGCACATTCCCTCGTTTTTACACTTTTCGGCGCATAGCGCCTAACTGTATTCTATCACACAATGCCGGTAAAATCAAATGCCGGAATAAAATCTTTACCTACCGCGCTGCGCTCCTGCAAAAACACATGATCCATACCCAGTGCCAGGGCATAATCCACCACCTTGTCGTACTCCCGGCGGGTGATGGCGCGCGTCAGCTCCGGGTAGCGCTCCAGCCCCGGCATAGGGGTGTACTGGGCCATCAGGGACACATAGGTACCCGGCAAATGGCTGTGCAGCCAGTTCAGCGCCTCAATGGAAGAATTGGTATTGCCCGGCAGAATTAAATGACGCACGATCATACCGGACAGCATTTTATCCCCGTCCCACCGGTCCTGCACCTGGCGGCGCATTTCCAGCAGCGCCGGGCCCACCCGCTCCACATAGTCCGGCGCAGCGCTGTAAGCCGCCGCCTTAGCCGGGCGGGTGTACTTAAAATCCGGCAAATAAATATCTATCAGTTCCTCCAGCTGCCGCAGGGTCTCTATTCGCTCATAGCCGCCGGTGTTGTACACCACCGGCACCGGGGGCTTCCATCGGCGCAGCAGCCGCGCCAAGGCCGGTGCGTACTGGGTGGGGCTGACCAAATTGATATTCTGCGCCCCGGCGTCAATCAGCCGCTGCATACCGGCAATCAGCTGGTCCTCGGTTAGGTCCACGCCCTTGCAGCCCCGGCTGATCTCCATATTCTGACAAAACACGCACTTCAGCGGACAGCCGGAAAAGAAGATTGCTCCGCTGCCGGATTTGCCGCTGATACACGGCTCCTCCCAGGCGTGCAGCGCCATGCGCGCCACCCGAAAGGCAGCGCCCACACCACAGGCACCCACGGCCGTGGTACGGTCAACACCGCACCGGCGGGGGCAGGCATTACACCCACTCACAGCAGTGCCTTATAGAGATCGCCTTTTTTGTACGGAGTTACCGCGGCGATCTCCTTGGCGGCAGCGTTGACGGAAGCGCCTTTCTCCACCAGCGCACGGGCCTGTTCCACCGCCTGGTCAAAGGTGATGGCGTCCGTTGGCTCGGCCTTTTTGCCTGCCACGATCAGAACGATCTCCCCTTTGATCTTATTTTCCGTATAGTCTTTCTCCGCCTGTGCCAAGGTGGTACGCACCACCTGCTCATGCACCTTGGTCAGTTCCCGCACGATGGCAATCTCCCGGTCACCCAGCACCCGGTGCAGATCCCCAATGGTGTTGATAAACTTATGCGGCGCCTCATAAAAAATCATAGTGCGCTTCTCGTCCTTAAGCTCCTCCAGGTGGTCCCGGCGGGACTTTTTATTGACGGACAAAAAGCCCTCAAAGGTAAAGCGCCCGCTCTCCATACCGGACACCGCCAGCGCTGTGGCAAAAGCCACCGGTCCGGGCACGGACACCACCGGGATCCCCTGCAAGTGGCACAGGTGCACCAGATCCTGCCCCGGGTCCGAAATGGCAGGCATACCCGCGTCCGTTACAATGGCGCAATCCTCCCCCGCCGCAATGCGGGCGGTGATGATCTCGCCCCGCTCTCGACGGTTGTGCTCATAATAGCTGACCATCTCTTTTTTGATACCAAAATGATTCAACAGCTTTAAGGTCACCCGGGTGTCCTCTGCTGCAATAAAATCCACAGTCCCCAGGGTGTCAACCGCCCGGGGCGACCAGTCGCTTAAATTCCCGATGGGCGTGCCCACCACATATAAAGTACCGCTCACTTTGCGCCTCCTTCAAAATATGCGCCGTATATTCTTCCCATTTCCGCCTGGCCCGCCGGACTTTCCAAAATCAGCGTAGGCTCTGCCGTTAAGTACGGCTTGGCGCCCTTGCGCCCCTCCATCAGCAGCAAAAAGGGTGCCTCTCCCTCCCGGTGCTGCACCAGCCGCAGCCGCTTAGGCTCCAAATCATGGGCACGCATAGCCGTTACAATATCCGCCAGCCGTTCCGGTCGATGGCAAATGCAAAACCGCCCGCCGAACTGCAACAGATAGCCCGCTGCCGCGCAGGCGTCCTCCAAGGTGCAGCACACCTCGTGCCGGGCAATTTGATCCCACGGCTCCGGAGACAAAATGCCCGTGTCCACCGGCTTGTACGGCGGGTTCATACTCACCAGAGTAAAGCTGCCCGCCGGGTACAGCTGCCGATGATCTCGCAGATCTGCCTGCTGCACGGTTAGTCGCTCTTCCAAATGATTCAGCGCAATGGATTGCTGCACCTGCCGTACCGCCCGGTCCTGAATATCCAGGCACGCCACCGGACTTTGCCAGGCATCTCGCAGCCAAAGCAGCGGAATAATTCCACAACCTGTACCCAAATCCAGCGCCCGATCCCGGCGGCGAATACGGGCAAAATTCGCCAGCACCACGGCGTCCGTACCAAAGGTGTGGCGGTCACTGACCACGATTTGCATGTGCTCTGCCAAAGGCATAACCGTCTCGTTCATAGGCTCTCCCACTACCGGGCCGTGCCCGGGTCTTTGCGCTTATTATATACCTACCGCCCCGCTTTGGCAAGCGGACAAAAAAAGACACGCCCAAAGCCAAAGCTCTCGGCGTGTTCCTTTTTGTTTGTACAAAAGCAGAAAAATCTACAAAATCCGCTTATGCCTGGGCAGGCGCACCCACGGGGCAGGTTGCCTCGCACGCACCGCACTCAATGCAAACGTCAGCGTCAATTACAAATTTGCCGTCACCCTCGGAGATGGCGGAAACCGGACACTCTGCTGCGCAAGCACCGCAGGAAATACAATCATCAGAAATCTGATATGCCATGATAAACACCTCCTGTATGTTTCTCAACCTAAATATAACAGCATTGATTTGAAAATGCAAGTGAATTCTAAAAAATTAGTCTTGCCTTACTTCTCCGCCTGGGCGGGCTTGTCCGCTTTTTTCTCATTTTTGCCGCCGCGACGGGGCGCACGCACCACGCGCACTTCTTCCCGATTGACGATCACCGGTGCGCCCTCCGGCGCATTATCCAGCTGCACTTTCAGCTTGCCGGTGAGCAGCGCAGCGTCTACCACCGTGCCTCGACCCTCTCTGCAATCCACCACGGTGCCGCGACGGGGAGTGATCTTTGCCAGGTATTCATAAGAGTTCTGCTCATATTTCAGGCAGCACATCAGCCGTCCGCAAGTGCCGCTGATCTTAGAGGGGGACAGGCTCAGTCCCTGCTCCTTGGCCATTTTGATAGACACAGAGTGGAAGTCATTCAGGAAAGTGGAGCAGCAAAACGGCCGCCCGCACACGCCCAGACCGCCCAGCATCTTGGCCTCGTCTCGCACGCCGATCTGGCGCAGCTCAATACGGGTATGGAAAGTGGAGGCCAGATCCTTAACCAGCTCTCTAAAGTCCACACGGCCGTCCGCGGTAAAATAAAACAGAATCTTGGACCCGTCAAAGGCGTATTCCACCTCGGTCAGGTTCATATCCAGCTTGTGTTTCTCGATCTTTTGCAGGCACACCTCGTAGGCGCGCTTCTCTTTTTCTTTATTTTCTTCCAGAATTTGCTTGTCTCTGGCGGTGGCAATACGCAGCACCGGCTTGAGGGGTGCAGTGACCTCATTCTCTGCCACCTCTTTGGGCGCATACTGGGCGACGCCGCATTCCATACCTCGGGCGGTCTCTACCACCACCAGGTCGCCTTTCTTAATCTCCAACCCCTTAGGGTCAAAATAATATGTTTTGCCGGTGTCCTTAAACCGAACGCCTACCACTTTTGTCATAATCTATCCTCCTAACGGCCGATCGCCTGGCGCAAATCGGCGCAAAATTTTGTGATCAGCAGGGCGTTATTGGCATTTTGCAGCGCCCGCTGATAAGTGTCCTCTGCCACAGATAACAGTTGCAGCAGTTGTTTTCTTGTACATTTGGATCCAAGCAGCCGGGGAATTTCATCGCTGCCGGAAAGCAGATCGGCGCCGCTGTCCAGTACCAATGCGTCCCGAAACAGATCCCGCAGCACCCCGCAGATATTCAGTACCGCCTGCCTGTCCTTTTGCAGGGGTGCACAGGCGCAAATGAGCGCATACTCATTCTCCGCCACCAGCGCGCGGCACAGTTCTGCGGACAAGGCGCTGTACTTGGCGGCCTCGCCGTCCTCCAGGCTCTCCATGGCCTTTCCGATGTTGCCGTTCCACAGCTGCAACGCCTGGCGCACCCGATCCGGGTCCGCCTCCGGCTGCCGCTGCAAAATATAATCCGCACCGATCTCTACCGGCACGCCCTCCAACCGAAACACCACACTGCGGGACAGCACCGTGGGCAGCAGAGCGCTCTTGTTCTCCACCGTTAAAATGAACCGCACATAAGCCGGCGGTTCCTCCAGCACTTTCAAAATGGCATTCTGGGCCTGCACGCTCATCAAATGGGCGTTAACCAATATGTAGATCTTATAATCCGCCTCGTTGGGGGTCATATACACATCGCCCACAATTTGATCCACCGTCTTTTTATGGAACGAGCGGGCGCCCCCCTCCGGGGCATAGACCAAAATATCCGGGTGCACCCCGGCACGGGCCTTGTGGCACTGGGGGCAGCTGTCGCAAGGGCGGTGCTCGCCCCGGCACACCAATGCCGCAGCCAGTTCACCGGCCAGCGTGCGCTTACCCAGACCGCTCTCCCCCTCCAGCACTACGGCGTGGGGCAGGCGGCCGCCGTCTACCAATGCAGACAGCTGCGCCTTGATTTTTTCATTCCCGAGAAAGTGCTTAAATTCCATACTTGCCTTTACAATTTGCGGAACTCGTCCACATTGATCACAAACGCCACAGCGCCGTATTCCTCCACGTCCACCGGCTGGCGCAGCAACGAGCCTTCCAGCGTGCTGGCCACGCCCGCTTGGCGCACCACCCGCTTGGTCACATGCTTCTTCAGCACATCGAACAGCTGCTCCACCTTGTGATCCTCCGTGCCGATAAACAGCGTGGTGTGCCCATCGGCCAAGAACTGACCGGTGGTGGAGATACGGGTGGAGGCAAAGCCCTCCTTCGTAATCGCATCCAAAACTTTGGAAACATCTTTATTGGAAATTACAGCCATAACCAGCTTCATATAAACATCCATCCTTTCCGTTAATGCTTCCTATTATACGCCTTGATTCATAACTTTACAACTATCTGTATTATCACTTCAAATAAAATTTACAATTTGTACTTATTTAGACAAATTTCACCTTTTTGGGGGTTAAATCACCGCTGCCAGCGCCACCACCACCGGCATGGTAACGATGGAAAACAGCGAGGACTGGGCGGCCAACTCGCTGCCCAAGGCGGCGTCATTGTCGTACTTGGCCGCATACATAGCCGTATTGGTCGCCGTGGGGGCAGAGGCGGAGATGACCATAGCAATCAGCAGATCACCCCGCACACCGCACAGGTAAAACAGCCCCACCATACACAGGGGGATCACTGCCAAACGCATCAGGGAGCAAAAGTACAGCTCTTTTTTGGCGAACATACGCTTCCAGTCCGCATTGGCCAGAAAGGTGCCGAAAATCATCATGGCCAAGGGCGAATTACAGTTGCCCACCATCTCCATGGGCCGCAGGATCACCTGGGGCAGCCTGGGCTGCAAAAAGAACAGCGGCAGCCCAATAAGCACCGCCATAGAGCCGGGATTCAGCACCAACCGGCGCAGGTCGATCTTGGCGGTATGGCCGCTGATCTCATAAATGCCGTAGGTAAAGGCCACCACATTAAAAACAGCCACATAAACGGAGCAGTAGAACACGCCCTCCGATCCAATCACCGCCAGAGCCAAAGGCAGCGCCAAAAAGCTGGCGTTGGAGAACAGCATACCGTAGCGGTACACGCCCCGCTCCATGGGACTGCGGTGGCGAAAGCACAGCTGTCCCAGCACGCCGCCCACCAGGTGGGTGGCAAAGGCGCACACAAACGCCAAAAGAATACCCCGCACATGGTCCGGGGTGTACGCCATGGTCATAAATGTATAAATAATGGCAATGGGCAGCACGATATTAAACAGCAGGTCGATCACCCGCTTGGCGTCCGCCTGGCGAAACACGCCCAACTTATCCGTCACAAAGCCGATCAGAGAGATCAGGTACAGCATCAGTACCTGACCGGCCACGGTCTTTAAGGTTGCAAAAAACAAAGGCACGCTCCTAATCCGCTGCGCTGCGACGGCGCAGATCCTGCACAAAAGCCAAGGCGAACACACCCAGCAATAAATCCGCCGGGCCGAAATACAGGCTGCCGTTCAACAGACCCCGGTGCCCGGCAAACAGTACGGACAGTCCGGGCAACGCCAGCACACAGCCGCACACAAACACCAGCAGGCCAAAGAACACCACCGCACGCCCTGCATGGTGGGAGGTAACCACCGCCGTTGCAAAGGAAAAGAGAAACAGCAGCAGCGCCACCAAAAACAGCACCTCGCACACCGTCTGGGTATCTACCAGCACACTGACCATCTTAGCTAAAATGGTTAGCAAACGGCAAAGCCCCCACAGCGCCGGCACAAAGTGAAAGAAGCGGAAAGCGCGAAAATCATACCGTCCGCCCCCATAGCTGCGCCCTACAACAAAATAGTAGGAGCAGCTGAGTAAAGCAAACAGTGCCGTCAGCCCTTCGCTGACCAGGTCATTCCACTGTAAATAAACCGCACCGTCCGCCAAGTCGTAGCACAAAAAGCAGCGGTAAATAAAATCAAAAAAGAACGCCACAGACACCAGATAGGACAAAACGGTCAGCCTGCGGCTGCCGCCGTTTGCAGCCACCGCCACTGCCGTATGGCTTTGGTGCAGGGCACACACAGTGCAACACACACCGGCACACAGCAGCAAAGCATACAGTCCATAAGTCAACGGCGCACCGGCAGCCGTGACCCGCCCGGTACTGCTGTCCGTAAAAAGGAGGAGCTGAACAAAGCGCAATACCACCGCCGCCCCGGTGATCGCAAAAGTCAGAATCCAAGGGATCAGTTGGGGTCTGGTACGCACTTTTTCGCTCCTCTTTCGTTCAAAATCAGCCCTGAACCTCTCGGTCCGCCGGGGCAATATATGTTCTGGTGTGGGACACGCTCTTGTATGCCGGACGCATAATTCGGCCGCCGGAAATCAGTTCCTCCAGCCGATGGGCGCACCAACCGGCAATACGGGCGGTGGCAAACAGCGGGGTAAACAGATCCTCCGGGATCTTCAGCACCTTGTAAACCAAACCGGAGTACAGATCTACATTGGCGCACATCACCTTGTCGTCGCCCTTTACCTCGGCAAACACCTCCGGAGTCAGCATCTCCACATTCTCCAAGGTTTTAAACTCTTTTTCAAATCCGGCCTCATAAGCCAGCTTGCGGGCATTGGATTTTAAGATCACCGCGCGAGGATCTGATTTGGTATAGACTGCGTGACCCATACCGTAGATCAAACCGGAGCCGTCACCGGCTTCTTTATTCAGGATCTTAACCAGGTAATCTTTCACCTGCTCCGGCTTGGTGGGGTCTGCCACATGGGCAATAATGTCCTCCATCATGTGCGTCACCCGAATGTTGGCGCCGCCGTGGCGAGGACCTTTCAGGGAGCCAAAGCCGGCCGTAATGGCCGAATACGTATCCGTACCGCTGGAGGTAAGCACACGGGTAGAGAAGGTAGAGTTGTTACCGCCGCCGTGGTCCGCATGGAGCATTAAGCAAATATCCAGCAGTTTGGCCTCTTCACGGGTAAATGTCTTGTCCACCCGCAGCTGATTTAAGATATACTCCGCCATGGTCTGCTCCTTGTTGATCGGGTGCAGGAACATGGTCTTGTTGTAGAATGTACGGCGCTTGATCTGATAGGCGCTGTTCATAATGGTTGGGGTCTGAGCGATCAGCTGCAAGGACTGACGCAGCACATTGGGAATGGAGGTATCGTCCGGGTTCTCATCAAAAGAGTAAAGGGACAAAATGCAGCGTGCCATCTTGTTCATAATATCCTTGGAAGCATGCTTCATAATCACATCTTCCACAAACTCGTCCGGCAGTGCCCGGCACTCAGACAGCACCTCGCGGAGAGAATACAGCTGATTGGCAGTGGGCAGATTGCCAAACAGCAGCAGCCACACCACTTCCTCATAGCCAAAGCGGTCCTCGGCAATGCAGTTGTCCACCAAATCACGAATGTCATAACCACGGTAAGACAACTTGCCGTCCGTAGGAATCCGCTCGCCGTCCAAAATATAATAGCCCTCTACCGAGCAAATACGGGTCAATCCGGCCATCACGCCGGTGCCGTCGCTGTTGCGCAGGCCCCGCTTTACCTGATAGCGTTCAAAATCGTGGGCATTGATATAGTTATTCTTCCCCAGCTCCTGGCACAAGTTGGACAGTGCGTCCATGGAGATGGGCGAAATATAATTGGAAGCCACAAAATCGCTCCTTTCAAACATACATTTAGAACAATCATTATACAATTATAATAGACAAATGTCAAGTTATCTGAAAGGAGAGATCCACTTTGAAAAAAGTATTGATCCTGTTTGCTCTGCTGTTTTTGCTCACATTCGGGGTGCCCATGTTCGCCGCATTTCACACCCAAGGCAGCAGTGATCTGGTAAGCCTGCTCCACTCGGCGGTGCTGGCGGCGCCTATTCTCTGATGGAATTATCGTTAATTTTCGTAATCCGGCAGTGGCAGACAGCCTGGATCACAGAGGCGGAAAACGCGCGGTTCCAGTCCGCTTTAACCGCTGCATACCCCGCCGGGTCTGACATTGCCAGCCGCGCCCCAACCTGCACGCCGTCGCATCCGGCGGCCTGCAAGCAGGCGTAAGCTCCGGTGCACAGGTCCACCAGCTTTTGCTCCGCCAGGCGCTCTATGGCGGCAATGGAGCGATTATCTATGGTACTGATATAGCCTTTTTGCACTTCGTCCAGCATCAGCTGTGCCTGCACCGTTACCCGGAACACCGAGCGGCCGTTCTCTATGGCGCTCTTCGTCCTCACCTTGCAGGATACCAGTTCCACCCCGATATGCCCCAACTTGTCATTTTGCAGGGTTAGCAGCCCGCTTTTGATCTTGCCATTCATCAGAAGAATACCAAAAGTATCTGTCATGTTCGCCGTGGCGGTCATCTTGCCCCCATCAAACAGCGCCAGCCCTACAAAAGCCGTATGTGTGCCCACTCTCTTTAACAGCGGCAAATAAATATCCGAGGTAGGACTGGCAAAGCAGCGCAGCGCGTCATTAACGGACACCACTGCGCCCATACCGCTATCCTGCCCATTCTGCAACAGGTGCACCATATTTGCGCTGGGCACCAAAGCGTCGTCTTCCTTACTCTGCAGCAGCGCCTTGGCATTACCGTCTGCCACACACAGCAGCACATCCGGCCGACTTGCGGCGCTGCGCACAAAGTAATCCATATTGTCGCCCACCCCGTGCCGTGCCACGCTGCTGCTGAACACCGTAATCTTGTTTTGTCCCAAAAACAAATTGCGGGACAAGTCCTTAGACAGCTTAAACAGCGCCTGGGAAATACCGGTGCCGCTCTCTGCGGTATTAATGGTAATATTGCCGGACAGGGCCTCCGAACCGTTGCCGCTCTTGGTCATATTCAGGGTCTGCACCGAGACGGACACCCCGTTTGCCGCCCGGTCAATGCTCATGCCCTCCACCACCGCCAAATTGCTCAAGGTGTGCCGCCCGGAGCAGCCGCACAGCGTAGCCGCCACCAGCAGAAAGCAAAGAAGCAGCTTAATGGTTCGTCTCATTTGTACCACGCGCCTTTCTGTGCCCCAGTAGCCAAACCAGGGGAATGAGAGAGGAAAACACTACGAAGGGCACCACTGTGATCAACGGCGAGTGCTGACCCACAGTCATCAACCGTTCCAGCGCACAACTGACGGCAAAGGCCGCCAAACCGGCACCCAGGCACTTGCCCTTGTGCCCACCACTGCCCGGCAGGGTCTCTGCCGCACAATAGATCAGCAGTGCCGCCTTAATAAAGATAGCAAAGATCCAAAAGCCGGTGTACAGCGCGTCCATACGCACCATTGAGCCGCTGCCTGCCAGCTGAGAGAGGGTATAAACCGGAAACGCCTGTAACCCGGCTGCGTCTCCCATCACGCCGATGGCAAAGAGAAACAGCAGGCTCGTAGTCAGGTACGAACACCCCATAGCGCCATAAAAGGCACCAAAACGACGTCCGCCGATGACCACCCGGTCCGCCAGCACCAAAAAGATCGTAATCTCTGCCGTATTGGCAGACAGCACCACGCCGTTTTGCACCACTTCACCCACGGTGTTGCTGCCTGGTGGAAACAGGCTGAACCATTGGAAGTGCTGCACATTAAAGCCAAGCACCACCGCTACCACAAGCACAATCAGGCAAAAGGCGAAGCCGGAAAAACGAGACAATCCTTGCAGCCCAACCAACGCCCCATACACCGCAAATAGAAGAATCAGCAAGGCAAATCCCCAACTTTTGGCCTCCGGATTCAACCGGGCAGAGGCGAAGTAGGCAAAGCGGCTCACATTGATCCCCGCCAAGAAGATAAAATTACAGGCATAAAGAGTGCCCAGCGTTCTGTGCGCCAACGGTGAGCAGTCCCGCTGCACACAAAGAAGCGCAGGCACCGCAAACAGCAGGGAAAGCACCAGCGCCACCCCCACGCTCATCAGCATTTGGGTAGACAGCTTACCTGCCATAATAGACTGCACATGGGTCAGGCTCACCACCAGGCGGCTGATATACAGCATAGCAAACAGACTGAACGGAGAAATTTTGCTATTATTCACACTGGTCAATATGCGCACCCCGCAGATCCTGCACCCGCACCCGGCGGCGGGCCAGCTTGGTCCAACTTTCCCGATAAAACACATCGCCCAGGGAGCGCACATTTAGTGGCGCGATGGGGGCGGCGTACGGCACGCCGTAGGGGCTGAGACTGCAAATATTCACAAACAGCGCCGCCATACCCAGCATCAGGCCGTAAAGTCCGGTGAGTCCCCCGGCCAGGATAAACAAGAGCCGCAGCACCGACACGCTGTCATACAGCGGAAACGCCACATAAGAGGCAATGGCGGTAATAGCGATAATCACCAACATAGGCGCACCGATCAGCCCGGCAGACACGGTGGCCTCACCGATGACGATGGCGCCAATGATAGACACCGCGTGGCCAACGACCTTGGGCAACCGCAGCCCCGCCTCTCGCATGATTTCATAAAAGATCAGGGTCATAATGGCCTCATTCATCAGGGACAGCGGGGTGCGAAACTCTGCCGACGCAATGGTAAACAGCAAGTTGGTGGGAATCAGTTCTTGATGAAAAGTGCCCAGCGCCACATACACCCCGGGCAAAAACACGGAAATACCAAAGCTAAAATACTTCAGCAGCCGCACAAATCCACCGAAAAACGGCGGATAATCATAATCATCCAAAGACTGAAAATTATCGCTGAAAAGATACGGCACATAAAGCACAAAGGGCGTGCCCTCCACCAGTACCGCCACCCGGCCCTCATAAAGCTTGGACGCCAACACATCCGGGCGCTCCGTGGTGCCTACGGCAGAGAAAAAGGAACGCATATTTGTGTCTAAAAAGGGCACCAGTTCACCGTAATCCGCCACCGTGTTCAAATGCGCGTCCTTTAGCCGCTGCTCCACCGCATTCACCAATTCCGCCGCGGCACGGTCATCCAAAAAGGCCAGTACCACCGGGGTTGGGGCGGCGGTGCCCAGCTGGATTTGGCGCAGCTTTAAGTGATGGGTTTTCATGCGCTTACGCAGCAGCGCCTTGTTGTCGTTCACAGACTCCACAAAGCACTCTTTGGCGCCGCGTACATTGCTTTCGCTCTCCGGCTCGTCGGTACTGCGCTTGGTCCAGCCCTGAATACCCATGACCATAGCCCGGGGACAGCCGTCCAACACAAACACGCAAAAGCCGCTCATCAAATAATAGTAAGCATCCTCGAAGGTCTCTGCCTCTTTCAGCTCTACCGACTGCACGCAGGTGCGCATCAGCTGACGGAACTGCTCGTCAGGCGTGCGGGCCTCCACCTGCGCGCCCAGCACCGGTCCCATAATCATCTGCCCCAGCTGCAAAGAATCCACCAATCCGTCCATCACAGCGAAAAAGCACTTGCGACCGCCGGTTTCCGCCTCCTTGAGCAAAAAATCCGAGCAGTCCGCAAAGTCCGCCTTAAATTTCTGTACATTATCATTATATTGACGCCTAAGGTTTTCCAATTTCTATCACCCGTACTAATTTTGGCATAACCGGGGGATTTATTCACAAAATACAACCGGTGATTGAAATGACAGTAACTCTTATTCGTGCACTGCTGATCTACTTTACCGTCATTCTGGCTATGCGGATCATGGGCAAGCGCCAGATCGGCGAGCTGAACCCCCACGAGCTGGTCATTACCATATTGGTGAGCCAGATTGCCTCCATTCCCCTACAAGACAACACCATGCCCCTGGCCAACGCCTTTTTGCCCATGCTGCTACTGGTAAGTCTGGAAATTCTCGCCTCCGTGGCGTCCATGAAAAGCCTGCGGCTGCGAAACCTGCTGCAAGGGCGACCCATCTTTCTCATACGCCACGGCAAACCGGATCAAAAGCAAATGCGTCGCCTGCGCTTTACCGTAGATGACTTGATAGACGCCCTGCGCCAAAAGGATGTATTTGATCTGTCCACCGTGGAGGAAGCGGTGGTAGAGACCAACGGCAGCCTGTCCGTGCGGCTGCGTACGGAGGAAAGCCCGGTGACCCCCAAGCAGTTGGGCGTACCGACGCCGGACAACGGCTTTCCCATACCCGTAGTCACCGACGGCCACATTGTGCCGGAATATTTCGGTGACCAAGTGCAGGACACAGCAGCCATTGCCAAGGCGCTGCAAAAGGAGAGCCTACGCCCCGGTGAACAGCTGGTGGTGACCATAGATGACAGCGGCACCGTCTTTGCCGTAAAAAAGGAGAGAAAAAAGTGAAGCGCACTTGGTTTGCCATTTTGTTTTTGCTGCTGGTTGCAGGGCTGTGTATCTTTGAACAGCACACGGTCAAGACCACCTTTGAGAATATGGAGACCCTACTGCAAAGCATGGACGCAGCCGCCGCAGAAGAGAATTACCCGGAGGCAGAACGCAAGGCCCGCCAACTGCAAAACATTTGGACCGCCCGCTACCCTACCCTGTGCGTGCTCATGGAGCACCGCGCTTTACAAGAGGCAGGGGTAACCCTGGGCACCCTGCAACCCTTGGCGGGGGACGAAAGCGACGATCTGCGCCCCACCATTCGCCAGTGCCAAACGGAACTGGCCGAGATCTACGACAACAGCAAGGTAACGGTGGGCAACATCTTTTAGCAACACAAAAGCGAACGATATAAAAATCGTTCGCTTTTTTATCGTTATTCACTTTTGGCGTTCTTATACTTCTCCGCTTGCAGGCGGAACATATAAGCATAAATGCCGTCTGCCGCCATCAGTTCACTGTGCGAGCCGCTCTCTATGATCCGACCCTGCTCCATCACATAAATTTTATCCGCCTGCACCGTGGTGGACAACCGGTGAGAAATAAAGATCACCGTCTTGTCCCGGGCAGCCTCCAGCATAGCTCGGTTCAGCTGGTATTCCGCCACCGGGTCCAAGTTGGCAGAGGGCTCATCCAGGATCACAAAGGGGCAGTCCTTGTAGAATGCCCGCGCCACCGCCACCTTTTGGCTCTCGCCGCCGGAAAGCATCAGTCCGTCATCGTCAAACTCCCGCAGCAGCTGGGTGTCCACTCCCCGGGGCAAAGGTCGCTGAAAGCCGCTGTGGTCCAGCGCACGGCGCACCCGCTCCGGGTCAAACTGCGGGCTGAGCGCCACATTCTCCCCTACCCGACAGGCAAACAGCTGGAAGTCCTGGAACACCGCCGCAAACCGATCCCGATGGCTTTGCAGGGTGCAGTCCCGAATGTCTTGCCCACCAATCAGGATCCGCCCATCGGAGGGCTCATACAGCCGCAGCAGCAAATTGGTCAAGGTGGTCTTACCGGCGCCGTTGTAGCCTACCAGGGCGATCTTCTCTCCCGGGTGAATCGTCAGGTTAATATCCTGCAAAACAGGCGCCGCCCCACCGGGATAAGTAAAGGTCAGGTGCTCCAGCTTGATCTCGCCGGACCGGCTCTTGGGCGCCACCTGCGCCCCGTCCCGAATGGTGGGTTCGGCATGGAGAAAGGCCCGGTACTTTTCGATCAGCTTGGCCCGCTCGTCAAACTGGGCAACGCCCCACACGGTGAGGAAATTCAGGCTCATGGCGATGGCATAGGCGCCGTTAAAGCTGGCCACAAAATCCCCGGGGCTGATCTGGTGGCGCACCAGCACCAGGTAGCCCAGATACATGGGCAGTACAAACATAAAGCCCAGCACCTGCACGCCGGTCTCCTGGAGCAGATAGCGGCGAGTGATCTTGCCGAAATATTTCTTTTGACAGGCGATCACATCCTCCGCCGCTTGGTCGTAGCGCTCCATCAGCAGAGGCGCAATGCCGTTCATACGCACCTCTTTGGCGTAATCCTGCAAGTAAAACAGCCGCTGGAAGTAGTCTGATCGCCGATGATAGCGGGTGTTCTCCACCTGGCGCTGCACCTGCAAGTTGCTAATGGCCTTGCTTAGTGGCAAAAACAGCAAAATAGACGCCAAAATAATCACCAAACACAGCGGGTCAATGGTCAGCAGCACAGAGGAAATGGCAATCAGCGAGATCAAGTTGCCAAAGTACCGGCGCACCAGGCCCAGCAGGTTTTGGATATTGTCGCCGGAGGACTCAATGGTCAGAATAAAGCGGTTGTAAAATTCCGGGTCATCATAAGACGCCAGGTCCAGCTCCGCCGCCTTGGCATACAGCCGCCGGTTCAGCCGGTAATAGGCTTTCTCCCTTTGCACATTCCAAAAGAACTCCCGATACAAATAGGACGCCAGCCGGCACAGCGCAAGCAGCGCCACCACAACGGCCACCACGGCGTACAGCCGCTTTAAGTCCCGACCGGAGGTAACAATGTCGATCACATACTTAACCCCCAGCACGCTGACCAGCTGGCCGGGCAGCACCGTCAGCACGCCCCATGCCAGCTCACCGATCACCAGCGCCGGGGAGGCTGCAAACAGCAGCCGCAAAAAGTAGAATAAATTGGAGAACATGGAGTGCTCTTCTGCATTCTTAGGCTTGCGCACCGGCGGCACCCCCTTTCTGCTTGTAACCGGAGGCTTGCAGGCGGAACATATCCGCATACAGTCCGTTTTGCTCCATCAGCTGCCGGTGGGAGCCGCTCTCCCGTACCTGACCGTGGGCCAGCACCAAAATGCGGTCGCTGAGCACCGCGCTGGACAGCCGGTGCGAGATAAAGATCACCGTCTTGTTCTCTGTCACTTGCAGCAAATTCTCATACATTTTATACTCCGCCACCGGATCCAGGGCGGAGCTTGGCTCGTCCAGCACGGCGATCTGGAAGTCCCGGGCAAACAGCCGGGCGGTGGACACCTTTTGATTTTCGCCGCCGGACAGACCGGTGCCCGCCTTGTCAAACTCTCGGGTCAGCACCGTGTCCGCCCCCCGGGGCAGTGAGGCAATTTTGTCCCACACACCGCTGTGGCGCAGTGCCTGCTCTGCCAGAGCTTTTTCCGCCGGGGTACAAGCGTGGCCGATCACATTCTCGTTGACGGACAGGGCAAAGTTCTTATAATCCTGGAACACGGTGCCAAAGGCAGCCCGCAGCTGCTCCAGGTCATATTCCGGCAGCGGCTTGCCGTTATAGAGAATTTGGCCAGCTGTGGGATCGTAAAACCGCAGCAGCAGCTTGACCAGCGTGGATTTGCCGGCGCCGTTAATGCCCACCACCGCCAGGGTCTCGCCCTGCCGCAGGGTAAAGTTCACATCGTGAAGCACCCGTCGATCGGTGCCCGGGTAAGTAAAGTCCACATGGCAAAATTCCAGCGTCTCCAGCGGCGGCACCGGCAGAGGACCGGATACCACCTGGGGCTGATAGTCAAAAAACTCCCGCAAATTCTGAAAATACAACGCCATCAAGGTCATTTCGTCAAAGCACTCGGTGGTGTCCAAGGTAGACTCCCGCACCGCGTTAATGCCGGAGGCCACCACGCTAAAGCCGGACACGGTCAGCCCGCTGCCCTGCACAAAGCTGTGGCAGGCAAAGGCATAAGTGCCCAGCACCGGCAGCAGCTCACCAAGCAGGCTGCTGACTACGCTGTACAAAAACAGCCGCACGCCGTAGTCCCTCAAAATGCGCACATTGGCCTTGGTGGCCGCCTCCATACGCCGAACCATCACGGCAAAGATATTGGAGGTGCGCATATCCTTGGCGTACTCTCGCAGGTACACCGTGCGCTGCACATAGGCTTGCATTCGTTTGTTGGCGGTCATGGACATATCCCGCCGATAGACGCACTTGCTCTTATACACCTCTACGGCGAACACAAAGAACACCGGCACCAAAAACAGCAGATACAGCGGGTGCACCGCCGCCACCGTGGCCATCACGCACAACAGCGCCACCACATCCGCCACAAAGGCAGAAAAATCAAAGCAGATCAGTTCAAAAAAGCTATTGGTAGTCACCATGGTTGCTCGCTGATATTTGTCGTAAAATTCCGGGTTCTCATAACAGGCCACATCCACAGACAGCGCCTTTTCAAAGATCCGGTCGTTGAGCAACTTCAGCACCCGCTTGGTGGCGCACTTCTCCATGCGCCTACCCTCCCACTGGGCCACCTTCACCACCAGCGCCAAAAGGGCAAACGCCGCCAACTCCCCCACATAAGTGCGAAAGTCGCCGCTGCCGGTGATCACATCCAGCAGGATCTTTAAGAACAAAATGTTCTGCAAATAGCGGGAAAACACCGCATACAGCCCCTCTTGCAACAGATAGCCGATGAGCAGGCGCTTGTCCGTCTGCCACACCAGGCGCAGGGCATAGATCACATTTTTCAGCACAGGAACCTTGAACTGCTCCTCTGTCATTTGCATATAGGGCATTCTTTTCTCTCCAAATCACGGGCCGCCGCCCGCCGTTCTTGGTAAAAGGGTAGCATATTCCGCCGGCACTGTCAAGCGAAAAGGAACCCGACTGCCAGCCGCGTTCCTTTTGTTCTACTTATTCTGTATAAAGTGCTGTTATTTGCTGTAACTGTCAATACGGATCAGGTCCGCCTCGCTAAGGGGAGGCTGTTCCAGCGCAGCCAAATTCTCCAGCAGTTGCGCCTTGGAGTGCACGCCCACCAGCACGGAGGTGACCCCCTTTTGCTGCCACAGCCACTGGATTGCCAACTGAGAAAGGGTCTCGCCCCGGTCTTTTGCCAGCTGATAGAGTTTTTCAATCTGCTGGGCACGGTGCCCGTCATAACCCACATGGGCTTGCAGCTTATCGTTGCCAAACAGGCGGGCGCCCTCCGGGATGCCTTTGGCGTATTTATCCGACAGTTGCCCCTGGGCCAGCGGCGAAAAGCAGATCACGCCCTTGCCCTTGTCCCGGGCTTCTTTCAGCAGTTTGTTTTTCTCCACCGTGCGGTCAAAGATGGAATAGCGATTTTGGTTGATGACAAAGGGCACTTGCACATCATCGCACTTGTGGTACATACGGTGCATGGTCTTGCCGTCATAATTGCTCATACCCACATACAGAGTCTTGCCCCGGCGCACCAGATCCGCCAGGCACAGAGCCGTCTCCTTCAGCGGCGTGTCCGGGGTCATGCAGTGGTGGTAAAAAATATCCACATACTCCAGCCCCATCCGCTGCAAGCTCTGGTCCAGGGAAGCAGTCAGGTACTTGCGGCTGCCGCCCCGACCACCGTAGGGGCCCGGCCACATCTCATACCCGGCCTTGGTGCTGATGATCAGCTGATCCCGGTAAGGGCGCAGATTTTCCTTGAATATGCGGCCAAAGTTGATCTCTGCCCGCCCCGGCTCCGGCCCGTAATTATTAGCCAGATCAAAATGGGTCACCCCATGGTCAAAGGCCGTTAGAATGATCTCTTTCATGGTATCGTAATCGTTGTTCACGCCAAAGTTCTGCCACAGTCCCACAGACAGCGCCGGCAGCCGCAGACCGCTTTTGCCGCACCGGTTATAGGGCATGGTCTCGTAGCGTGTTTCGCTGGGTTCATACATTTTGCTCACCTCCCCTGCATTTTACCATACCCATCGTTCTCTGTAAAGAGCGCAAAGGGCTTTCCTGCCGCGTGTTAAAAAGAGCAGACATCATGTCTGCTCTTTTTGTGCAATGATTTGTGTGGTTTACACGGTGTGGGTGCGCTTTTTTCGGCAGGATACCAAGCAGATGAACGCACCGCCGCTTAGCAGCGATACGGTCACAACGCCGCTGTTCCCACCGGTTTGGGGTGATTTGGCAGCGCCCGACAGTTTGGCCGTTACGGTATCTGCCTGTTTGATCTCTTTGGTAGCCGCAGCATCGGCAAAATACTTGCCGCAGGCTTCACAGTACCAATACTCGATATTGCCCCCGGCAGTCTTTGTCGCCGCCTTTGCGTCGATATGCTTAAGGTTGGCGTGATAATTCCCATCCAGGTCACCGAAAGCCTTTCCGCAAACCTCGCAAACCGCCCTTTCGGTGCAGGTCGCCTTGCCGCCGGTATGCCCGTCGTTAACCGTTACGGTCATTTCGGCGGTGTTGCCGGCCTTGTCGGTGACAACGATTCTCTGCTCGCCGTCCGCAGGAGAGAGAATAAAGCTGTTGTTTTCGTCAAGCGTGACCTCTGTGCCGTTTACGGTGACGGTGTTCACATACTTTTCGTCAATGGTGACCGTCTGTGCTTCACAATAGGTCTTGCCGTTTTCTATGCCGCCGATGACCGGCTGAACATTGTCAACTGTTACGCGGTCGGAACGAAGGTATGTTATATTCAGCCTCGCGTCAACAAGCATTGCATAAACAATATATTCTCCGTTGGGGTCTATGTGGAACGGCTCCTCATATCCACTAAATACGAGAGATTGAAGTTCCGCCTCTGAAAGATCCCGATCGGTCACCAAATAGGAGACAAACACGGTTCCGCTGTTGTCGGCGGCGTTTATCGTCACCTCCTGCGTATCCTTAAAAAACAGGCCGAAGGTGAGCTTGTTTAAGAATTTCTGCCATTTGTTGGTGCCTATGACAATTTCGCCCGTGGGCTTTTCACAGTCTTTCCATCGTGCTTTGAGCGTTATATTCTCGGCGGGCATGGTCGTGGGAATTTCCCTGTCCCAGCCCATAAAAGCGTAGCCCTCTCTTGTCGGGGCTTCGGGCGCGGTAATTGCCGTGCCGTAGTCCTGCGTGATGGGTGCAACTTCACTGCTGCCTGCGGTATCAAAGGTTATTGTGTACCGATTGATTTTCCACTGTGCGGTGACAGTCATATTTTCAGCGGGCATAGTCGTGGGAATTTCCTTATCCCAGCCGATAAAGGTATATCCTTCTCTTGTCGGGGCTTCAGGTGCGGTAATTACCGTGCCGTAGTCCTGCGTAATCGGAGCAATTTCGCTGCCGCCGGCAGTGTCGAAGGTAATCGTGTAGGTGTTCGCTGCCCATTTTGCATACAATGTTATGTTATCGGTGACTTTATCGCTTGCATAATCCCACGCCGTGCCGTCGGCCTTGTTCCAGCCACCGAAGGTATAGCCCGGTGTGGCGGCGGGAGCATCGGGACGCGTCGCGAGAGTGCCGGAGGGAAGAACCTGCTTTGCGTATTCACTGTCGCCGTCCTTGTAAGTCACGATGACGCCGGTCGTATTGCCGTAAATATCCAGACCGCCGTAGAAGAGGCCCCAGTCAACATGGCTTGGATATACACTGGAAGTTCCGCCGATCACCGTCTTGCCTTTGAAGGCGGTAATACCGTTATCTTCTGCAAGACAGGTGATCTTACTTGACTGATTTAGGTAAACCCCACCGTATACCTCGCCGCCGTTGGCGTAAATTGTGGTATGATACGCAGCATTGATAGCGTATCTGCCGTTGTTTTTGATCAGGCCGCCGGTCAACGTGATCACGCCGGTTGTATCTCTGTTCGCCATCGGACCAAAAGCGTATATGCCGCCGTGAAAGGCCTCTCCGGTCGTTAATCTGTCCAGTGTTGAGCAGCCGACAATGCTGCCGGCGTTCATGGTGAACGAACCGTCTGAGAGGAACAGGCCACCGCCTTCATTGGCTATGCAGCCGACGATATTGCCGCCGTTCATGGTGAGTGCACCGCTGCCGATGATCACGCCGCCGCCTTCCACCCCGTTGGAGAAGAAGATCCGGCTGCCCGTGCCGCCTGTGATGATGCCACCATAGACGGTCTCTGTACCGCTGTTGTCCAGCACCCAAGGTTCTGCGCCGTTAACCTTGAATTTGTGCTCCGCCGTGGGATTGCTGTCGATAAGGGTCAGGTCGCCGGTGATGCCGCTCTTATTATCGAGGATAATAACGCTGCCACTGCCGGTCATTTTCAGAACATAGCCGTTGAGATCGAGGGTGACCTTGCGGAGGACGGTCAGGGTCGTGCCGATTGCAATGTCATTTTTCAGCGTGATGATGTCTGCGCTGCTGTCCGCCAGCGCATTGACAAGCTCTTGTTCCGTTTCGACTTTCCTGTTTGTCTCACCCGCGGCAAACGCCGTAGTCGGCACAAGGCAGAACAGCATACATAGGGCGAGCAGGATACTGAGTATTCGTTTTTTCATTTCTTGTTACCTCCGTTTTCGTATAGGTCGGCTCAGTCAAGAGCAATAATGGTTATGTTGTACTGACTGTCGGTAAAATTGGTATTCTGGAAGAGCATATTTGTATATTGAAATGTCAAAGCAATATCCGCTTCGGAACGGTATATCGTGTTATACGACATACCAAGTCTTGCACCTTGGCCGTCATCTATCATACTCACATAGGTTCGCGTCTCAAGCATCATTTCAGAACTGTTATATCCGTCAATGAGTGATGCACCGCACAACTTATAGTTACCGTTAGCGCTGATCATAACCGTTCCGCTGAACACCATACTGTATGTGTGACCTTTTGAAAGGGTGATTGTTTTGCTTGATGCGTCATAGGAGATCAAATCTCCGCTTTCTTTTTTTACATTGAACGGAAGCGGTGTTCCCCAACTGTATACTCTGCCGTTTGCTGCAAAGTACCCGAAGCTTCCGCCGTTCTGACCGGGGTCGCCTTTGTCGCCTTTGTCGCCTTTGTCACCCTTGTCACCCTTGTCACCCTTGTCGCCTTTTTCGCCGGGGTCGCCCTTGTCGCCCTTGTCGCCGTCAACACCGTCTGTGCCGTCAACACCTGCGGCTTTTACACCGGTGTCGATTTCTCCGATCCACCAGTTGCCGTTTTCGCCGATAAAAGGTGTTTTACCGTCTTTGCCGTCAGAGCCGTTTTGTCCGTTTGTTCCGTCCTTACCGGCGGCGCCGTCTTTTCCGTTTATGCCATCCTTGCCGTCAACGCCGTCTCTGCCATCCGCACCTTTTAATGCGGTAAGGTCGTACAGATTCAGCCATATTTCATCGCCGACATAACGCCATTGCAGGATATTTTCGCTTACGCGAAATTCCGGCGTTTTTCCGTTTGCACCGTCCGTTCCGTTCTGTCCGGCGGGGCCCTCTATATCGGCGATCGCAACAAGGTTCTGCCACTCGCCACCCTCATAACGCCACTGTATGTGGGTTTCGGCTCGCTGCACTTCTATATTTTTGGCGTCCACGCCGTCCTTGCCGTTGACGCCGTCTGTGCCATCTTTACCGTCGATACCGTTTTGCCCGTCTGTGCCGTCAACGCCGTTCATACCATCTTTGCCGTTCGCACCGTTTATTCCGTTCTTACCGTCGGCACCGTTAGAGCCGTCTTTACCGTCGATACCGTTTTGCCCGTCTGTGCCGTCAACGCCGTTCATACCATCTTTGCCGTTCGCACCGTTTATTCCGTTCTTACCGTCGGTGCCATTCTCACCGTTGGCTCCGTCCCTGCCGTTTTCTCCGGCAGCGCCCATAAGTTCGGTAAGCGCCACAAGGTCGCGCCAATCGGTTTCATCTCTGTATTTCCACTGAACCGCCGTGCCGTTGTTCCGCACCTCCGGCAATTCTGCGTCGGCTTTTGCCGCCTTGCTCCATCCTGCGGCAAGCACGACGCAAAGCACCAATAGAGCGGCACAAAGCGCCAAAAGTGTACCTGTGAGTCGTTTTTTTCCTGTTTTCATCTTCTTACCTCCGTTCAAAATTCAAAAATGGGGGCAAAATCGGCAAGAACGGCACCCGGTCAGTTTTTTCAAAATTTCTGGTTATTCGTTTCTAACTTTACTGACCGTTCGTTCATACTCAGTATAACATAGCTTACGGATGAAATCAAGAACTCTCTTATATATAATGTAAAAGAATCAAACCGCCTATTTACAAAGCTGTCCAGCCTGTCGGCGCTATTATCGTGTACTTTTTTTACCAATACACGCACCGGCAAGTGGCAAAAAAATAAAACGCGGCAAGCATCGTAAAGACGCTTGCCGCGTTTATGGTCCGCCCGGAGGGATTCGAACCCCCGGCCTTCAGAATCGGAATCTGCTGCGATATCCAGCTTCGCCACGGGCGGATGTACTTGCCGTAACAGCACTTCATATTATAATTTGAAAAAGCGTTGCCGTCAAGGCTTTCTTGTGTTAAAATTAGAAAAAAGGCAAAATTCCTGAGAACGGAGAATAAATATGAAGTTGACATTCAAGAACGACACCTTTAAGATCCTGCAAATTGCAGATACGCAAGAGGGCCGCAAGGTCAGCCCGGACACCTTGGCGCTGATCAACGCCGCCTTGGATCGAGAGAAGCCGGACCTGGTGGTATACAGCGGTGACCAGATCTGGGGGCGCTGGTTCCACGGTGATGTAAACCAGGTGCGCCGGGTACTGAAAGAGCTGACCGCCCCGGTGGTGAAGCGGCATCTGCCCTTTGCCATCTGCTTTGGCAACCACGATCGGCAGGTGGGGCTGGACAACCGTGCCCAGTTTGAAATCTACAAAGAGATCCCCGGTTTTATCGGGGAGGATACGCCCGGCATGGACGGTGTGGGCAACTGCGTGCTGGAGATCGCCGACGGCGACCGGCCCGGCTATCTGCTTTACCTGATCGACAGCCATTCCAGCCTGAAAGTGGGCTACGACCATGTGCACCAAAACCAGATTGACTGGTATCGGGGTGTACGCGACAGCTACGAAAAACAGTATGGCCACACCATTCCCTCCGTTGTCATTCAGCACATTCCCGTGTGTGAGGTGTTTGACCTGCTCACGCAGGTGAAAAAGTCCACCAAAGGCGCGGTACAGGGCTTCCGCACCCACGCCAAGGAGTGGTTCGTACTGAACAGAAAGCGGGTAGACAAAGAGGGATTTATGAAAGAATCCCCCGCCGATCCCCAGGAGAACAGCGGCGAGTTTGACGCCTTCTGCGAAAAGGGCGAAGTGAAGGGCCTGTACTTCGGCCATGACCACAACAACGCCTTCCACGGTGACATTCGCGGCATTGATGTGGGCTACACCCAGGGTGCCGGGTTCCATGTGTACGGCCCGGGACTGGATCGAGGCGTGCGCACCATTGCGCTGCACCGAGACGGCAGCCTGTCCACTCAGGACCTGCGCTACCGGGACTTGGTAGGCAAAAAGCTGCAAGAGCCGCTGCATTTTGCTTTCTTCCAAATCATGCCCACCAATGTGTACGACGCGGTATCCCGAGCAGTTAAAATTTTTGCCGCCTTGGGCGGTATTGCCGTAGTGGCACTGCTGTTGGTACTCTTTCTCGGTAAATAAAGCATAAAAAAGGACCTCTGTGTTTGACACACAGAGGTCCTTTTCTGTCTGTTTCTTGTTTAATCTTCCATATCTCGCACAGCGGCAATGCAGCCCACGCTAATATAGCAGGCAAGAATATACAAAGCGGACACAGCCAGGCAGAACACCCGCTCCCCCGCCGAGGTAGCGCCCAGAGTGGTATAAATGGAAATGCCAAAGAGCACCAGCGGCACCACGACGGTCAGCGGCGGGCAAGCCTGCAGCACATCAAGTGGGCCGTAGCTGCCGTCATTGACCAGCGCCGCCACCACAATATGGATCAGCGTGGTCACCAGAAACACCGCCAGCAAATTCAAATACAAGATCTGCTGGGTGCCCATCTCCACCACCGGGAACAGGGACATAAAGTCCCAATGAAACAACCCCACCAGCTGGGTGTACACACCGGCCACCAGCTGAATGGCACCGATAAAATACAAGAAGATCAGCGCAACTTTTTTATTCTCCACGCAAAAAAGCCTCCGTTCCCTGCAAAAATGCGTCCATCTGTGCGTCGGTACCGATGGTAATACGCACATAATTGTCAATCCGCGGCAGGTCAAAATAGCGAATGTAAATATGTCTTTGCTTCAAATAGAGGAACAGTTCCCGCATAGACGCGCCGTCCTTCGTTGCAAAAAGGAAGTTGGTGCGGGAGGGCAATACGGAAAAGCCCATCTGCTCCAGCGCCCGGCGCACCCGCTCCCGGGTGGTTATCACCGCCGCCGTGGTCTTGGCAAAATACGCCTCATCATCCATAGCAGCCGCACCGCACAGCAGAGACAAATTGTCCACCGTGTAGCTGTTGTAGGAATTCTTCACTGCTTCCAACACACCGATCAGTTCTGCGCTGCCGATGGCAAAGCCCAGCCGCAGCCCGGCCAGAGAGCGGGATTTTGAAAATGTGCCGCACACCAGCAAATTGGGATAGTCCGCCAGCAGCGGCACGGCGCTGATGCCGCCAAAGTCCGCATAAGCCTCATCAATAATCACCACAGCATCCCGATTGCCCTCCAAGAGCGCCTGCACAAAGGGCAGGTCCTCACCGATAGAGGTGGGGGCATTGGGATTGGGCAGCACCACGCCGCCGTTAGGCGCCGCGTAATCCGCCGGATCTATGCGAAAATCCGCCGTCAGCGGGTAGGTCACAAAAGGAATGTGAAACAGCCGGCACCACACCGGGTAAAAGCTGTAAGTAATATCCGGAAAAGCAATGGGCTTGTCGCTGTTAAAAAAGGACTGAAAGGCCAGTGCCAGCACATCGTCCGAGCCGTTGCCCACAAATACCTGCTCCGGCGCCACACCGTAGTGGCGGGCAATGGACGCCTTGAGCAGCCGGGCATTGGCGTCCGGATACAGGCACAGCGCTGCCGGGTCGTAACTGCGCAGCACCGCCTCCACGCCGGGGGCCGGTGGATACGGGTTCTCATTGGCATTGAGTTTGATCCGATCCGGGTCGCTGCTTTGCTCCCCGGGCACATACGGCTCGATCTGCCGCAAATTCTGTTTCCAAAGATGCTCCATAATCAAATACCTCGGCTTTATTTTACCACAAAGTCTAAAGCGGCGCAATAAACGCAAAAACAAATTTTTTTGCATTTGCGGCACAATTTTGCAGCACTTTGCCGTACACAAAACCGCAGCGTATAAACGCAAATATCAAAATACGGCAAAAAACGCAAACAACTTGTCACACTTTGCAAGAAATGATACACTGTTACAGTAGTGGCACCCGGGTCGCTGCCAAATCAGAAAAAAGGAGATTCTGTTATGAAGCACCGCACTTCCATAGCGGCAGCACTATTGCTGCTGATGTTTTTGCTCAGCAACACCTGCACAGCCTATGCTGCAGAAAATCTAACATTAAAGCGCACCACCGTTGCGCTGGGCTTAGGCGAAAAAGCCGCTTGTATTCAATTCAATAATTCTCGTATCCACCCTACCGACTGCACCTATCGCTCAGCAGACACAAGCGTACTGGCCGTTAGCAAATCCGGCGTGGTTACCGCCAAGAAAATCGGTACAGCCAAAGTGACCGTGCGTTACGGACGCCAAACCGCCGCTTGCACCGTTACGGTTAAGGCCGCTCCCACCAAATTAGCCGTTAAAGGCGGCGATGTGATTATCCAAAAGGGTGCCGACAACCATAAGATAAAGCTGCAATTTGCCCGTGGCACCGCAGCCTACACCGTTACATACAAAACCCGGGATTCTGCCATTGCCACAGTCACTCCGCAAGGCTACATTACCGGCAAAGCCAACGGCAAAACCCAACTGACCGTACGCACCTATAATGGTGTTACGGCACAGATTACCGTTCGCGTACAAAACAAGGCGCTGCCGCTGAATGCAAATGCCGCACAGTTGGCCTTAGACCACAACCATGTGACCCAAGTGGTTTATGGCAAATCCGTACAAAATCGCAATTTGGAAGGCTATATCATCACCCCGGCAAACGGCAAGTACAAAAAAACGCTGTTTATTGACTTTGCCATCCACGGCTTTGAGGACGATTATGCCAGAGACGGGCAGCGTCTGACTGCCATTGCCAACCACTTGATAGCCCACTTTGCTTCCCACCCGGAGGAATTGGGCAATTACCGATTGGTTATTGTCCCCTGCGCCAATCCGGACGGTGCCATTGCCGGCAAAAACGCACAACGCTCCGGCAAGAATGCCTTTGGGCGCTGCACCGCCGCGCATATTGATATAAACCGGGATTTCGGTCCGTTTAAGGGCAAAGAGACCCGTGCCCTGCGAGACTTTATTCTCCGCAGCAAGCCCAATGTGTACATCAATGCCCACGGCTGGCTTAACGAAACCTTAGGCACCAAAAAGCTGTGCCAAATCGTCAATCGCACCCTGCACTTAAACAAAATGAAAGACGGCGTCTATGCCGCAAACGAAGGCTACGCCATCGGTTGGGTACACAAAAAGCTGAACATTCCCTGCTGTTTGCTGGAATACAAGGCTCCAAACGCCCTGCACACCAAGGACAATGTTCGTATGATACGGGAAATTATCAAAGCGTATAGGTAAAGCAAAAGGGCGTCTGCTGTAAGCAGGCGCCCTTTTTATCGGGTTTGTTCAGTCAAATAATTCCGGTACCGCTTCCGCTGCCGTCGGGTCGTCCAGGGTCTCCACCCGGCGCAAATGCTTTTGAATAATGTCGTTACGGTGATCCGCCTCGTCCAGCACCTTGCCGGCCTCATCCACCTTTTTGCGTGCCTTTTGCAGCAGGTCGCCGAACTTCTCATACTGCATTTTAGCAGCGCCCAGCACCTGCCACACCTCCGTGGCTTTGCGGTTGATGGCCAGGGTGCGAAAACCCATCGCCAGCGCATTAAGCAGCGCTGTCACCGTGGTGGGACCGGCCAGCAAAATGCCCTGCTGCTGCAGCTTCTCCGCCAGTCCGCTGCGACTGCCCAGAATCTGCGCATACAGCCCCTCGGTGGCCAAATACAGCACCGCAAAGGGTGTGGTCTCCGGGGCAGAAATGTACTGACGCACCAGCTTGGCCTCATCACGCACCCGCTGCTCCAGCGCCTTTTGGGCACTTTCCATGCCTTGTCGATCCCCGGCCTGAGCCGCTGCGGTCAAGCGTGCATAATCCTCCATAGGAAATTTGGAATCAATGGGCAGCCAGGCGTGACCGCTGCCGTCCGCCGCCGGGATCCGTACCGCAAACTCTACGCGACCGTTATACTTGGGATTGGTGGCCACATTGGTGTCATACATACCCGGTACCGTCTGGTCCAAAATATTGCCCAGCTGCACCTCCGCCCAGGTGCCTCGGCTCTTTACATTGGTAAGCACCCGATTCAACCCGTTGACGCTTTCCGTTACCCCGGAGGACAGCTTTTGCATTTCGCCCAGGCTCTTGTACACGCTTTCCAGCTGCTGGGACACAGTCTGGAACGAGGCATTCAGCCGTGTGTTCAGGGTGCCGGTCAGTTTTTCGTCCACCGTTTGACGCATTTGGTCCAGCTTTTGCTCATTGCTCTTTTGCATCTCTGCCATAAAGGCACCCAACCGCCGGGTTTGGCTGTCGCTTTGGTTCTGGACCAGCTCCAGCAGCTTCACCTGCTGACGGTAGTTATCCTCCCGCAGGGTCTGCACTGCCGCTTCCAACCGCTCTATTTGGGCACGGCGCTCATTGTCCTGGGCTTGCAGCTGCCGCGCCAGCAGCTCCGTTTGGTGCCCTGCATCCCCACTGCGACGGCGCAGCAGCAAAATGAGGATCGCCACCTGCAGCACAAAAAGCACCGCAAATAAAATCAAATTGATTGCATCCATTCCTCTACCTCCTTGGCAAAAAGCATACCATAAAATGCGCCTGCATACAAGCTGCCGTCCGTTTTTTGGGACTTGCGCACCCTGCGGCAGCTGTGCTATACTGGAGCCAAAGGAGCTCGCTATGATCACCACGATTTTTTTAGATTTAGACGATACGCTGTTCAGCTTTCAGCAGGCAGAACAAGTGGCACTGGAAGAAACCATGCGCCACTACACCCTGCCCTATTCAGATGAGATTTTGGCTTTGTACAGTGCCGGTAACGACGCCCAGTGGAAGTTGCTGGAGCAAGGCAAAGTTCAACGATCGGAGATCGGCTACCGCCGCTTTGACCTGCTGCTGACCCACCTGGGCAGCGACCTGGATCGGGAGGAAGTGAACCACTACTATATGGAACGGCTGAGCAGCCGCCACTTCTTTCTCCCCGGAGCAGAAGAACTGCTCTCCGCCCTCCATGGGCGCTATACCCTGTGTCTGGCCTCCAACGGCACCGGCTGGGTACAGGAAGGGCGGCTGAAAAACAGCGGCATTTTGCCTCTGCTGGACCGGGTGTTTATCTCCGAGTACCTGGGCGCCAATAAGCCCCAACTGGGCTTTTTCGACGCTTGCTTTGCCAGCCTGCCTGGCGTAAAGCGCAGTGAGAGCCTGATGCTGGGCGACAGTCTGACCTCCGATATGCTGGGCGGCAAAATCGCCGGTATGCACACCTGCTGGTACAACCCGAACCGCCTGCCCCTCCCCACCGACGGCACCGTAGAATACCAGATCCACCGCCTACCGGATCTGCTCCCCTTGCTGGAGAAGCTGTAATACTGCACAATTTGCAGGAGTGGAACAAAAAACGCACAGGCAGTTTGTCTGTGCGTTTTTGTATGCCCGGGTTTGGAAGAGCGGAGATTGCATCTTGACAAAGGGGCGGTGAATTGGGTACTATAAGATTGGAAATTTGGCGCGAGCGCGCGGGAATACAGGAGGGGTTCTATGAAGATCACGGTACTTGGCGGAGGCGGTGTGCGCTCCATGTTCCTGGCAAAAAGCATTGCCCAAAAGGCAAAGCGGCTGGGGATCGATGAACTGTGTTTTATGGACAATGACGAGGAAAAGCTGCGCATCTACGGCGGTATGGCGGCGCATGTAGCGCGCCTGCTGTGCCCGGAAATGCGCTTTTCCCTCACTGCCGACCCGGTGGAAGCGGCACAGGACGCGGACTATGTAATCACCACCATTCGGGTGGGGCAGGATGAAATGCGTGCCAAGGACGAGCGCATTGCCCTGGATCACGGGGTACTGGGGCAAGAGACCACCGGCGCTGCCGGGCTGTCCTTTGCCATGCGCAGCGTACCGGCGCTGGCTGCCTACTGCGAACTGATTAAGAAATATGCGAAGCCGAGCGTAAAGGTATTCAACTTTACAAATCCGGCCGGGGTCGTGTCCCAAACCCTGCGGGATATGGGCTACGATTTTACCTACGGCATTTGCGACGCGCCCTCCGGCATGCTCCGCTCCTTTGCCCTGCTGTACGGGGCGAACCCGGCGAACATTACCGGCGAGGTATACGGGCTCAACCACCTGTCCTACTTCAAAAGCATCACCATAAACGGCAAAGAGATTCTGCACGATCTGATCGAGAACGATGACGCCTACAAGAACAGCGATATGCGCTACTTCTCCAAAGAACTGCTGCGGGATCGGGGTGCGGTGCTCAACGAATATCTCTACTACTTCTACTACCGGGAACAGGCGGTGGCCAATATTCTGAAAGCGCCCCAGACCCGTGGTGAACAGATTTTGGATATTAACCGGCAAATGACCGCCCAGCTGCGCCAAATGGATATTGAAAACGACTTTGAAGGCTGCCTGGCGGTATTCAATAAATGGTACGGTATGCGAGAGGGCAGTTATATGGCCAGCGAGACCGGCGAGAAGCGCAGCCAGCCCTGGCACTTTGATATTTATGAAGAAGACGACGGCGGCTACGCCGGTGTGGCGCTGAAATTCATAGAAAACGCCAAAAGCGGCCAAACCGGCCCCATGATCCTGTGCGTGCCAAACGGCAACGCCATAGACGGCCTGCGACCGGACGATGTAGTGGAGGTTACCTGTGAGGTGGGGCCAAAGGGCTGCACGCCCCATCGGATCGGCGCCGTAGACGAGCAAAATCTGGAGCTGATCCGCCGGGTGAAGAACTACGAGCGTCTGGCCTCCAAAGCCATTCGGGAGAAAAGCCGCGCCGCCGCCGTGCAGGCCCTGACCCTGCACCCGCTTGTAAACAGCTATTCCCTGGCCTGCGCCCTGACCGACGCCTACATTGCCCACAACAAAGACTACTGTGACGGCTGGCACTAAAATCGGAATACAGAAATAAAAGACCGAGTAAACACCCGCGCCTGTTAGACGCCGGCAATACCCGGTCTTTTTCTATTCTTTTTCACTTATTCCACTGCGGTCAAACGAACGATTTGATTATAATCGGCACCACGCACATAGACGGGCAAACCCACTTCCATGAGGAAGGCGCCGCCTTTCTTATACGCCACGCCGTCCAATGTAAAAGCATACGCCCTGTCCGGCGCCAAGCCCGCAAAGCGTAGGTTCATCTTCTTTTTAAAGAACCGGGTGCCCCGGGCACTCAGGAACAAAACCGCCTGCATTTTGTCCCGGCTGACATACTGGTTGCAAAGCACCTCGTCCCGATCCGCGTCCAGGATCCGATACAGGTCGCCAAACTGCACCAGCGGGCGGATCTCCTTATACAGCGCCACATTGCGGCGGCAGATCTCCAGCTCTTCCGGACTGTACTTCTCCAAATTACCGCCTAGGCCCAGTGCCCCCTGCATAGCGATATGGAAGCGGAAGTCCAGAGAGCAGGGCTTGTTGATCCCGGCAATATCCGTTACCCACGCTCGCATAGTCTTAATGGGGTGGAGCATGGAATAGCCTTTTTGTATGGTCATCCGGTCAATGCCATCTGTGTTATCGCTGGTCCACACCTGGTCAAAGTGACTGATGGCTCCCAGGTCGCACCGACCGCCGCCGGAGGCACAGCTTTCAAACTGCACCGCCGGGTGACGGCGTTTCAGTTCATCCACGATCCGATACACCGCCATGGTATGCAGATAAGAATACATTTTGGGATCCGCCAAATTCTCCGCCCCAACCTGGGAGAACGGCCGGTTCATATCCCACTTGATATAGCGGATATTGTGGTTTGTCAGCAGCCGATCCAGGCAATCTAAAATATACGCCTGCACATCGCTGCGGGTCATATTCAGCACCAGCTGATGGCGCAACTCATCTGCGTGACGGTGTGGGAAGTGATATGTCCAGTCCGGGTGGGCACGGTATAGGTCGCTGTCCGGGTTCACCATCTCCGGCTCCACCCACAGACCGAAATCCATACCCAGGGCGTTTACATTGCCGATCAGTTCGTCCAAGCCGCCGGGGAATTTCTCCGGGTTCACAAACCAGTCCCCCAGCCCGGCACGGTCGTTGTTGCGAGCACCGAACCAGCCGTCATCCATCACAAACAGCTCCACCCCGATCCCCGCGGCAATCTCCGCCAAGCGGGTCTGGTCCGCCACATTTACATTAAATTCCGTGGCCTCCCAAGAATTATACAGCACCGGCAGCGTCTCTGCCCGGAACCCGGACGGCAACAGGTGTTCCAAGCAAAAGCGGTTCATTTGGCGAGACATTTCGCCCAATCCCTCCGTCTTGCCGCAGTACACCGGCGGGGTCTCCAAGTGCGCCCCCGGCTCTAACGTGTGCGAAAAATCAAAGTCGTTCATACCCAAGCTCACTCGAGTAATGCCATACAGATCCCGCCCGGCAATTACCTTAAAATTGCCGCTGTACGCCAGGGAGCCAAAGTACACTGCGCCCCGGGTCTCCGTGGCACCGCGGTGGGCGATAAAATACGGCGACTGATTATGATTGGACGCACCCCGGTGGCTCTCATATACCAAATTGCCCCCATCCAGCACCGTGCGGCAGGGCAGGAATTCACCGCCCCAAGCGCCGTTGGTATTCTCAAAAGTGTATGGGTCCATACCGGGCAGAGAGAGCCCGGCGCTAAACAGCCGCTCAAAAGAAATCGGTGCAGAGCCGGTGTTCTCCACCTCCACCCAGCGCTTGATGATATCCAGCCCCGGATACACCCGGTAGCCCAGACGCACCTGCAAAGGATAGTACGCATCCGCAAACGCAACTCGCAAGGTATCGTCCTCCAGCCGATAGCCGGTGTAGCGCAACGCCACCTCCCGGCAGCCGTCTGCAAACTGCGCCTTTAGGTCGCAGGTGCGGTACATGGTGGAGCCAAAGGGTGTCAGCTCCTGGCGGTATTCGTCCAGCCTGGAATGATTGGAGTTTTCGTCTCCGATCTCCGCAAAAGCATAATCCGCCGGGTCACACTTGGCACCCCAGTGCAAATGCCGATTAAACCCTGCCGGGTCAATGCCGAACACATAATGGGTATTCTCCGTCTCCAGCACAAAAATGCGATTTTCTTTTAAATAATAGATCATTTTTTGCCCTCCGGATCCTTTTTAATAAGTATCTACACTATACCATACCTCACCGCACGGAGCAATGGCAATTCTCCCACTTCCACCCAAAAGATCCCACTACGTAAAGCCGTACAACCGTTTTGGATTGCAAATCAAAAACTTAGCAAAGTGCACAAATCGCAAGCCGGGTGTTGACATTTTGTACAAAATATATTGTAAGCAACTTGATTTTTTGTGCAATATGAGTTATGATGGCATTGGCCGTTTACACGCAAAATTCGCCACGCATGCCTACCCAGCCAGCACGACGGCTGATGGAGAAAGAATATGAAAGCAATCGGCATTCTGTTGGCAGTGACCGCCGCAGCGGTGGTGCTGCTGTTTTTCGTATGCGGCTTTATTTTTAACCAGCTGGTATGGCGCAAAACCGTGTCCATACCCCGCTGGATCACAGACCGCATTGCCGGCAACGCCATGCCGGACGCGTATGAAAAAAAGAACAACGCTGCCGTGGCAGCTTTTTCGCAGCTGCCTATCCGATCGGTGGAACTGCACACGCCGGACGGTGCACGACTGGCGGCCAAAGTGCTGACTCCGGAGAAGCCCAACGGCCGCCTACTGATCGCCTGCCACGGCGCACGCAGTTGCGGCACCGGCGAATTTGCCCTTATGGCGCCTTATCTGTATAAAAAAGGCTATACGGTACTGTTCCCGGATCACCGGGGCTGCGGCGAAAGCGACGGCAAATATATGGGCTACGGCACCCACGAGAGCCGAGACACCCTGCTTTGGCTGGACTATGCAAAGATCCATTATCCGGACCTGCCGGTATTTTTGCTTGGGGTATCCATGGGCGGTGCCACAGTGTTGATGATGAGCGACAAGGTAAACCCGGCGCAAGTAAAAGGCATCATTGCCGACTGCGCTTACACCAGCGCCTGGGCGGAATTCCGCTACCAACTGCGCACCTCGTTCCATCTGCCGCCCTTTCCCATTCTGCACATTTGCAATCTATACTGCAAGCTGTTTGCCGGCTATTCCTTCCACCAAGCTGCGCCGATTGCGGCGGTAGCCAAAGCCCGGGTGCCGGTACTGTTTATCCACGGCAAGAAGGACGACTTTGTGCCTTTCTTTATGCGGGATCAACTCTATAACGCCTGCCCCACGGAAAAGGCAAAGCTGACCGTACCGGCAGCCGTCCACGCCAGGAGCTACTACACCGACCCTACTGCCTACCAGTTGGCGCTGGAGCGGTTTACAGAGAACTGCCTGGCACCTAAAGCATAAATTACCGCCTGTGGCGGGCAAGAATACAAACCGTTTCCATTCATGAAAAGAAGGGGGATATGCTATGGAACAAACGGAACTGAAAGAGCGACGCTATGTAGGCGTTCGCGAAACCTTGATCTACGGCGTTGCCAACGGCGGCCAGGTGATCGGCTACAACTTGGTGCGTATGCAGCTGACCTTTTTCCTGGTCACTGTATTCGGCATACCCGGCCAGGCCGTGTCACTGATGATCTTCTTTATGGGGATCTGGGACACCATGAACGACCCGATCATGGGCACCATTGTAGACAAGACCCGTACCCGCTACGGTAAGCTGCGGCCTTATCTGCTGTTTGTACCCATTCCGCTGGGTGCCGCCACCATTCTCTTTTTCGGCGGCGCGGAGTTTTTGCGCGGGGTGGAGTCTACCACCGCCAAGATCGTCTACATGTGTATCACCTATTTCATTTGGGAGTTCTTTTACACCATTGGTGATATTCCCTTTTGGGGAATGTCGGCAGCCATCTCGCCGAACCCCAAGGATCGCAGCCGGGTCATTACCTCGGCCCGCCTGATCTCCGGTGCCATCGGCGGCCTGGTGGGTCCGGTTATCTCCATCTTCATTGACCTGCAAAAGAGCGGCAAGATCGGCATGGATATGCGGCAGCTGTTCTTTATCTTGGGCATTGTGGCCGGCACATTCGGTATGGGTCTGTTCTCCCTGGCCGGACTGTGCACCAAAGAGCGGGTAATGCAGCAAAGCGAGGAGCCAAAAATCTCCGACTGCTTTAAGTGCCTGGTAAAGAACAAGCCGCTGCTGCTGATCGTGTGCTCCAATGTGCTGGGCACGGTGGAGAGCATTGCAGACGCCTTTACCCAGTATTTTTATCTCTTTACCCTGGGCAGCGCCAGTCTGTCCATTGTGGCCGGTATTCCCGGCACTGTTACCGGATTTTTGGCCTACACCTTTATTCCGGCGCTGGAACGGCGCTGGACCTCCAAGCAGATCGTCATTCGTGCGGTGATCGTCAAGGCTGTGGTATCCAGCGCCATCTTCCTGATCGGCGCCCACTGGTATCGTGATCCCCGGGTGATCGTGCCGCTGATGATGGTGTGGGGCGTGTTTAACTCCGCCATATGCAGCATAAAAATGGTGATCCCCACCAAAATGATCGGCGACACGGTGGACTATATGGAATGGAAAACCAAGGAGCGCAGCGAAGGCACCTCTTTCTCTCTGCTCACTTTCGTCAGTAAGCTCACCGGCTCTTTGGCCACCGCCGTGTCCGCAGCGCTGATCCCGGTGATCGGACTGCAACAGGTGAACCAGGATATGGTGCTGCCGGAGGGCGGCGAGTTAAACACCCGTTTCCTGCTTTGGGCCATTGTGACCATCATTCCCGCCGTGCTGAATCTGTTGTCCCTGATCCCGTTTATTTTCTACGACCTGGAGGGTGAAAAGCTGGACACCATCCACCGGGAGCTGGCACAGCGGAGAGAAAACCTGACCGGCGCTGCCGCAGACGCAGAATAAGGAGGAGCTTATGGAAAATAAATGCCCCAAGTGCGGTGCCAAGCTAAGCGTATTTTACTTAAAGCCGGAATGCCCCAAGTGCGGCTGCAATATTATGAACTACAATATGGAAGAGCGACTGGAAGCAGACGCCGACAAGGCGGAGGCCGAGTGGGCCAAAGCGGAAAAGTTGCTGGCCAAATTCAAAAGAAAAAGAAAGCAGATAAGGAGGAACCCAAAGATGAAAACCCTGCGTAACGCCCTGACTGCCCTGTTGACCGCCCTGCTGATTATGGGCACCCTACCCTTTACGGCACTGGCTGCGGACAACACGGCCGGCGCACCCCTGCAATTCAAAAACGGCAAATTCAAAATTTTAATCTTAGCCGATATTCAAGACACCAACACCCCCCAGCAGGCCACCGTGGACCTGATGAATAACGCCATTGACCAAACGAAGCCGGACTTTATCGCCCTGACCGGTGACAACATTGCCGGTTGGTGGAAGGGGGTCACCCCGGAGGAGACCAAGGCGGCGGTGGATATTGTGGGCAAAGCCATTAACGACCGCAAGATCCCCTTTGCCCTGGTGTTCGGCAACCATGACCACGAGGGGCTGTGTGACGAGCAAAACGGCATGACCGAAGAGCAGGCCAAAAAGCAACTGATGGCCTGGTTCCAAGCCTACGAATACTGTATGGCGGTGGACGGTGAGGAGTTGACCGGCGTGGGCAACTACAACCTGCCCATTCTCAACACCGCCGGGAACAAAACCGTCTTTAATCTGTGGTTTATGGACTCCAATCCTTATACGGACGAAAGCGAGGGCGGCGGCTACGGCTATGTGCACAAGGACCAGATCGACTGGTACGAGCGCACCTCTAACGCCTTAAAGGCGGAGAACGGCGGCAAGCCCGTCCCCTCTCTGCTGTTCCAGCATATTGTGGTGCCGGAGGTGTACAATATGTTTACCGAAGTGTCCAAGGGTACCAAAGGCGCCGTGCGAGGCAACGCCAACCATACCAAACAGTATTATGTGACCAACCCGGATTACATCGACGCCGGCCACCTGAACGAGGGTCCCTGCCCCGCCAATACTGCCAATGACGGCCAGCTGGACAGTTGGGTCAAGCAGGGCGATATTTTAGGCGCGATCTTTGGCCACGACCATGTGAACGACTACGCCGGTACATATAAAGGCATTCGCCTGTTGGCTGCGCCTGCCGTCACCTTTTACAGCTACGGCAATTACCGAGGTGTGCGCACCATTGACCTGGATGAAAGCAACTTGACTACATTCCAAACCCAGGTGATTCCTGCCGACAAGCTGATGGATTATACAGTGAAGAACCCCTATATCCGAGAGCATGGCTATTATGAATATAAGAGTGTTTTTATTCCCGCACTGTGCGGCGGCATTGCCGGCCTGGCGGCGCTGACCGCGATTATCATTGTACTGGTAAAAGTCATTAAAAAGCATAAAGCCAAAAAGCAAAATCAATAATATTAAAAAAACAGCAGCCGTCGACCAAAAGCCGATGGCTGCTGTTTTACGCCTAAAATCAATCGCAATCCTTATTCATTCCCGTCGCAGGCAGGGGGGCACTTCCCAGGGATCGCAGAAATTCCAGCACCAGGTGGGCCAGTTTAGGGCTGTGGACGATATAAGTACCGTGGCCCTCATGGGGCAATTCTTGCAGCCGGGCGCCGGGAATGGCGGCGGCAATAGCGCGGCTGTCTGCCGGGCGGATCATATCGTGGGCGCCGCACAACACCAGTGTAGGCACCTGAATACGCCCTAACATAGCCGGGGAGATCTGGGGCTGACAGAGCATCATTTTGGTCCGCGGTTCCCGGCACACCAGGTAACGAAGCGCCATACCCAGGCGCACCGGCCACTTCAGCCCTGCCGGGGTGGTATTGGCGCCGCAGGCGATCAGCGCACCGGGCAATTCCGGCGCCCGGATTGCTGCCAGCAGCGCCACGATTCCCCCATCCGAAAAGCCGCAAATTACCGGCTTTTCCAACTTTAATGCTTTTGAAAATGCCAGCACGTCTGCCGCCATTAAGTCATAACTTAAGGGCACATTGCGGCTGCTTTTGCCGTGGCAGCGGCTGTCAATGGTGTAGACGGTGTAATGAGGGGCCAATACTTCTGCGGTACGGTCAAAAATGCGTCCATCCTCCCCATTGCCGTGGAGCAGCACCAGCGGCGGCCCGCTGCCCTGCTTTTCATAGTATAATATCACGCCGTTGACCTGCACATTCATGACCGATCCTCCAACTTACTGTTGACCTACAAGACAAAGCAAGATATAATAGAGTTACTCTTGCAAACGAGGTCTGTTTATGATTTGGAATGTATTTTTTGTGGTTTTTGCGGTTCTTGTTCTGGCAGCCATTGGGCTGACCGTTTGGTTCTTAAAAGTTGGCAAGCGCATTTTTCTGCTGATCCCGCTGCTGCTCTTGGCCGGCAGTGTGGCGTACTTTGCCGTTTACTACACGGCAGACAATAACTTTCCTCCTGCCCAGGTGATGATCGCCTCCAACTTTCCGTCTACGGTGGACAGCGCCTTGGTAGAGGAAAGCCTGCAAAAGGCGGACGGCAACTACACCCGCACAGATGAATACGACACCGGCACCGTGCAGTACACCATGCGCCTGACCTCTGAGGAGCAGCAGAACGCTACGGCGTTTTTCGACGCCAAGCCCACCATCCGCGGCGGCGAATACACCCGCTCGGCACATAAAGACCAGTCTGCCATGAAGTACACGGACATTTGCGCCCAGCGCACCGGCGCTCTCCAGTTGCGCACCGGCCGCTTCCAGCAGGAGTTTTATATACGCGCCGCAGGCTATACCTGCGATGTGGTAATCACCTCAAACGGCAAAGACAACAAGGTGCTCCTCTCTGCTATGAAAAAAGAGCTGGCCGCGCTGCAAAAATAAAGATTCCACTGCCGCCGGTATTTCCTGTTTCAGTATAACGAAAATCCGGCGGTTATGCAAGACGCTGCGCCAAAAGCCGCATCCATGCACAAAGAATTTGCCATTTGCAAACGCAGCGGATCGTCGCCGCTGCGATGATCCGAATTTTTTGTTGAGAAATTCTCATTTTTTCTTGACAACCTCTTCCGAATATGCTAATATTATTCAGCAATGCGAAACCGCTTTGCCAACTGAATATAGAGGTATAGTGTAACGGTAACACTCCGGACTCTGACTCCGTCATTTAAGGTTCGAATCCTTATACCTCTGCCAAGAGAAAACAGACATCCGCACGGGTGTCTGTTTTTTCTTCGATAGAAGAAGATAAGGATTCGAAGAATCATTATTACGAGCAAAGCGAGTAACATCGTTCTGTCAAGTCTTTAAGGTGGAGATTTGCAAAGCAAATACGACCGTGACTTGACAGGTTGATATAATCTGCCAATACCTCGGAACATTCGTGTTCCGAGGCTTTTTTATGCCCGAATACTGCTTTTTATGGCGGTATTCAGGCACTTTTTCTTTGCTTCAAATATTGTGAGAGCTTTTGAGAGATTCTAAGAGACAGCAAATTTCAAAAACCCAAAGTCATTTTAGTGCGATTTAGGGCATTTATGACTGAGACTTTTGAGAGACATCGCTCAAATTAAAATCGTAACACGAATTGAAATGAGCAAAAAATTTGAGAGACATTTCAAAAAATAATGAGGGCTTAAAGTAATAAAACTTTAAGCCCTCTCTTTTAAGTTTGCCCTTTTATATTGTTTATCCATCAAAAATGCAAAGGCAGACATCAATTTTTTTACTTGCAATTAGTATATAGTTTATCGAATTACTCAGGGAATGATTTCATATTCTGTTTTCGGGAATCTTTATGAAATCTTCAAAATTGCCCGGTATGCTATCCGTAACATCAAAGGAAGGACTTGATTATATGGATATGATTTTGAAAACGACTGACCTCTGCAAAAATTTCAAGGGGCAAATGGCGGTAAACAATGTGTCACTGAACATCCGGCGCAACTCGGTTTATGGTCTGCTGGGGCC
>ENA-OQIL01000089-OQIL01000089.1-human-gut-metagenome-genome-assembly--contig:-NODE-89-length-45563-cov-5.258804_pt1 | contig 45563 bp, 38 predicted proteins | sample MGYA00242583_ERZ504748 | MGnify/ENA primary metagenome ERZ504748 (study PRJEB26092, sample SAMD00036191) | human gut metagenome | host: Homo sapiens | study: EMG produced TPA metagenomics assembly of...
GGATATCGTCTGGTACTGCACACGGAACAGGTATGGGCGGGTGCTTTCCTCGGTTACCAGCTGGTACCGGAAGACATACTCCTGGATGCCTTTATTATAATCATGGGAAACTGACGCGGACTGTCCCGCCATCAGAGTGTAGCTGCGGCCGTTGGAGGTATAGCTCTGGGGCGCGGTGAAGCTGCCCGCAGAATTGGGCTGTACCTGAAAGCTTGCGCTTCCGATCTGATTGCCGTACTGATCCACATAAAGAACCGGACAGGTGATCGGCTGCTTCTGCTGGTGCTGATAAGTATAGACAATCTCAGTGGTATTGGATTGATAGGAAAATTCCTTGTACTCCGGGCCGCTGATCAGATAGGTTTCTCCGGAAAGCTGTAAGGACGAAGGCGCCGTATGGGAAACACCGCCGGAAATCGTGTTATACTCGGTAGCGCCGCCCAGTCGGTTTCCGCTTTGATCCTGATACACCACATTAACGCTGTAGGTATTCAGGCTGGCTAGGGATTTAATTTCCCCGTCGCAGTAGACCATCAGCTTCACGCCGGTCATGTCGGGATCAGCGCAATTCACAACCGCGGAACCATTGGCGGCGATCGTCACTGGCGTCCACCCGGTATTATATTCCTCAGTCTGCCACTGCACCTCAATCTGCCGGTTCGTCTGATTATCGATTCTGAATTTTTGGGCGGTAGCGCTGTCGGACACTAAACCAGTAATCGAAATGTCATCCGCTCCTGCCGCGAACGTTTGCAGGCCTCCCGCAAACATCGCAATAATCAGTGAGAAAACGACGGTAAGGGCTGTAATTTTCTTTCTCACCTTGCTCACTCCTTCATCTTGGGTACGAATAGATTTCATCGTCAGTTATTGATCTTACAACTACATCATACAGATGACATATCACAAGCGCGTCATATTTTTTGATAAAATCGGATTTTATTAAAAAATCTTTTCACCTGGGGCCTACGCCTGCTTTTCCCAAGAAAAATTCGAGAGGAAGCCGCCTCAAAAGCTCAAGATCAAAACGCCCGGCAGAAAAACTGCCGGGCGTTTCTAACCTTCCTCTCCTTTTCTAGCGTGAAAGGAAGCCGCAATCATTCGTGTTTTCCGGTTCTCCTTTTCCGGGATAAAGTGACGCCAAAGGCCACCGCTCCAAAAGCGGATACACCAGCCAGGAGCATCCAGGCCGCCTCAGCGAAGCGGTCGCCTGTAGAAACCCCGCCGCCAGGAGCGGCCGCAGTGGTTCCGCCGGAGCCTAACACCACGCCGCAGTCCCAGGTCATATCGAAGCCGCCCTCGTTTAAGTAGAACGGCCTTCCGGCATACCACCCGTCCTTCAGCTGGTATCTGCCGTCAGAATCCAGAGCAGCGTCGCCCTGGTTCACCAGGGTAATGGTATAAGGCTCAAGAATCTGGAACTTCACCCGGTAATAGCCCTCGGACAGCTCGTCAAACCGGTAGTAGCCTTTTTCATTGGTCGTGGTCTCGCCTGCCTGGATCCACTGGGTATCGTCGGAAACGTCACCGGAGGGGCTATACTCCAGAACCACACGGATGCCTTCCAGTCCGGTATCCTCTTCGTCCTGGATGCCATTTCGGTTGGTATCCAGCCAGACATAGTCTCCCACACTTCCGCTGGTAACCACGATGCCCGCGTCAATGGTCATATCACGCTGGCCGTAACCAATGCTGATCACGTCTGAGGGATAACCCCAGCCATCCAGATAGAAGCCCTGGACATTGGAGTCTGCAGCTCTGTCGGTTCCCGCAAAGGGAACGGTAATCACACTGCCTCCGGGCAGATCAAAGCACACACGGTACTGGCAATCCACATCCGGGCCGCCCTTCAGGCTCTCAAACACATAGTAGCCTTTTTCGTTGGTCGTTGTGGTGTCGACCTTTTTCCAAATACTGGAACCGCCTTCCCGCATTTGCAGATAAACGGTCACATTCTGCACCGGCTCCTCGCCCGCGTCTTGAATTCCATTCTTGTTAGCGTCCAGCCACACATAATCGCCGATCGCACCGTACAATCTGGCGCCGCCGTCATTATGGAGGCTGATAGAGTTGGCCGGCAGGCGGATGGTCTGGGTATAGCCGCTGTTTAAATCGGGAGCGGTCTCAAACACATCGGAATCCAGAGCATCGTCGCCGCCGATATTAGGCAGAACAGCCTGATAGCCCTCAGGATACTCAAACAGCACCTGATATTCGCCCTCCAGCAGGTACTCGAACAGGTACTCGCCGTTTTCGTCCACCACAGCGGTAGCGATGGGCTGTTCTTCCCGCACATTGTCAATCACACGGTACAAGGACACCTTAGTGCCGGTCAGCGGGATGCCCAAATCCTGAACATCGTTATAGTTCCGGTCGTCGTAGGCATAGCCGCCCAGAGCGCTGTAATACACCAGGCCGGCGTCCCAGGTCAGATCCGTCTGCTGATAATCCAGGGGAATCACGTCGGTACGCATGATCCGGTCGTTGCCGTCCACTGCATTCTTCGCGTCGGAGTCGGCGGTTTCAGGGTGGTCGCCGGCGCCCTGGTTCGCTGTGGTAAAGCCGTACTGGTACAGTCCCAGGTCATTCCGCAGGGAGGTGATGTCAAATTCCACCACATACCGTCCCTTAGTCAGGTTGTCAAAGAAATAATAGCCGTCCTTGCCCTCCTGAGCGGCGGTAACGGTTTCCGCCAGCGGTGCATCGGATACCTTACCGCTGTCATCCACCGTGTAAAGCCTTACCCTGACGCCGTTGACGCCTGGCTCATCCGGATCCTGTATGCCGTCACGGTTCAAATCGATCCACACATAGTCGCCTAACGCCGCGGGGATTACAAAGCCCGCATCGATGGTCATATCCCTCTGGCCCTCCAGGCGGCTGGTATCGGGATTGCTCACAACGCCCAGCCGCAGGATTTCAGACCGGCCGTTCCGGTCGATGTTGGAATCCACGGCGGTATCCCCGCCCTCATACTGCCTGGTAGGCACATAAACGCCGTCATCCCCGGCAGGAGGCATGTCAAATTCCACCTGGTATTGGTAAATCACGCCGCCTACATAATTACTGGGGTCATCCGGATCCCCATCCTCTTTACCGGACAGCATAATATTGCAGTCCAGATCGTCGAACAGGTAATAGCCGCTGGAATCCGTAGTGGTTTCCGTGGTTGTGGTCTGGGTGCCGTCCGCGGTGATTCTGGTGGTGATCAGTCTTACTCCCAGGCCCGCTACCGGAAGGTCTTCCGCATCCTGGATGCCGTTCTGGTTTTGATCATAAAACGCATAGTCGCCGATGGCGCCCTTCGGCAGATCCAGCACGCATTTGACCTCCTGGTTTTCCGGGCGGTCGGATAGGGCGATGGTGTCGCCGGTATTGCTGTTTCTCACCACGGAGCACATAGCGGAATTGGAAATATACTTGCCGTAGTAATCCTCAATTTCATCGGTGGCGTACTGGGGTGCGGTCATATTGACCTGCACTTCGATGTAGTCGCCGTTTGCCAAAGGCTGCGTCACCTCAACACCGATGGCCGTTACCGTGCTCAGGTCAGCCGGCGGCGTGGCGCTCCAGGTGTGAGCGGCGGATGACGTCCACGGATCGCCGTTTCTTCCGGTAGTATAAATCATGGGCAGCTCTTCCTCAGCCGTATACTGTGACCGGCTTTCGGCGGTCCAGGCGGAGGTATCATCGGTGCAGTAATAAATCCGCACAAAAGCGCTGTCAATGGGCTGGCCGTCAGAGCTCAGCACCGTGACGCTGTTCAGAGCGGGTCTTCTCTCCAGGTCGGTGGCCCGGTTGGTTACAGTGGTGTCGGTCCGGTCGGTCAGGGTATCTCCCGCGAAGGGCAGGATATCGACCACTCTGGTAGAAACCGCCTTGTCATCGGAGCCGTTGCTGACCCGGATCTTATAATCAATGGAACCGCCCGGCGCCGTATGGCCCAGCTCGGAGTAGTTCTTATAACGGTCGTCGTATTCGCCCTTCACCTGCTTGTAAATGCTCAGGCTGCTGTTTTGTCCTACGACAATGTTCGCGTAGTTATTCACATACTCGCTGCCGCCGTTGCCGAGAATCTCATCCAGGTCCTCGTCTTCCTTAAAGGAGCCGCCGTCTCCGGTAATGACCGGAGCGTAGCTGACGCCGTACTGGTTTTCTACGGACTGGGGAATCTCATAGGAGCTTCCCAGGAACGCGGGACACCACAGGGTATCCGCCTGGCTGTTGGGGTCGATATGGGCCGAGAACCGGATCACAATCCGCTCTCCGGGCTTCAGCTCCACATCCGGGAAGGTCATCGTCACCTTCTGGGTATCCTGCTCCAGCTCAATCAGCTCGCCGCCGCTGCCAACTCTGGTGGCCTTCACCGTATCGATGGAGAACAGATCCGGGGTCAGCGGCGTTCCCACCGTGTTGCCGTCCTCGTCCTCCCACATTCTCATGATGACAAATTGGGAATCCCCTTCCACAAAGTCATTCAGCGTGGTGCCGACCGGCAGGTCAAAGCTGAGAATCGGCTCCCTGAAGTTATCAGTTTGAGACTCGTTCTTCGCGGTGACAACAAAGGTGACGTCGCTGTTCGGCGCGTAGGTGGTCTGGGTTCCTTCCGGCTTCACCGTCAGGCTGACAGGAATCCGGATGCTTTCGATCAGGGGCAGCGTGGCTTCCACAGTGTTGGAAGCCCGGCCGTCGGTGACAGGCACGTCTCTGCCTTCCTCATCCTTTTGAACAAAGGTATACTCGTAAGCCGCGGTGTTGGTGATTTTGGTGATCTCATGGAGGCTGGCGTCAGAGGGACGCTGGGCGAAGGTCACCTCGAAATCGATGCCGTTGGCTACGAAATGCTCATCCACGCCGGTATAAACCACCCGGAACGCCATCGCTTCCAGTCCGGCGGGAATCGAAACGGTCGCGCCATCCGCTCCCAGGCTTTGGACGTTTTCAATGGCGCCGTTGGGCACATCCCGCCAGGTGGATTCGTCATCGCTTCCAAGGTCAGCCGCCGGCTGGTATTGAACCTTAGCGCTCACCGGTTTGGAAGCATCCGGGACTGTCACATCCAAATCAGGATCGGTCTGGGCGTTATAGGCGCTGTAGACCCTCACCCAGTTCACCCGGTAAGCGTCATCCCTGGTGGGTTCCGTCTTATATTCGCCCTGCTCCTGATACTGCATTTGGATATCCTGGTCGGTAACCACCAGCCGGGAGGCCGCCAGCTCGTTCTCACCCTTGGCGTAATCTCTCAGGGTGAAGGAGGTGGTAAACTCCTCCTCCAGAAGGCTCTTGTCAGCGGTATCATCCGTAATCCCTTTCAGGATCTCAGTATTGAACATGACGATATCCGTCTTGAACTTATTGGTAAAGGATGCGTTGTTGTGAACACCCAGTTTTTCGATTTCAGACAACTCCTGTACCGGTTTCACTGTCACGATCTTCTGGGTCTCATAATACCGTTCATCCAAGCTGTAGCCGTCGGGAGCCTTCAGCTCCTTCACCAGATATCGGGTTCCGGCGTCCTCCGCCGGCAGCAGATCGGACACACCCGCGCCGTTTTCGTCGGTGGTGATGATACCGCCCACCTGCTGGCCCTGAACATCGCCCGGCTCAAGCTGGTACACGGCGAACTGGGCGCCTTGCAGCCCCGTTCCGTTTTCGTCAGCCTTTTAATGAGGATGCGGCCGCTGTCGGACTCATTGGTCAGCACGCCGCCGTTCATGTTCCCGGCGGTTTCAGGCCGGTAGGTAACCGTAGGATCGTTCTGGTTAGCGGGAATCACCGCCTCATACCAGGTATCGTCCAGGGAGTAGCCGTCGGGGGCCTGAGTTTCCCGGATATAATAGGTTCCGGCATCTAAGCCTTCCCAGCGGTAAACGCCGTTTTTCACGTTGGTCACCGGGTCTCCGACAGGCTGCTTATTCTCATCGTACAACTGGAATACCGCCGTATTCAGAACCGGGCTGCCGTTTTGGCTGTCACCCTTCTTAGTAAACTCCAGATTTCCCTTGGCCTGGTTAATGACCTTGGTGGCCTCTGTTTCATCCAGATTGGTGATCTGCTTGGCGGTTACGGTAAAGGTAATGGGTGTGGAATCCAGAGTATATCCGTCGGGAGCCTTGGTTTCCACAATGGTGTAGGTTCCCGCATCCAGGTCGGCGGACTCAAAGGTACCGTCCAGGCGCACCCGGAAGGTGTCCACCAGCTTGCCGGGGTCGGCCTGATCCCCTTCGTACAGGGCGAATTCCGCCCGCTGGCTGTCGCTGGTGACCGTCAGCGGAGTTTTGCCGTCGCCCATGAATTTGGTAAAGGTGAACCGGCCCTTATTCGGGTAGTTGACGATGTAATTATCGCCGGTGTAGGTTTCGTCGGTTTCTCCCTTAACCACCGTAATCTTTTGCAGCTGGGTGCCCTGGACGAAATCAGCGGGCACCTGCTCCTTCAGCATATAGTCGCCGGGCTCCAGGCCGGTGAAGAGGATTTCACCGTCTTCGTCGGTTTCCTTGGTCGCGACCAGCTCGCCCAGTCCGTCAGGCTGAGACACGTCGTAGCGGTGAAGCTCAAATGTAACGTCCTCTAAGGGCAGCGCCAGAATGTGCTGGGCGTCCGGGTTTTCCCAGTTGGCCTTCTTCTCCAGGCGGATGGCGCCAAGGGGGTCGTTGCTGATGCGCACCTCGGCGGCGCCGGTGTTGCCGGTGGTCACCGGGTAGAAGTAATCCTCCTTGCCGGCCTCAAAGGTGTAGCCGGTAGGCGGAGTGACCTCTTTCACATAATAGGTGGTGTTGGGCTGCAGATTGACAAACTCAATGGTTTCCTTGCCGGTAACCGTTTGCAGCACCTGGCCGCCCTGATTCTCCGGCTTATCCCAAAGCTCAAACTTCGCGGCCTTCATGGCTTCGCCGGAAATGGAACCGTTTGTCTTGGAATCGACCTTGACCACCTTCACCGTCTGGATCTTGGTGTTCTCAATGACGATACCCTTGCCTTCCTTCTGAGAAGTAATCTGGTTCGCCGCTACGGTATAGGGTCCGTAAACGGTATCGGTATTGTCGAAATAGCCGCTGGGGGTATTCAGCTCCTTCAGGTAATAGTCTCCCGCAGGCAGCAGATCGGACAGCGCTGTGCCGGTATCCGCCGCTGTGGTCATTTCGCCCACTTTCGTGGAAGCGGTGCTGTCGGAGTAGATACCGAACTTCACCCCGCTCAGCTTGGTCTGGTCGGCGGCGTCCTGCTTCACAATTTGCAGCTTTCCGTAGGCAGTGGTGTTCAAAAGCTCGGTTTTCGCCGTGTTCAGGTCGGCGGGATCGTAGAACTGGGTGGTTTTTTGACCGGCTTCAATGGTCACCGCCACCACCATGCCGGCTTTAAAGCCGTTGGCCTCATTGGCGGTTCCCACGCTGGTTTCCTTGAGCCAGTAATCGCCGGCGTCCAGATTGGTCATGGAAATCAAGCCGTTTGCCCCGGTAGTCACCGTTTTCAGGGCCGTGCCGGCGCAGTCGGCTTCCGGGTCGCCGGTCTCGTTCCGGTAAAGCTTAAAGGTCACGCCGGACAGCGGGTCCTTCTCGCCCAGGATATCCCCCGTCTTGGTCAGCTCCAGGGAGCCCTGCTTCTGGTTCTCAATCACAATGGGGGCGGGCGTGGCATCCTTGTCATCCAAGGGGTAATATACGCCGTTAATCTTATTGTCCCCGCCGGTAATCCGGTTGGGCTCGATGACAAACTTGATGGGCGTCGGATTCTTGGTATACCCGGCCTGGACGCTGGTCTCCACCAGCTGGTACTCGCCTTCCGGCAGGAACCCGGAAATCACGTAATCCTTGGCGGGGTCCGTGGTGATGGTCATGGCGTTCCCCTCGGGATAATCCCCATAGGTTCCGTCGTCTTGAAGCTTCTGCACCTTAAAGGTGGCGGTCAGCTTTTTGCCGTTGTCGCCCTGGTCGGCGCTGATCTTCTGAATCTTCACCTGGCCCCAGGCGGACTCGTTGGCGATAGGCGTCTTTTCATAGGTGCAGTTGATGGTCCAGGTTCCGTTTCCATCCGTCCGGGTCGTAAACTCTTGGTTCTCACCCTCGAGCTTATCCTGGCCGTCGGAGGAAACGTATACGGAATAGTAGGGAGCCGTATCCGGGTCAAAGTCCACGTACTCCGGCGCTTTGGCCTCCTGGAGCACATACCAGCCGGGCTTCAGCAGGCTGCTGATTCCAACGCCCGCGGCGGTGTTGCCGGTGCCCGTGGTGATGGTGGTCACCGGATCCAAAATCTTTCCGTCGGCGCCCGTCGCCGGCTTGCTGTAATCGTCGGGGTCGGCCGCATAAACGTTGAATGTTACCTCGTTGAGGGGATAGGTCTCTCCGGAGATTTCCAGGGTCTTTTTCACAGAGATCATGCCGTACGCCAGGTTTTCCAGCCGGAAGACCGGGTCGGTCTCCGCCTTAGTATCGCCTGTCATCTCGTACAGGTTCCACTGATCCCCGTTCTGCTTAGGATAGACCTTATGGATATCCAGGTTATGGACATAGTAATCGATGCCGATAATCTCCAGGGCATAATAGGTTGCGCCGGGCTGGAGGTTCGTGAAATGCAGAACGCCTCCGTCCTTGCTTTCCGCCGCCTGGAGCATATTGTATTCTTTCAGCACGGTTTCCGGCAGCTCGCCGTTCACCAGCTGTTTGGAGAAGAAGTCCTCGTCTTTGTTCAGCGCGGCCTGGGCCTTCTGGGCGTCAGCCTCTGTTTTGAACAAAGCGACCCACGCGCCTTCCAGAGCGTTGCCGCCCTGGTCGATTTTCCAGCCCTCTACCGGCACGGGCCAGTAGTTTTCAATGATCTGCGGTCCGACAATTTTTCCGTCGTCCGCCTCGGTCACCATGATGGGGCCGGTCCACTCCTGGCTGATCTCATAGAAATAATCCTTGTCGTGGGGAGGCGGCTGGGTCTCCCGCAGATAATAGGTGCCGGTATCCAGCAGCCCGGTCAGTGCGCCGCCGGGCACGGCGCCGGTTACTGCATCCGTCAGGGTGCCGGAGGTAATCTTCTCCGCGACGACCTTCAGCCACAGCTTCTGGCCGTTGACTTCGATCTCCTCGGCAGCCGGATCTTGGTCATCCACAACCTGGTACAGGGTAAACTCCGCGCCGGTCAGATACTTGTCGTGATCCTCCTGGTCTACCTTGATCAGCTCGATCCGGGCCTTGTCGGAAACGTTGTTCCAGGTGACTACCAGATCCTTATCCGGGGCCAGGGTCACCTTATATACATTGCTGGTCACTTGAACCGGAGCGGCCCCGTCAGTGGTAACGGAGTCCACGGAATAATCCTCAGGCACGGTCTCCTGAATCCAATAATCGCCCGGCGCAAGATAGCCGGTGTATTTGGTCTCGGAGGCGCTGGTCACGGTGGTCACCGGCTGAGCGTCGGGATTTTTCGTGGGATCCTCCGCGTAAATCGTAAAGGTCACGTTCGACTGGCGCAGGGTCAGGCTGCTACCGTCGCTTATCTTCCACAGCTCGAACTTATCGATTCCGATTCTCCGCATGGGAACGTTCTCGATAGGCTTATCGAAATAAGCCTTGTTGGTCTGGCCCGCCGTAATGGTAAACAGATGGGGCGTGCCGTCCAGCACGTACTGGCCGGTTACGCTCTGCTCGATAAGCTGGTAGTCTCCCGCAGGCAGCCAGCCGGAGGTCACGGTGCCGTTCGTTCCGGTGGTCAGAATCAGCGGGTTCTGACTATTGGGATAATCGGCATAGGTGCCGTCGGCCTGCTTCTGCTGTACCTTAAAGGAGGCCTGCAAAGTCGTATTGGAATCCAGAGAGCTTACCTTTTTAATCTGGATTTTACCGGAATCAAAGTCGTCGGTAAAGGTGACCCTTACCGCGGCGGAATAGCCGTCGATCCCCGCGCCGGGGGTTACGGTCACCTCTTTGGCGGCGGTATCCAGATCATAGCCGTCCGGGGCCTTGGTCTCCTGCACCCAATAAGTACCGGGTTCCAGTTCCCCGGTGGTCAAAACACCGCCAGCGCCGGTGGTTCCCAGTGTTTTGAGGGTACCGTTCTGCTGGGCCGCCAGCAGGTCGGCGCCCGGATTCTGCGTCAACCTGGGATAATACTGAAATTCCGCGCCGGCCAGGGGCTGCATCACGCCGGTGTTGTCCAGGGTGCCGCCCTCTTTATAAACCTGGAACTTGCCGTAGCGGTCGTTTGTCACATCTTGCGTCACATCGGCGTAGTTGGAAGGCTGGTCCGGAGCCGTGATCTTCACCGGCTCGGAGGAAGCCTCATAGCCAGCGGGCGCGGTGAGCTCCCGGTACCAATAGTCGGTTCCCGGAATCAATCCGGTGAACACCGCCATGCCGTCGGTCCCGGTGGTGACGGTGTCGGCACCGCCGGTCTGGCCGTTCACAGGCAGACGGTTTCTGTCATTTTCCGCGTCCTCTTCTGTGGCGTACAGGGCGAACACCGCTCCGCTCAGCGACATCCCTGTCTTCTGGGAATCCACCTTATGAAGCCGAATGGTGACGTAAGGCTCGTTTTTCACGATCACCGTGGTAAGCTGGTTGTTTGCTACCTTGATGCCGTCCCCGTCGGTAACCGCCACATTGGAGCCATCCACACCCTTAAAGGGCTCGGAGGGGGTGATATGTCCGGCGATGGACTGAACCTCTCTTAAAATATAACTGCCGGAGGGCAGGAATTTGGAATAGCCCTCGCCGTTTTCATCGGTGGTGATCCGGTCTAAAGGCTCGGTGAAATCGGTATCGTCAGCGGCGTACACCTCGAACACGGCGCCGGAAAGATCGATATCGCCCGTTTTGTTACTCTGCTTTTCGATTTTCAGCTGGCCCTGGCGGTCCACCAGATTATCTGCAGTCAGTTCAAAGGTCTTTTTCTGTTCAATGACAACTGTATGAATGGTATCGTCTCTCTGGTAACCGCTGGGGGCGGAGATCTCCTGCACATAATAGGTGCCGGGATCCAGAGTGATTGCGGGGGTATCCGGCTCATTGCCGCTGACTCTGGTAGTCACCCGGGCGTCGTTGCCGTTGGAGTCCTTCGCCAGTGTTTTGCAGTCCGGATCAGTATATACGCCGAACACCGCGCCCGCCAGGGGAACCCGGGATTCTGTGGCCACGCTGCCTAATGTCAGCTGGCCGTATTTGATGATCTGCAAGGCGCCTCTCTGGGCGTTTTCGATCTGAAGGGCCTCGGTGTGATTGGAAGTGATCTGCACCCTGGTATCCCGCTGCATAATGGCATAGGTATCCGGGGCCTTGGTCTCCCGGAGCAGATACCAGCCGGTCTCTAAAGGCTCAGAGACCGCAGTGCCGTCGGCGCCGGTGACCAGCTCCGCCGCCAGATCGCCCTCATCCGGGTTTTCCAGCACGGCGTTTTCACTGGCATAGGGGCCGTAAAGAGCGAACTCCGCGTCAGGCAGCGTTACGCCGCGGTCGGTGGAATCCACCTTAGTGATTTTCAGTATTCCCTTTTCAGACTGGTTCAGTATGTAAGGCTTATTTCCGTCCTTCTGCAGGCCGTCGGGGTAATTCACCTGGTTGCCCTTTACGGTAACCGTATAGGTTTTGTCAGAAACCTCATACTCGCCGCCTTCCGGCACGCCGGTTTCCTGCAGGGTGTATTCGCCGGCGGGAATCCCCTCGAAGAGCACCAGGCCGTCCGAGCCGGAAACCGCGGTGTAAACCTTGCTTGCATCGGCATTGTTTGTCAGCCGGAAGGAAACGCCGGGCAGGAATTTCTCCGTATTTTCACCGGATCCCATGCCCTTTTTCCAGAAGGCCGCATAGCCCGGGCCGTTTTCATCGGTGGTGTTATCCACTGTCAGGGCTTCCCCTTTTTGCAGGGTTTTGCCGCCTGCGGTGACGGTGCCGTCCTGGTTCAGGGTCACCTGAATGGCTTCCCCGACGCCGGTAAAGCCGTCAGGCGTCTGAGTTTCTTTCAGATAATAGGTTCCATAGCGCAGATTGGAGAACTTCACTCTGCCGGTGCCGTCCAGCAGCCTGCCCGCCCCGGCTTCCTCGCTGCCGTCGATGTCCTTGGCCACCTGGGTGCACTCCGGGTCGGAATACAGGGTAAACTGAGCGCTGCCGTAAACCGCCTGCTTCTCGCCGTTGAGCACAAATGTATTATCGCTCACCGCCAAGCCATCCCCCTGGATGGTCAGGGTCTTTTCCACAATCAATTCTACCGGCGTGGTTTTGTCCTCCACGTCGCCGACCTGAACCTTGGCGCTGGAATCCTTCACCACCGCGTCCTTCGCCAGAGGCTTATAGCTTACCTGGGCCTGGTTATCCAGAACCGCCCGGACGAAGGGAACGTTGGTGGGAATCTGATAAGCGGCCGCGTCAAACTTGACCGTCACCTGATAGGTGGTGGGCAGCAGAGAGCCATTCGGCACCCGGACCTGGCCCTCGGTCACCATGGATTGATCGAATTTATTCACATATTGAAAGGTCAGGCTCTTTAGCGAGCCGTCCGCGTTGGATTCCTTAGTATAGCCGTCGCCTTCCGCCAGAGGCTGGAACTGGCTGGAACGGTCCAGGTAGCCCACGCTCACCAGCTGGGCGCCGCCGTTTTCCCGGTCCGCCGCCGGAAGGGTGTCCGTTACGGAAAATTCCTCGCAGTTCAGCCGGCCGTAGCGGTTCATATTTTCCACCGGATCCGTCACGGCGATCTGGTAGGTGACATAGTAGTACCCGTCCTGCTTGGTTACTACCGGGATCTCCTCTCCGGCTGGCGCTGGATCAGTGACGGTTTTCTGGATGTTCCACTGCTGGTCCGCCATGCTGGTAATGCTGACAGGATCAATTCTTTGATCCAGCTTTTCGGTATTCCCGCTGCCGTCTGTCAGCGTACCGGTAAACAAAATACTGTTAAAGCTTCCCACCGTCTGGTCAGGGGTCACCATATTCTCAAAATAGCATTTCAGATAAATAATGCCGGCCCGTCCCTGGTCGATGCGGTCCTGGCAGGGAATGGTCACCCGCTGGATGACCTGGCCGCCGGGCAGAGTAACCTCTGCCACCTCCGGCTGTTTGAAATCAGAGGTCACCACAGAGCCAGCCAAATCCACCTTGACGTATTCCGGCAGCTGAATCGCGATGGCCGCGCCGCCGTAGGATACGCCGTCGGGCGAGGAGCTGAATTTATAATCCAGCGCCAGGAAGAAGCTGTCGCCGCTGTCCACAGACTGGATGGCTTCAGCGGTGTCGCCGGTATCCTTTACGATTTTGGCGCTGAATTCCACATTCGCGCCCAGTCCGGCGCCTGCCGCGCTGGGTATCATGACTCCCGCCAGCATGGCGGCAGAAAGCAGAACCGCGAGACACCGGTGCCAAACCGACCGGCCCGCGCGGTTTTCCTTTTTCCGTAAATGCTTTCCGTGTTTCATAGCAAAATCCTCCTAATAAAGCCCAACGGATTGTAGTATTCTTCCAAATACGAAAAAGCAGTCAGTTCCAGCGGATTCCGCCGGATTGTCTTATTTATTATACCGGGCCGCCGTCACAAAAAAATCACAAATCCACTATTTGATCTGTTTTATCTCATATTCCAGGGTGACTGTATCAAATTTCCTTCTTTGGCAGTATTTGTCCATAATACGGCGCATGGCCTTTTCACAGCCCTCTATGTTCTGAGCCGCCAGAATGACCGAATACTGGGCCACATTGTACTGAGAGAATACGTCGTTTTTACGAAGCTGCTCTGAAATGACTTGCCGCAGAGTTTCCGTTTCGTCGTCAATATGCTCCTGGGTCCCGCCCTCTCTTAGGGTAAGCAGCACTAGGAATCTGGAACGCAGCGCCCGGCGCGCCGCGCGCACATTGATCTGATAGATATTTTTAAAGATATCATAATTGCAGTAGAAAGTTCCAGAGGATAGTTTTTCCTCTCTTAATCCCTTTTCCAGCTCCTCCACATCTACCGGCTTCTGGGTTGGCAGGCTTTGCAAGATCAATTCGTATAGTTCCTTTAGGTGATCCGGCACCTCCATCCCCAGGTTGCTGTAACAAAGATTTGCCACCTGGTTATAATAATCCAGAGCGTTCTGGGGCTGGTTCAGCTTTAAATACGCCGCCATTTTCATTTCATGCACCCTTAGGTCCATCTGCTCCATCAGCTTCGCCTGGTCGCACAGTTCTACCACCTGCTGGTAACGCTCCGCTTTCAGCAAGGCTTCACAGGCTTCCTGAACGCAGGTGGTGTAAAGGCGCTTATAGTAAACGCTGCGGAAAATCACCCATTGGGAATCCTCATACTCCTCCAGAAAATCCCCCTGGTACAGCTCTACCGCCCGCAGGCAGTCCTGATATTTTTGCTCGGCGTCGTGGCCCACGCTTACCTGCTTGCAGAAAGCCTCAAACTGATCCGTATCCACTTGACAGCTTATGTCGGTATTCCAAAAAATAGGAATTATTGTTCAGAATAATCGCTTCCTGACCATTCCGGACAAAAAAATTTTTTCATTTCCATCCGGCCCCGGTACACCAGGTTCCTCAGGGCGCCCTCTGGGTTTCCGCTGTCCTCTTCCGGCCACAGCACCTCAATCAGCTTGCTTTTCGAGGTCTCCACATTTCGGTTCGCCAGAAGATACGCGAATAATAGTCCTACCTGCTTGCTTTTCTTTTTCTCCTGGGGGAAAGGCATAATTCCCGTTTTTCATGAAAATTTCCCAAACATCTTAATTTGAAGCGTTTGATTGGATCCTGCCATTTTTTAATTTCGCCGCCTTTTATCACAAAATTTAATTATATTACTTTATTCACCGTTATATAAATCACATATTCTTATATTTTATGATTATTAATTGCAAATTTTATATGATATGTTATTTTTGCTATCATTATACACTCGCGTATAGGAAAAAGTAAAGATACTCTCCCGATTTTTTATATTCCTGCTTGAAAATTTTTCTGTTTCCAATCATTTTCCCATTGATTTCCACCGAGTCTAAGGGCTTATTTTCTCCAAATTCTCCAAAGAAGAAAAGCGGCGCGCCGTTCTCCCACACCAGCAGGGGAGAACGGCGCGCCGCCATCATACCTTGCGTAAAAACACGCTTCATTATTTTTTTAGAACCTTTTTGGCCACATCAGCAATGTGCTCCGCGCTGAGGCCGAACTGCTTAAGCAGTTCAACCGCCGGACCGGAGTGGCCGAACTCGTCGTTGACGCCGATACGGGTCACCGGCACCGGACATTCGTCACATACAGCGCTGCACACAGCCTCGCCCAGGCCGCCAATGATATTATGCTCCTCAGCAGTGATGATCCGGCCTGTTTCCTTCGCGGCCTTAATCACCAGCTCCTTGTCCAGAGGCTTAATTGTGTGGATGTTGATCACTCTGGCATGAATGCCGGCGTCCTTCAGGGCGTCGGCCGCCATAACAGCCTCTGCAACCAGCAGGCCCGTCGCGATGATGGTGATATCATCGCCGTCCCGCAAGGTAACGCCCTTGCCCAGCTCGAATTTATAATCCGGCGTATCATTGATAACCGGCACCGCCAAACGGCCGAACCGCATATAAACAGGTCCCTGATAGTGGTAGGCGGCCTCCACGGCGGCCTTGGCCTCTACATCGTCAGAGGGATTAATAACCACCATACCGGGGATGCTTCTCATCAGGGCAAAATCTTCGCAGCACTGATGGCTGGCGCCGTCCTCGCCCACGCTGATACCGCCGTGGGTAGCGCCGATCTTGACATTATTGTGAGGATAGCCCAGGGTGTTGCGGATCTGCTCAAAGGCGCGGCCGGCGGCGAACATGGCGAAAGAGCTGGCAAAGGGCACCAGGCCCATGGTGGAAAGGCCGGCGGCCACGTCTACCATGTTGCACTCCGCGATGCCGCAGTCAAAATGCCGCTCCGGGAACGCCTTCTTAAACACGCCGGTTTTGGTTGCGGCGGCCAGGTCGGCGTCCAGCACCACGACGTTGTCATACTTCTTACCTAACTCAACCAGCGCGTTGCCATAGCTTTCGCGGGTTGCAATCTTCTTTACATCTGCCATTGTTAACCCTCCAAACTTGCAAGCTGAGCTTTCAATTCGCTCATGGCGGTTTCGTACTGTTCCCCGTTGGGGGCGGTGCCGTGCCAGGAAGCCTGGTTTTCCATAAAGCTGACGCCCTTGCCCTTCACGGTCTTAGCGATGATGGCGGTCGGCCTGCCCTTGACCGTCTTGGCCTTCTCAAAGGCCGCCTCGATCTCATCGAAGGAATGGCCGTCGATACAAATCACCTCAAAGCCAAAGGCCTTCAGCTTCTCATCGATGGGATAGGGGCTCATAACCTTGGAAACCTCGCCGTCAATTTGCAGATTGTTGTTATCCACGATCACGCACAGATTGTCCAGCTTATAATGGGCGGCGAACATCAGAGCCTCCCAGATCTGTCCTTCCTGGATCTCGCCGTCGCCGGTAGCGGTGTAAACCCGCAGGTTCTTGTTCTCATACTTAGCGCCCAGCGCCATACCGGCTGCAACGGAAACACCCTGTCCCAGAGAACCGGTGCTCATATCTACGCCGGGGGTCGTGTTCATGTTGGGATGGCCCTGCAGATAGGAACCGATATGCCGCAAGGTCTTCAGATCCTCCACAGGAAAATAGCCCCGGTTCGCCAGAGCGGCGTACAAGCCGGGCGCGGTGTGGCCCTTCGACAGCACAAAGCGGTCCCGGTCGGGATTTTTGGGGTCCTTCGGGTCAATGTTCATCTCTTTAAAATACAGATATGTAAAAATATCCGCAAAGGAAAGGGATCCGCCGGGATGTCCCGATTTGGCATGGTAAGTGCCCTCGATCACACCCATACGGACTTTACAGGCAGTGATACTCAATGCTTTTTTCTCTTGCTGGTTCACGTATGATACCTCCCATAGTTATAATTCCTAACGGAAGCGTCCCAAACAGTCCTGCCGTTCGGACGCTTTTTCATTATTGTACCATTGAAACTCAATTTGCGCAATGTCTAATAAAGTGATTCTATCAGAAATCTTACTTTTCTTTTAAGCTGAAATTGCCAATTTTAAAAAGAAATTCGTACAGCGTCTTTTCCTTTTACAGCTTTCCGGGTATTATGATAGAAAGCTGCCGATACCGATTATCGGTATCAGCGATGCTTGCGGACTGCCTTTTTCGAAAGCGCGCTAAAGGGACAGCCCTGAGGCAGCCGTCAAATTTTAACAGCGGAGGGATCCTTATGAAGCTGAACACCATTCACCATGTGGCCATTATCGTATCGGATTATGAAAGGGCCAAGGAATTTTATGTCGGCAAGCTGGGCTTTCAGGTGCTGCGGGAAAACTATCAGGCGCGCCGCGGCTCCTATAAGCTGGATTTAAAGGCCGGAGACCAGGAGCTGGAGGTCTTTTATATGCCCGGCGCCCCCAAGCGCGTCACAAATCCGGAGGCCTGCGGCCTGCGCCACCTGTGCTTTCGGGTGGAGAGCGTAGAGGAAGCCGTCCGGGAGCTGGCGGCGCTGGGAATCGAAGCCACGCCTATCCGCCTGGACGATTACACCGGGGAAAAGCTGTGTTTCTTTTTTGACCCCGACGGTCTTCCGCTGGAGCTGCACGAATAGTCTTCCGCCGCTCTTTGGCCATTGTATTTCTATCAGCCCGGAAATTCCCGGAGACTCGCTCCCCAGCGGTTCCGCCTCCGCCCGCGCCGGGCCGGAACCAGAAATAAGCGCCCTGAGCTCTTACGAGTCCAGAGGCGCTTTCTGTCTTTTGAAGCAAAGGACTCCCACTACCAGCAGGATAGGGAACAGCAGCGCCGCGGCCAAGCCGGCCTTTAAGCCAAACTGCTCCAGCGTAATACCAAAGCTTTGGCACAGCTCCGCCGCCACCGGCAGGGACTGGCTGAAGCCGGACACCTGACCGGTGAGGAAGGGCCCCAGGGCACAGCCCATATCTCCGGCCACCGCCAGCAGGCCAAACATGGCGGTTCCTCCCGTGGGGATTCCCCGGGCGGTGACGCTGAGAGTGCCGGGCCACAGCAGGCTGACGCCGAAGCCGCAGACAGCGCAGCCCGCCAGAGACAGGAGCGGATTCAGGGACAAGGCTGTGACCCCATAGCACAGGATACACAGGAGGCCGCACAGCAGCAAGGCGTTCTTTAAATTAATTTTGTGGCCGTAAAAGCCGTACAGCGTCCGTCCGACCGCCATAAAAATAGCGAACAGGAACGGCCCCAGCAGATCCCCCATCAGCTTGGATACCTGAAGGCCCTTTTCCGCGAACAGGGACGACCATTGGGACATTCCCATTTCCGAGGCGCCGGCGGCGAGCATCATCAGCACGGCGATCAGGAACAGCTTATTTTTCAGCAGCATTTTAAACGGAATAGGCTGGTGGGACTGCTCCTTGGGTTCGATAACGGGCACCTTGGCGCATAGGAAGGTATTGCACAAGGGAAGCAGCGCCCACAAAACGGGAAGCAAAAACCAAAAGCTTTCTCCCAGGCCCCAGATCAGCAAAGTAGAGATCAGCACCACCGCCGCCTGGCCCCAGCAGTAAAAGGAATGCAGCAGGCTCATGGCCTTTTCCTTTTCCTCCCCGGGAAGGCTATCCACCAGAGGGCTGATCAGCACCTCGATATAACCGCCGCCAACCGCGTAAATGATCACGGCGATCAGCAGGCCGGCAAAGGCCGAGGGCAGGATCTGGGGAAGAACCACTAAAAAGGCCAGCCCGGCGATGCAAAACAGATGAGCGATGACCATTCCGTTTCGGTATCCGATTTTATCGGCAAACCGGGCGGCGGCCAAATCAACAAAAATCTGAGCTGTAAAATTAATCAGGATCAGGCTGCCGACCTCCTCCAGAGTGACTCCGAACCTTCTTTGAAAGATCGTAAACAACAGGGGCGCCAGATTATTGATAATGGCCTGGGTCACATAAGCGCCGTAACAGGCGATCCGGGTATGACGATAGGTTAACGGTTTCATAGATTTTCAGGTTCCGGACAAACCCCGGACCTTTCCTCCATTTCCACTTTAAATTTTTTGCCAAGCTATAGAATTCTCAGCCCTCCTGAAGCTGGACGATAGATTCAGCAGCCTTTGCGCAAGCCTCCGCTTGCCCGCTCCGCACTGCATAAGCCGGCTCTCATTATTTTAACGCCTGATCTTCCGCGCATAGAGAGCGGATGGGAAGGCTTGTTCTCCCTCCTCGTAAAACGGAAGCCTTCGGGAAGGCTTCCGCCGGCGCGTCCGGCAGTCCCTTCCGGCGCAAGGGAAGCGCCCTATAATACCAATATGCCGGACCAGCGGGAAACAGCACGCTATTTAGATTGCAGATCAGCAGAGCGCTAAAATTAAGCGTCGGAAGCAGTAGCGAAAGCGCGGGATATCAGTTATAATATGGAAGAAACCGGACTCAGCGAAAGCAAAGGAGAGAGCCAAATGATTCGCAAGCCAAAGCAAATGTCGGAATCCATGATCCTGGGCGTGGTGCTCACCCTGGCGGGAGGCTTTCAGGACGCTTATTCCTACAACTGCCGGGGGCAGGTTTTCGCCAACGCGCAGACTGGAAACATTGTCCTGCTGGGCCAAAATATCGCCAGCGGCAACTTTCAAAACGCCCTCCACTACCTGTTCCCCCTGCTGGCTTTTTTTAGCCGGGGTATACCTAAGCGAATGGGTCCGGGAGCTGTGTAAAAGCTTTCAAAAGCTCCACTGGCGGCAGATCGTGCTGGCTTTTGAGATCGTTATGCTTGCTATCGCCGGACTGCTTCCCCAAAGCCTTAATGTGGTGTCCAATGTACTCATGTCCTTCGCCTGCGCCATGCAGGTGGACAGCTTTCGGAAGTTCCGGGGCATCCCATGCGCCACCACCATGTGCATTGGCAATATGCGCAGCGGCACTGAGCTTTTATGCAGATACCATATCACCAAGGACCCGGAGTTAAAACGAAAAAGCCTCCACTATTACTTTATCATCCTCGTGTTCGCCATAGGCGCCGCGATCGGCGCGGTAGCCTCGCAAAAATTCGGAAATCCAGCCATCTGGATCGCCGCCGGCCTAATGCTTCTTGGATTTATTTTGATGTTCGTAAAAGAGGAAATTCAAGGTGAAACGGAATAAACTCCTACATTTGTTTTGACTGCTCCGGTCCTATAAGCGCCCTGGCTATTTCGTCGGGGCGCTTTTTGCGCCGGCTCCTTTTCCCCGCCTGCCGCCCTTTCCATTTTCATTGGAATCCAGCCGGCACTGAAATCGAAGGCCGAGGCTTTTCCTCCGCTTTCCATACTGCTGTCAACAGCTTTACATTTCCTTACGCAGCGCCGGAGCCTGGCCATTGGACCCGACTGGCCGCTGCCTGCCGGACGAACAGATCCAAACGGGCAGCACTATTTTCACCTTACCCGGAACATCCTCCCAAATCCGCAAAAAGGCTAAGGCCGGAGCAAAAGCGGCGTTTTCCCTAAATCGGCCTGCTGAGCCGCTCCACCATGGGACGGTCTGCGGGGCAGAATGAAAAATCTGTCAGCTCCCCCGGAGAAACCCAGCGGATCTCCAGATGAACCCTTTTTTCCGGCTCTCCGCTGATAATTACCCCGTCGTAAAACGCAAAGCCGTACAGCCCGTCGGGATATTCATACGCAGTCTCCTCCCGCAGCCCCTGGAGCTGGATTTCCACTCCCAGCTCTTCCCGGCACTCCCGGACAGCGCAGTCCTCTCCGGTTTCTCCCGGTTCAATTTTCCCGCCGGGAAATTCCCAAAGATAGCCGCAGCTTCCGCCTGGGCCTCTCCGGCAAATCAATATTTTATCGTTCCTTCTCAAAATAGCCGCTGCGATCCGTTTCATTTTTTCTCCCTATCATTCAATAAAGCTTAGGATTCTTCCCATTACCAGGGATCCACCGCGCCCGTTCCGCGTTTGCTAGGATCGCCAACGCTGTTAACGATTTCCACGGCTTTTCCCCATTGAAGGAAAGCCTTCCCAGCGCCGCCTCACGGCAAAAAATCCGCCCAAAAGCCCTGCGCTGCCACCCGCTCTCCCTGACTCAGCAGAACCGCGCTTCCCCCTGAGGAACGCTGCCCAGCACCTTGACGTAAAACCGGCGGTTTCTCGGGCCGTCGAACTCACAGAAGTAAATTCCCTGCCAAGTGCCCAGCACCAGGCCGCCGTTTTCGATCAGCACTGTGGCGCTGCTGCCCATGAAGCTGGCCTTCAGGTGGGCTGTCGTGTTCCCCTCCATGTGCCGGTACTCCGGACGGTCCGGGAAGGTCTTTTTCAGGCCGAACAGCATATCCTTCACTACATTGGGATCCGCGTTTTCATTGATCGTGATCCCCGCGGTAGTGTGGGGGCTGTAAATCACACAGACGCCATCCTGAACCCCGCTTTTCCCCACTGCATCCCTCACCTGCCGGGTCACGTTGTAAAAGCCCTCTTCATCGGTCCGAACCGGATATTCAAATTTTTCCATCTGATATTTTCCTTTCATAATATTTATTTGCGGACAGTCAAAGGCCCGTCCGCCCGGCTGTTTCTTGGTGCACAGAAAATTCCCGCCCATTGCGGCGGCTCAGGAAAATTTACAATAACGCTCGCCGTTCCCAAATTCCAGAGTATGGATATCTTTTTGCGGCGGGAAATCAATTCAGGAGCCGGCGCCGGCTCTGTCCAGACAGCCGGCTTTTCCTCTGGAAAACGCCTCTTTTCCGGGAAGCAGCCCTCCAGCATATTGAAAAGCGCCGCTGCTCCCTATTCTCTAAGTGTAAAAACGCCGCGTTCTCTCCGCCTACGGCCGCGCCCTTTTTTCCGCTATTCTTCCGGCCGATATTTCCATCCGCAGTCGTTATGGTACACCATCAGCTTCGTCATGCCGCCATCCACTGTGATGGTTTCCCCATTGATAAAGCTGTTTTCCTCGTCGCATAAAAACAGCGCCGTCCGGGCGATATCCTCCGGCACGCCGATTCTTCCGGATGGATGCTGCCTCCGGTCCGCCGGAGAATCCCCGGGAACATAGCCCTCCCGATAATAGGCGCCGGTGTCGATCCAGCCGGGGGCGATGGCGTTCACCCGAACCCGGCCCGCCAGGCTGACTGCCATAGCGTGGGTCAGGGCGGCGACGCCGCCCTTGGCCGCCGTGTAGCTTTCCGTGTTTTCCTGGGACTGGACCGCTCGGGTGGAAGAAAGGTTCACCACACAGCCTCCCGAATTAAAATAGGGAAGAAACCGCTGAGTCAAATAGTAAGGAGCCGCAACCCCCACCTTTAAAACCGCCAGGAAGTCCTCATAGCCGCAAGGAGTCAAAAGCCCTCCCCGATTGATGCACATATTGTTTATTAAATAATCAATATTACCATATGTATTAATTGTTTTCTGAACAAACGCTTCCAACGCTTCTGGGGCTTCCCCATTCCCGCAGAAAAATAGAGCGTCTTTTCCCATTCGTTGAAGAAAATTCAGGTTTTCCTCTCCAGCCCTTTGGCCGCAGTCAAAAAAAGCGATCCTGCATCCAGCGTCCGCAAACGCCCGGGTCAAGCATCTGCCGATCCCTAAAGCGCCGCCGGTAATGACAGCCGTTTTATTCTGAAAGCCCATGATGATACAGCTTCCTCCTTTCATCTATCAGCGTCTTTCCAGACCTATCGAAAGACTTTTCCCCATTGTTTCGATGATTATCAAGCTTTTTCAAAAACCAAAAGTATATCTATCAATTTATAATACAAATGGTAATTATTATTCCCTTGACCTTCCAAAAAATTTTATTATCCCAGCCTGCTGCGGCGCCGCGGGAGGCTTCCGCGCTAATCAAGCCGCAAAAACAGGACATAAAAGCCATAGCGTTACCAATTTTATGCCTGGAAGCTGAAGCTATTATAACACGGCTTTTCTAAAAAGCACAGCAGGATCTCTGAAAAAATTTACAAATTGTTTTATTCTTTTTTCCTCTGTGTGCTATAATACTGGCGTGTATTGACCGACCGGTCGGTCGGCAGAAAACAGATCGCCAGGAGGACTATTCCATGCTCTCAAAATTCAGCGTTAAAAAAACCGTTTACCGTCGTGGTTGCCGTTATCATGGTTTTCATTCTAGGAGCGGTCTCCTTCATGAATATGACCACCGATCTTCTTCCCAACATTGAGCTTCCCTATGTGGTAGTATCCACCACTTACGCAGGGGCAAGCCCGGAAAAGGTGGAATCCAGCGTGACAAAGCCGATGGAATCGGCCTTGAGCACTTTATCCGGCGTAAAAAGCGTCAGCTCCATATCCAGTGAAAACGCCAGTATCGTCATGCTGGAATTTGAGCAGGGCACCAATATGGACTCCGCCTCCATTGAGATCTCCAACCGGCTGGACCAGGTAAAAGCCAAGTTCGACGACGGGGTCGGCTCTCCCACCATGATGCGGATCTCACCGGACATGATGCCGGTGATGGTGGCCAGCGTAGACGCCGGGGGCAAAAGCGTGGAGGAAGTCACCAAGCTGGTGAACGACACGGTGCTTCCCGCCCTCCAGCGGGTGGACGGCGTCGGTTCTGTCACAGCCTCGGGCCTGGTGGAGCAGCAGCTGAAAATCACCCTGGACCAGGGCAAAATCGACGAGCTGAACGATAGGGTGCTCCAGGCGGTGGACACCCAGCTTTACGATGCGAAAAAGGAGCTGGACGACGCCCAGGCCAAGCTGGACGAGGGCAGGCAGCAGCTGGAGTCCGGCCAGGAGGGCGCGGTTTCCCAGCTGACCGCCGGCAGCGTTCAGGTAGATTCCGCTGTGGCCCAATTGAACGCCCTGCTGGCGGAGGACACCATTTTGTCCTCCCAAAAGGCGGGCTTCGAGACGGAGCGGGCCGCCTATGCCGGCGGGCTGAAGCAGGCCCAGGACGGCCTGGCGGAGGCTCAGGCCGCCTTAACCCAGCTGCAGCAAAGCTATGAGGCTGTGAACACCGGCCTTCAGGGGCTGGAGGCCTTCGCGTCCACCCCCACCGGCGCGGCCCTGTTCCCCAACGGTCTGCCCGCCTCCACGGTGGAGGAGCTGTTAAGCCTGTCCCCGGAGGAATTTGAGGCTTTTCGCACCGCCGTGTCCTCCATCCCCACCTTGGGAGAGGCTTTCGCCTCTCTGACCCAGGACAGTCTCCGCCAGATGACGGATGGGATCGCCCAGCTACAGGAAACCGTGGATTCCCTGCCCGGCACCATTGCCGACGCTCAGGCCAGAATCACGGAAATCGATACCGAGCTGCAAAATATCAAGACCCGCCAGGCCACCCTGGCGGCCATGAGGCCTCAGCTGGAGGAGCAGCTGAAAGCCGCCCAGGACGGCTACGAGCAGCTGGAAAGCGGCAAGCTGACAGCAGGCAGCGAATTTGCCCAGGCCAGCGCCCAGATCGTATCCGGCCAAAGCCAGTTGGACGCCGCCAAGGCGGAATTTGAGCAGGCCAGAGACCAGGCCTTGGAAAAAGCCGATATTTCCGGCGTGGTCACCCAGGAAATGATCAGCCAGATCCTAACGGCCCAGAACTTCAATATGCCCGCCGGCTATCTGGATTCTGAAAGCGGGCAGCAGTATCTGGTAAAGGTCGGAGAGCAGTACGGCAGCATCGAGGAGCTTCAGGACAGCGTGCTGTTTTCCATCGGCACGGAGGGCATAGGCGACATCCGCCTTTCCGACGTAGCCTCTGTGGAGCAGGCCAGCAACGCCGGGGAAGCCTATGCCAAGGTCAACGGCAATGAGGGCGTGGTCCTGTCCTTTCAAAAGCAGTCCACCGCGTCCACGGCTACCGTATCCCAGCGGATCAACGAGGCCATCGGGAAGCTTCAGTCGGAAAACCCCGATTTACATATTATCCCTCTGATGGATCAAGGGGACTACATTAATATGATCATCCAGTCGGTGCTGCAAAACCTGATCCTAGGCGGTATTCTGGCGATCCTGGTGCTGGCCCTGTTCCTGCGGGATGTCAAGCCCACGGTGATTATCGCCTTCTCCATTCCCATCAGCGTACTATTCGCCATGGTACTGATGTACTTCACCGACATTACCTTAAACATCATCTCCCTGTCCGGCCTCGCCTTGGGGGTCGGTATGCTGGTGGATAACAGCATCGTGGTCATCGAGAATATCTACCGGCTGCGAAACCAGGGGGTACCGGCGGCAAAGGCCGCTGTCAAGGGAGCCACCCAGGTGGCGGGAGCCATTTTCGCCTCCACCCTGACCACCATCTGCGTATTTCTGCCCATCGTGTTCACTCAGGGCATCTCCAGAGAGCTTTTCACCGACATGGGACTGACCATCGCTTATTCCCTGCTGGCCAGCCTGGTGGTCGCCCTCACCCTGGTGCCCGCCATGGGCTCCACCATGCTGCGGAAAACCAAGGAGAAGAAGCACCGCTGGTTCGAAGGCTTTACCAACGGCTACGAAAAGGTGCTGCGGTTCTCCTTAAAGCATAAAATCGTGGTCATCGCCGGCGTGCTGGCGCTGCTGGTATTCGCTGTCTTTGAAGCGGTAAACATGGGCACCGCCTTCATGCCGGAGATGGATTCCCCCCAGATGATGGCCACCATGGAAATGCCCAAGGAGGCTACCCAGCAGGAAGGCTATGAAATGGCCGACGAGGTCATGAGCCGGATCGGCGGCCTGGACGATGTGGAAACCGTAGGCGCGATCTCCGGCGGAATGTCCATGAGCTCGTCCTCCTCCGGCAGCACCTACAGCTTCTATATTTTATTGAAGGAAAACGGCCGCACCCGCTCCAACGCCCAAATGGCGGAATTAATCACCGGAGCTACCCAGGATCTGGACTGTGAGCTCAGCGTTTCCGCCTCCACCATGGATATGTCCGCGCTGGGCGGCAGCGGAATCTCCCTGGAGGTCAAAGGGGACGACGTGGATACCCTGAACGATATCTCCCAGGATCTGGTGGAGATGCTCAGCGGAATCGAGGGCACCACCGAGGTGACCGGAGGCATCACCGAGGGGGATATGGAAACCCGGATCGCAGTGGATAAAAACAAGGCTATGGAGCACGGCCTGACCGTGGCCCAGGTCTATCAGGAAATCGCCGCCGCTCTGCAGACGGAAGCCACCGCTACCACTCTGACCATCGGCTCGGATGACCTGCCGGTGATCGTGGTAAAAAGCCCGGAGGATGCTCTGACCCGGGAAGGCCTGATGTCCCATGAGATTTCCGTTACCAACCAGCAGACCGGGGAAACAGAAGCCGTTCCCCTCCATGAGATCGCCGAGGCCCAGGACGCGGAAAGCGTCAGCTCCATTAACCGGGAAAACCAGGTGCGGTATATGACCGTGACCGCAGGCGTGGATAATGACCATAATATCGGCCTGGTGAGCCGTGAGCTGGAGGAAAAGCTGGCGGCCTACGAGGTGCCCGAGGGCTACACCGTAGAGATCCAGGGCGAAACCGAAACCATCAACTCCGCCATGAACGACCTGATTCTGATGATCGTTCTGGCCGTGGTGTTTATCTATCTGATTATGGTGGCCCAGTTCCAGAGCCTTTTGTCTCCCTTTATCGTCATGTTTACCATTCCTCTGGCCTTCACCGGCGGCCTTCTGGCTTTGTGGCTCACCGGCAGCCCCATTTCCATTATCGCCATGCTGGGCTTTTTAATGCTGGCCGGCGTGGTGGTCAACAACGGCATTGTATTTGTGGACTATGTGAACCAGCTGCGGCTGGAGGGGGTGGACAAAAAGGATGCCTTGATCCAGACCGGCCGCACCCGCCTGCGTCCCATTCTGATGACCGCCCTGACCACCATTTTAGCTATGGTCACCATGGCTCTGGGCCTGGGAGACGGTGCGGAAATGACCCAGCCCATGGCTATCGTCACCATTGGCGGCCTCACCTACGCCACCCTGCTGACCTTGCTTGTGGTGCCGGTGCTTTACGACGTATTCCATAAAAGGCCCATGAAGAAAGTAGATTTGGAGGATGATTTATCGTGAGCGGTCCCGAGGAGAAAAAAGCAGTGAACAGCCCTCAGGATAAGAAAACGGCGGTTTTAGAGGCTGTCATCAGCCTGGTAATGGAGGGAAAAAGCCTGGAAGCCCTGACCGTATCGGAAACCGCGGCCCGGGCGGGCATTGGAAAGGGAACTGTATACGAGTATTTCCCCTCTAAGGAGGCTATGACCGCCGCCGCAGTGTGCTATTACATGCGCCGGGAGCTCACCGCCCTCCAGGGCCTGATCCCTCTGGATCGGGGCTTTCGGATCGCGGCGGAGTCCTCTATGACCACCGTGGCGGAAGCGGTTCAGAGCAGGCTTTCCTTTTTTCATATGGTTTCCGGTTTTTCCTGCTTCGAAATGAAGCGCTGCCTCGAGGGTCAGGAGCCCGCAGAGGAAATCCGCAATGTCGTCCAGGAGCAGATCCGCCGGATTTTGGCGCTTGGGGCAGAGGAAGGGCTGATCTCCGGAGGCTTCTCCGAGGAATACCAGACCATGTGCTTTTTAGGCGCCGTAGGCTCCTATCTGGCATCCCTGCAGGCTCAGCTTCTGCCTGAGCCCCAGGCCAGAGCCTATGCCTATCAAATGCTGATCCGTTCGCTGTCGGCTGCCAGCCCCGCGGAAGCCCCCGCGCTTTAAATTAAAATCATGTATGATGCTCCAGGCACTGCCGGAAACATTGCCTTGCGTACCCTGTAAGGGCGTCGAACCGGACCCCAGGGCCGCTGAAACTCCGCTGTTCCAATTCTTTGGACTGCCGGCGCGCAAAGGGTAAGGCTCCCTCTGGCTTCATCCGTCTGTTTTATCAGTCTCTCCATCGTTATCCTACCCGCTTTGTCCTTGAAGGAAGGCTGCTTCCGCAAGGCGCTTTGGCAGCCGCTGCGGCCAATTCCCCTGAATAAATTCTGACGCTTTTTCCGGCGGGTCGCGGAGCGTCTCTGTCAAAAGTGGAATTTCTAAATGAAATTTTGGAATTCCACTTTCTTTTTCCTCCGAACCTAAGTATAATAAAAAAGATAAAACGTTTTTTAAGGCGTTTTATCTTTTGAAATCAGTCTGTTTAAAAATTTGAAAAAGAAGCTATTGGGAGGTAAAAAAATGTTAGCCACTTTAAACCAGGTATTGAAAATCGCTGAAGAAAAGCAGTACGCTATCGCCGCGTTCAACACGCCCACCCTGGAAAGCCTGCAGGCCGCCGTCGATAAGGCAGAGGAGCATCAGGTACCCGTCATTGTGGCCCACGCTCAGCTTCACGAGCCGGTCACTCCCCTTTCTGTTATCGGCCCTGTCATGGTCGCCTTGGCGAAAAAGGCGTCGGTTCCCGTATGCGTCCACCTGGATCACGGCGAGACTCTGGACTATTTAAAGCAGGCTCTGGATCTGGGCTTCACCTCCGTAATGTACGACGGCTCCGCCCTGCCCTATGAGGAGAACGTGGCTAACACCAAAAAGGCCGTAGCGATGGCCAGAGAATACGGCGCCAATGTGGAAGCGGAAATCGGAAGCCTGGGAAAAGCGGAGGGCGCCGGCATGGCTCACGAAAACGATCCCGCCACTTATACCGACCCGTCCCTGGCGGAGCAGTTCGTCAAGGATACGGGCGTAGACGCCCTGGCCTGTTCCTTCGGCACCGCCCACGGTATTTACACCGCCAAGCCTAAGCTGGATTTCCCCAGAATCGAGAAGATCCACCAGCTCACCGGCGTGCCGCTGGTAATGCACGGAGGCTCCGGCGTCAGCCCTGAGGACTACGTGGAAGCCATCAAGCGCGGCGTGCGGAAAATCAATTATTACACCTATATGGCCCGGGAGGGTACAAACGCCGCCAAGGCTTACCTGAAGGATCATCCCGACGTGATTTATTATCATGACATCGCCTGCGCTGCCAGAGACGCTATGAAAAACGATGTGGAAAAGGCCATGAGTGTATTTTACGGCCTAAAGAAATAAGAGAAATTAAAAGCTTTCTGCTGTCTTTGCTAAGGCTGGAAAACGGGGAAAGCCCCTTTAAGGAGCTTTCTAAAAGGCCCGGAATTTCCGCGGGCGGCTCCTTTCCCGCGATTGATTGGATTCTTCGGCGGGCAGCCGTCTCTTTCGCAGCAGTCTTTTTGCTTCGAGAGCCTTACGATGTATGCCGGCCCCGTTTGCTTGGGCTGTGAAGGCTTTATTCTTCCTGCCGTTCAGCCGGCAGCTCCGCCAAGCTGTAGAGCCGTTGTCCTCCGCCGCGGAGAAAGAGGAGCCCTGACAAGAACGAAAGGTCTTTTCTCCTTCCTCAATCTCCTATAGCCTTCTGTCTTCACCCGCACGGCGGGCGGGTTTCAGCCTCAAACAACTGCGTGCTGATTGGAGACAGCCTAAAGCCTAATACCGAAAAAAACGCTCAAGCTTAAGCTTAGGCTTAGGCGTTTTTGTTTATCATCAGCCCGAAGCCACGAGGTCACCGGCCGTATGTCAGTCTTTATTTTCTCAGCGGCTTCCTCCGGCGTGCGCCTCCCCACATCCAATTTCCAGGTATCCAGGCTTTGATAGAGAGGCAGCCTCTTTCTGCTCCGCTCCAGCACATCTGGGTGACGGCGCCCCCGGCGGATATCCTTTTCCAGCCGCTGTATTAAAATCTCCTCCGAGCATACCAGGGAGTAGGAATACAGGGTAAACGCCGTTCCCGTCAGCCGGGACAAAAGCTCGTCGATGATCTCCTGCTGGTGCATGACCCAGGAAAAAAATCACATATTCCGTTTGGGAACATCTTAGGAAGCTTCCCAGCAGGTGGGCGATGTTATCCATTGCCATGGCCTTTGTCTCCTCAGTGACCTCAAAGGGATTTAAATTCCAGCACCAATCCCCATCCAGCCATACCGACGGCGTCAGCCTTTGATGAAGCGCCCTGCATACCGAGCTTTTTCCCACGCCCATGGTACCGCCCACTAAAATCAATTTCTTCATGGCTTATTCTCCGATAATTTTCACCAGGACGTGCTTCTCCCGCCTGCCGTCGAACTCATAGTAAAAAATCTGCTCCCAGGTGCCAAAATCCAGGCGCCCTCCGGTTACGGCCACCACGGCTTCCCTTCCCATCACCGACCGCTTCAGATGGGCGTCGGCGTTGTCCTCATAGCCATTATGGCGGTACTGGCCGTAGGGCTTTTCCGGCGCCAGCTTTTCCAGCCAAGCCTCCAGGTCCCGGTGAAGTCCAGGCTCATCATCGTTGATAAATACACTGGCCGTAATATTCATGGCGTTGACCAAAACCAGTCCCTCCTGGACGCCGCTTTCTTCCAGCGCTTTCTCAACCTCGCCTGTGATGTTTACCAGGCCTCTGCGGCTCGGCACACGGAACCACAGCTCCTTACGGTAGGATTTCACAGCATCGCTTCCTTTCCTTTATTTTCTCGCAGCTCCTTGCGGTACAGCTCTGTGTAAACCAGCCTTCCCTCGATTCGCTCCGATTTCATCAGACTGACGGCGGCGGCTTTGGTTTTTACCGGCTCCAACCGGTTTTTCAGCGTGTAAAAAGGGGTTTCCGGCTTTTCTACCGCCTGCCGGGCTAACGTCAGGTGCGGACGGTACGGCCGGTCCTCAACCGCAATCCCCTTGCCTGCCAGAGCGTTTTTCAGCTCCAGGTACAGGTTTTGCAGCGGTAAGGAGGGCTCTATTCCGGCCCAGTAAAGATCTCCGCCGTCTCGTTGAAATCTGCCCAGGCCCCGGATTTCCAGAGGAAAGGGGCCGGTCCGGATTTCCTCCATAGCCTCCCGCACCTTTCCCGCCTCTCGGAGTTCTCCCAGAAACACCAGCGTCAAATGAAGATTCTCCCGTCGGGTGAGCCGGCTTGTCCGGGTGCTCCGCCGGATCAGCTCCATCGCCTCGCAGAGCCTGTCCTTCACAGGCTCCTCGAATAAAATTGCCAGAAAAAGCCGCATAACGCTCGCCCCTTCCATCGTTGCAGCTTACGGTTTTATATTTATTTTTATTGACGGCAGCTTTGCCGCGGAAACCTAAGCGAGGCTATTATACCACAGTTCCCGTCCCAGAGGTAGGGATTTCTGCCGTATTTTGCCGTAAAAATTCTCGTTATCCCCGCCGCGGCTCGTTGCTTTTCCAACGGGCGTCTTGTATAATGAGCGTAACAGCGGGCAGTTTGATTCCCGGTTAAAATATGTATGGCAACAGGAGGGTCAGCTTATGAAAACAACCAAATGGGCCGTGGTCGGCCCTGGATTTATCGCCGGGCGGTTTGCTCAGGGAATGCTTGAGGCTCCCGGCGCCGAACGAACCGCAGTGGTTTCCCGCAGCGAGGAAAACGGCAGAGCCTATGCGGAAAAATACGGGTTTGCTTCTTCTTATACCGATTTTGAAAAAATGCTCCGGGAGTCCAAGCCTGACGTGGTGTATATCGCCACGCCGAACGACACCCATATGGATTATGTGTCCGCGGCCCTGAACGCCGGGGTTGCGGTGCTGTGTGAAAAGCCTATGGCGGATAACGCCGCCCAAACGGAAGAAATGATCCGGCTGGCTGAGAAAAACCACACCTTTTTGATGGAAGCCATGTGGACCCGGTGCTTTCCTGCGGTACGGCAGGCCCGCCAGTGGCTTCAGGAGGGAAAAATCGGGCAGGTGCTCACCGTTCACTCCTTTCACTCCTTTTTGGCCGACCCAAAGGACTGGCAGCTTTGGAAGGCCTCTCTGGCCCACACCGGAGGCGCGGTGCGGGACGTAGGCGTTTATGCGCTGGGCATGGCCTTTCTGGCGTTTCCCCAGGGGCCGGAAAAAATCATGTCCTGCTGCCGCACCAACGGAGAGGTGGACATCCACGCGGATATGCTGCTGCAATACGGCGATGGCAAGGCCGCCTTTTTGAGTGCCGGCTTTGATATGGAGGGCAACGCCACCACTACGATCTTTGGGGAAAAGGGGCGTATCACCCTGGGGCCGAATCTGTGCTGTCCCAGCCAGCTTCAGTTTATCCCCAACCAGGGCGAACCGGAAAGCGTCGAGCTTCCTTATCCGGCCACCGGGATGCAGTTTGAGGTTCTCCGGGTGCAGGAATGCCTGGCGCAGGGACTGCTGGAATGTCCCGATTTCACCTGGGAGGAAAGCCTGAAAATCTGCGGCGTGATCGACCAGCTTCGCAGGGAGTGGGGAATCCGCTACGCCTCCGACCGGTAACCGGCGGCCATCCTGTCAAGGCGGAAGCTGAAAGGGCACCGGCGCTTGAGCGCCGGTGCCCTTTTGCGGTCTTTTTCCAGGATAGCCCTAAAGGCCAAGGAAACACAAATTTTTCTGCCTTGCACAATCCCGCGCCGTCGCCGCCGGCGATGTTCCCTCTTCTGCGGGAAAGCCTCGTTACGCCATCTCCGTTTTAACGGAGGCAAAGCCCTCGGTCCGCTGCCGGCGGAACTTGCTGATCACCAGAGCCACGGAAAAAACAGCGGCGGCGAAGCCGGTTTGAATGGCCATGGAAATGAAAACCGGGCCCAGGGCCTGGCTGTCGAAGCGGACCAGGCCGGAGATGGCTTCCACCGCGTGGTTATACCAGTAGGAAGGCGTGTAGCGGGCTACCTGAAGCACACTGTCTCCCAAAAGCTCCAGAGGGACAAAGGAGCCGCCGAGGAAGCTGAGCCCCAAGGAGATAAAGTTGGCGGCGATATTCTGCCCGCCCCCGTCCTTGACAAAGTTTCCCAGCAGGAAGGCCACGCTAAGGCAGACAAACAGATAGCATATGCTGTTGAGCAGGATCAGCAGGACCAGCCTGACATCCGTTCCCTGGATACGGCCGCCGTAAAACAGGAACGCCATGGCGCACAGCACCAGCCATGCCACCCCGCCCAGGCATACGTTGTATAAGGCCAGCTGAAGATTTACATGACGCAGCTTGACCGGGGCGCACAGGTTTCTCATCCGCAGGTCCGGCTTGTTGAACACCATCATCACCGTGGTGACCGCTAGAATCAAAACCGCCATCATGATATAGGGTAAGGTTCTGAAATACACCTGAAAGCTCTCATCGATGGGCTGGCTTTCCAGGAAGCTTTTCTTTTCTACCTCCGCCTGCACCGAAGCATCCGCCTTCACCGCCTCTAAAAGCTCCTCCTCAGACAGCTCCGGCGCCGCCTGCCGGTACGCTCTGGCGGCGCTTAAATACCGGTTCACCAGCAGATCGGCGTAACGCCCCTCGGCCGAGGTAAACCGGGTATTTTTCTCCAGAGTGCCTCCGCCCTGGGAAAAGTCCTTTGCGAAGCCCTGGGGGATGATCAGAATATAATCCACCGCGTCAAAAAAGCGGGCGTCCTGAAGGGCTTCCCGGTCATCCTCCAGCTTCACCATATCCGCATATCCCGCCAGGAAATCCTCCAGCCCTCTGACCAGCGCCGATTCCCCATCCCGGTTGACAATGGCCGCCGACGGCCTGACCGCCTCAAAGCTGAGGCTTTGGCTGGTATTGTTGAAAGCGGTAAGCATTACGGCCAGCACGGCGAAAATCCCCAAATACACGCCCAAGGAAACCAGATGCCGTTTTGTCACCTTGGCGCACAGATTAAATACTTTCATATTTCCGCCTCCTCAAGCAGGCCATGGCGCCTAAGCCGAATATCGCCGCCATAGCGCACAGCACTCCAAGATCCATAAAATACCGGGTGTGGTTATCATAATAATACAAGCAGTAAAACGCGTCGGAAATCCTGGCCGCCGGATTAAGCCAGGCCGCCGCCGGCGCGTTCTGCTGAATGGCGTAGCTGATCCCCTCCACCATCAGTCCCGCCAGGAAGCAGCAGGCCAGGCTCAAGGTAATCAAAATCGCGGTTTTGGCCTCCACCTTGATCCTTAAGGCGGCTCCCACCAACGCTCCTAACGAGACGCCTACGATGCTTCCCACCAGCACCGTCAGCAGAAGATAGCCGATCTGGTTTCCGAAATCCAGCCGCAGAACCAAAAGCAGATAACAGAGCAGAACCAGCATGGTGAGCAGATGCACCGCCAGGCTGCCCAGCATATCGGCTGTAATCATCGCCAGCTTTTTTCTGGGCGCCATGGACCTCCTGGCTCCCAGAGCCGATAAATTGGCTTGCAGGTAAAAGGCGCTTGTTAGGCCTTGAAAGCTTCCGTACAGGCATACCATAGCGATCAGCGCGTAAAAATAAGGCAGCTGATGGGACGGCTTCGCATTAGACAGGGAAATTTCCCGGGTAAACTCCTGCTGTCCCATCAAATCGGTGAGCAGCCCTTGCTGAGCTGCCTGAGGATTTCTCTCCAGAATATGGGCGGCGGTCGCGGAAATCTGCAAATACTGGTCCAAAAAGCTTTTTAAAATAGTCTGGTTAAGCCCGTCGTCCCTTACCGTCAGCTTGGGAGCCCCAGCCTCTATGGTCAGATATCCCTCCACCCGGCCATCCTCCAGCAGCCGGTCCGCCTCCTCACGGGTTTCCACCCGGGTAAGCTGCAACAGCCTATCCTCCCCTTCTTTGGAAACCTCCTCTAAGGCGGCCTGAAAGCCGGCAGCCTGCCGGTAGTCCTGGTCGGCCACTACCGCGGTTTTCACCGGGGAAAAGGCGTCCGCCGAATCCAGGTTGGAAAAGCAGAAATAAAACAGGGTCGCCAGCATCACGGGAAATAAAAGGGTCCAGAAAATCATTTCCTTATCCCGGAACGCGCATTTGATCCTGGTTACAAATCCAGTGATAAACATGGTGTACCTCCTTAATCCCTCAGCTGCTTGCCCGTAATCTCCAAAAACACGTCGTTTAGAGTGGGCGGCTCGGAGTAAATCCTGCCGAATGGGATTTCCCTCTGCTTCAGGTAATCCAGCAGGGTGATTAGATTATGTCCGCCGCTTTTAAACCGAACCGTCAGAAGGCCCTCCTCATAGCTTACCCCCCGCACGCCGGCAAGCCTCCTGATCTCCGCCAGATTTTCCTGATCCAGCCGGTAAATTTCCGCCGTGACCTTCTCTCCCGCGCCGATCATAGCCTTCAGTTCCTCCTTGGTGCCCACCGCCACCGCCTTGCCCTTATCCATAATCATGATCCGGGTGCAGATCTGCTCCACCTCCTCCATATAATGAGAGGTGTATACCACGGTGGCGCCCTCCCTGTTGAGCTTTTGGATTCCTTCTAAAATGCTGTTCCTGCTCTGGGGATCCACCGCCACGGTAGGCTCGTCTAAAAAGATCAGCTTGGGCTTATGGGCGATGCCGCAGGCGATATTCAGGCGGCGGAGCAGGCCCCCGCTGAGCCGCTTGGGCAGAAACCTCCGGTAATCCTCCAGGCCCACGAACTCAATGGCCTCCTCTACCAGCCGCTGCCTTTGGCGCTTGTCGTCTAGATACAGGCTGCAAAAATAATTAATGTTCTCATACACCGTCAGCTCATAAAACACCGCTACGTTCTGCATTACCACACCGATTTCCCGCTTCAGGTCATAAGCGTCCGGCCCCATCGGCCTGCCGAACAGCTCAATGGCGCCCCGGTCATATTTCAGCAAGGAAAGCATACAGTTGATCGCGGTGGTTTTCCCCGATCCATTGGGCCCCAGCAGGCCAAAAATTTCGCCCTCGGCGATCTGTAAATTGAAATGGTCCAGGGCCACCACGTCGCCGTAGCGCTTCACCAGGTTTTCCACTTGTATCATCATGGGTTTCGTCCTCCTATTTCTTTCATGGTACTATCATACGGAAAAAATCCGTCCCGGGCCAGTGCCTGGCATCCTGTTTCACCGTGACAAATGTCACCATTTCCCCCTTCCTCTTGCCACCGGGGTTTTTCCCGTGCTAAGATAGAAATAGAACTCCGGTTCAAAACCGCCCAAGCGCCTTTCGAAAAAGCTAAGGGCCAAGCCGGAGCCTGCGGCGTACGGCCCGGAGCCTCCTGCGGAAGGCTTCGTCCGCGCTCCCTTTGGCGCCTTAAGGGCAAATTTCACAGGGGAAAGGAGATCATTTTATGGGCGAGCTTCTGGATAAGCTGATCCTATTTTTTTATGCTGTGTTTTGCTGCTGCCCCCTGCAAGCCTTTTCCCCCTGGTGCCTGGCAGCTCTATTGGCGGCTTTATGCCTTTCCTCTTTGAACAGCTATTTCCCGGAAAAATTCTCCTTTTGCAGTTCCATCGGCTTTCTAGCCGCCGGCTGCCTGCGGCCGGAATTTTTTCTCTTTATTCCTTTTCTCTCCTATGACCTATGGAGGCCCTGCTTCCGCACCGTTTATCTGCTTCTTCCGTCAGCCGTATTTTTTCAGCTTGGGCGGGTGTCACCCTTAGCGATGGCCGTATTTTTCCTATATACCGGCCTTTCCGCTCTGCTGAAGCTGCGGACTCTGGCCTTAAGCCGCTCCCGCCGGGACTATAAGGACCTGACCGATAACGCAAAAGAGATTTCTCTCCATTTGGAGCAAAAGAACAAGGAGCTGCTGGAAAAGCAGGATTACGAAATCCAGGTCGCCACCTTAAACGAGCGCAACCGGATCGCCCGGGAAATCCACGACAGCGTGGGACATCTTCTTTCCCGCTCCATTTTGCAGCTTGGAGCGCTCAAGGCGGTCCACCGTCAGGAGCCGGAGCTGAACGCCCAGCTGGACACCTTGAAATCCACCTTATCCCAGGCCATGGACAGTATACGGGAAAGCGTCCACGACCTGCATGAGGAATCTATTGATCTTCGCTCTCAGCTGGAAACCCTGTGCCGCGGCTTTACCTTCTGTCCGATCAGCCTGCAATACGACTGCGGCGCCATGCCGCTGGAGTTGAAATACTGTTTGATCGCCATCGTCCGTGAAGCCCTTTCCAATATTATGCGCCATTCCAACGCCACCGCGGCCCAGGTTTCCGCAGTGGAATTTCCGGGCTTTTACCAAATGATCGTGCAGGACAACGGTACCCGGCAGGCTGCCGGAGACAGGGCGGGCATCGGCCTGAGAAACATGGAAGAAAGGCTGGCCGCTTTCCACGGCAACTTGACCGTCAGCCGGAAAAACGGGTTCCGGCTTTTCATCACCATTCCAAAGGAGGATGTTCATGAAGCTGCTGATTATTGACGACGACGCCCTGGTCTGCGCCTCGCTGAAAACCATATTGGAAACCGATCCCCAGGTGAAGGTAGTCGGTACCGGCGGCAGCGGGCGGGAAGCTGTTTCTCTTTACCGCCGTCTGCGGCCCGATGTGCTGCTGATGGACATCCGTATGGACGGCCTCACCGGCCTGGAGGCGGGAGAGCTGATTCTCCGGGAGGCTCCGGAGGCGAAAATTTTGTTTCTGACCACGTTTTCCGACGATGAATATATTATCAAGGCCCTGAAGCTTGGGGCGAAGGGCTATTTAATCAAGCAGAATTTCGAAAGCATCCTGCCCGCCCTTCACGCGGTGGAATCGGGGCAAAGCGTGTTCGGCAGCGAGATCGTCACCAAGCTGCCGGAGCTGATGCAGTCGGGTGACAAATTTGATTTTGCCGCCCGCGGCGTCAGCCCCCGGGAGCTGGATGTTATCTCGCTGGTTGCCAAGGGCCTCAGCAATAAAGAGATCGCGGAGGCCTTGTTTCTCAGCGAGGGGACGGTTCGCAATTATTTAAGCGCCGTTCTGGATAAGCTGGAGCTTCGGGACCGCACCCAGCTTGCCGTGTTTTATTTTAACCATCAGCCCCAGGATCGGTAGGCCGCGCCTTCCCTCTTGGCAGAAAAAACGGCAGTCTCCGCCGGCTTGGATGCCGGCCCGCCCAGTCCAATTTCAGCTATGGAGGTATTTTCACGCTGTATTTCCATAAGGAAGCTTCCGTTCCCTCAAAAATCCGGTATAAAAAACAGGCGGAGAAATTCTCCGCCTGTTTTTTATACCTTTCACACGATTTTTCTTTTCACCGGAAGCCTGAGCACCGTTTTCAGCCGTTCCGGAGCGCACCTCCTGGGATCGGACAAATAAATCTCATGATGGCGGCGCCCATGGTCATAGACCAGCCCCTCCCTTTCCAAAAAGGCTGCCAGCGTATCAACGGTTTCCTGTTCCCGGCTGTAAGGGCCCATGTGCAGCATCTGAACGCAAAGCCCCTCGCCGTAGGGTTCCAGACGCACTCTGGCGTAATCCAGCTCCGGCTTCTTGCAGGCGGCCTGTGCCACGGCCCAACGGAACACCTCGCCGGTGACAAATTCCGGCTGCCGCAATAGGGATGTCCATACCCACCGGCTCCGATCCGGATGAACCCCCTCTTCCGAGCAGTTCCAAAGCCCCTCCAGAGGAGGCACCACATAATCAAAGTAGCCCTCCGGCTGGCTGCCGTTCCTTTTGCTCATCTTAATCGTAAATGCCACGGAATACAGCAGCGAGACCGCCTCCTGGTAGCTTGGTTCTTCCGGCGCTCCCCATCCGTCAACCATCAAAAAAACCATCTCGGGAACATCGACCACCACCGGTTTTTTCGGCGGCAGGTAGAGATCCTTATATTGCTTTTTGTAATCCAGCTTTTCCATCCCAGTTCTCCTCCCAGCCTGCGGCCCGCGTACCCAGCCGCAGCGCTCTCCTGTTTTTCTAAATTTTCTTTATTGGCCCTGTTTATGCCTTCTGAGCTTTTTCATAAAGCGCCTGCTTTCCCAGCCTTTTTCTAAGAATAGCCGCCCAAACCGCTCCCGCAGCCTTAAAGCGCTTCCGTGGCGCTCCCATGATGTTCACGCCGCTTCCGCAATTTTTATAGCCCCGTCCGTGGTTTCTATTTTGAGCCATTTTTTAAGCCGTTCCTTTCCGTCCTCCGTTTTCCGCCAGAAAAACTTCCAGCCGGGATTTTCCCCATGAGTCTGATAACAGGCTTTCTTTCATTTTTTCCGCCGTCGCCGTCCTCCGGGACCGATCCGGACTAAAACAGGCTGGTCTGCACCGGATCGTAAGGCGCCCGGTAAGCCTTGATAATTTCCGTCATGGAATATAAAATCCCCTCCTTCCGGCAGGCACGGCGGAAAGCCTCCCCCAGGATCTTGGCGTTTCTTGCCCTGCAAACATAGCTGGAGCCATATTTCTCCTGATACCTCCGAGCCAGGTTTTCTCCCGGGAATCGTTTTTCCAATTGATCGTAAAAGTATTCCCTCTGATTTTGCCGCAGGGTCACTCCAAAGGCTGGGTAAATAAACCTAGCGCCGTTTTCCGCCCCAAGCCGGACGATCCCCAGAAGATTATCCAGACTGTCCTCTAAAAAAGGCAGAACCGGCATCAGCAAAAGCCCTGTGAAAATCCCGGCGCCGCTGAGGATCCTAACCGCTTCCATCCGCTCCGAGGTTACGGAGGGATAAGGCTCCAGCTTCCGGCACAGCTCGTCGTCGCAGGTGGTGACGGTAATCTTACACAGCACCGGAGAATGTGACTGTATCCTTTTCAGCACGTCCAGGTCCCGGGTAATCCTGGCGCTTTTGGTGGCGACCGCCGCCCCAAACCCGTACTGGTCCAGCAGCTTCAGGCCGCCGCGGGTCAATTCAGCCTCACTCTCATAAGGGTTATAGGGGTCGCTCATGGCCCCGGTAGCCGCTACCCCGGTTTTTCGTTTGTGGCGCAGCTCCTCCTCCAACAGGGCCAGGGCATTTTTCTTGCCCCTCACCCGGTCAAATTCCTCGATGCCATAGCATTCGCTGCGGCTGTCGCAGTAAATGCAGCCGTGGCAGCAGCCCCGGTACAGATTCATCTGGTAGTCGATGCCGAACCACCGGAGATCTTTATTTCTCGCCAAAATCGATTTGGCCGGCACCAGCTCCAGCATCTCCTACTCTCCTTTGCACCAGCGTTTTCATGTGGAGAACCACCGCAGCATGGTCTCCCTGGTCAGACAGGGCTGCTCTGTCCCGCCTTCTTTCCTGCTATAGCTCAGGCAGGCATCCGCCATTTCCTCCATCATGCAGTCCTGGGGGAAAGCGCCCTTTTACTAGCAATAAACACAATATTCCCGGCATTTTTCCCGCTGCTCTCCGTTTCCAGCAGTGTCTCATCCCCCAGCGGCATACCGCAGCTTTGACAAAACCGTCGCTCCATCCCTCGTTCCTCCCGTCTTTTGATAGGCTCATCCTAGCACAGATAATTTGACACAAGCTGTCATATTATAAAGCGGAGGAATACTTTTCCTTCAGCCGTTCCCCCTGGCCTTTCAGCGCCCGCCGAAGCTCCGGCGGGGAAAGAACCGTGACCCCATCTCCAAAGGAAAGCAGATAGCCCAGCACCCAGCTTCCCCGGGGAAAATCAACGGCCACCCGCAGCCTGCCGTCCTCTCCGGGGGTAATCAGTTTTCTGTCAAACTCATCGTATACCCGGTAAGCGCACCATGGCTCAAACTCCAGCGTAAGTGAGACCATCCTTTCAGCAGGCAGGCTTTCCTCCTCCAAGGGCGGCAGCTCCAGCGCCCGGCGGTCAAAGGCTTCTTCCGTCACCGATATTCCTTCCATCCGGCTCACCTTAAAGACCCGGAGCTCCTGCTTTTCCAGGCAAAAGCCGTGGACATACCAGGCGGAGCCGCGGAACCGGAGCTTCATCGGCTCAATCCGGCGGTTTGTGGTTTGGCCGCAGGTACTGTAATAGGTAAAGGAAAGCACCCGGCTTTCCAAAACCGCCTGTTTGATTCTCAGGAATTTTTCCCTCTCCTGCGGGCCGTGTCCCCAGCCTGAAAAATCCACGTCGATCCAATCGGCGGGGGTTCTTTGAAAAAGCACCCTCATTCGGGAAAGCACCGTTTTGTCCTGCAGGCCGCCGGTAACCGCCAGGCTTTGCAGGGCATATAGGATTTCATCCTGTTCCTGATGGGAAAACAGGGATTTCTCCAGCACAAAATCCGGTAAAAGCCGGATTCCCCCTCCCCTTCCCTTGGTCATGTAGATTGGGATGCCCGCTCCGCTCAGCGCTTCTACATCCCGGTAAATGGTTCTGGGGGAAACCTCCAGCCGCCGGGCAAGTGCCGAAGCGGTGACGGTTTCCCCCTCCATCAGCAAATAAAGAATTTCAAACAGCCGGCCGTTGTTCATAAACAGCGCTCTCCTTAGCCTTCCAAATAGTCCAGAATTTCCCGGGCGTTTTCGGCGGCCTTTACCTTCTGGAACACCTTCTCCACCACGCCTTTTTCATCAATGAGGAAGGTGGTTCTCGCCACGCCCATGCTGGTTTTGCCATAGAGCCTTTTCTCCTGCCACACCCCATAGGCCTCGATGGCCTGGCGCTGGGGATCTGACAGCAGAACAAAGGGCAGCTGGTATTTTTGAGCGAATTTCTGATGGGAGGCGGCGCTGTCCTTAGAAACCCCGATGACCGCCGCCTTGCCCTGAAGCTCGTCATAGGCGTCCCGGAAGCCGCAGGCCTGAGCGGTGCAGCCCGGGGTATTGTCCCGGGGATAAAAATATAAAATGACCTTCTGTCCCAAAAACTGAGACAAGCTAACCTGATTTCCGTCTTTATCCTCCAGGGTAAAGTCCGGCGCTTTCATTCCTTGTTCGATCATAAAAATACCTCCTAAAATACAATGGCGGATCATCGTGATACACAGCGGCCTGGAATATGAGGCGCCGGGAGCCAATTCCGGAATTTTCTGGAATTGGCATGGCGGCTTCCGACTTAAAAACGCTGAACAAACCGGAAATTTTCGCCGTCGCTGTGCTCCGGAGAAAACTCGTAGCCCTCCCAGGAAAACTCCCGCAAGCCCTCCGGCTCTCGGATGCGGTTGTCGATCAAAAATCTGGCCATCCGGCCCCGGGCCATTTTTGCCAAGGCCGCCAGCGTGATTAGCTTTCCCCTGCGGAAGGTCAAAAAATCACAGGTAATCATCCGATCCCCTGTCTTTAAAAAGGGAGAAACGGTTTTGGAATACTCCCTGGACGCCAAATTGATCACCGTATCCCCATTTCGGAACAGCTCCCGGTAAATAGAATCGCCCCAAAAATGGTAAAGGCTTTTTCCGCCAGGCTGGAATCCGCATTGAAATTCCAGGCGATAGGGCTTGATCGCGTCGCCAGGCCGCAGCACGCCGTAAAAAGCGCTTAAGATTCTAAGGCTGCCGCCCGCAAAGGCGAAATCCTCCAGGCCGAGGCTTTCCGCTTCTAAATTTTGATACGCGAGGCCGTGGTAAGACAGCAGCGCCGGGCTTTCCCCGCCGGGAGATTCAAACTCCTGGAAGTCCGAAAAGGCTTTCATCGCCAGCTGGGGGTTGATTTTCAGCCGGCTTTCCAGCTCCCAGGGCTCCAAAGCCCGGAGCATCGGCAAGAGCCGGCGTGTTTTCTCCAAAAGAGCCGGACGGGTCAGCTCCAGGCCCTTGAGGCCGGCCGTCCGCATATTTTTCGCTGGGGATACTATCGCGATCACAGTATTTCTCCTTATTGCCCGTTATTTTCATAAACCATTAGGCTGCTTGCCAGCCGCCTTATGCCGCGCACACTCTGCCGGCGGCACGGCGGGATCTCCCCGGCGCCGGCAGAGTGCCAAAGCCGCAGGAATATAAGCGGAATAATCTCACAAAACACTCATAACAGAACGAAAAAGCCTCTCACCGGCAGGCCGCCCAGCCTGCTTAAGCCGCCGCTGAGACATCGGCCGCCTTTGTTTTCTCAAAGAGGTCCCTCTAAGTCTGTTTCAGGAAGCTTATCCGCCCTTTTTCTGATCCTTCCAATACCACCATCTCAGCTTTTCCGGATCAGGATGCTCTGTTTTCGCGAAATACACGGCGCATCGGTAAACATACAGCTGACAGCGGTCGATGAGCGTTCCCGTTATTTCACAGTCCCGGCGGTAAAGCTCCTCCGGGTCCGCGCTCTTCAAGGATTCAATGGTTGGATACCCTAAACGAATCAGATCCTCCTCGGTGGCTTTTCCCACACCTGGAATCTTTCGAAGCTCTGTTTTCATTTACAGCCCTTTCTGATTGCCGTCATTCTTAGAGTCGTCCTCATCAGGGGCAGGACTCTTTCCACCGGATTGCTTCCGTTTTTTCGCGGTAATGGAAACCAACAGAGCGGCGGCGATGACCAAACAGGCCGCCGCCACGCCGATGATTAGAGGCAAATACTGGCGGAAAGGGTCGCCGGCAGCCGGCGCCGCCAGGTCTTCCGCGGCCAGGGCCGCCGGAGCGAGGACCGCTCCCAAGGCAGCGCAGCCTAGCAGGGCCAAAAATCTCTTTTTTATCTTTCGGCTGTTTTTCATTACAATCTCTCCTTACGATATTATTTTGATCATTTCAGTTTTTTATCATTGAATTCACAGTCCTGGAATGAATGGAGCCTAAAACGTCCTTCACACCATATTGCCGGGAAGCGCCGCGGACGATGGGCCTATAACACATAGGCGTAATTAGGGTTCCCCGCTTCACTTCTTCAGCGGCTTTCAGCTTTCATTTTCCGCCGGGGTTTGTAAACGATAAAAACACCTTGCGCAAGGTTGGTCCCCTGAAGCCGCAAGCAGATTAGTCCGCGACAAAAGCTTGTCCAAGGGCAGAAGCGGACCGGTGCGGCAGCGCATACCCGACGGCAAAGAAGGCTCTGCCCCGTCCACCCCCTTTTCCACGCTGTATCAAGCCGCGCTTTCCCACGCCGCCTCTCAGCCGGAGGTACTACAGCCCTTCGATAAACCTCTCCACATGCTGCAAAGCCGCCCCCAGAGCAGAAGCCTCAACCCGGTAGCGGCACACCTTCAGGTAGGTTCCGCCGTCGTCGAAGGGATTGCGTTCCTCCGCCAACTCTCGCAGCGCCCCAATCCAATCCTCCAGATATCCGCCCACGTAACCGCCTAAAATCACATCGCAGTCAAAAGCCATATGCAGGCTGTTAGCCGCGGTCACCAGATCCGCCTGATATCCCGCCCAAGCCTGGGCGCACTCCTTGTCCCCTTGCCGCAGCTTCTCAAAAAAGCGGTCCAGCTTTCCTTCGGTCAGAGAAGAAAGCCTCTGGGCGGAGCAGTAAGCGTCTAAACAGCCCCTTTTCCCGCAATAGCATTCCCGGCCGCCAGGATACAGGGTCATATGGCCAAATTCGCCGCTTCTTTGATGTTCGCCCAAATAGAGGCGGCTTCCCTGCAAAAACGCCCCTCCTACGCTGTTGCTTAAGGACAGATATACCGCGTTTTCCATGTCGGAGCTTTCCCGCAGCTCCGCGAACCCAGCCGCGTTGGCGTCGTTCATAAATACGCAGGGATACTCAATGCCTTTGGAAAGCTCGTCGCAAGGCATCTTCCGCACTCCTAAGGCGTGGGAATCCTGGATCATCCGTCCCTGGGCGTCTATGATGCCGGGAACGGAAATCCCTACTCCGAGAAACCGGTCCACGGGAATCCTCCACTCTGTCCGATATCGGCTTATCAGTCCTGCTAAAAACTCCCCGTAGGCCGGGCTCCGGGCGAATGTCTTAGGAATCCGGATATGCCTCTGAATCCGCCCGGAAAGATCTGCCGCCACCAGGCTGATGTGGTTCCGGGTAATGTCCAGGCCCATGGCAAACCGCGACCCTCTCACAGCCGCCAGCGCCTTGGCCTTTCGGCCCCCGGTGGACTCAAACTCTCCCATTTCCCAGATCAGGCCGTCCTCTGTCAGTTCCTTCAGGGTTTGCAGCACGGTGGGCAGACTGATTCCCAGCCGGGACACAATCTCCAGCTTGGAGGTTCGCCCCTGTTGGCTGATGAACCGGAAAACCCTCGTTTTATTCTTTCGCTTTCCCCCCGTGGCATTATTTCCCAAAAGCGTATTCCTCCTCAGCATTTTTCACACGGCTTTTCCCGGCTTCCGCCTGCTGCGCCGCAGCGCGCTTTCCCTTTGCGCAGGCCGCGTCCGCCGCAGCTTTTTCTTTTTTCGTTCCTCAGGCGCCCAAAAATTCTTGCGCCCCTGTACACTTTCCTTTGGCAAAGCCGCCGAGCCTCCAGCAGTCAAGCAGGCTTGGATTATTTTCAGTTTACTGCCTTTCCTGCGGAAAAGCAAGGTTTCCCATGGGATTTCTCCTGATCCGGCGTCAAAATAAACAATTTACATTAAATCAGGCTTATATTTTTGAGTTTTTAAATGAATTTCCATTTTAGCTTACCCAGTTCTTGACAAATTCAGTTAGTGGATGTAAACTTAGAAATGCAAAGGGGTTAGTAGTTGCTAACCCCTTTAGAAGGCCTCAAGTGTTAGTGACCGCTAACAGAAAGGGAGTATCTGTTATGACCAGTGAACAAGCAGTCTCTTCTAAATTTCAGCGGGAGAGGAATCCGATGGTATCCGCGCCTCAAATTCCCTTAGCTATGGTTTCCGGCGGTGAAACAGTCAAAGTCCTGTCCATCCGCGGAAAGGACGAGGTGCAGAGATTTTTGCGCAATCTTGGCTTTATCGAGGGCGCGGAGGTCACCGTCATTTCTGAGCTGGGCGGAAACGTCATCGTCAGTGTGAAAGGCACCCGGGTCGCGGTGAGCAAATCCATGGCAGCCCGTGTCGTCACAGGATAAATTCAATTTTCTGCGAAGCAGGTAATCAAGGGAGGATTCACATGAGAACGTTGAAGCAGGTAAAATGCGGAGAAACGGTATCTGTGGTAAAGCTCACCGGAGAAGGCGCCCTCAAGCGCCGGATCATGGATATGGGCATTACCAAGGGAACAGAGATCTACGTGCGCAAGGTGGCGCCGTTAGGAGACCCGGTTGAGGTAAACGTCCGGGGCTACGAGCTTTCCATCCGGAAAAGCGAAGCGGAAAACATTC
>ENA-OQIL01000090-OQIL01000090.1-human-gut-metagenome-genome-assembly--contig:-NODE-90-length-45404-cov-3.959405_pt1 | contig 45404 bp, 55 predicted proteins | sample MGYA00242583_ERZ504748 | MGnify/ENA primary metagenome ERZ504748 (study PRJEB26092, sample SAMD00036191) | human gut metagenome | host: Homo sapiens | study: EMG produced TPA metagenomics assembly of...
CTGAAGGGCCGCGACCTGCTGTTCGCAGAAGCAATGGATGTTGCAAAAGAACTTGAACACCAGATTACTTTGGAATGCAAAACCAGAACGCTGTAACAAAAAAAAGCCAATCCCGCACTGCAATGCAGGACTGGCAAACGTCACACCATCAATCGTACTTTACGCCGTTGACAATGCAACCCGGATGGAGAACCGCCGTGTCGGGGATGCCCAGCGGGCACACTACAGTTCCGTAGATATCCAGCTGGCCACGAACTTGAATTACGGGTGCATCCAGCGTTCCACGGATTTCGGCTGTAGCTCCCTCTTTGACCAGAAGATCACCATGCATGATACCATTCACCGCAAATTTTGCTGGTTCCATTACAATTACCGAGCCAGTCAAAATTCCCTGAATATCTGCATTGCCGTATTTGCCCGAAACAGCAAGATCGTCTGTCTGCACACCGGAAACGACGTAATTATGGTTGACTTCCACCATTCTGCTCACCTCCTTCCTGTTTTCTTATTTTACCGCAGGAACGAGGTGCACACAAGGAGGTACATATTCACCATGTTGAACACATCAACCATTCGCGGCACTTTCAAGCAGATCCCATACTGGAAGCTGCGGGGACGGTTCCACAGCTGTGGCTACCGCGATCAGGAAGTGGCCGAGTACATCGGCATTGGCCGGGACACCATGAGCGGCAGGATGCAGGGGCACAACCCGTGGACAAGCACGGAGATCACTGCAATGTGCGAGCTGCTGGGTATCCGGCAGAATGAAATCGGGGAGTATTTCTTCCCGCGTGTCGAGGAGGAGAATCCACATGAGCAAACAGTACACCCTTGCATCCGAGCGGGCCGACGCACCCACCGGATGCGCATACGTGGCACCGACGTTCTGGAACAAGTGGTTCCGCTGGGATGGAAGCCGGGCATCCGGCTGCTACCAGCTGGGCGGGCAGGTCAAGGACGAAAACCACACCGGCCTGCAGATTTTTTCAGATGGCGAATGGCACCCGGTCATTGGATGGACATTGGACAACTGCGGCCCCGCAACTGACTATCAGGAGGTAGGAGCATGAAGCTTGAAAGTGAATACGTTCTGCGGTCTGCCGCTATTTTGGCGCATTCAGCGCTTGATGATGCCAGTGCCGTAAACTCTGCGCTTCAATATGGCGGGACGCCCGACCAGATGGCTGCCGTAAAGAAAACTGCTCAGGCGGCCGATGATGCAATCGATCATGTGCAGAACCTTCTCTATATTTTAGCTAATTTGGAGGGCATATCCTTATGAAAATCAAATCCGGCGTGTGGTACTGGCTGGCCGTGGCCAGCGGGGCCGTGGGCCTGCTGTATGGCCTGGGTCTGGAGGGCAGCTTCCAGACCGGCGGCACCGTTTCGGATGCCGACTTCATCACGGCCATGGTGCTGATCCTGCTGGCGATCTTCTTTATGCGGCTGGGCTTCTACGCCGCCGATCAGGAGAAAAAGCGGAGCAAGAAGGTGCACCAGCAGCCCCGCAACACCGTGAAGAGCGGCAGGAAGGCGGGCTGACACCACCCATGAATAAAGGAAAGCACTTTACCCGCGTTTGTTTGGACTGCGGCAAGGTGATGGAAAATGTTGCTGGCAACCTGCGCTTTTGCGCTTCCTGCCGCAGAGAGCGCCACAACCAATATTGCAGGGATTACAGGGCGCATAATGAAAAACCTGCCCGCGTCATGTGGTACACCGTCTGGGACGCAAAGACCGGCGATCTGCTGGCATCCGGCACGTCCGAGATGTGTGCCCGGCGGCTGGGCTACAAGAGCGCGAACAGCTTTGCGTCTGCCGTCAGCCATGGACTCAGCGGCAGCCATCGAACTTACAAGTACACATTTGCGCGGGGACGTATCGACCGCAGCGAGGTGGACAGCCTGCCGCCGGTACGCACTATACGAAAAAAGCCCGCCGGTGCGCCAACACCGACGAGCTGCAAGGGATGATGAGTTTGAACGACTTCATCACCCCGATGATATCACAAAATCGGAGGTTTTACAATGAAAGGAATTTTGATCGAACCGGGCAAAGAGCCCGTAGTCACCACCCTGCCGGACACGCTGCAGGGCATCGAAGCACTGCTGCGGTGCCCCTGTGAGCAGAAAGTCCTGCCACGCACCCCGGCAGTGCTGGTGTACGGCATCATGGGCAGAGACCTGAACCGTATCTATCGCGGCCAGCATATCTACGGCCCTATCCTCTGCTATGGCTGGAAGGGCAACAACATCCAGCCCATGAGCAAGGATGTGCAGGCCGAGATGCTGGACCGCCTCAAGGACACGGAGGTGCGGGTATGACGGACTACACCATCAGCTGCAAGCTTTCCAACGAAACGGTTTATGCCTGTTACCGTGGCCGGTTCTGGCGCTGGGACGGCAGCATTTGGAAAGAAAGCCACCTCATGACGCAGAAATTCGAGCGGGCCAAGGCAGCAGACAAGAAGCTGACTCCGCAGGCATTCCTGACCAACGGCGCGGAGTTCGCCCCGTTGGATGAGTACGAGCTCCCGGAGCAGATGCTGACGGCCCTCAGGGAGGCCAAGCCCTGCAAGAACGCCCCCATTGAACCGGTGGAAGAACACCCTACCCCATCCGCGCAGTGTTCGGATGCTGCCACTGCTGCGGAAAACCAAACTGCGGCATCCCCGACAGCGCCGGAGGGGTCAAGCCCTACGACGGAGACGGCAGATGCTGCCAGCGGCTCCGATGCTCCGGGCAATGCAACCGGAAAGAATGCTGCACTATCCGCCACCTCCGGCAGCTCTTTGAGTAATCCCGCCGCGCCCACCTTTGACTTTGGTGCAGACGACCAGACAAACACCCTACTGTTGCAGGACGCGCAGACCTTCATCACCGGCAACATGGCCCGCATTATGGCCGCAAAGCACGCCCACGATCTGACCGCAAACCACTATCAGGGCAGCTGGGGCAAGTGGTGCACCGCTGTCGGTATCAGCCGGGACACCGGTGACAACATGGTGAGAGTTGCCGAACAGTTCGGCAACATCCAGCTGGAAGGCAAGTCCATTCTGGACGTTCAGCCCCTGAAGCTGCTGTATGCAGCGGCCAAGCCCAGCACCCCGGAGGTAGTCAAGCAGGCCGTTTTTACCGGCGACATCACTACTTACAAAGAGTATCAGGAACTCATGGCCCAGCTCAAGGCCGAAAAAGAGCGCGCCGACTCCGCCGAAAAGTCCGCTCAGAACGCCCGCAAGGAAAATGCCTATTTCAAGGAGCTGGTGAAAAGCGCCGAAGCCCAGACCCATAAGGATGCGGAAAAGCGGGAAGAAGCAGAAAGCCGCTATGAATCCGCTCTTGCCGACATCCGCGGCCTGAAAGAACAGAACGCCGAGCTTCAGCAGAGCTACCACGATGCAGACGAGGGTCGCATTGCTGCCCGGCTCCAGTGCCAGAAGGCCGAAGGCGAGCGCGACAAGGCCGAAGCCCGGGCCAAGAACGCCGAGGGCCAGCTTTCCGGCTCTCGGCAGGTGGCCGAAGCAGCAAAGCTCCGGGCGGATAAGCTGCAGGAAGAAAATGCGGCCCTGAAAAAGCAGCCCATCGCCGCCGTGGTGGACGAGGAGGAAGTGGAACGCCGGGCAAACCAGCGGGCCCACGACATCGCCGAGGACTTAGCCGCCGAGATGACCGCCGACCTACAGGCACGGCTGGAACAGGTCTCTTCCGGCAGCGAACAGGACGCCCGCGATGCCTACGACAGCATCATTCTGGCCGGGCGCTCCATCACAAGCATCGTTCAGTCCGCTAAAATGCAGTTCCGCAAATTGCCGAACGACCAGCGTGAGACCGCGATCAACCAGTTCGTTCACACACTCGCATCCGCTCAAGGGGAGGTATCCGCATGTCTGTAAAGATCACGGCTCTGGAAGCCGAAAACGTCAAACGCATCAAGGCCGTTGCACTCACGCCGTCGCCCACTGGCCTCACCATCGTGGGCGGCAACAACAATCAGGGCAAGACCAGCGTGCTGGACGCTCTGGCATGGGCCCTCGGCGGCGACCGTTTCCGCCCGGACGCTGCCCAGCGGGACGGGGCCGTGGCTCCGGCGCATCTGAAGGTCAAGCTTTCCAACGGTGTGGTGGTGGAACGCAAGGGCAAAAATGCCAGTCTGACCGTCACTGACCCCACCGGGCGGCGTAGCGGGCAGCAGTTGCTCAACGCCTTTGTGGAGCCGCTGGCGCTGGACTTGCCCCGCTTCATGGAAGCCACCGACAAGGAAAAGGCCGATATCCTGCTGCGGATCATCGGCATCAGCACTGAGCTGCACACCCGTGACATGGAGATCAAGGCCCTGTACGACAAGCGCACCTTCACCGGCCAGCTGGCCGCGCAGAAAAAGCACTTTGCCGAGGAGCTGATCTCCTACCCGGATGCACCGGAAAAGCCGGTCAGCGCGTCCGACCTCATCCGCCAGCAGCAGGAAATCCTTGCCCGCAACGGCGAGAATCAGCGCAAGCGCCAGCAGTTCCATGAGCTGGCCCGCCAGCGGGATGAAGCACTGGAAGAAATGCACCGTCTGGATGAGCGCATCGCCGAATTGACTGCACAGAGGGAAGAAGTAAGCAAGAAGCACACGCTGCTGTTCACGCAGGCCATGGATGCCAGTAAAACGGCGGAACAGCTGCAGGACGAATCCACTGCCGAACTGGAAGCATCCATCCGGGATATCGAGGAGACCAACCGCAAAGTCCGCGCCAATCTGGAAAAATCCCGCGCCGAGGACGAAGCCGCCCAGTATGACAGTGAATATAAGCGCCTGACCGAAGCCATCGCGCAGAAGCGGGCCGACCGTATGGCCCTGCTGAACGGTGCCGACCTGCCCCTGCCGGGCCTTGGCGTAGAGGACGGTGCCCTTACTTATAACGGTAAGCACTGGCGGGACATGTCCGGCAGCGACCAGCTGCGGGTGGCCGCTGCCATCGTACGCCGCCTGAACCCGGATTGCGGTTTCGTGCTGCTGGACAAGCTGGAACAGATGGACATGACCACCCTGCAGGAGTTTTCCGCATGGCTGGAAGCAGAGCACCTGCAGGCCATTGCCACCCGGGTCTCCACTGGCAGCGAGTGCCAGATCATCATTGAGGACGGCATGGTGAAGGATGCCGAAACCACCCTGCCGCCCGTCACCGAAAAGCCCCAGCAGAAAAGCTGGACGAAAGGAGCGTTCTAAATGAGCAAGTATGCAGTCACTGCCGGGGTGCAGGATTCCCCGGTCAAGACCGTGCTGTACGGTCCGGAGGGCATCGGCAAAAGCACCTTTGCATCCCAATTTCCCGAATCCTGTTTTCATCGATACCGAGGGCGGCACCAAGCGGCTGAACGTCAAGCGCCTGCCCCAGCCCACCAGCTGGGCCATGCTGCTGGATGAGGTGGCCGAGGTACGCAAGGGCAGTGTCCCCTGCGGCACGCTGGTCATTGATACCGCCGACTGGGCTGAACGCCTGTGCATTCAGGCCGTGTGTGCCAAAGCCAAGGTGAACGGCATCGAAGATTTCGGCTACGGCAAAGGCTACACCTATGTTAAGGAAGAGTTCGGCAAGCTGCTGGACGCGCTGGAAGAGGTGCTGCAGGCCGGGCACAACGTGGTGGTGCTGGCCCATGCCGCTATTACCAAATTTGAGCAGCCGGATGCCGTGGGCAACTACGACCGCTGGAGCATGAAAACTTCCAAACAGGTGGCCCCGCTGCTGCGCGAGTGGTGCGATATGCTGCTGTTTGCCAACTACAAGACCGTTGTGGAAAAGGTGGGCGACGGCAAGAACGCCAAGAGCAAGGCCAGCGGCGGCAGGCGTGTACTGTACACCGCGCATCACCCCTGCTGGGATGCAAAAAACCGCTTTGACCTGCCGGAGGAAGTACCCTTTGACTATGCCAGCATTGCCGCCTGCATCCCCGGCGCAATGTCTGCACAGGCACCAAAACCGGAACCGCAGCCGCGTTCCCAGCCGGAAGCCGACATCCTGCCCAGCCCGCAGCAGGAAGCAAAGCCGGTGGCTCAGCCGCAGCCCGCACCGCTGCAGGAAAGCTCCGAGAAAAATGTTCTGCTCAGTCTGGGCGTGCCCGAAAAGCTGGCCGCTCTGATGAGCGCCAACAAGGTCAGCTGTGAAGAACTGCAGGGCGTTGTGGGCAAACGGGGCTATTTCCCGGAGGATATGCCCATCAAGGACTACCCCGCTGACTTTGTGGAGGGCTGTCTGATCGCCGCATGGCCGCAGGTGTTCCAGATGGTGCTGGATAACCGTGATATCCCGTTTTAACAGGCTCCCTCAAGGAGGGAGCTGGCACGTGTAAGCGTGACTGAAGGAGTTTTATAATAAAGGAGTAATTACTTATGAACGAAATGAACACCACCGACCGCGCCCTGAGCTGGGACGACGAATTTACCAACGAGCAGCAGGAGTTCGTGCTCCTGCCCGAGGGCGAGTATGCCTTTGAGGTCACCGGCATGGAGCGTGCCCGCTTTGAGGGCAGCGCCAAGCTGCCGCCCTGCTCCATGGCAAAGCTGACCCTGAAGATCTTCGGCGGGGCCAAGGGCGACACCACCGTGACCCACCGCCTGTATCTCCACACCAAAACGCAGGGCCTGCTGGGCGCTTTCTTTGAGAGCATCGGTCAGTGCAAGCGCGGCGAGACCTTCCGCCCCCGCTGGAACGAGGTCGTGGGTGCCAAAGGCATCTGCAAACTCGGGTGTCCACGAGTCACACCAAGCAGAGCGGCCCCACGCGGGTGAGACCGGCCAGAGCAACGAGGTGGCGCGCTTCCTGCCGCCGCCGGGAACCCAAGGCCGCACCCACTCAGGGCTGGACGCAGGGGGCATTCTGATGGGCAGGAACTGAGACCCTACCAGCAGCAGGCCCGCGACCACATTCATGCCGAGTGGGAGAACGGCCACACCCGCACCCTGTTGGTGCTACCTACCGGCACCGGCAAGACCATCGTGTTTGCATCGGTAGCTGCCGATCAGGTGCGCGCCGGTGACCGGGTGCTCATTCTGGCCCATCGCGGTGAGCTGCTGGAACAGGCAGCGGACAAGCTGCAGCGTTCCACCGGCCTTGTCAGCGCGGTGGAAAAGGCAGATGCCACCTGTCTGAATACATGGTTCCGCGTTGTCGTGGGCAGCGTGCAGACCCTGCAGCGCACCGCCCGGCTGGAACGCTTTCCTCATGATTACTTTGGCACTATCATCATCGACGAAGCGCACCACGCCATCACCGACGGCTACCGCCGCATCCTGGACTATTTCGGGGATGCAAAGGTGCTGGGTGTGACCGCCACACCGGACCGCGGCGACATGCGCAATCTGGGCGAGGTGTTCGACAGCCTTGCCTTTGAGTATAAGCTGACCGATGCCATCAAGGAGGGTTATCTGTGCAGGATCATGGCCCAGACCATCCCCCTGAAGCTGGACATTTCTTCTGTCACCATGAGCGGCGGGGACTACGCCGTGGGAGACCTCGGCACGGCGCTGGACCCCTATCTGGAACAGATCGCCGCCGAGATGGCCCAGCGCTGCAAAGGCCGCAAAACGGTGGTGTTCCTGCCCCTCATCAAGACCAGCCAGAAATTCCGCGACCTGCTGAACTCCCATGGATTCCGTGCCGCCGAGGTCAACGGCCAGAGCACCGACCGCAAGGAAGTGCTGGCCGATTTCGATGCAGGCAAATACAACGTGCTGTGTAACTCCATGCTGCTCACCGAGGGCTGGGACTGCCCCAGCGTGGACTGCGTTGTGGTACTGCGGCCCACCAAGGTGCGCAGCCTGTACAGTCAGATGGTAGGGCGCGGCACCCGGCTCTCCCCGGGCAAGAGCGATCTGCTTTTGCTGGATTTTTTGTGGATGACCGACAAGCACGAGCTCTGCCGCCCGGCGGATCTGGTCTGTGAGGATCGCGCCGTGGCCCGGCAGATGACCGAAAATCTGGCCCAGACCGGATGCCCGGAGGACATCGAGGAAGCAGCCGTGCAGGCCAGCGAGGACGTGGTGGCCCAGCGGGAAAGAAGCACGTTGCAAAACAGCTGGAAGAACAGCGCCGCAAAAAGCCGTCTCGTGGACCCGCTGCAAGTACGAAATGAGCATTCAGGCTGAAGACCTTGCCGGATATGTGCCGGCCTTTGGCTGGGAAGAGGCCTGCCCACGAACAGCAGGCCTGCCGCGCTGGAAAAAGCTTGGCATCCTGCCGGAACGCGGTGGAATCCGCCAGGCAAGGCTTCCCTGCTGCTGGACCGGTTGAACAAGCGCCGCGCTGAAGGCTTGACCACACCCAAGCAGATCCGCGTGCTGGAACGTTACGGTTTCCAGAGCGTGGGCACATGGAGCTTCGATGCAGCCAAACACATGATCGACCGCATTGCGGCAGGCGGCTGGCGCGGCGTGCCCAAGGGCGTGAACCCAAAGACTTACACTCCTGCACAGGAGCCGCCCACATCAGACATTGACTTCGGATGGTAACGCGAATGGAACATGAAAATGAACTCAAGGAAGCATTGGACTTCGTATCCCCGTCCGCCCTGACCTATGACGAATGGCTCATGGTGGGCATGGCACTGAAGGATGCTGGTCTGCCCGTTACCATCTGGGAACAGTGGAGCACACGCGATGCGGGCCGCTATCATAAGGGCGAGTGCGTCAGGAAATGGGAAAGCTTTCACGGCGGCGGGGCCAGCCCCGTCACCGCAAGCAGCATTTTCCAACTGGCCTACTCCCACGGATGGAGCGGCCCCGCAGGCCACGCTCTGGACTGGAACGATGATATTTCTGCCGGCACCAGCACACAAAACGAAGGCCGCGTGGTAGACCCGCGCTGGGTGGAAGCCCACGAGCTGACTTTGCCCGCAGAGTGGCACCCCGCCGACCAGCTCAAGCGCTACCTGCAAGCCCTGTTTGAGCCGGATGAATATGTGGCCTATGTGACCGAAAGCTTTATGGCCGCCGACCGCGCCGCCCTGCAAAAGGCAGCTGGACCCGCACCGCAGGGCAGCTCATCACCGAGCTGGATGCCTGCGGCGGCGACCTCGGCAAGGTGGTGGGCGACTGTGATCCTGAAGTAGGTGCATGGATCTGCTTCAACCCTGTGGACGGCACCGGACGCAAGGATGCCAATATTACTGCCTACCGCTACGCCCTCGTGGAGTGTGACAACATGGAACTGGGGCAAGCAGCAGGCCATCATCAAGCAGCTGGAACTGCCCTGTGCGGCGCTGGTCTACTCCGGCGGCAAGAGCGTCCACGCCATCGTGAAGGTGGATGCCCCGGACTACGCCGAGTACCGCAGGCGGGTGGATTATCTCTATTCCGCCTGCCAGAAAAACGGCCTGACCATCGACCAGCAGAACCGCAACCCTTCCCGCCTTTCCCGGATGCCCGGCATCCCGCGCGGGGACAAGAAACAGGTGCTGCTTGAGACCAACATCGGCAAAAGCTGCTGGGACGAATGGCGGGACTGGCTGGAAGCCGAGACCGACGAGCTGCCGGACACCGAGAACCTTGCCGCCGACTGGGCCAGCCTGCCGCCGCTGGCCGACCCGCTCATCTTCGGGGTGCTGCGCAAGGGGCACAAGATGCTGCTGGCAGGCCCCAGCAAGGCCGGCAAGAGCTTCGCCCTCATCGAGCTGTGCATCGCCATCGCCGAGGGCGGGTCGTGGCTGGGGCAGTTCAGCTGTGCGCAGGGCAAGGTGCTGTACATCAATCTGGAGCTTGACCGGGCATCCTGTCTGCACCGCTTCAAAGACGTTTACACCGCCCTCGGCCTTGCGCCGGAGAACCTTGCAAACATCGACATCTGGAACCTGCGCGGCGCGTCCGTGCCCATGGACAAGCTGGCCCCCAAACTCATCCGCCGGGCAAAGAAAAAAGGGTACACTGCCGTCATCCTCGACCCCATCTATAAAGTCATCACCGGCGACGAGAACAGCGCCGACCAGATGGCAAAGTTCTGCAACCAGTTCGACCTTGTGTGCCGCGCGCTGGACTGCGCTGTGATCTACTGCCATCACCACAGCAAAGGTGCCCAGGGCGGCAAGCGCAGCATGGACCGCGCATCCGGCTCCGGCGTGTTCGCCCGCGACCCGGATGCCATGCTGGACATGACCGAGCTGGTGCCCACCGATGCCATCCGGGAACAGCTGCATAACAAAGCCGCCTGCCGCGTGATCAAGGCCATGTTGGACAAACGCGGTCATGCGGATGCCTACGGCTTGGATGATACCCTCAGCCGCCACCGGATGCTGACCATCGCAAAGGAAAAACTGGGCCTTGCAGATCTGCGGGCCATCGATGCTGAGGTCGCGGCTGCTGAGAAAATGGCCGACGGCATGACCGCATGGCGCATCGAGGGCACCCTGCGCGAGTTTGCCCGCTTCGACCCGGTGAACCTCTGGTTCGACTACCCCGTGCACAAGCCGGACAGCGGCCTGCTAGAGGACCTGCAGCCGGACAGCGATTTCAAAACGCTGGGCAACCGCGGTGCCGCCAAGCGCTGGGGCGATAAAGGCAAGGTGACCAAGGACAAAAAGGCCGAACTGGACACCGCCTTTGAAGCCTGCATGATGGACGGCAAGGTGACGGTCTACTCCATGGCCGAATACATGGGGCTGAAACCGGACACCGTACGCCGCCGTCTGAAAGCGGACGGCGGTTTCTGGATCGACGGCGCGGACATCGGCCGCAAGGAACCCGGCAGCGCAGGATAAATTACAGCCTGCAATATTTTGTTTTACGCATGGTACAAAAACGGTAAATAGCGGCTATCACAAATCCGCATCCGCTTACGGATTTCGGAAAATAGCGGCTATTTTTCCGAATCCGGGACGGAAAATAGCCTATATGATGAATATACAAAATCCGTCCGTGTGTGATGGGTATCCCGAAGGATGGGGCGACACAGCCCCCATACCAATTACGGGGACCCTTCCCATCAACGTTGGCGCTAAAACCTGAAAAAAAAGCAAAAAAACGAGGTGAACCCCCATGTACATGCAATTCTTTATCCCCATGCAGCCGCCCACCACCACACACAACGCAAAGCAGCTGCACGCCTACATGAAGGGCGGGCAGCCGCACGCGGTGCTCCACGACAGCCCGGAACTGAAACAGACCCGTGCCAAGCTCCACGCCCATCTGGCACCCCACGCGCCGGAAAAGCCCATCTCCGCAGGCCGTCCGGTGCGTCTGCTGGTCAAGTGGTGCTTCCCCGCCGAGGGCCGCAAAAGCGGCAGCTGGCGCACCACAAAGCCGGACACCGATAATCTGGAAAAGGCCCTCAAGGACGAAATGACCCGCCTGCACTTCTGGGCCGACGACGCTCAGGTGTGCAGCGAGATCGTAGAAAAATTCTGGTCGGACCCCTGCGGCGTGTTCGTCCGGGTGGAGGAACTGTAATGACCTACGAAGAGAAAAAGGCATGGCTCTGGCGGTACCGGACAGCCAAGCGGTTCGAGCTGCTCAAACTTGACGAGCTGGCCACGCTGCAGACCGATGCCACCCACACCACCCAGCGCTTTTCCCCCGTGCCGGGCGGCAACGGCGACGGACAGGCTCTGCCCCGCAGTGTGGAACGCATCGACGAGGCCCGCCGGGCCGCTGAGGCGCAGTCTGCCGTGTGCGACGCCATCCGGTCCGAGATCATGGAGGTGTTCCGCCAGCTGGACGATGAGGTGGATTTCATGATCCTGTTCCGGCGGTACATCCTGCTGGAGGACTGGCCGGACATCGCGATCCACATCCGCATTTCCCGCAGTCAGATGTTCCAGCGCCACAGCGCGGCCATCAAAAGACTGGAGATCAAAAGTCCGGACTGGACCGGAGCGAACCGGACTTGATAATACTGTCAACCCCTGCTAAAATTTAAAATGCCGAAGCCCGCAGGAAAGACTTACTCCCTTCATCCCTGCGGGTTTTGTGCTGCCCGGCTGACACAGAGGATCACCTTTACCGACCAACAGCCTGAATGTACCAGCCGGGTTTCTTTGTTATATCCTGCCGTTCGGATCTTCCGGGCGGCTTTTTGATTTTATGGCAAGAGAGGTGGTGAGGATGACCGACAAGCAGGATCGTTTCTGTGAAGAATATATGATCGACCTGAACGCCACTCAAGCGGCCATCCGCGCCGGATACAGCCCCAAAACCGCAAGAGAACAGGCACCCCGGCTGTTAGCAAATGTTAGCATTCAAAATCGCATTGCCCAGCTGCAGGCTGAGCAGAGCCGCCGGACCGGTGTATCTGCTGATCGTGTCGTTCGAGAGCTTGCCAAGATTGCATTTGCCAACGCCAGCGACCTGATCGACCCGGAGACTGCTTCTGTCAAACTGGATGCCTCCCGGGATGATCTGGCCGCAATCCAGTCCATCAAGGTCAAGAGCTTTGGCGAGGACGGTTTGGAACACGAGGTCAAACTTGCAGATAAGCTCCGAGCACTTGACCTGTTGGGCAAGCATCTGGGCATGTACAAAGACGCATCCGAAAAAGAAAATGCCGCTGCTCAAAATAACGACATGCAGACCCTTGCTGATCTGCTGCAGCACCCTGTGCCAGACCGTGACATCAAGGACTTTGAGACATGAACATACCTGCACCTTTTTCACAAAACCAGATGCGTTTCTTCTGGAACTGCTTCGACCACTGGTTTAATGTGGCTGAGGGCGGCAAACGCGGCGGCAAGAACGTGCTTATTACTATGGCCTACTGCACCATTCTGGAAAAGCATCCCAGCAGAATACACCTCATTGCGGGCGTGTCTACTGCGACCGCCCGGCTGAACATTCTGGACTGCGACGGCTTCGGCCTGAAAAACTATTTTGAGGGCCGCTGCAGGGAAGGCTCTTACCAGAACCGCGATTGCCTGTACATTAAGACCGCAACCGGTGAAAAGGTGGTGCTTGTGTCTGGCGGCGGCAAAGCCGGTGACGAAAAGTTGATCAAGGGCAACACCTACGGCACCGCGTACATCACCGAAGCCAATGAATGCAGCGAAACTTTCATCAAGGAAGTATTCGACCGTACCCTGTCCAGCCCGGACAGAAAGGTATTTCACGACCTGAACCCCAAGGCAGAGGGTCACTGGTACTATGAAAACATCCTGAATCTGCACGAAAAGAAGCAGAACGAGAACCCAGAATACGGCTTCAACTATGGGCATTTCACAATTGCCGATAACATGAGCATTTCAGACGACCAGCTCCGGGCTGTGCTTGCAACCTACGACCGCAGCACGGTCTGGTATGCCCGTGATATCCTCGGTAAAAGGAAAGCTGCCGAGGGCCTTGTGTATCCCTTCTTCTCCGCCGGGCAGGACACCTACCTCTTTCACGGTGATGCTTCCCACATCGACGGGCAGTTTTACGTGTCCATCGACTACGGCACGCACAACCCCTGCAGCATGGGCCTGTGGGTCATCCACAACGGCAAGGCACTGCGCATCCGGGAGAGCTATTTTGACAGCCGTGCCGAGCGTGTCCAGCGCACGGACGAAGAGCACTATGCCGAGCTGGAACGCCTGACCAAGGGCTATTACATTCAGGCGGTGGTGGTTGACCCGTCCGCTGCTTCCTTCATCGAGACCATCCGGCGGCACGGCAAGTATCTGGTGATCCCTGCAGACAACGACGTGCTGAACGGCATCCGCTGTGTGGCATCCCTGATGCAGGCCGGGCTTGTGACCATCCACGAGAGCTGCACGGCATCCCGCCGGGAGTTTGGCCTGTACTCTTGGGACGACAAAGCCAAAGAGGACCGCGTCGTGAAGGAGAACGACCACGCCATGGACGACATCCGCTATTTCTGCTATACGATACTGGCCCCGCTGATCCGCTGGGCAGACTGGAGACGAAAATAATGTTTGGTAGACTGCTTATCTGGCTGCGGGAGAAAGCGCGGCTGCTGTTCGGTGAAAATACCACCGTCAGCGCCAGCGTGTCCTACAGCATGGAGAATGCGATCATCCTGTGGGCGCAGATGTACGATACCGGCGGGCCGTGGTGCCACGGCGGCAAGAACACCCTGCACAGCCTGAAGCTTGCCCAGAGTGTTGCATCGGAGCTGGCCCGTCTGACCACGCTTGAAATGGAATGCATTGTTTCCGGCAGTGCCAGAGCCGACAGCATCAACACCATGCTGCAGCCTTTCATTGCAGATCTGCGCACCCCGGTGGAATACGGCTGTGCACTGGGCGGCATCCTGTTCCGGCCCTTCCTCGATGCAGAGGGACGCATCCAGATCGATGCTGTGCAGGGGGATTGCTTCTGCCCTACCCGCTTTGACAGCTCTGGCCGCATGACCGGGGCTATTTTTTATGACCATCTGGTGCGTGGCAACCGCATTTACACTCGTCTTGAAGATCACGAGTTTTCCGGCAGCACGTACAGCATCACGGTCAAGGCGTTCCGTTCCATGACCAGTGCAGACCTCGGCATCGAGGTGCCGCTGACCGATGTGCCGGAATGGGCTGCGATCTCGCCACACACCGAGTTCTCCGATGTAGACCGTCCGCTTTGGGGCTATTTCAGAGTGTCCAGCGGCAATTCCACTGATCGGCACTCCCCGCTGGGCGTGAGCGTTTATGCCGCTGCTGTTGACACCATCCATGATACCGATGAACAGTATGGGCGGCTGCTGTGGGAGTATGACGGCGGGCAGCTGGCCCTTGACGTTGACCAGACCGCCCTTCGGCCCGACATCAACGGCGAGAGCGTTATGCCGCAGCGTGAGCAGCGCCTTTACCGCAACTGGCTGAACGGCAGTTCCGGGGCCAATGGCCGGAACCTCTACGAGGTGTTTGCCCCTGCCCTGCGCGATGAAAGTTATCGTCGGGGGATGGATACCATGCTCAAGCGGGTGGAGTTCCAGTGCGGCCTTGCCTACGGCACCCTGTCCGACCCGCAGAACGTGGATAAGACCGCCGAGGAAATCAGGAGCAGCAAGCAGCGCAGCTACACTACCGTCAAGGATCTGCAGCGGGCGCTGGGCAATGCGCTGACCGATCTGGTATACTCCATCAGCAAGCTGCTGGATGCCCAGTGGAACAGCGGCGTAGCCGTTTCCCCGCCAGGCGACTGCAATGTGACCTTTGACTTTGACGACAGCATCATCTCCGACCCCAAGGAGCGCAAGCAGATGTATTGGGGCTACGTTACCGCAGGCAAGTTCCCGTTCTGGCGGTATCTGGTGGAGTTTGAGGGCTACAGCGAGGACGATGCCAAGGCCATTGCCGCCGAAGCGGATGCCGAGAACCGCAGCCCTGAAGCCCTCACCTTCGGGGGTGCCTGATGCTGCCGCCGTCTTATCTCGACCAGATGCCGGATGCCTTTGTGCAGCTCTGGCAGCAGGTCGAAGAGCAGATCCTGCAGGACGTTGCCCGGCGCATCGGCAAGATGAACGCCGTGACCCCCACGGCTAACTGGCAGCTGTGGCGCTACCAGCAGACCGAGGCGCTGCGCAACGACGTGGTGAAGCTGCTGGCGAAGTACACCGGCAAGAGCGAAACGGCCATCCGCAAGCTGCTTTTGCAGGCCGCCACCGAAGCCATGGAGCGGGAGGACGCGATCTATTACCACTACGACATGGAGCCGCCCCCTTTTGAAGAGAGTGCCGCCCTGAACAACCTGCTGGATGCCGGCGCGCGGCAGACCTGCGGCACATGGCGGAACCTCACCGCTACCACGGCAAACACTGTCACAGGGGCCTTTGAACGCACACTGGACGCTGCGTGGCTCAAAGTGAGCACCGGTGCCTTTGACTACAAAGCCGCCGTCAAACAGGCTGTGGACAGCCTTGCAGACGAAATGCCCATGGTCACATACCCCAGCGGGCATAAGGACAGCATCGAGGTGGCCGCCCGCCGTGCCATCCTGACCGGCGTGAACCAGACAGCTGGCAAGCTGCAGGTGGCCCGCGCCGACGAGATGGGCGTGGAGTTCTTCGAGACCACCGCCCACGGCGGGGCACGACCTTCCCACGCTGAGTGGCAGGGCAGGCAGTTCCACCGGGGCGGCGCGGTCGATTACAAGGGCAAGCACTACCCGGACTTTGAAGCCGCCACCGGCTACGGCACGGGAGCAGGGCTTTGCGGCTGGAACTGCCGACACCAGTTCTTTGCCTGCTTCCCGGAGCTGGGCGACCCGCCCGCGTGGACGCGTGAGCAGCTGGAAACCCTGAACGCCCGGAACATCGAGTGGAACGGCAAAAAGTACACCGCCTACGAGATATCCCAGATGCAGCGTGCCCGGGAGCGGAACGTCCGCCGCTGGAAAAAGCGGTATCTGGCCGAGGATGCTGCCGGGCTGGACACCACCGACGCCGCTGTGCGCCTGAGAGCGGCCCGCCAGAGCCTTGCAGAGTTTGCACAGGCCACGGGTGGCCGTGTGGACAGCGCCCGTGTCAGCGTGCCGAAGTTCGGCAGGAGCGAAGCCGGCAGGGCAAGCGCACAGGCGCGAAAGGCAGAGCTTCCTGAGGCTAAAAGTACACGAGGAAGCGGCGGCGCATCTGGACAGAATGGAAAAACCGTGCGTAAAGTTTTGGGAAAGGTCGATACGACCAACACGAAACAGGTTGACGCGCTTAAAAATTCGTTCTGTTCTGGCTATGCAAAATCTGACGTTGAGCATATGATGGTCATTACAAAAGATGGCGAAGTCCATTATATGACCGACAACAATCCCAGAGGGGTTGACTGTTCGTATCTGGGTGGTAAACTGGAAGGTAGTTACAACATTCACACCCATCCACCGAAAACCACGCAATATTCTTTTAGCACAGACGCAGATATCCCCGGCGCATTCGCTGACGGTACTGCTGTCATGGAAGCGGTTGACTACAAATACCGCTATCGTTTTGTTGTACCTGAAAATATCACGTTTGAGCAGTGGGAAGCCGTGTGTGAGGAAGTTCGCGAGGAGCGAAATGCCGTAATGGAAAGCAGAGGGTATGGCTTCGATGATTATGAAGAAAATATCCAGCATGTCATTATTGACGAAACATGCCGCAGACTTGGCTTGAAGTGTTATCACAGGGAGAAGCGAACATGATTTATACTCTGGAACAGATTGACCAGCTCACAAAGGAAAGCGTCCGGCGTGAAAATGCGCTCATTGCTGAATATCGGCGTACACATACAGTCCCCGGCAGAGGGGTTATTTCTACTCCCGAAATTGATGCCGAGCGTGCAGAGCAAAAGCGTCTGTATGGGGAATACCTCAAAGCTCTTGCCAATAAGGATTAACCACCATCCACCCGGACGGTGGTTTTCTTTGCCCATTTTTTAGGAGAAGTATATGCTTGAAACTTATCTGACCGTAAAAACAGTCTTTCTTCTGCTCAATTTGGCTCTTCTGTTGCTGTACCTCATTCTCTGCGGAATTGCCCTCATTCAAGCCGTTGTTGAACGCCGCGAGTTCCAAAAGACGATAAAACAGCTCGTAGATGACGAGAAAAAACGGCACACTGACTAAAGCGCCTGATTTTAGTTACTATCAAGCACGATGCAGTTTTGCACCGTGCTTTTTTCATGCCGTTTTAGCTCATGTTGGCAGAGCACCGGACTTTTAATCCGGGGGTGGCGGGTTCAACTCCCGCAAGCGGCACCACAGCGGAAGGCGGCGCGTACCCCGTCTTGTCCCGTGCGGAATGAGAACCGCGATACAAAACAGCAGGGACTTATCCACCCAACAGACAAAAGAAAGGAGCACATCGCAAGTGAAACGCGAAGATGTGAGCAAGATCATTCCGGGTATCACCTCGGACCAGCTGGACAGCATCATGAACCTGCACGGCGCGGATATCACGGCCAAGGTGAACGAGATCACCACCCTCAAGGCCGAGAAAACCACCCTGACCGAACAGCTGTCCACTGCAAACAGCAAACTCGAGGGCTACGACCAGGAGTGGAAGGCCAAGGCCGAACAGGCCAAGACCGATGCTGCCGCGCAGGTCGCTGCCCTTGAAAAGGGCTACGCTCTGGAACGCAAGGCATCCGGCCTGAAGTTTTCAAGCGAGAGCGCCCGCAAGGCATTTCTGACAGATGCCAAGGCCCAGAATTTTGCCATGAAGGACGGCGAGATTCTGGGCTTTGATGATTATGTCAAGGCTTTCAAAGAGAGTGATCCCAGTGCCATTCTGCCGGACGGCGGCATGGCACGTTTTTCCGCATCGGCGACCGGTGCACCCGGCCAGCCCGCAAACGCACATGAGGCCGCAAACGCTGCGTTCCGCGCAGCGTTCGGCCAGAAAGGTTGATTCTTATGGCTATTGATGCAATTGCTCGCAATAAGGCTGAGGCCCTGATCCAGGAGCAGCTGGTGAACACCATCCAGCAGGACGTGCCCAAAAGCTCCACCGTCATGCAGCTGGGCACCCGCCTTGCCAATATGACCTCTAACCAGACCAAGATCCCCGTGCTGTCCATGCTGCCGCTGGCTTACTGGGTCAACGGTGACACCGGCATGAAAAAGACCAGCAAGCAGGAATGGGACAACGTGTATATGACCGCTGCAGAGCTGGCCGTCATTGTGCCTGTGCCTGAAGCTGTGCTGGCAGACTCCAGCTTTGACATCATGGGCGAGGTACAGCCCCGCGTCCGGGAAGCCATGGGCGCAAAGATCGACAACGCCATCCTGTTCGGCGGCGAGCGCCCCACCGAGTGGACGACCGATGTTCTGACCCTTGCGGCCAAGAACAAGGTGACCGGCCCCATTGACTACGCAAAGCTGCTGGGCAAAGACGGTCTGTTCTCCAAGGTGGAAGCTGGCGGCTTTGGTGTGGATGCCGTGGTCGGCGATCTGACCGCAAAGGCAGAACTGCGCGGCCTTGTGGATACCACGGGCCGTCCTCTGTTCCGTTCCGATATGCAGGGTGCAACCACCTACGCGCTGGACGGTGCCCCGATGTACTTCCCGGAGAACGGCGGCTTTGATGCTTCTAAGGCCCAGCTGATCGCTGGCAACTTCAAGAAGCTGGTGTACTCCATCCGTCAGGATGTCACCGTGAAGCTGCTGGATCAGGGCGTTATTCAGGATCCTTCCACCAAGGAGATCGTTTACAACCTCGCCCAGCAGGATATGGTGGCCCTGCGTGTGGTCATGCGCATGGGCTGGGCACTGCCCAACCCTGCAACCCGCCTGAATGCCGACCGCTCCAAGGTTCCGTTCGCGTTCCTGACCGCCGCTGCCGTCGCAGCATAAGGAGGCCCCATGCTGTACTGTACCTACGACGAATACCTCACGGCGGGCGGCACGGTGCCGGAAACGGCCTTCGGGGTGCTGTGCAGCCGGGCTTCCCGCATGATCGATGCCGCCACCTTTGGCCGGGCGGAGAGCCACGCCGCCGGGTGCGAGGCCTGCCGGGAAGCGCTGGCGGATGCCTGCGGGCAGATCGTCGGCCTGCTGGCCGCTGCGTCTGCGGCGGGCGCTGTGCCGGGCGCTGCCAGCGTCTCCAACGACGGCTACAGCGTCACCTTTGGCAGCAATGCAAGTGTGACCGCGGCCACCCGGCAGGAAGCCTATGAGATCATCCGTACCGCGCTGGGCAGTGACCCGCACGGCCTGCTGTACAGGGGGATTCTGTGATGCAGACAGCCGTTACTGTGGTGAACCTCATCCACGACACCGCCACCGAGACGGACAGGCCGGTGTGCTGGGTGTTCCCGGGGTGCAGCTGGCGGGAATGCCGCTCCACCTCCGGCTCCGGTACTGCCAAGGACCCGGAGCGCACCACCCACATCCGCATCCCGGCCAGCGTGTGCACCATGGGGTATCTGCCCTACGCCCAGTGGGCGGCGCTGCCTGCGGCGGAAAAGACCAAGCACTGGACCCTGAAACGCGGCTGGAAGCTGGTGCAGGGCGCGGTGCCTGCCTTGACCGAAGCCGAGTATGCCAAACTCGAAAAAACGCACCTATGCTGCACGGCAGCGGCTGTCTCGGACGACCGGGAGCCGCTGCTGCCCCACTGGCACGTGGAAGGGAGCTGATCGCATGAGCGCACCGGTTTTTGATTTCAAGATCACGTTCCGGCCCGGCTTTCAGGCCGACATGGATGCGCGGTTTGCAAAGCTGCAGTTTGCCTTTTCTCAGAAAGTGGCTGCAACGGTAGACCCCTATGTGCCCTTTGACACCGGCACGCTGAAGAACAGCGTGAATCAGGCATCCGACTTCAAGGAAGGTCTGCTGGTGTACAATACGCCGTATGCCAGAGCGCAGTATTATCTGCACCCGATGGGCCAAAGCAACGAACTACGCGGCGGCGCTGACCGTTTCCGTGGCTCCTACTGGGGCCAGCGGGCCATCGCTGACCACAAGGACGAGCTGGAAAAGTTCGCCCATGATGCCGCAAAGCAGTTTCTGGGAGGAAACAAATGAGCGAAACCGTAAAGCCCACCATTGCCGCCCTGCGGGCATGGCTCAAGACCTGCCCGCTGATTGCCGACGAGCAGGAAGCCACCGGTGCAGCATTCCGCATTGCCGGGCTGGAAGAAGAATCCACAGCATTTTCCATCGAGGACAGCCCCGGTGATCCCATCATCACCGAGTACATCTCCGGCTGGGAAATGGCGAAGAATTACCTCTTTCTGTCTCGCGGTGAGTACAGCGAGATGGATTCCGTTAACATCCAGAACAGCGGCTTTTTCGAGCAGCTTACCGAGTGGGTCATGCAGCAGGATGCCCGGCACAACCTGCCCGACCTCTCGGCCTGCGGCGGGAATAAAACCCCCACCGGCATTGCCGTGACGAACAGCGGCTACATCGTCACAAACAGCGCGGGCAGCTGTAAGATGCAGCTGCAGATGCGCCTGACCTACTACATGCCAAAATGAAAGGAGTTTTGATATGACTGTATCTGAAGCCATTACCAAGTCTGGCATCACGCCCAGCGCGTCGTATACCGGCATTGAGACGGCGAACGATTTTGTGCTGGCGTTCCAGATCGAGAGCACCCAGACCAAGGAAAGCCAGTGGATCGTCTGCGCCGACCATGTGAAGGAGCATTCCGGCTCCCTGAACGCCACCACCGAGGATGCCCAGTACATCCGCACCGGCAACGTCACCGAAAAGACCGGCACCCAGCGCACCCTTGCCGTCAACGGCGACCGCTGCGTGGGCGATGATTTTCAGGATTTTGTGCTGAGCTACAAGATCGTGTACGGCACCGGCAGCGATGTCATTGTGCCCTACATCTATTTCAGCCTGCGCACCGGCAAGGGCGAGAAAGGCAGCGCTGCCATCATCGTCACCAGCGACGTGGGCGGTGCAGCCGGTTCCAAGGCCACCTTTGCCTGCGACGTGAAGGCCATCGGCACGCCGGACGAGTTTGACTACAACCCCGCCACCCAGTCCGCTGAGCCTGCCAAGGCCGTCAAGGCCGTCAAGGGCTGATTTTTTTCAAACACAGTCCCCGCTCCATACCCGGAACGGGGATCTTTTATGCCGTGAACAAAGCTTATTCCTCCGGGGCAGAACCGGGGCACGGCCCAAGAAAGGAGCCAGAATATGGTTATTTGTGGACAGGAATTTGAATTTTCCCTGATGAACGCCAACGACCTTGACCGCTTTGAGGATGCCAACGAGCGGATGCAGCGCCGGAGCGCCGAGGAGTCGGAGCAGTTCCGGCGCGGCGGTGTCCGTCTGGGCGACCATGCACGTGCACAGGCACGCATTGCCATGGACTGCATCGACGAGATCCTCGGTGCAGGCTCGTCCGCCCGTCTGGGACTGGATGAAAACAACATGGCCCCCATCTATGACGTGATCGAGGAGCTGGGCAATGCCTTCGCCGCCGAGAAACAGCGCTATACCGCCAGAGCCGCCCAACCCATGAACCGCGAGCAGCGCCGCGCACAGGCCAAAAAGGACAAGCACAATCCGCCTGTAAGCTATCCCGCACCGCCTGCCTCCCGGATGGTGGAGCGGGTGGATGCGCAGGTATCCGCAAAGCAGAAAACCGAGCAGCTGATCGATGCCCGGCAGGCTATGAATGCCCTGCGGGATGATCCTGATGCCATGCAGCAGCTGGCGGCATACGCACTGCAGATCGCCGCAGAGCGCCATGTCTGATCTGCTGCTGGACGAGTTGCCCACCCGGTGGCATGGACACGAGATCATCCCGGATTTCCGGCCCATGGTCTGGCTGGTCAACACCTATGTGCGCGGCCAGACAGGAGATGATCCCATCGGTTTTGCGGTCAGCGCCCTCTGGCGTTTTTACAAAGACCCACACTGTTTTCTGAACGACCCTCAGAAGATCATCGACGCCTACGGGTACATGATCGAGTTTTATAAGGCGGGCGAAAAAGCAGCCGAAAGCGCCGCAGCTGAAAGCAGTACCGCGCCCTCTTCCGGTCTTGCCTTCGACTACCAGTGTGATGCCGGTTACATCGTGGCGGCATTCCAGCAGGCCTACGGCATCGACCTGACCCGCGAAAAGGTGCACTGGTTCCGGTTCCGGGCGCTGTTCGCCGCCCTGCCGGAGGATACCCTCATGGCAAAGATCATGAGCTGGCGCACCATGGATCTTTCGGAATACGAAGGCTCCATGCGTGCCCACTATGCCGACCTGCAGGAGCGCTTTGCCCTGCCTGCTAGCTGAGAGGGGGTGCAGCCCGTGTCGTGTCCGTCGAAGAGCATGACGCTGCGTTCCTTGCGCGGTTTCGGCACTAGCCGCGCCCCGGTGCCCTGCCCCTATTGCGGCCGGGCGCTGCCGGTGTGGGCAGAGCCGCACGCCACAGCTGCCGGTGTGTGGGTCAAATGCAAAAATCCCGCCTGTAGCGGAGGTAGAGATCAAGTATAACAGCCTGATGCCCTTGTGCCCGCGCTTCCGAATGAGAGGTGGAACACAGTGGCATTTGAATTTTTGACGTTACCGGCAACACCAAACTGGATACCAGCGGTTTTACCATGGCATTTCCAGCATGACGGTGGCTGCTGGTAATCTGATCGCTGACTTTGTAAAATCGGCCAGCAGCAAAATGGCCGAGCTGGTGACTTCCTCGGTCGATATTGGTGCATCGTTCGAGACAGCCCTTGCCAAGGTCAGCACCATCGCCGACACGAGCAAGGTCTCTGTGGGCGATCTGAACAAACAGATCCTTGATACATCCGGCAGCATGGGCGTTGCCGCCGCAGACATTGCCGAAGCAGCCTATCAGGCCATCAGTGCCGGACAGGATACGGCAAACGCCGTAGCTTTTGCCGGACAGGCTTCCAAGCTGGCTGCTGCTGGCTTCACTTCCAGCAGTTCGGTGGTCGATATCCTGACCACTGCGTTGAATGCCTATGGCCTGAGTGCAGATCAGGCCATCCATGTATCGGATGTGCTGCTGACCACCCAGAATCTGGGCAAAACCAGCGTGGATGAGCTTTCGTCCAGCATGGGCAAGGTCATTCCTCTGGCTGCAGCGTATGGCGTGACCGTCGAAAATCTGTCCAGTGGTCTGGCCGTCATGACCGCAAATGGTATTGCCACGGCAGAAGCCACCACCTACACCAAGTCCATGCTCAACGAACTGGGCGATGCCGGTTCTACTGTCGGCAAAATTTTGCAGAAACAGACCGGCAAGAGCTTTGCTCAGCTGAACGCTGAGGGCAAGAGCCTAGGCGATGTTCTGCAGATCTTGTATCAGAGTGTCGGCGGCAGCAGCACTGCCTTTGCAGGTCTGTGGTCGAGTGTGGAAGCAGGCACCGGTGCATTGTCGCTGGCATCCGGCGGCGCTGAACATTTCAACGATGTGCTCAGCCAGATGCAGAACAGCGCAGGCGCTACCGAGACCGCCTACGAGACCATGACCGACACCTTTCAGCACAAGGTGGAGACCATGCAGACGGCTGCCCAGAACTTCGGCATCACCCTGTATGACTCGCTGGAATCCTCTCTGAGCGATGCCACTCAGTGGGGCACAGACTGTCTCACCCAGCTGACCACCGCCCTGTCTGAGGGCGGGCCGGAAGCCATGCTGGCCGCTGCCGGAGAGATCATCTCCGATCTGGCGGCAGGCATTGCCGAGCAGCTGCCCGGCCTGATGCAGACCGGCGTGGACATCATTACTCAGCTGACCCAAAGCCTGACTGATGCCATGCCCGCAATGCTGGACACCGCAGGCGAAGTGCTAGGCACTCTGGCGCAGGGCATCATCGACAACCTGCCGGAGCTGATCGTCTGCGCAGCACGCATTATCTCCGAGCTGGTGAACTACCTCGGCGACCACGCTGACGACATCATGGATAAGGGTGTCCAATTCGTTGAGAGTATTATCACCGGCATCACCGCAGCACTGCCCCAGCTCATCACGTCGGCGGCTGGCTTGATCGCCAAATGGGCAGCTGCCCTGATCGCCCATCTGCCGGACATCCTCAAGTGCGGTGCAGCTATGCTGACCACGCTGGTGGACGGTATCATCCGCAGCATCGAAAATCTGGCCGAAGCAGCCCTCGCCTGCATCGCAAAGCTGGTGGGTGTCTGGGACGGAAACATGGACGAGTTCGGCCATATCGGCGAGAACATCGTTCAGGGAATTATCAACGGCATTGCAGGCATGTGGGGCAAGCTCACCTCGTGGGTGTCCGGCCTGATTGCCAACCTCGTTGGAACGGCCAGCAATGCCGCCACCACCGGCGTCGCGTCCGGCGCTGCTTCTGCGGTGGCATCAGCCTACAACGGCAAAGGAATGAACCGTGACCAGCGGCATCAGGACGCACTGGCAGGCAAGGGCATCAGCAACAAGAGCTGGACTGAGCGCCAGAACGAAGCAAAGGCTGCAGCGGCTGAAAGCCAGAAAGCCGCCTCCACCATCTCCCAGTCCGCAGGCAAAGCCGCATCTGCCGTCAGCACCTCCGGCAAAAAGGCCAGCGCCAGCACCAAAGCCGTCACTGCGTCCGTCGTCAAGTCCATCTCGGACACCACGACCGAAATCGACGGCAAGATCACCCGCACCACCGAAAACATCACCGAAACGCTCTCCAACGGCAAGACCCAGCAAAAGCAGGTCATCACCGAGACTTCCCGCCAGATGGTGGGTGGCGTGCTGAAGGACATCAAGACCATCACGGAGGTGGCTGCGGACGGCACCAAGACCGTCAAGCAGACCATGGAGACCGTCCGCGAGACCGCCAAGACGGTCACCTCCACCTTTGAGACGCTGGCAGACGGGGTCAAGACCACCACCCAGACCGTCACCGAGACCCTGACCGACGGCACCGAGACCCAGAAGCAGGTCATCACCGAGGTCTACGACGACGTGGTGGACGGTGCCCTTGTGACGGTGGAGAAGATCAAGACCGTCGCCGCCGACGGCACCGTGCAGGTGGCCGAGCAGATCAAAAAGTCCAGCGCGGACACCTTCGACGGCCTGTGGAAGGAGCTGCAGACCGAAGCAGATACCGGCGTGCTGGGCACCTTCGATGACCTGTACACCGCCGTCAAAAATCAGGACTGGCTGAGCATCGGCAAGTGGGTGGCGAGCACCATCTACGGCGGTCTGACTGCCGACCAGAAGAAGCAGGTCAATGATTTTGCCCTTGGCATCGTGACTAAGCTCAACAAAGCGCTGGGCGGTGCCCGCGATCAGCTGGTGCAGGGAGCTATCGACCTTGGCGGGCAGATCGTGAACGGCCTGACCGGCGGCTTCTCTGAGGTCTGGCAGCAGGCACAGGGCCTCGGCTCAACCGTGGCCGCTTCCGGCACCGCACAGGTGGTGTCCGCTGCCAACAGCTACCACCGCGAGGGCGACACTAACATCACCCAGAACTTCTACAACGGCCACGACACCGCCGCCGCACAGCAGCGGGAAGCCCGCTGGGAAGCCGACAAGGCCAAGGCCCGCAAACGATGAAAGGAGGACACTGTGCTATTTAAGGACCATCTCAAAATCGTGACTGATGCCGGTGCCGTCCTGCATCTGGGCTGGGACTACGACGCCCCCTACTCTCTCGACCCGCTGAACGGCATCGACGTGGACTTGAAAACCGCGCAGGGTGTCAATCAGGTGGGCGACACCGTGGAGGGGCAGAGCGTCTCCGGCGTGTCCCGCACCCTGTCGGTCGTGTTCTGGGGCAGGGATGCGTTGACCCGTGCAAGAGCTTTTACCAAAAAGCTGCCCTACTTCACCAAAGGCACCCTCTATTTTGGCGACCACTATTTCACCCGCTTCGTGCTGCAAAAACTGCCTTATTTTTCCAGCTACACGCCGGACCCGCGCTGTGAGCTGATGCTCTACAGCGAAAAGCCCTTCTGGTACGACCTCAATGCCGTCAGCAGCGTGCTGGGCGGGTATGAGAAAGCGTTCCGCTTCCCGGTGTGCTACGACAGCCACATCTACGGCATCAAGCGGGACGGCACGGCGGCAGTGCTGCGCAACGAGGGCAGCCTGCCGGTGCCCTTCACGGCCACCCTGCGGTGCGACATGCCGGTGACGCATCCCAAGGTGGTGGATCTGCAGACCGGGGCCTTCATCGGCTTTGACCTGACCCTGCAGCCGGACGAGACGCTGGAGATCTACCGCAGCACCTCTGACCGGCTGGCCTGCACTCTGACCCGGGCAGGCGTGACCGAGAACATCTTCTCCAAGCTGGACGAGGACAGCACCCTCACCGAGCTGCAGCCCGGCGATAACGTGCTGAGTATGCAGGCCGAGAACGGCTCCGGCTACCTGCAGGCATCCGTCAGCTTTTACCCGATGGAGGCGGGCATCCTGCCCGAACCGTTATGAGAATAGACGTTTTGGACGCAGACACCCTTGCCCGCGAGGGCTGGGTGGACGTGTGGGTGTCCCTCTACTGGGACAGCCCCTATTACTCCGAGGGCAGCTTCACGCTGGAAGTGCGCCCCACCACCGAGAACCTGCAGCTTTTGCAGGAGGGCCGCTGGCTGGTGCGCAGCGACGAGAACCCCCGCATCCCCATGCGCATCTGCTCCCGCGCCAACCAGAACGAGGACGCAAACCTTGTGGTGTCCGGCTACCCGGCAACATGGCTGCTGACCAAGCGGGTGTCTGCGGTGAGCATCAAGAACCAGAACGCCGAAGCCGCCATGCGCAGCCTTGTGAGCGCCGCAAAGCCGTGGCCCCGTTTGGAGCTGGGCACCGAGTACGGCTTTGACACCACCTTTGAAAAGCAGACCTCCGGCGGCAGCATTTTCGACTACTGCCAGACCATCGGGCAGGCCTGTGATCTGGGGTTCCGCATCGTGCTGGACGGCAAGGGCAGCAAGAAAAAGCTGCTCTTCGAGTGCTTCCGGCCCACCTTCGACCCAAACCGCCGCTACAGCCCCCAGTGGGGCAATCTGCTGAATTCCGGGTGGAGCTTTTCCGATACCGATTACGCCAACGTGGCCCTTGTGCAGGGCGCTGGCGAAGGTGACGAGCGCGCCACCGTCTGGGTGGGCGATGTAAACGCCACCGGCGCTGATCGGCGAGAGCTGTACATCGATGCCCGGGACGTGCAGCCGGAGGACGGCGAGACCAGCACCAGCCAGAGCTATCTGGCAAAGCTGGCTGACCGGGGCGGCGAAAAGCTTCTGGCCCAGCTGCGCACCGGAAGTATCGAGTTTGACGTGGACGACACACCCTGCAGGTGGGCGACGTGTTGAGCGCCAGCCTGCCCCAGCTGGGCTACACTGCCATGGTGCGCGTGGCCGACATCATCACCCAGAGCGAGGACAGCGGCACCACCCGCACCACTCCGGCTGGGCACGCCCACCTGGACAAGACTTAGGAGGACTTTATGGCTGATATCATTACTTACCCCGAAAACGGCATTACCTACGATGCCGACGACGCTTCGGGCTACCTCGCCACCCGCCTGAGCGGCGTGTACAGCGCCGAGGAGGATTTCTCCGTCACGGCACAGGGCGGCCTGAGCGTGCAGGTGAGCGCCGGTCAGGCATGGGTGCGCCCGGCGCGGTTCAAGGGCCGCAGCATCATCATGGAGCAGCCCACCACCGTGGTGCTCACCGAAGCGGACCCTGTACGCAGCCGCATTGACCGCATCGTGCTGCGCTACGATGCCGCCGCCAAAAAGACCAGCCTGCAGGTGCTGGAAGGTGTCCCGAATTCTGCCGGGCCTGCTGCCCCGGCCATCACCCGCACCGAGCTGATCTACGACCTCTGCCTTGCCGAGATCAAGCGCCCTGCAGGCTCCACCGCCGTTACCGCCGCCGACATCTACGACACGCGCGCAGATGAGACCGTCTGCGGCGTGATGCGGGATGGTGTGCATGGCATCCCCACCGGCACGCTGGTGCAGCAGTGGAAGGCCGTGATCGAATCCATGAGGGGTGGCAGCTTTTACACCCGTGCCGAGGTGGATGCGCTGTTGAAAAGCTTGAAAAGCGTGGATCCTTTTCCCGTGGGCAGCATCTACCAGAGCACCGCACGTACAAGCCCTGCCGCACTGTTCGGCGGTACATGGCAGGAGATTGCGCAGAACCGGGTACTGATGGGTGCTGGCAGCGGCCACGCAGCGGGCACCACCGTGGAGGCCGGACTGCCGAACATCACAGGCTCTTTTGTCGCGGATGTAAAAAAGGGTGAACATAAGGTATCCGGCGCATTCACTGCCGGCAGCGCGATCGCAACTACGGGCGAATACAATAACTTTTCTGATGTATATAAGTTCAGTCTGGATGCGTCCAAGTCTAATGCCATCTACGGCCGCAGCGCCACCGTGCAGCCTGCCGCCTACTATGTGAACATCTGGCGGCGCGTGGCCTGAGAAAGGAGGTTTTGAGCGATGATCCCTGTGACATTTGACACTGTGGCAACATTGCAGTTTGGCAGTGAGGGTCACCCGACCAGTCTGCACTTTGCCATCCCGGAAGAGTGGAAAACCTGCAAAATCAGACTCCACCTGCGGCGCAGCGACGGTAGCTTTGTGCCCCCGATGCAGCTGGACGAAAATGGATGCGTAAAAGTAAACCGCAGTGACTCCGGCAAGACCGGCGGACAGTGGATGCTGTCGGCTGAAAGTCCTGACGGAAAAGTATCTTACTCGCGAATCGGCAAATATGTGACCCCCATGGAGGTGACACAATGAAGATCCTTGACGAGACCGGCGCGGTCGTGGAAAACCCGGACCTGACGCTTGGGTATCTGGTGGACGACACCGAACCAGTGGAGCACCCGGCTGTGGAAGGTGTGGAGGAAGTGAGCCACTACGAGACGGTGGCGGAGTACTCCAACGGCGGCAGGGATGTGCGGAAGGTCATCGATGTGCCGGGCGTGCCTGCGCAGGCCGCATGGACTGAACAGGTGCCGGTGCAGAGATACATCCGCTACACCGCCGAAGAGCTGGCCGCGCAGGAAGAAGCACGCAAAAAGGTCGAAGCCCGGGAGAAGCTGCCGGAGCGCGTGGACGCGCTGGAAACCGCAAACAACGATATTATTTTGATGATGGCTGATTTGATTGGAGGCTGATTTTTATGAAAACCCTGAACGCACTCAAACTTCGCATTATGACCCGCGCTTTCAAAATCCGCATTGCCGCCGGTGAAGTCTTTGAAGACATCGCCGCCGACTACCCGTCCCTGACCATGGACGATCTGGAAGCCATCAAGGCAGAATTGGAAAAATAAGCCCGCGGCTTGATCCTATGAAAGGACGTGATACATATGGCGATCAAGCAGTACAGTTTGAAGAATGATGGTGCAAAGCAGCTCTCTCCCGCATTCCGTGTGCGTGAGTTCCGCTGCCGCGACGGCACCGACACCATCCTCATTGACGAGGGCCTTGTGGTGCTGCTGCAGTGCATCCGGGAGCACTTCGGCAAGCCGGTGACCATCACCAGCGGCTACCGCACGGCCAGCCACAACACAAAGGTGGGCGGCTCTAAATCCAGCCAGCACCTGCTGGGCCGGGCCGCTGACATTCAGGTGCAGGACACCGACCCGCTGGCTGTGGCCGCCTACGCCGAAAGCCTGATGCCCGGCTGGGGCGGCGTGGGCCGCTACCCGGTCAAGGCAGGCCGGGCAAAGGGCTGGGTGCACGTAGACACCCGCCCGAACAAGAGCCGGTGGACACTGTGAGGGGGTGAGACCAGTGGAAAGCATCATCTCAGCCATCCTTGCCGGTGCGGTGACCCTGATCGGCGTGCTGATCGCCAACAGCCGCAGTCAGGCCGTGACCGACACCAAGCTGGAAGAGCTGACCCGGGAGGTGCGGGAGCACAACAATTTTGCCCGCCGCGTCCCCATTTTGGAAGAGCAGATGAAGGTGGCCAACCACCGCATCGCTGATTTAGAAGCAGACGAACACGAAAGAGAAAGGACCTAACTATGGACGAACACACCTACAACGCACCCACCATCTCCGCAGGCACCATTGCCCGCACCGCCTGCCTGCTGCTGGCCCTGACCAATCAGGTGCTGTCTGCACTGGGCAAGCCCGTGCTGCCCATCGAGAGCCAGACCGTGGAGCAGCTGGTCACCGCCGGTATCACCACCGTGGCCGCGCTGGTCGCGTGGTGGAAGAACAACAGCTTCACCACCGCAGCCCTTCAGGCAGACCAGACCTACGACAAGCTGAAGGCACAGGGAAAGTAAGTTACACAGCGATACAGAGCACGAAAATAATCTGATGCTGTGTGCCATTTTGCGCCACTTTTTGCGCCACTGATTTAGGGAAGTTGTGGTAAAATAAGGGTAATCAAGGCGCTTCTTTCTAAAAACCAAAGGACGGCTACAAAAGAAAAATCCCCAAAAAGCTAGGCACAAAGCCGCTTTTTGGGGATTTTGTTTTGGAGCTACTGACCTGATTCGAACAGGCGACCTGCTCATTACGAGTGAGCTGCTCTACCAGCTGAGCCACAGTAGCAGATAAAATTTTCTTGCATGTTCTGCAACGAGAAATATTCTATCATACTTCCTGTGCGCTGTCAAGATTTAATTTTGCGGCAGAACAGGTGCAAATAGTCTGTGACGCAAAAATATAACTGCTCTCCGAGAAAAACTCGAAGAGCAGCCTTGCACACAAGAATAATCAGTTGAACAGCTTACGGCCGATCCAGATGCAGATGCAGGCACCCACAACGGAAACGAGGATCTCACCCACGATGCCGGTAGCGCTCAGACCGATCAGGCCGAACACGATGCTGCCTACAAAACCGCCCAGAATGCCCAGCACGATATTGCGCACGGTGGAAGTTTCGCTGCCCATAATGCGGCCGGCGATGTAACCAGCCAGAGCGCCGATCAGCAGACTGAAAATAAAACCAAACATAATATTCTACCTCCTGAGTTTTAAAGCTCTGCGCTCTGCCCGGCGGTTTCCCGGGCAAAGCGGCAAATATCCTTCAAACAACATTTTTCGCATTCTGGCTTGCGCGCATTGCACACTGCTCGACCATGCATCACAAAGCGGTGGCACAGGTCGCTGCCTTCTTCTGGAGGAACGATCTTCCACAGGGCCATTTCCACCTTCTGCGGCTCCTTGATGCCGTCCACAAGGCCGATCTTGTTGCACAGCCGGATGCAGTGGGTGTCTGTTACGATAGCAGGCTTGCCAAACACATCGCCCATGATAAGGTTTGCGCTCTTGCGGCCTACGCCGGGCAGGGCGAGCAGCTCTTCAAAGGTGGTGGGCACCTGACAACCGTATTTATCGCGTAGCACCCGCATACAGGCGGAGATGTCCCGCGCTTTGGAGTGTCCCAACCCGCAGGGCTTGACGATGGCTTCAATGTCTTCGGGTTCCGCAGCAGCCAGCGCAGCAACATTGGGATATTTGGCAAACAGGTCTTCCACCACAATGTTCACGCGGGCATCGGTGCACTGGGCTGCCAGACGCACGCTGACCAGAAGCTGCCAGGCGTGGTCATAATCCAATGTACAGCCGGCATCTGGATATTCTTTTTTTAACCGGTCGATCACTTCCAGCGCCAGCGCCTTTTTTGCAGTAAGGTCTTCTGGTGCTTTTTTGCGAACAGGCATTTCATCCACTCCCATCGAGAAAAGCTGATACGATAATACCATGTTTTGCGTTTTTTGTAAACTGCGGGCAAAAATTATCTGAGAATGATTTTCAGATAAAACCTTGCTCTTACTGCCAAAATGCGATATACTATAGAAAAATGCTGGGGAAATCGCGCCTCGGTACGGGAGGAGGAAAACACGATGAACGAACCACTGGCACAGCGTCTGCGGCCCAAAACACTGGCAGATGTCTGCGGTCAGCAGCATCTGTTGGCACCGGGCAGGGTGTTCCGCCGTACCATCGAGAGCGGACGCATCCCGAACATGATCTTCTACGGCCCGTCCGGTACCGGAAAAACGACGGTGGCACGCATCATTGCAGAAAACAGCGGTATGACGCTGCATAAGCTCAATGGCACTTCCTGTGGCACCGGGGACATCAAGGCGGTGCTCAAGGATATCGGCACGCTGGCAGGTGCGGGAGGCATCCTGCTGTATCTGGACGAGATCCAGTACCTGAACAAAAAGCAGCAGCAGAGCCTGCTGGAATGCATTGAGGACGGCTCGGTGACGCTCATTGCGTCCACCACCGAAAATCCATACTTCTACATTTATAATGCGCTGCTGTCCCGCTGTACGGTGTTTGAGTTCAAATCACTTTCGGCAGCGGATGTGGAGCGTGGGGTGCACAATGCACTGAAAAAGGCTTTCGGAAGGGGAGAGCACAAAGGTCTGCATGGACGAGAATGCCTGTGCCTACCTTGCCGAGAGCGCAGGCGGCGACCTGCGCAAGGCGCTGGGCTGTCTTGATTTTGCGGTGACGGCAGCTCCCATTGAGGATGGGGAAAGCACATTACGCTGGAAATGATCCAGCAGGTCACCCGCCGCACTGCCATGCGGTATGACGGGAGGGCGATGATCACTACGACATCGTGTCAGCCTACCAGAAGTCCATGCGCGGCTCCGACCCGGATGCGGCGCTGCATTATCTGGCCCGTCTGCTGGAAGCGGGAGATCTGCCCTCGGCCTGCCGTCGCCTGATGGTATGTGCCTGCGAGGATGTGGGCCTTGCCTATCCACAGATCATCCCCATTGTGAAGGCGGCAATTGATGCCGCCAACATGGTGGGCTTGCCGGAAGCACGGCTCCCGCTGGCAGATGCCGTCATTCTGGTGGCCACCAGTCCCAAGTCCAACAATGCCCACGATGCCATCAACGCGGCCATTGCGGATGTGCAGGCGGGCCGTACCGGGCCGATCCCACGCCAACTGCAGAACAAGCACTACGACGGTGAGGATGCGCTGGTAAAGGGACAGAATTACAAATACGCCCATGATTACGCCCACCACTGGGTGGAGCAGCAGTACCTGCCAGAATGCCATCAAGGACGTGAAATATTACACCTTTGGCGATAACAAAAATGAGCAGGCGTCCCGTGCCTACTGGGCAAAGATCAAGGGCGAAGAGAACGTCTGAGCCACGCCTTACACCCAAAACCCAAAAACAAAGAAAAAGGAGAACGATATGCGCTATTCCAAACAGCGTGAGCTGGTCATGCAGACGGTGCAGAACCTGTGCGACCACCCCACCGCCGAGGAAATTTATGATGCTGCAGTCAAGGAATGCCCGGGCTTGAGCCTTGGCACCGTATACCGTAACCTGAATAGTCTGGTGGATGCGGGCCGGGTGCGCCGGGTGTCCGTTCCAGGCAAGGCTGACCGCTTTGACCACACGCTGCCCTGGCACAGCCATCTGTACTGCACCGTGTGCGGCAGCGTGACCGATGCCGAGGTGGACGAAAAGCAGGTAATGAAGCTGGTGAAAAACCAGAAGGGCTATGTGCAGGACTGCGCTGTTGTGCTGATCGGCGTATGCGAGGCCTGCTGCGAGAAGCAGGCGCAGGAAAACGCCCACTGAACCATAAAATTTGCACGGAACCTCTTGCCCGGAGCGTATAAACAGGGTATACTATAGAGAAGGCTCTTTTCAGAAAGTGCAAGTAGATTTTCGCCGCACAGGGCGCTTCGACCCGGCGGAGAAGGATGGTTTGATTGGAATACATTAGTTTTGAACATAATAACATTGCCGCTGAGCTGGTAAAGCAGGCCTATGATACGCCGCCGCTGGCCTTTGTGCACAGCTACGGCTGTCAGCAGAACGTCAACGACGGCGAGCGGATCAAGGGCGTGCTGATGGACATCGGCTATGGCCTGTGCGATAAGCCCGAGGATGCAGACCTGATCCTCTTCAACACCTGCGCCGTGCGTGAGCATGCCGAGCAGCGTGTGTTCGGCAACGTAGGTGCCCTGAAGGGACTCAAGGAAAAAAAGCATGATCTCATCATCGGCCTGTGCGGATGCATGGCCAACCAGAAGCACGTGGTAGAAAAGCTGCGCCAGAGCTATCCTTACGTTGACCTTGTGTTTGGCGTGGACGGCATCGACACCCTGCCGCAGCTCATTGCTCAGAAGCTGCAGAAGCATAAGCGTGTGCTGATGGAGCCCGCCCAGCGCCCGGTCATCGTGGAGAACATCCCCATCCGGCGCGAGAGCGAGTTCCGCGCATGGCTGCCCATCATGTACGGCTGCGATAACTTCTGCACCTACTGCATCGTGCCCTACGTCCGCGGCCGCGAAAAGAGCCGCAAGCCCGGTGATATCCTTGCCGAGTTCCGCGGTCTTGTGGAGGCAGGCTATAAGGAGATCACATTGCTGGGACAGAACGTCAACAGCTACGGCAAGGGTCTGGAAGAAAAGGTGGACTTTTCTGATCTGCTCAACTTGCTGTGCACGGTGCCCGGCGATTATCACATCCGCTTTATGACCAGCCACCCCAAGGATGCCAGTCACAAGCTGATCGACACCATTGCCGCCCAGCCGAAGCTGTGCAAGCACCTGCACCTGCCGGTGCAGTGCGGCTCCGATGAACTGCTGAAGAAGATGAACCGCCACTACACGGTGGAAACAGTATCTTGAGCTCATCGAATACAGCCCGCAAAACGGTGCCCGGCATCACTTTTTCCAGTGACATCATCGTTGGCTTCCCCGGCGAGACCGAAGCGGACTTTGTAAAGACGCTGGAACTGGTGCAGAAGGTGGGCTATATGCAGCTGTTCACCTTTATCTATTCCAAGCGCACCGGCACCAAGGCCGCCGAAATGCCCGATCCCACCCCCCGCAAGGAAAAGACCGACCGCATGACCCGCCTGCTCAAGCTGCAGGACGAGATCGCCATGGCGCTGGTCAAGGCGCAGGTTGGTCAGACTGTGAAGGTACTGGTAGAGGGCTTTGGCCGCAATGAGGGCACCCTCTCCGGCCGTCTGGACAACAACCTGACGGTGGAGTTCACGGCAGACGCTTCCCTGATGGGCAGCTATGCCAACGTACATCTCACGGGCGCACGGGCGACTGTGCTGCTGGGTGAGCTTGCCTGAGTGATTCCGGGGCAGTGCCCCTGAACGTATAAATAAGAAGGAGACCATTCAAATGGATTGCATTGATCTTTTCAAGCGCGCAGCCGTTGCGCTGCAGACCGATAGCCGCTACCTCGTTCTGGATCAGACCCGCAAGGCAAACGATAAGGACGAAGAGCTGCAGAACCTGATCGGCGAGTTCAATCTGGCCCGCATGGACCTGAACAACGAGATCGGCAAGAACGAGCGCGACGACGCCCGCATCGCTGAGCTGAACGAGAAGGTGAACAGCCTCTACGGCCAGATCATGGGCAACGAGGGCATGGTGGCATACAACGAGGCCAAGCGTGACTGCGAGAACCTCGTGAACTATATCGATGCCATCATCAACACTGCCATGAATGGCGGTGACCCCATGACGGTACAGGAGCCTTCTGCTTCCTGCACCGGCAGCTGCTCCACCTGCGGCGGCTGCCACTAAAAACCGGCAAAAACAAAACGCGGCTGTGCAAAACAGACCGCGTTTTGTTTGCAAAAGCGGTTACAAGCCGCAAACTTGTGCACAGAACCATAGAACGGGAGAGAGGGTAAACCATGGCAGAGCTGTCGCCCATGATGCAGCAATATCTTGAGATCAAAAAACAACATAAGGACGAAATTCTGTTTTACCGCATCGGCGATTTTTATGAGATGTTCTTTGACGATGCCCTGACGGCATCCAAGGAACTGGATCTGACCCTGACCGGCAAGCAGTGCGGCATGGAAGAGCGAGCACCCATGTGCGGCGTGCCCTTCCACAGCTACGAGGGCTATGTGGCGCGTCTGATCGCCAAGGGCTACAAGGTGGCCATCTGTGAGCAGGTGGAAGACCCGGCCAAGGCCAAGGGCCTTGTCAAGCGGGACATCATCCGCGTGGTCACACCCGGCACGGTCATTGAGAGCAGTATGCTGCAGGATGACCGCAATAACTACATTGCCAGTATCTTCCTCAAAGGAAAGAAAGCAGGTTTGTGCTTTGCCGATGTCTCTACCGGCACGGCCCATATCACAGAGCTGAATGCAGACAAGATCGCCCCGGCGGTCATTACGGAGCTGTGCCGCTACCATCCCAGCGAAGTGCTGATGAATCCGGGTCTGCTGGACTGCCGCGAGGTGACGGCGTACATCAAAAAGAATATGACTTGTTCGGTGGAGCTGATCGAAGAGGAGCGCTATGCACCGGGCCTTGTGGCGGCATCGCTGGAAAACCAGTTTGGCCGCGACTGGGTGCAGACCACCGGCATTGCAGCGGACGGCCTTGTGTGCTTTGCCATGGCGGCACTGCTGGAATATCTGCACGATACCCAGATCAAGGGCGTGGAACGTCTGAAAACGGTCATAACCTATAATAAGGCCCAGTTCATGCGTCTTTCGCCCGTGACCCGCGCCAATCTGGAGCTGACCGAGACGCTGCGCGGCCGCGAAAAGCGGGGCACGCTGCTCTGGGTGCTGGATAAGACCAGTACATCCATGGGCAAGCGTATGCTGCGCAGCTGGATCGAGCAGCCGCTTATTTCCAGTGCACTCATCAACCACCGCCTGAACGCTGTGGAGAGCCTTGTCAAGCAGACCATGGCCCGCGGCGACCTGACCGAAGAGCTGGGTTACATTGCGGATATGGAACGCCTGATGACCCGCACGGTTTACGGCTCTGCCACACCCAAGGAGATCTATACGCTGGCCCAGACCTGCGACCGGTTGCCCGGCCTGCGCAGGCAGGCTGAGGCCTGCGGCTGCCCGGAGCTTGCTGAACTGGCAGTACAGATCGATCCGTTGGAGGACATCAAGGCCCGTATTTATGCGGCGGTGGACCCGGAAGCACCCTCTACCCTCAAGGATGGCGGTGTCATTGCCAAAGGCTACCATGCCGAGGTGGACGAGCTGCGTTCCATCCGCGACAATACCAAGGGCGTTCTGGCGCAGCTGGAAGCCCGCCTGCGGCAGGAGACCGGCATCCCCAAGCTGAAGATCGGCTATAACCATGTGTTTGGCTACTTCATCGAGGTAAGCAACTCCTATAAGAGCATGGTGCCGGAGACCTACATCCGCAAGCAGACCCTGACTTCCGGCGAACGCTACATCACGCAGGAACTGAAAGAGCTGGAAAGCAAGATCTTAGGTGCCCACGAACGGCTCATCACGCTGGAGCACCGCCTGTTCAGCGAACTGCTGGAAAGCATCAGCGCTCAGCTGGACCGCATCCAGCGCACGGCCAATGCGGTGGCCCAGCTGGATGTGCTCACGGCGCTGGCGCAGGTGGCAGCGGAAAACAACTACTGCCGTCCCATCGTGGACGACAGTGACGAGCTGACCATCACCGAGGGCCGTCACCCTGTGGTGGAGCAGATGCTGAAAGGCAGCCTGTTTGTACCCAATGATACCACCCTGAACTGCGGTGCAGACCGCTGCCTGATCATCACCGGCCCCAACATGGCAGGTAAATCTACGTACATGCGCCAGAATGCACTGATTGCGCTGATGGCGCAGATCGGCTCCTTTGTACCGGCTTCCAGCTGCCATGTGGGTGTGGTGGATGCCATTTTCACTCGCATCGGTGCGTCGGACGATCTGTCTGCCGGTCAGTCCACCTTTATGGTGGAGATGACCGAGGTAGCGGAGATCCTGAAAAATGCCACCGCCAAAAGCCTTGTGGTGCTGGACGAGATCGGCCGCGGCACTTCCACCTTTGACGGTATGAGCATTGCCCGCGCCGTAGTGGAGCACATTGCAGACCCCGCCAAGGGCCTTGGCTGCAAGACTCTGTTTGCCACCCACTACCACGAGCTGACCGAGCTGGAAGGCGGCGTGGACGGCGTAAAAAACTACAATATTGCAGTAAAAAAACGCGGCGAGGACATCACCTTCCTGCGCCGCATCGTGCGCGGCCCGGCGGATGACAGCTACGGCATCGAGGTGGCAAAGCTGGCAGGTCTGCCCGGCAGCGTGACCCGCCGCGCCCATGAGGTGCTGCGCACGCTGGAAGCAACTGCACCTAAAAATAAAGTAGAGCAGATGGATTTTGATGCCCTGCAGGAGTATAACTCTCCGGCTGTGCCCAGCGAGATGATGGACAAGCTGGAAGCTCTGGATGTGGAAACACTCACCCCCATTGAGGCGTTGAACTTCCTCTACGAGCTGAAAAAGACCCTGAAGGGCAGCCTGAACAGATGAAACTGCTCTACCTGACCCAGACCATACAAGGAGGGAAAACACCATGGCAGTGATCCATGTTCTGGATAAGCACACAGCCGAGCTGATCGCAGCCGGTGAGGTGGTCGAGCGTCCGGCATCCGTTGTTAAGGAGCTGCTGGAAAACTCCATTGATGCCGGTGCCACGCAGGTGACCGTCAGCATTGAATCCGGCGGCGTTAAGCTGATCGAGATCAGCGATAACGGCACCGGCATCGAGGCAGAATATATCTCCACGGCGTTTATCCGCCACGCCACCAGCAAAATTGAAACACCGGACGATCTGACCAACATCCATACGCTTGGCTTCCGCGGTGAAGCACTGGCATCCATTGCCAGCGTGGCCCGTGTAGAGCTGACCACCCGAACAGAGGTGGACGAGTTTGCCACGGTCTACCGCATTGAGGGCGGGGAAGAGGTCTCCCGTGAGCCGGGTGCCAGAGCTGTGGGCACCACCATCCGGGTAAAGGATCTGTTTTACAACACGCCTGCCCGCATGAAGTTCCTCAAAAAGGACTCCTCCGAGGGCACCTTTGTGTCGGATACAGTTACCCATGTAGCGCTCAGCCACCCAGAAGTCAGCGTCAAGTTCATCCGCGAGGGCAAGCTGCAGTATGTCACGCCCGGCGACGGCCAGCTGCGCGGTGCAGCCTATGCGGTGCTGGGTCGGGAGTTCAGCCGGGACCTCATTGAGCTGAAAAAATCAGGAGGGCGTGTACCGCATCACCGGTCTGATTACCCGCCCAAAAGCTGCCGCGCCAGCCGAAGTATGCAGCATTTTTACATCAATGGCCGCTATGTGCGCAACCGCACCATGATGGCCGGTATGGAGATGGCGTTCAAGGGTACCATGATGCAGGGCAAGTTCCCGGGCGGCATTCTGCTGCTGGAAATGCCGGCTGACCTTGTGGATGTCAATGTGCATCCGGCCAAGATCGAAGCCCGCTTTGCCCGCGAAAATGATGTTTTTGATGTGGTGTATCATGCCGTCAAGCTGGCATTAGCTCAGCCCGGCACCGGTGAACGGCTTTTTACCTTTGAAGCAGACAAAAAGATGAAAAAGCTGAAAACCAAAATAGACGCTGATATAATCAAAAATGATGTAAAGAATAATAACTTTACAGGCCTTTCTGCGATCATTCGGGGACAAGCAGACCCGGGCGTTCTGCCACAGCAGCACTGGGAACCGGCAAAACCCGCCGCAGCACCGCAGCAGCCTGCCCCGTCTGCTGCAATGCAAATACCGACAGCACCCAGTGAGCCGCGCTGGAAAGGCAGTGCTCAGAACGAGGATATGCTGGATCCGTTCGTGACCCTTCACAGCCCGAAGCTGGAAACGACAAAGGCACCAGAGCCGTTCCGTGCGGCGGCAAGTGAAACGCAGCTGGATGTGGAACCGGAATTTGGTGAGACAAAACTGCATTCGCCTCAGGACCATATGGCAGCGTGGAACCCTGCGCAGGAAGCACCGAAGGAAGAACCTGAGAGTGCACCCTGTGCAGAAACAGAACCGGATGCGCCGGAAGCGGCAGAACAGGAAACTGTACTGGCCGAGCCGGAGCAGATGAACTTTGATCCGACGGCGGATCAGCCGGAGCCGCTGCGCTATGTGGGCGAGGTGTTCAGAACATATATCCTTGCAGAACGCGGCGACGAGCTGTGCCTGATCGATAAACACGCTGCCCACGAGCGCCAGCTGTACGAAAAACTGGCCGCGAACTACGGCAATGTGCCCAGCCAGATGCTGCTGGAGCCTGCTGCCATCGACCTTGCTGCGGAGGAAAAGCAGGCCCTGCTGGATAACATTCCTCTGCTGGAAAATGCGGGCCTTGAGATCGCGGACTTTGGCGGCAATACCGTGGTGCTGCGCGCGGTGCCCGCAGATGTGGAGCCGCAGAATGCCGAAAGCCTGCTGGTGGAGATCGCAAATAAGCTGCTCAAGGGCGGCCATGATGCGCTGAACGAGCACACCGAGTGGGTGCTGCATTCTATCTCCTGCCGTGCAGCCATCAAGGCGGGGGACAAGTCCTCGCCGCAGGAACTGCTGGCGCTGGCCGAAAAGATCCTTTCCGGCGAGGTGCCGCCGTTCTGCCCGCATGGCCGCCCCTGCGTACTCAAATTGACCCGGAAGGAGCTGGAAAAGCAGTTTGGACGCATCGTATAAACATCCCGTGGTGGCCGTCGTCGGCCCTACCGCAACCGGAAAGACGGCGTTGGGCGTAGAGCTTGCAAAACATTTTTCCGGCGAGGTCATCAGCTGTGATTCCATGCAGATCTATAAAGGTCTGGACATAGGCACGGCAAAGGTGACACCGGAGGAGACCTGCGGTATCCCGCATCACGGCGTGGATATCCTTACGCCGGACAAGGCTTTCAGCGTGGCAGACTTTACCGCCATGGCCGGAAAGCTGGAAGAAGAGATCTCGGCCCGGAAGAAGCTGCCCATCCTTGTGGGCGGCACAGGGCTGTATGTTCAGAGCTTTCTGTATGGGGTGCGCTTTACAGAGGAAAAAGCACCTGCCGGCCTGCGGGAGCAGCTGGCGTCGGAACTGGCTGCAAAAGGCGGTGCTGCCATGTACGAAGAACTGAAGCAGGCCGACCCGGAAGCTGCTGCGGTTATCCACCCGAACAATCAGGTGCGGGTGCTGCGCGCACTCGAACATTATCGTGCCACCGGCAAAAAGCTGAGCGAACAGAAGGCGGAGTCTCTCCCACCGGAGCGGCCCTACCGCAGCCTGATCCTCGGTCTGGATTTCCCAGAGCGCGCGGTACTTTACCGCCGCATTGACCTGCGTGTGGACAAAATGCTGGAAGCGGGCCTTATAAAGGAAGCGGAGCATGTCTGGCAGAACCGGGAAAGCTTCCGCACGGCAGCGCAGGCCATCGGATACAAGGAGTTCTTTCCGTATTTTGAGCAGACGGCTCCACTGGAAGCCTGCACGGAAAAGCTCAAGCAGGCGTCCCGCAACTATGCCAAGCGCCAGTTGACCTGGTTCCGTCATATGGACGGTGTGGTCTGGCTGGATGCCGGTGCACCGGATGCAGTGCAGACTGCCATCCGCAAAACTAGCGAATTTTTAGCGAAAGGATGATCGATATGCCGGATGAGACCCAGAAGGAACGCCATGCGCCGCATGTGCTTACCACTCTGGCAGGCGTGCTGATCGCGTTTCTGCTGCTGGCAGCAATTTATGTGGTGTATCAGGCCGCACATATCCTGTTTCCGCAGAATGTTTATGAGACTGCGCTGCCTGCGGTCATTTCGGATACGGTGGAAGCCGACGGAGTTCTGCTGTTCGACGAAAGCTATGTGGCAGGCAGCGGAAACCTTGGATATCTTGCTGCCGACGGCGAGCGTGTTTCAGCGGGCACTGCAGTGGCAGAGGTGTACAGCAACGCTTCGCAGGCTTCGCTGCGCCTGCAGCTGAACCAGCTGAATGATCAGATCGACCTGCTGCAGAAATCGCAGAACACTTCTGCGCTGCAGCTGGATACCCTTTTAAAAGAACGTTCTTCTGCGCTGTATGACCTGCTGGATACGCTGGACGACAGCGATTATGAAGCGGTGGATGATGATGCCAATGCCTACCTGCTGGCCCAGAACAAGCTCTGGGTGGTAACGGGCGAAGCTGCAAACTTTACCGATCAGATCACCGCGCTGGTCCAGCAGTCCCAGAGCGTGCAGGCGCAGCTGGGCAGCCCGGCGCAGATCACTGCACCGCAGACCGGCTATTTTGTGCGCTCTTCCAGCAGCGGACGGCTCAATGCCAGTGCCGATGATATCCTTGCACTGAACGCACAGGAGCTGCAGGGCTATCTGCAGTCCGACCCAGTGCTGGCACTGGATGGCTGCGCCGGTAAGATCGTGGCAGGGTTCACATGGCGCTATGTGGGCGTGTGCACTGCAAAGCAGGGCGAAAAGCTGCTGGGTCAGAACGGCAAGCCACTGAGCACAGCGGTGGAAATCAGCTTCCCGGGTCAGGTGGAGAACAGCCTCAAGGCCACCGTCACCGAGGTGGAGATCGATCAGGACAGCGGCCTTGCCCGCTTTGTGCTTGCCTGCAACTCCATCAACGGCGATGTGCTTTGCCTGAACCGGGCTGCAGCACGCATCTCGGTAGGAGAGCGCAGCGGCCTGCGGGTGCCTGCTGCGGCTGTGCACTATTTAAAAGAGGATGGCACCGAGGCACAAACGCAGGGCGAAAACTACATTCCCGGTGTGTACGTGAAACTTGGCAACATTGCCCGCTTCTGCCCGATCGACCCGGTGGACGCAGACCGTCCCCTCATCACGGACGGCGATTACATCCTTGTTCTGCCCGAAGGGACCGAGGGCTCGGTCAGCAAGGTGAGGCTTTATGACGAAATATCGATTTCCGGACAAATTTGTATGATGGAAAGCTTTTGTAGTTATTGACATCTGAGGCAAAAAATCCGATAATAGATAAGCTATTATTTGCATCTATTTGCAAAGAACGCCAGGCAGCGCCATGCTGCCCGAATGAAAGGAGCAGATTGTATGTCTTTGCTTGACAGCATTAAGAAAGGTCTGTTTGACCAGGAAGACGATTACGAGGATCAGTACATTGACGACGGCCCCCAGATGGTAAACAATAACAATGGCATCGGCCTTGGTGCTGACGACGAAAATGAAGAGCCTGTTGAGGGTGCCAAGAAGAACGGAAAGGTGGTCAACATCAATGCCACCACTCAGCTCAAGGTCGTTCTGGTCAAGCCTGAGCGTTTTGAGGATGCCAGTACCATTGCTGACCACCTGAACAACAAGCGCACCGTGGTGCTCAATCTGGAGTCCACCAACAAGGAAGTGTCCCGCCGTCTGGTGGACTTCCTGTCCGGTGTTGCATATGCAAACAATGGCCAGATCAAGCGCGTGGCCAACAGCACCTTCATCATCACTCCGTACAACGTGGATATCATGGGTGATCTGCTGGACGAGCTGGAGAACAATGGCGCGTTCTATTGATCCGCAGCCCAAGGCGGCGCGCGGGTTCATCCCTGCGCGTACCGATGAAGAACGCTATCTCATGCGCCATATCGAGGACTTGGCCCACACGGCCTTTTCCCGGGACATTGCGCGGTATTCGGCTTTCCTGAGTGACCGCGAGCAGGACTTGGCCCGCGCGGCACTGGGCCGTGCCGGTGTGCAGGAGGGCTTCCGGTTTGAGGGCGGCTGGCTGAATGCGGAGCGCAGGGTGCTCTGTATCGAGCCGGAGTATAGCTGCGGCGAAGCACCCATCTGCTGTGTGCGGCTGCAATGCCGTGCACAGGCGGGGGCTGCGCTGCCCGCCCACAAGGATTACCTGGGCAGTCTGATGGGCCTTGAGCTGCGGCGCGAGGCGCTGGGAGATATCGTTCTGCCGGAGGATCAGCCGGGCACAGCTTATGTGTTTGCGCTGGAACCGGCAGCACAGCTGATCTGCCGGGAACTGTTTCAGGCTGGACACACGGAGCTGACCACGGAACTGCTGACGCTGGACGAGGTGCCGCAGTTTCCGCAGGCGGAGCGTGAGATGCACAGTGCAACGGTATCGTCCCTGCGGCTGGACGCTGTGCTGGCAGCTATGCTGCACTGCAGCCGAGGACAGGCTTCGGAACTGATCGAGGCGGGCAGGGTGGAGATCAACCACCTGCCGGCGGATAAACCTCATGCGCAGGTATATGAGGGCGATGTGTTCACGGTGCGCGGCAAGGGCCGCTTCAACCTGACTGCACTGCCCGGCAAAAGCAGAAAAGATCGGTCAATCATCGAATTTTTTCAATATTAAAAGCAACGGGAGGAAATGACTATGCTGACTCCGCAGGATGTCCGTTCTGTGCAATTTGAGAAAAACCTCCGCGGCTACCGCACAGAGGACGTAGACCGTTTTCTGGATAAGGTGGAAGAACAGCTGCGGGACGACGATGCGCAGGCGGAACAGCTTCGCAAGCAGATTGCGGACCTGACTGCTGAAAACCAGAAGCTGCACGATGAACTGAAGAGCTTTGAGGCAGATGGTGAAATGCTCAAGAGCGCGCTGATCAATGCACAGCGCATGGGCGAAAATGTCATCCGCGAAGCAAACCAGAAAGCAGAAGATATCATCCATCGTGCAAATCTGCGCGGTGATGATATCATCCGCGATGCCAACGAACTGCTGCAGAAGGCAAACGACCGTGCAGACGAGATCGAGAACGAAGCAAACGAGAAGCGCCTTGCAGAGGAGCGCGAGTATGACCGCGTGCGTCTGGAAGTGACCCGCTTCAAGTCTGACGTGCTCAACCTGTACCGCAGCCATGTGGAGTCGCTGAGCCGTCTGCCGGAGTTCCAGAAGGAAACGGCTGCACAGGATGCCGAACAGGCAGAGCCTGCTGCAGAGGAAAGTGAGCCTGCCGCTGCAGCCCAGCCGCAGGCAGCGGACGTGCAGGAGCCGGAAGCAGAGCCTGCACAGCCCGCACAGGAAGATGCAGAACCTGCTGCCGTTGTTGAAAATGACGACGACAAGGCAGCTGACAGCAGCGAGGATTTCTGGGCAAAGGATGAGAGCCAGCTCAAGCTGGACCCGCCGCCCGCGCCTCCTGCTGATTTTAAGCCGGACGAGCCGGACTACGACGCTTTTCAGGGCGTAAAGTTCAGCGAGTAAGGCAACCCCATAAGGAAATATAGAGGAGAGTGTAAACCATTGGCTAAGAACAAATCGCAGTACGATAGTACTCTGAACCTGCCCAAGACCCTGTTTGAGATGCGTGCCGGTCTGCCCAAAAAGGAGCCGGTCATGCTCAAGGATTGGGACGACAACGACCTGTACAATCAGCTCATGAAGCACAACGAGGGCAAGCCGCAGTTCA
>ENA-OQIL01000092-OQIL01000092.1-human-gut-metagenome-genome-assembly--contig:-NODE-92-length-45192-cov-25.398669_pt1 | contig 45192 bp, 40 predicted proteins | sample MGYA00242583_ERZ504748 | MGnify/ENA primary metagenome ERZ504748 (study PRJEB26092, sample SAMD00036191) | human gut metagenome | host: Homo sapiens | study: EMG produced TPA metagenomics assembly of...
CATCCGCTTGATCGTAATGCAATTGCCCGTGAAGCCAAACTGCTCGTGAATCAGCTATCGCCCAAGTCTCGTTATTTTGACCGCGCTGATGCTGCGCGAGACCAAGAGGCCGATATAGACGTTCGACCCGGTTTCTATTTAAATCTTTAGGCAGCGTCCTGATGGAACCGCGGGCGCAATCGGCAGAATTGTAAAAAACGATTGATGAGACTCAGCGCGTCCCTGCGTTCTTAAACGGCCTTCTTGGCGAGTTTACGCACGATGAAACCACCCCGGTCCTTGAGGATTTATCGGATGGGTCTATGGTTTCTCGGCGCTTGGCGGAGGCAAACGGAGAAGACGACGAGATTCTATTGGCGAAACCTGCTAACCGTGCGCAGTTAGAGATTGCCAAGCGAATCGAGCAAGATGACGCCGTTCTCGTTCAGGGCCCTCCGGGTACCGGTAAAACCCATACGATTGCAAACCTGATGGGCAGCTTTTTGGCACAAGGCAAAAGGGTGCTTGTAACGAGCTATACCTCAAAGGCTTTGACGGTTCTTGCCGACAAGATGCCTCCTGAGCTCAGAAGCCTTTGCGTGTCTTCGTTGGCATCTAACGGCAAGGACGCTCGTGATTCGGTAGAAGCGATCGTCAACCATCTCGGCGAGCATTCGATAAGTGAACTGAATAAATCCGTGCAGGAACTATCTTGTCAGCGAGAAGAGATACTGGTTGATCTTGCAAAGGCGCGCAAATCCGCCTTTGTTGAACGAGAGGCGGAGAACAAACAGTTTGATCTGGGGAAAGAAACCCTCACTCCGCATGATGCCGCACAATTTGTTGCAAAGAATAAGGAAGAGCTGGGCGACATTATTCCCGGCCAGGTGAAGCTGTTGGCGCAGCTTGATATTTCGATTGTCGAGGAACTTTACCAAAGCAACGGCATTGCCTCTGCAGAAGATGAGGCAGAGGCGATCTGTCTACAGGATGTCGACTGGACGGCTTTGCTCCCTAAGCCAGACGTCTATGCACAGGAGTTTGAGAAATATAACCAAGCCAGTTCTTTGGCGGACGAGCTGATTCGTCGCCACGGTTGGGGGCTGTGCGACGATGGGGGAGCGGTGGAGGTCGGATCGGCTGTTCTCCCCGTTTTGGACGATGAGTCCGAAGCATTCGGCACGGTGAAGAACCTTGTAATGCACGGAGCTCTGAGCGAGGAGTGGCAGCGAGGGGTCGCTGCGAGATCCTTGAGGGGCGAGGGCGAGAAAACGATCTGGCATCGTCTCTGCGATGAGGTTCAGTTGCTTGAACAGCAGGCTTCGTCATATCGAAGCAAGTGGTTTCCGAGGCAGGTTGCGCTTGGTGACAACAGCGATTATCAACAACTGCGCGCGCTTGTAAGCGGGTACAAAGAGTACCTAGCTAAAACGGGCCTGCGAAAGCTGCTTTCTTCGGTCAAGAGCTTGCCCGATGGTGTGGCGGTCAACGGGGCACAGGCGGCTTCGCCCGAGGACTGCGATGCCATCCTGGATTACATAGAGCTTATGGACAAGCGACACGCTTGCGCCATTCAATGGGATGCGCTTATGGGAACCGTTGGCGTGAGCTGCTTTGCAGAGTTGGATAGCAGTGAGCCCGAGCACGTGGCATTTCGATATGTTGAGGGTATTAAGGCGGCCCTTGCGTGGAAAGCCGAGTGCATTGACAAGCTGTTTGACGCATTGGACTCAAACGGTATCTCTCATGAAGCGTTCTTTGACTGCCCTTCCATGATTTCCGAAAAGGAGGTCGTGGCCAAAACCTTGCAAGCACTGGAAACGGATCTCACGGATTACCTTAAGTTGTGCGTCGCACTCAAAAAAATAAGGGCGATTAAGGCATGGGCAGAGGACGTTTTGAAGAGAATCGAAGACGCTTCGGCCAAGCACTGTGAGACCGTCGCTGCATTGAGTGACTGTATTGTGCAGCTTCGCCCTGTTGGAGATTTCGGCGAAGCGGTTGACCCCGAACTCGGCTTGGTGCAAACATACCGCGATCAGTACAATCGTCTACAGTGGCTGTGCGAAATAAGGGCGGCAGTTAAGCGCCGACATGAGCAACTGAATCAGTTGTCGCAAATTGCTCCGGGATGGGCACAAGCCGTTCGTGAGCGCGAGGGCGTTCACGGGGCTACGAGCGTTCCTCGGGATATCGAACGAGCATGGAAATACAAGCAGTGCCAGGCAATCGTTGAGTATGCCGATCGTGCAAACTCTTCCAATCCCCAGAAGGAAATTTCTGAGCTGGGCAAACGCTATCGTGACATAACGGCAAAATTGGCAGGCATGATGGCGTGGCTCAAGATTCACAAGGATCTTGAGAGCAATACAGAGCTCAAGGTCGCGCTGAACGGCTGGAAGCAGACGGTCGCGCGAATTGGCAAGGGAACGGGCAAGAATGCATCGCGGCATCGCTCGAAGGCCCGTGCTCTCATGGCGAAATGTCAGCGGGCTGTGCCGGCATGGATTATGCCGATTGGCCAAGCGCTTGACTCTTTTGACCCCGCCAACAATCTGTTTGATATCGTAATCATCGACGAGGCAAGCCAGGCCGACATGACCGCCCTGGCTATTACATATCTTGCAAAAAAGGTAATTGTTGTTGGTGATGACAAACAAGTAAGCCCTCTTTCTGTCGGTGCAAAGGAATCCACTGCCGAAGGATTGGCTGCTTCATATATCGAGGGAAAGGGAATTCCCAACGCCCATCTGTATCGAGCAAGATACTCGCTTTACGAAATTGCCCAGCAGGGCTTTTCGCCCATCATGCTTACCGAGCACTTTAGGTGCGTGCCGGATATCATCGGCTTTAGCAATGGGCTATCGTACGGTGGAAAAATCAAGGCGCTGAGAGACGCCGATGCGGGTGGATTGATGCCGGCGTTGGTTCCCTTTCGCGTCAAAAGCGGCATGCGCTCGGGCAAGGCGAAGATTAACCAGCAAGAGGCCAAAGCCGCAGTTGCGATTATCCGTGCCTGTCTTGAGCAGCCAGAATATGAGAACAAGACATTTGGCGTTTTGTCCTTACTGGGAGAAGAGCAGGCTGACTTGATTCGAAACGAACTGCTTAAAGAGATGGATCCCGCTGAGTTTGAAAAACATGAGATTATTTGCGGCAACGCTGCGGGTTTCCAGGGCGATGAACGCGATGTCATGATTCTAAGCATGGTTGACAGCAACGAATCCGAGACTCCCTTGCGCTTTATGGGGACGGGCTCGGATGACGCATACAAGAAGCGTTACAACGTTGCTGCGAGCCGCGCGAAAGACCAGATGTGGCTTGTATATTCGCTTGATCCAGCTCGTGATTTAAAGAGTGGCGACCTGCGTAGGCAGCTAATTGAGTACATGCTCGACCCGCATACGTTTGACACTCAGATTGAGGAGGCGCAAGAAAAAGCCGAGTCCGATTTTGAGTTGCAGGTGTGCACTGAGCTTTCCAAGCGCGGTTATCAATATGAGCAGCAAAAGGAAGTCGGAAGCTACCGCATTGATATTGTCGTGCAAAGCGACCATCACAACGTTGCTATCGAATGTGACGGCGATCGTTGGCATTCAACCGAGGGGCAAATTATCGCGGACATGGAGCGACAGACGATTCTGGAACGTGTGGGATGGGATTTCATCCGTATTCGAGGTAGTGAGTTCTACAGCGATCGGGATGCAACGATGGATCGAGTTGTAGCCGAACTCGCTATTTACGACATTAAGCCAGGCCAGCAGTTCCCCACGGTTGCCCGTGACACCAGCGAACTTCTCGAGCGAGTGCTCGAGGCGGTTCGTGACAATTTCGATGACGAAGTGGACGAGAACACACTCGAGTCCACGGTTGCTCGAGATTCGGCCATCGCAGCCGCTCTTCAAGAACAGGAGCCGCCGCGCGAGCCGGATATGCCATCGAAAGATGATGGCGCTAAGGAAGCGCATGCCAAGGCGGATGACTTTGCTGTTGCGGCTGGCTGCTCGGATGTGATCGAGAATGACGACGCAAGCGGCCAGTGCGAGCAGGTGGACGAACAACGTGGACAGACAATAACTGAGGATTCGCGACAGGAGATGCTTCTGCTCGCACTCGAACGGGCAGGGCATCGGTTCTATGAAACCGAGCAGGCGGACGTCTTTTGGGTGCCTGGAGACTTATCAATGCGGGCGTCAATAAAGGACATCTGTTCTTCGTTTGATTACAGTTGCGTTTACAACTTTGGGGACACCGGCGCGAACACTGGTCTTTCCGGATGGATTTTGTACCCTAAAGGTAAGCGGGCTAGCATTGCACATGCACTGCAATCAGAAGCGCTTACGCTGCAATCAGAAGCACTTAAATGGCATAAAGGAAACGGTTGCGGGGATGCTTTGCTTGCTGAGCTGAACTCTCTGGGCCTCACCTGTATTGATAAGCGAAGCAAACACGGTGCGCTATGGGTCATTGACGATCCGGTGTTTAAGGAAAAGCGCCTTGGCATCGAGGCAAAATATAAAGTGAGGTTCAAATACAGCAAACAAGGGTCAAGGTCGACATCGTCCCGACCTGCGTGGTACACAAAATAACGAAGCATTCACGAAGTACATGAACGGTGTCTATTAATTGCACAACAAATAATTGAGGTCGTAGAGATAACCCGCTTGCCGAAAATGTCCTGACGCTCCTCTATAGTTGGGAGACAATGGATAAAGTTTTAGCAAGGGCCTCTGCGTCCTGAGACGATAGCAATTAAACCTGGAGTGTACTTCGTGGATATACCTGCGGATAAACTTCGGGGGGAGGCGCTTCGAAGCGGGCGTCCCCTCTCGGTCAATAATGAAATAGCTTGGCACGCCGTCTTAAGGACGGTGTGCTGATGGAGTTTCTCGATAACGTCGGACGCAATCGTCTGGGAGACGCACTCGCTAAATCCATCGATGAGGGCGCCAAGCTTTCAATCATCAGCAGTTACTTTACGGTCTTTGCTTTCTCTGAGCTCAAAGAAGAGCTGGAGAAGCTTGACTCAGTGCGTTTTCTCTTTAGCGAGCCTACGTTCGTTAAGCGCATGGCCACCGATAAGGACCCACGCCAGTTTGCCATATCGCAATGCTCGCGCGAGCGTGGCGTGGGCGGTTTGGGTCTCGAGCTCACGCTGCGCAACAATCTCAATCAACGCGCTATTGCCCGCGAGTGCGCCGAATGGGTGCGCGCTAAGTGCGAGTTTCAATCTGCCAAGATGAACGGGGCAATTCAGCCCGGAGGCACCTATATAGTCGAGAACCCCAATGGCGACGACCATGCTTTCATGGGTGCCGCCGCTGACTTTACCCAGGAAGGACTTGGTTACGAGCGCCGCCCCAACACCGTAATGGGCGTAAGCCACTACGAGGGCGCGACGGAAACTGCCGGCCTAAAGGCGATGTTTGAGTCCGTCTGGGATAAGCCTGCGATGGTCGCCGATGTTACCGATGAGGTGGCGGCGCAGGTAGGCACACTCTATCGCGAGAATCCGCCCGAGTTCGTTTATTTCCTCACGCTTTACCACTTGTTCCGCGATTACCTTTCCGACGAAGATAACGATTTGAGGCCCGGCCTTAAGTTTGAGGAGTCCGTTGTCTGGAACAAGCTCTACGACTTCCAAAAGGACGCCGTGGTGGGCGCCATCCGCAAACTCGAGAAGTACAAGGGCTGCATCATTGCGGACAGCGTTGGTCTGGGTAAGACTTACGAGGCGCTCGCCGTTATTAAGTATTACCAAGAACGCAATGACCGCATTCTGGTACTGGCACCTAAACGCTTGCGCGATAACTGGACGCTGTGGACGCAAGATAACGATGACCGCAACCCGTTGGCGGACGATCGTCTTAACTACACCGTACTCAATCACACCGATCTGTCCCGTTATGCGGGCATGAGCGGCGATGTCGACCTGGAGCACCTACGCTGGGGCCACTATGACCTGCTGGTGATCGATGAGAGCCATAACTTCCGTAACAAGAGCACGGATTCCGAGAAAAAGGACCGTTACACACGCCTCATTGAGGATGTGATTAAGAGTGGACGGCGCACCAAGGTGCTGATGCTCTCGGCTACGCCTGTGAACAATCGCCTGCTGGATCTGCGCAACCAGATTGAGCTCATCACCGAGGGCGATGATGCGTATCTGGCGGATACTGATGGTATTGAGTCGATTACTCAGGTGTGCCGTACAGCACAAGCGTGCTTCAACGAGTGGAGCAAGCTCGACGATGCCGAGCGCACCACCGAGAGCTTCGTCAACGCCGTCAACGCCGATTACTTTAAGCTGCTCGACGTGCTTACCATCGCGCGCAGCCGCAAGCATATCTCTAAGTACTATGGCGCCGCTTCGGGTACGTTCCCACAGCGTCGCAAGCCCCTCTCTATTACCACGCCAATCGATTTGGCGGGGGAGCTTCCTCCTATCGCTGAGCTCAATGACATGATCGCTCAGCTCACGTTTGCGCAGTATCAGTTGCTTTCTTATGTACGCAGCGATAAGCGTCGTAAGTACGAGGATCGTTACGGCGACACCTGGGGCAAGGACTTTGAGAGCCAGGTCCACCGTACAGGTGCTGTTGCCAACCTTATGCGCGTAAACGTGCTCAAGCGAATGGAATCTTCGGTTAACAGTTTCCGAATCACGCTCTCGCGCATCCTGGCGGGATGCGAGGAGCTTCGCGCGCGGCTCGATGACCCTGCGGCCATGGGAGCGGGAAGCTATGATGCGGCGGGCATCGAGGATGGCATGGACGACGATGATGCCGAGGAAATCGAGCGCGGTGGCAAGGTGCGCGTCGACCTGCGCGATGTCGATGCCTTGCGTCTGGGCAGCGATCTGGACTTTGATATCGCCGTGCTGCGCCGCTTACTCGACTATGCCAATGCCGTAACGCCTGAGCGCGATGCCAAGTTGGATGAGCTCTACAAGTTCATAGTCGATAAGGTCAATAACCCTTACAACCCCGGCAACCGCAAAGTACTCGTATTCACGGCGTTTGCGGATACGGCGGACTATCTGTTTGATCAGCTGGCGCCTCGCCTTAAGAACGAGCTCGGCCTTGAGTGTGCCGAGGTTGCCGGCAGCGCAAATCGCACTTACTCGCTTAAGTTGCGCCGAACCACCTTCGAGAACATCCTGGCGTACTTTAGTCCGCGCTCCAAGGAGCTGCCCGAGGCGTCTCTCGCTGCAGGCGAAATCGATGTTGTATTTGCCACGGACTGCATCTCCGAGGGCCAAAATCTTCAGGACTGCGACTGTCTCGTCAACTATGACATTCACTGGAATCCGGTACGCATTATCCAGCGCTTTGGTCGTATCGACCGTTTGGGCTCCACCAACACGCAAATTCAGTTGGTGGACTTTTGGCCCGACATTGCGCTCGATGAGTACATTCAGCTCGAGAGTCGCGTAAAGGGTCGTATGGCCTTGCTCGACGCCTCGGCCACCGGCGAGGAGAACGTGCTGGAGTCCAAAGCAACGGGCGAGATGAACGACCTTAAGTATCGTCGCCAGCAACTTCAGCAGCTCAAGAGCGAGGTGCTGGATCTGGAGGATATTTCAGGCGGCATCTCGATCACCGACTTCGCCTTCGATGATTTTCGTGTTGAATTGCAGCGCTACGAAAAGGAACACCCGGGTCTTTTAGAAAACTCGCCGGCTGGTATGCATGCGGTGGCGCGCATTCCCGATGAACTGCGTGATTCCGTGGCGCCGGGCGTGGTGTTCTGTTTGGCGCAAAACGATGAGAATGCGAACCCCAAGGACACGAATCCTACCTTCCCGTATTACGTGGTGTACGTATCGGCCGACGGCGATGTGATGACCAAACATACACAGCCCAAGCATGCGCTCGATATGATGCGCGCCTGTTGTGCGGGTGAATCCGAGCCAATTGCGGAGTTGTGTCGCGGCTTTAACCGTGAGACGCGCGACGGCGAGCGTATGGGCGCTTATACCGAGCTTTTGGACAAAGTGGTTGCCACCATTAGCGGCGTGCAGCAGGACAAGGGCATTGAGAGCCTGTTCTCGCTGGGCGAAGTGGGAACGGGCACGAGCCTTGGCTTCGACGATTACTCGCTGATCAGTTTTGCGGTGTTGCGATGAGAGGTTTTGACTGGAACGACGTGTTCTGTTTGCCCGATGCCGCTCTGGCGGGCGATAGACGCATACCCAAGACGGTGCTCACGCGCCAAGCTCAGCTTACAAAGACCGAGCAGAAAGTGCTCGATCGCGTAGCCGTGCTTACGCACTTTGCCACCGTGCAAAAGTCCACGACGCGCATCGCACCTGTTCAAGATGATGAACACGATATTCAAAGCGTGCTCATCCTTCGGTGCGAGCTGTCTCGTGGGGCGGCTTATGCCGAGGTGGCAAGGCTCGTCCACAAGTGTTTCCCCAATCCGACAGTGATTCTGTTTGGCGGCGAGGACGAGGCTTGCATTTCGCTGGCAACGTTGCGTAAGAGCCTTGCTGAGCAGGGTGCCATGGTGATTGACGACGTTGAGTCAACGGGGGCATTCGATCCTGGTGACACACGGTATGCGCAGTTTTTGGATGCACTCGCGTTTGAGCGATTGCCGCAGGCGAACCTTCTTACCTATCTGCGCAGCATTGCCTGGGCAGTACGACTTTCACGCGCGGTGCCGTCGCTAGGGTTCTTTCCGACGTGCGCGGAACGGGATTATGAGCGTCTGGAGGGGCTGGTGGCGCGGAGAGATAAGCTTTCGGTGCAGATTGAGGACGTTAAACGGCGACGGCGCGACCGGGATTTGACGCTTAACGAATCGGCGCATCTGCGCATGGAACTTAAGAAGCTGGAAAGGGAGCTCGGTCAGACGACCGACGAGATAAAGGAGATCTGCAATGGCTAAGATCGAGAAGATGAGTCTCGAGTCCGAAGACCTCGTGGAAGACCGCCTTGCGCGTCTTAAGGAGTTGATGCCCGAGGTATTCACTGAGAGCGGTATCGACTTTGACAAACTACGCTTGGAGCTCGGCGACGAAGTGGACGAGGGCCAGGAACGCTATGCCTTTACCTGGCCCGGCAAGATGGATGCCATTCGTCAGTCGCAGACGCCGAGCACTGCCACGCTGCGTCCTTGTGTTGAGAAGAGCCGTGGCCGCGATGGCGAGGACGGCAGCTTTGACTCCGACAACATCTATATCGAAGGCGATAATCTTGAGGTGCTGAAACTGCTGCAGAGCGGCTATCACGGCAAGGTCAAGATGATCTATATCGATCCGCCGTATAACACTGGTAAGGATTTCGTCTACAAAGACAAGTTCGGCGACACGATCGAAAACTACAAGAAGCAGGCGGGGTTGGCTAACCAGTCCAATGCCGATACGAGCGGTCGCTACCACAGCGACTGGTGCTCGATGATGTATCCCAGGTTGAGACTCGCTAGAGAGCTGCTGAGTGACGACGGCGTCATCTTCATTAGCATTAGTAATATTGAACTTAACAAGTTAATGATGATGTGCAATGAGATTTTTGGGGAAAGTAATTTTATAGACCTTTTTATCTGGGAAAAGACGCAACATTTTGGACGGCAAAAACTTAATAGCTATAGCAATGCTGATTACATCGTTTGTTTTGCAAAAGAACTTGATAATGGCGGTATTAAAGAGCTTCTCGTCGAAAAGGTAAAGACGGAGCTTCAAGACGCTCCGCTCTACAACGCATCCAACAACGTCAATACCCTCATTTTCCCAGCTGGGTCTGTTAAGTTTAATATGCCGGATGGAACGTATAGTGAGACCACTTCTAAAGACTATCTTCTTCTGAATCCTGTAAATGTAGTTAATTCGCGAAACGAGAACGACTTTCGACTCAGCTTTCGATCGCGTTGGTCAAATGAAACTGTCCAGAATGAGCTGGACAAAGGAACAACCTTTTGGGTTAAAACTGATAAGTTTGCAATAAGGGCAATTTATGGCGCCGGAAAAACTGCAAACGAGTCACCAAGACAGATAATATTTACAAATAGCAGCAATCCTAAAGCAACATTCAATCGTTTTGGCGATAGGGTTGACACGTCAGAAAACGCTACCAAAGAAGTTCAAGAGCTAATCGGCGATGCCTTCTCCTACCCTAAGCCCGTTTCGCTGCTTAAATATCTAGTCAGTCTTTTGTGGTCAACTGAAGGCTACGATACAAATCCGCTTATCATGGACTTTTTCTCTGGCTCGGGCACGACGGCACACGCCGTCATGAACACGAACTTAGAAGCACCGAACAATACGGCTCGCTATTTACTTGTCCAGCTCCCCGAAAAGGTAGAAGGGAGCCGGGTGACCCTTTGCGATGTTGCGGAGGAGCGTATCCGTCGCGCGGGCAACATGATTAAGGCTGAGGTCGAAGAGGCTAACGCTCAGCCCAAGCTCGGCGAAGAGCCCAAGCGTCTGCCCGACATCGGCTTCCGCGTGTTTTCGCTCGACCATTCCGGCATCGAAAAGCCTCAGCCTGGGCAGCTTGTGCTCGATGTGGTGAAGCCCGATCGCTCCGATATGGATATCGTCTTTGAGATGATGCTCAAATGGGGACTCGAGCTCACGCTTCCTGTCGAGAAGGAAGAAGTCGCCGGCTATCCCGTATATTCTGTCGCCTGCGGTGAGCTCGTGTGTTGTCTAGCGGACGGCCTGACCATGGAGGCGCTCGACGCTATCGCTGACATGGAGCCGCGCCGCGTACTCATGCGCGACTCGATTCTTACTGATACGCTCAAGCTCAATGCCGTCCAGGCGTTTAGACGTGTGGAGGAACGAGCCGGCTATGAAGTACAGCTGAGGACGGTGTAACGCATGGCTTTGGAAATTAAATATTCCGCTGATCAGGAGCACCAGACCGAGGCCATCGATGCTGTCTGTGACCTGTTTCGAGGCCAGGAATTCATGGATTCCGACTTTGTCGCAGAGATGGGCACCGGCCTCTATGAGGGTCAGGTCGTCCAGGTGGGCCATGCCAACGGGCTTCGTCTTTCTGCTTCTCAGCTGGAACGCAACCTGCATTCGATCCAAGAAGGCAACGCACTTGCTCCATCGAGCGTTGCTACCGACGGGCATCTGCGCGATTTTACCGTCGAAATGGAAACGGGTACGGGCAAGACCTATGTCTATATTCGCACCATCTACGAGCTCAATCGTCGCTATGGGCTGACCAAGTTCATTATCGTGGTGCCGAGTGTCGCCATTCGCGAAGGCGTTAAGAAGAGCTTCGAGAGCACCAAGAAGCACTTTGACATGCTCTATGACAAGACGCCGCTCGAGTGCTTTGTCTATGACTCCAAAGACATGAGTCCAGTGGGTAGTTTTGCTACTTCGAGCTCCATCCAGGTGATGATCATCAACATTGGTGCTTTCGACAAAGATAACGATTTTGATGACGACGAGATTGCTGAGTCTGCCGGCGGCAGGGACAAGCGCAACCTGTTCCATCGTCCGAGCGAATGGCTCATCGGCGGACAAAGTCCGCGCGAGCTTGTAAGCTCATGCAATCCTATCGTCATCATCGACGAGCCGCAGAGCGTTGACTCTACTGCTAAACGCAAAAAGGCTATTCGAAGCTTGAATCCGCTGTTTGTGCTGCGTTACTCGGCAACCCATAAAGAGGCGTACAACAAAGTCTATCGCTTGACGCCTGTTGATGCCTTTCAGCGTGGACTGGTCAAGGCCATCACCGTCGATTCGGTGCTCTCGCAGGAGGACCTGAATGGCTCGTACGTGAGGCTTGAGTCTACAAAGATCGCCCCGCCCATTACAGCCAAGCTGACAATTGATGTGCGCCAGAAGGATGGTTCTCAGAAGCGCAAAAAGGTAAACGTCAAGACGGGTGACAACCTGTTTAACAAGAGCGGCGAGAATGCCGACTATGAGGCCGGCTGGATTGTGAGCAACATCTCCGCCGCTGCTGGCGACGAATGGGTCGAGTTCCAGAACGGCGAACACATCGAGCTTGGTCAGGCCGTTGGTGATGTTGCCGCCGAAGCTATCAAGCGCGCGCAAATCAAGAGCACCATCGAGGACCATCTGCAGCGTCAGCTCGAGCTTGCCCCGCGCGGCATCAAGGTACTTTCGCTGTTCTTTATCGACAAGGTTGAGAAGTACCGTCTGTATGACCCGGTGCGAAACGGCGAGTATGCGCAGATGTTCGAGGAGGAATATACCGCAGCGGTGAATTCGCCCAAGTGGCGCAAGCGCTATGCCGAAGCTGGCGTGAAATTGGATACGGATGCTACTGCGGTACATTCGGGCTACTTCTCGCAGGACGGCAAGGGGCATCTTAAGAATACGTCCGACGCGGCGTCCTCGGCTGCTGACATCTCGACCTTCGAGACTATCATGCGTGATAAGGAGACGCTACTTTCCTTCCCTGCGGACGGCGATGACGACGAGACGCGCGCAAAGAAACGTATCCAGTTTATCTGGAGCCACTCCGCCCTTAAGGAGGGCTGGGATAACCCTAACGTGTTCCAGATCTGCACGCTAGTGGAGACCAAGGACAAGCTGACTAAGCGCCAAAAGATCGGTCGCGGTCTTCGTTTGTGCGTAGATCAGAATGGTGAGCGCTGCTATGACGAAGGCGTGAACGTACTGACTGTCATCGCAAACGAGAGCTATGACTCGTTTGCCAATGGCTTGCAGTCTGAGTTTGAGGAGGATGGCTACAAGTTTGGCATTCTCACCGCTGAGTCTTTCTCGAATGTCGTGGTGGAACGCGAGGACGGAACCGAGGAGCTCTTGGGCTTCCAGAAGTCTAAGGCCGTCTTCGACTCGTTTAAGGACCAGGGGCTCATCGATGATAAGGGCAAGATTACACCCGAGCTCAAGCAGGCGGCCGAGAAGGGTAGTGTCCCTGTTCCCGAGGGTCTGGAAAACGTTAAGACCGAGGTTGAGCGCATTATCCTCAAGAAGGCTCAGAAGCTGCAGATTCGCGACAAGGCCAAGGAGGTTGAGGTTAAGCTCTGCAAGGATGTGACTGCCAACCCTGCTTTCCAGGAGCTTTGGGAGCGCATTCGCAAACGCACACGCTTTGAGGTCGATGTGGACTCCGACAAGCTGGTCGAGGACGCGTGCGAGGAGATTGCCAAGATGCCTGAGGTGAAGGCGCCTGAAATCCTGAGCACGCGTGCGGATCTGACCGTAGATACAGCTGGAGTGAATGCCGAGGCGCGCTCGACCGCGCTCGTGCGAACGGCGGGTCGCGCAGTGTATGACTTGCCCGATCCTATCGCGGAGCTGCAGGATGCCGTCGGTCTTACCCGTGCTACCATCAAGCGCATTCTTGAGGGTTGTGGCCGCTATGACGAGTTTGCTCTCAATCCCGCGTTGTTCCTAGCCCAGGTGGCTTCTAAGGTGAACAAGGTTAAGGCCGTGGCAATTGCCAAGGGCATTAAGTACACCAAGCTGCCCGAGGAAGATTGGTACACGATGAAAGATTTGGACCCTGGTGATCTTAAGGCCTATGTTGGCCAGAACGCTTGGGAGTCCGCGCACCACAAGAGTCTATACAACTACGTTGTCTACGACTCGTCGTCGGTTGAGAAGCCGTTTGCCGTTGAACTTGATCAGGCCGAGGAGATCAAGGTGTTTGCCAAGCTGCCGAGCAGCTTTAAGATCGATACGCCGTTAGGAGCCTACAACCCCGATTGGGCCTACGTGCAAGAGATCGAGGGCGAACATCGCGTGTATTTTGTTACCGAGACTAAGGGCGGCGGAAACAACGATATCCATACGCGCCCGACCGAGCAGGGTAAGATCAATTGTGCCGAGAAGCACTTCGAAGCCATTTGGGAACCTGACTTCTTCTACAACGTAAAGACGACATATCGCTCGTAAGTAACAGGGGAGGGGGCGTTGAAGAGCTATCTTCAACGCCTCCTTGTTATTGGGTATTCGATTGCCGCCTTAATCTCCAGCTTGTTTCTTAGCCACCTGGATGTGGGGCAGAGTTCTTACCAGAGGTCAATAACTCTCTTGGCAGACTCATTTTTGCGCTTTGGTCTTGGAGGGATTTCGACGTCATCTGGGCGTTTGAATTTGCCTCCTGCGGAAAGACCTGTTGCATCCCCATATCCAATGATGGGATCTTGCCATATATCGAATTATCTCTGGGCCATGATGGATCTCCTGCATGGCTGAGCGATTAACCTGGGAATGCTTTCTCCCTAGTAGTCCTTAGTGCATTATCTCGTAACTAGCGAGTCGATGGGTGCTTTTAGTGCTTTGCAGTCTTACCAAAAACTCGCCTACACCCCCGCAATCCCGCGCGCCGCACTCAGCAGCTCGTACTCCCTCTGACTCCACTGGCGCAGCTTGGCTGCGCGTATGGCATCTCGGCACAGGTCCAAAAACACCTCGGCGCCCTCGCAGAAGCACTCACGGGCAAAGGTGCCAGATCCGTCCGCAACGCACTTGCCGTCGGCAAAGAGCTTCCAACTCGACGGCTCACGCGAGTCGTTTCCGAGCAGCTTGATCTGCAACACATGCGGATTGTCGGCAGCGCAGAGCTCTTCCTCGAGCTTCTGTACCGTAAAGCGCATCTGGTGGGAGAGGCTGTTCTTGACCATGGCCGAGGCATAGCCGCTCGGCTTGTCCAGAAGATGCATTCGTTTTGGCTTGGCTGCCAGGTTGTGGAAGTTGCGCTCACTGCGCACGGAGAAATTGTCCATACGGACTCCTTTCATCGATGTTGGCAGGGCCACCGTGCCTCTTGGCCGGTTGGCGTCGGGATCGTGGAGCCAACTCTCTACCCCGACTCTGGATAAAACGCGCCCGCTCCTTGCGGGCACGATGGAGTCTATCAGCGCGCACGGACAGAAATCAAGCGCCGCGTGCGAAATGATGTGCAGACGGCGCTTGATTACGCGGCGAATATTCGACCTGTATTCGGATAAGTGTCGAAATCATCCTTATAAAAGTACGGAAAAGTGTCAAATTCGAGCCGTCCAAATTACGGAAAAGTGTCGATTCGACCGTCATTCAACTACGGAAAAGTGTATCCTAGTGCTAAAACAGCACGTAATAAGGGGTGCGCTTATGCTGCAGAGAAAAGCGAAAACACAGTTTGAATCTTGGCTTGCCTCGTCGCCTAACAAGGCTCTTTTGGTCAAGGGCGCCCGACAGGTAGGAAAGTCATATTTGGTCAACGTCTTTGCAAACGAATCGTTCGAAAATGTCGTGACGTTCGACCTTATCGCCGACGCGTCCGTGCGCGATTCGTTTTTGGCGGCGAAAAGTGCGGACGACCTGCTTATGCGCATGTCTATCGCTGCGACGCAGCCGATGGTTGCGAACAAGACCGTCGTGGTTATCGACGAGGTGCAGCGATGCCCCAACGTAGTGACGTTTATCAAATACCTGGTCCAGCGCGGCGACTTTCGATACATCCTTACCGGATCGCTCCTTGGCGTTGAGCTCGAGGGCATCGATTCCCTGCCGGTGGGGTATGTCGAGCAGGTCCAGATGTATCCCCTCGACTTTGAGGAGTTTTGCTGGGCAAATGGCGTTGGTGCCAGCGTTTTTGACATGCTCAGGGGCTGTCTAAAGGATGAGGAGGAGCTCCCCGGCTACCTGTATGACCGCTTGCTCGATCTGTTCCATCAGTATGTGGTGGTGGGAGGCATGCCCGACGCGGTCAATTCCTTCTTGGCGACGCGCAATGTCGACGAGGTTCGAAACATCCACCGCGATCTTCACGCCCTGTATCGCGATGACATCGCAAAGTACGCTCCGCCCGAGCTGCGCCTGGTTATTCGCGATATCTACGATTTGATTCCCAGCGAGGCTGGCTCCAAAAACAAGCGATTCAAGCTGTCGTCGATTAACGGTGTCAAACGTTTTTCGCAGGTGACAGATCATTTTCTCTGGCTATCGGAGGCAGGCGTTGCGCTTCCCGTGTATAACGTAACGGCGCCCGTGGCACCCCTTTTATTGGGGGAGCAACGAAATCTGTTTAAGCTGTTTTACTTGGACACCGGAATGCTCATGTCGTCGTATTCCAAGAAGGTTGCCCAAGGGGTATTTGATGGAGAGGCAGAAGGCCCCTTTGGCATGAATATGGGGGCGGCGTTTGAGGGCTTTGTCGCGCAAGAGCTCAAAGCCCACGGATTCAGATTGCGCTACTTTACATCGAAAAAGGTTGGCGAGCTCGATTTTGTTGAGGAGACGCTCGATGGGGAGGTTCTTGCTATCGAGGTCAAATCGGGCAAGAGCTTTAAGTCCCACGCGGCGCTCGATAACGCACTGGCAACGAAGGGCTACGGCATCGATCGCGCCCTGGTACTTGCGGAATGTAATCTTCACCGCGATGGTGACGTGCTGTATCTGCCCATCTTTATGGCAGGGCTTTTGGAGCCGTAGCGCACCGCTGACTATGTGGTCGCCCTCAGCCCTCGCTACTCGTCCCCGTCGTTGGGGTCGCCCTTGAGGTTGTTGATATCCAAGTAGTCGTTGCTCTCGTCCTCTTTTTGCTGCGTTGCCGATTCGGACTCGACGGGGCTGCGGAACAGCTGGAATCCCTCAAACGCAATGATCCCAAGTAGCACCACGACAGTCGCTATAAAGACAATCTTTGCTACTGGATTGAAATCCAAAAAGCGCGGCGCCTCTTCCGCGGCGTAGTTGTCGCCATAATAATCGTCGTTGTCAGTGTGGCTATCGGTGTATGAGGATGTGGGTATAGCTTGCGCATGGTCGTCCGGCTCGTATTCGGAAGCGGACGCGGCGACAAGCGGATTTACCGGCTCGCCGAGCGTCGGCGCGCCGGCAGATGTTTCGTCCAGATCGGCATCAGCCCAGGAATCGAAGGCAAGCTGACGGGTCGCAAAGTCGTCGAGATCTGCAACGCGCGGTTCGGGCGCAAGATGCTGCGCCGCGGCGATAAACGATGCCGTCTCGGAGGGATCGCCTGTCGAATGGGTTCCGCCGCTCATGTGCTCGTCGGCTGTCCAGGGGCGGTCGCTCATCACGTCGTCGAGGCTCAACGCAAACAGATCGTCTTCGCCCTCGTCAAACGCGCGTTTCGCATGCCTGGCGGCAGAAGCGAAGCCTCCGTGGTCGTTGCGCGATGCGTTGCTCGACCCCATCTTGTTCCATCCTTTCGAACTGTCTGGTCCTTCGATTATATGGAACTTGCCTTGCGGCCGAGTCTCGGATTCGTGCATTCCAGAACTCACGCCCAAAGGGGGGGGTGCAGGTGCGCTGACTATTTGTCGCCGGCGGCAGCCTTTGCCTCGTTGAGGTAGCTATAGAAGCTGTACTTAGAGATGCCAAAGAACTCGCAGGCACGCTCGCTCGACTTGGAAATGAGGAAGGCGCCGCGACGGTCGAGGTAGCCAATGGCGCGAATGCGCTCATCTTTGGTCATAAGGGCTGCGGGCTTGCCCACGTATTGCTCGCACTCGCGCAGCAGATCTTCGAGCAAGTCGCCGATGGTTTTGGTAATGGGCTCGGGCTCGGTGTAGCCCGTGCCGTCGGTGCCGGTAAAGGCATCGAGCGAGCGCTCAAAAGCCTTCATGAGCGTAATGTCAAAGTTAATGCCCAAAATGCCGACGGGCTTGCCCTCGTCGTTGCGGATAAAGATGGTCGAGGACTTAAGCAGCTTGCCATCGGCGGTTTTGGTGAGGTATGGCTCGCGGTCGTGCACGTCGGTGGTGTCCTCGTGCATGGACTCAAACACAATATGGCTGGGGCCGTCGCCCAGCTTACGCCCGCTTACATGGCCGTTTTCGATTACCACGATGGAGTGGTCCACGTCCTCGGTCTCCAGATCGTGGACGACGACTTCGCAGTTGGGGCCAAACTGGAGCGCCAGGCCGTGTGCAAGGCGCTTAAAAAACTCAATCTGTGCGGGGGTCATGGGTGCCTTCCTAAAAATTAGTTTGGGCACACTTTGCCATAAACCCCACTTGTTCGCAAATAACGAAAGTGCCGCTGCGTTATGAGCGCAACGCCGTCCGTTGGTTTCAGGTCTAAAGCCGGGTTGAGGTAAGCCATGTAAAGGGGGCGCTCTGCCAACCGGCGGGATGCCCCCTTTTTGCATCGTGGGCGTGCGGGATAAGCGCTTTCGATGTAGATGCCCCGCGACGCGCGTTATGGGTACGATGGCTTCAGGGGAGGTATCGCCATGAAACTTGGTTGCGTCATTATGGCTTCGGGCGAGGGCAAGCGGTTTGGCTCTAACAAGATGCTTGCCGATATCTATGGCGAGCCGCTGATTGCCCGGACCATCGATTCGGTTCCCCGGGGCTTTGACGTTGTGGTTTCGACGCGTTGGCCCGAGGTTGCTCAGATTTGCGAGGACAAGCATTGCCCGTGCGTGCTGCATGATGGCGAGCTGCGCAGCGAAAGCGTCCGTGCGGGCCTTTCGTGGGGAGTCGATCACAACTGGAAAGGTTGCCTCTTTTTGCCGGGCGACCAGCCGCTCGTGAGTTCGGATTCCTTTGAGGCACTCGCCGGTGCTTTTAAGGCCAACGGCGGTGTCGCGCCCGTGCGTCTTGCCCTGAACGGCGAGCCGGCCTCTCCGGTGCTGTTCCCCGCGAGCTTCTTTCCTAACCTTATGGGGCTTAAGGGCAAGGACGGTGGATCGTCGCTGCTGCGCGGCCGTGCCGATATCCAGTTGGTCGAGGCACGTGCCTACGAGCTGTGGGATGTCGACACCGCCAAGGGCCAGCGCCGCGTCTCAGAACACGTTGCGGCCTGCTACGTGCCTCGCTAACAGGGGGTGCCGCCAGGGTAGCTAATTTGGGACGGGGCTCTTTTAGCTACCCTGCCTACCTGATGATTTTTCTCTCAACATGGGGTAGCTAAAAGAGCCCCGTCCCAAATTAGCTACCCCTGGAGGCTGGTGGCGACGACGGGGCGGCCGAGGGCAGCCTCGAAGCGGTCGGCCATCGTGGGGTCGCTGAGCGTGTCGACTTGGTTGAGCATGACGTGCGCGGCGTCGAGCCTCAGCGCCTGCATCTCGGCATTGAGCACCTGGGCGACGCGCTCGGGCGTGGCGGTATCGGTGAGCTCGCAGCCGCAACGCTCGCAAAAGAGCTCGGGGCGGTGGATAACCTCGGCAACGGGCTTGCCGAGCCCCGAGGCGCCAACGATCCAGACGATGTTGGCCGTGCCAGAGGGAATCACCGGCTCCCAGGCGGCGTGGGCCTTGAGCGGGAGCCGCTTGCTGCCGTCCGCCTCGGCCAAGACGTAGTTAAAGCGCTGTGCTAGCTCGCCGAGCGGCTCGGCGGGGGCAGAGAGCTTGCCCGTCTCGGGGTCCAAGACACCTGCTTGGCAGATGCTTCCCCGCGCAAGGCCCGTGCAGGCCTCGCAGGTGCAACCGGGGACATGTGAGGCGCCCGGCTTCCAAGGTGCGGCGTCCAGGCGACGACTCGACCCGTCCCATGGCACGCCGGCGACGGGAAACATATGCGTGGTGGTGCAGAGGAGCACGCGGCCGCCCGCGCGCATAAGCTCAAGGCCGAGCGCCTTGAGCAAGGTCGACTTGCCACCGCTGCCGATAATTGCGGTGATGCCCGGCTCGAGCTTGAGCGCGGAGGCAAGGTTTCCGCTCGTCGTTTCCATCTGTTCACCGCCGTATAATACTGTGCCGTATAATACTGTGATAATAAATAATCATCAGAGTAGCGGTCGAACCGCTTTTGCTCTGCTCAAACCGTAGCACAGGGAGGTGCCCCGGAAATGCTCGTTTATGTTCGCGGCGCCGGCGATATCGCCACGGGCGTCGCCGCCCGTTTGGTGCGCGCCGGCGTGTCGGTTGTCATGGCCGATATCGCGGTTCCCACGTGCATCCGCCGCACAATCAGTTTTTGCGAGGCCATTCGCCTGGGCGAGGTTCAGGTCGAGGGCATTCGCGCCCGCTTGGCGCAGACGCCGGCAGAGGCGCTTGCAATTACCCAGGCCGGAGATGTCGCCGTTGTGGTGGATCCCCAGGCCAAGATGCTCGACGAACTTAAGCCCGCTGCTGTGGTCGACGCGATCCTGGCTAAGCGCAACTTGGGCACCACGCGCGATATGGCGCCTGTCGTCATCGCCGTGGGGCCGGGCTTTACCGCGCCGGTCGATTGCGATGCTGTGGTCGAGACCATGCGTGGGCATTTCCTCGGCCGCGTCATCACCCAGGGCTCGCCCCAGCCCAATACGGGCGTGCCGGGTGTCATCGCCGGCTATGGCAGGGAGCGCGTTATCCACAGCCCCGCCGCCGGCGTGTTTAGGTCCGACCATGTGATTGGCGACATCGTGAGTGCCGGCGATGTGATCGGGTATGCGGGCGACACTCCCATGGTCACGCAGATTGACGGCTGCTTGCGCGGCCTTTTGGCCGACGGCGTTCTGGTGACCGAGGGCTTTAAATGCGCCGACGTCGACCCGCGCGGCGATGCCAGCTATATCAACTATATTTCGGACAAGGCGACGTCGGTCGGCGGCGGCGTACTCGAGGCGCTCGCCATGTTCACCGACGTTTTTAGGGGATAGGAAGCGACGATGGAAAAGCTCGATGTGGTGAATGCTGCGCTTGGCGCTCTGAAGGCTGGTAGGACGTGCGAGCTGGTGGTAGTTGCCGGCACGGCAGGGTCATCGCCGCGCGGCGTGGGTGCCTGGATGGCCGTCTTTGCCGATGGCAGCCAAGCGGGCACCATCGGTGGCGGTAAGATTGAGCTCCTTGCGCTGGACGAGGCGCGCGAGCTGTTGGCCGCAGGGCAATCGCGTCTGGTCCGCTACACCATGGGCGGCGAGAACTCCGATACCGGCATGATCTGCGGCGGAGCCATCTGCCTGTGCTATCTGCATCTGGATGCAACCCAGGCGCCGTTGTTCCAGTCGGTTGCCGACGTCTTGGCGTATCGACGCATCGGCGACTTCGTCATCGACTTTGAACCGTTTATCGCAAGCGCGCTCGAAGGCGACGCTGCCGAATACCATGGCGAGGAGTCGCGCCGCACCATTGTGGGTTGCCCCGGGCTTTCGCTGACGGAAGAGGGGAGTAAGGTCACCTACACCAACGCCGCCTCCGAGATTCCCCCGGCGCACATCGAGACGCTTTGCCCCGAGGGCCTGACATACATCTTTGGCTGCGGTCACGTGGGCGCCGCGACGGCGCGCGTGCTCACGGCGGCGGGCTTTGCCGTCGTGGCGTGCGATGACCGCCCCGGCACGTTGACGCCCGAATGGGTGCCCGGCGTCTACGACCGTCGTCTGGTCGACTACAAGAACCTGGACGAGCAATGCCCCATCGGTCCGCGCGATCTGGTAGTCGTCGCCACGGCGGGCCACAAGTCCGATATCGATGTGGTGATTCAGGCCTTGCGCGCCAAGCCCGCCTATTTGGGTTGCCTGGGTTCGCGCCGCAAGACGGCCTTTGTGCGGGCTCGCTTGGAGCAGGAGGGCTTTACGCAGGACCAGATCGACGAGCTGCACCTGCCGATCGGCGTTGCCATTCAGGCCGAGGACCCCGAAGAGATCGCCATCTCCATCGCCGCCGAGATGATCCATCTGCGTCGCACCAAGCTCGTCCCCCGCAAGCGCTAGTCGCATCCCAGGGGTAGCTAATTTGGGACGGGGCTCTTTTAGCTACCCTGCCTGCTCGATGATTTTTCTGGGACGGGGATTAAAAAATCATTAGGTACGCAATGATTTTTAAATCCCCGTCCCAGAAAAATCATCTCGAGGCGTTCGCTCACTGTTGGGTAGCTAAAAGAGCCCCGTCCCAAATTAGCTACCCCAGCCCTCTGCCGCATGCGGGTCAAAATGCTACCTGTGCCATATGCCCTATAATGTCCGCCCGTTGGGCGGCATAGGGCCGCTGTCTAGGTTTGGCGGATCCTCCATTGCCGTCGCCGCACTTGTCGCCGTCGTCCTCAACCTGGTCCTGCCTCGCCAAAAATAACGCCCCATATATGAGTTGCGGTGAAATACGGATTGTTTAAGCCGGTTAAGCCGTCAAACAGTCTCTATTTCACCGCAACTGTTTTTTGGGACCCATTTGTGCGGGGGAGTTGTGGAGTTGTGCAGGCAGACGATGTTTTTCTGGAAATACGCACCCAATGCGCGTATAGTACCGATTGTTTTGTCGGCTCCTGCTGCGTCGAGTCCAAACCGCGAAATGCCATGAGCGGCGCGGATGCAGTCAGGAGGCACGAGGACAACCCACCGTGGCCACGCCCCGTGCTTAAAACCCCAAGAAGGAGTGAACAATGGCAGAAGAGAAGTATGTGCCGCGTCTGAAGGCCAAGTACAACAACGAGGTCAAGCAGCAGCTTCAGGACAAGTTCCAGTACGAGAACGTCATGATGATCCCCAAGTTTGAGAAGATCGTCGTGAACATGGGTGTCGGCGAGGCCGCTACCGATTCCAAGGCCATCGACGGTGCCGTGCGCGACCTGCGCGCCATCACCGGCCAGCAGCCGATGATCACCCGTGCCCGCAAGTCCATCGCTACCTTCCGCCTGCGCGCTGGTATGCCGATCGGCTGCAAGGTTACCCTGCGTGGCGACCGTATGTGGGAGTTCTTCGATCGTCTGACCTCCGTCGCTATCCCCCGTATCCGCGACTTCCGCGGCATCTCCGCCAAGAGCTTCGACGGCCGTGGTAACTTCTCCATGGGCGTCACCGAGCAGCTCATCTTCCCCGAGATCGACTTTGACTCCGTCGATCACCAGCGTGGTATGGACATCACTTTCGTGACCACCGCCAACACCGATGAGGAGGCCAAGGCCCTTCTGGACGCCTTTGGTTTCCCGTTCAAGAAATAGGTTCACCTGCCCTATAAGCGCCGTTCCCACAAGGGGGCGGCGCTTGGGGCGAACAATACTCTATGTGAGGAGGATATAAGTGGCTAAGACATCGATGATCGTCAAGTGCAATCGCAAGCAGAAGTTCTCTACTCGTGAGTACACGCGCTGCCAGCGCTGCGGCCGTCCGCACTCTGTGTACCGCAAGTTCGGCCTGTGCCGTGTCTGCTTCCGCGAGCTTGCACTCAAGGGCGAGCTTCCCGGCGTTAAGAAGGCCAGCTGGTAAGTCACTACCAGCGTTTCAAGCATCCGTTTGGAACAGGGAAAACGTGCTAGTTAGGCTTTGCCGTTAAGGGCGGCGAAGAACCAAGAGCACGTGTTCATCAAGAACGAAGGAGAATCTGTATGAACCTTACAGACCCGATCGCAGATATGCTTACGCGCATTCGTAACGCTAACTCTGTGAACAAGGCCACGGTCTCCATGCCGAGCAGCAAGAAGCTCGTCGAGATCGCTCGTGTTCTGCACGAGGAGGGCTACATCGAGGGCTACGATGTCGAGGACACCGTTCCCCAGAAGACTCTGCACATCACGCTTAAGTATGGTCCCAAGAAGGCTAAGGTCATCAACGGCATCCGCCGCATTTCCAAGCCGGGCCTGCGTAAGTACACCGGCGTTGCCGACATGCCCCGCGTCCGCGGTGGCCTTGGTACCGCCATTATTTCCACCAGCCATGGCGTCATGACCGACCGCGATGCTCGCAAGCACAACGTCGGCGGCGAGATCATCGCTTACGTCTGGTAATTCGCTCGGTAGGTAGAAGGAAAGGAGATCACCGTGTCTCGTATCGGTAATAAGCCTGTCCAGATTCCCGCCGGAGTCGAAGTGGCAGTCAACGGCAACAACGTTGTCGTCAAGGGCCCCAAGGGCCAGCTCGAGCTCGATGTCTATGAGAAGCTCGCTATCAATATCGAGGACAACGTCCTCACCGTTTCCCGTCCCGACGACGAGCGTGAGACCCGTGCCCGCCACGGCCTCACCCGCGCCCTCATCCACAACATGGTTGTTGGCGTTTCCGAGGGCTTCGAGAAGAAGCTCGAGCTCGCCGGCGTCGGTTACCGCGTGCAGCAGAAGGGCAAGAACCTCGAGTTCTCCCTGGGCTTCTCGCACCCCGTGATCGTCGAGGCTCCCGAGGGTATCACCTTCGAGGTTCCCGACAACACCCACGTGAACGTCAAGGGTATCAACAAGCAGCAGGTCGGTCAGATCGCCGCTGAGATCCGCGGCCATCGTCCTCCCGAGCCTTACAAGGGCAAGGGTATCCACTACGTTGGCGAGCACATCCGCCGCAAGCTGGGTAAGGCCGCCAAGTAGTCGTAACCGACTCACTCGCATAAGACCAGCACCCCGTTAGGTGCTGGCAAGATCAACCTTTTTAGGAGTTTACGTATGAACAAGCATAAGGCGAAGCTGGAAGGCCTCAAGCGTCGTCAGCGTCGTGTTCGCGGCAAGATCTCGGGTACCGCCGAGCGTCCGCGTCTTCGCGTGACCCGTACTAACGCCAACATCTATGCCCAGATCATCGACGACAGCAAGGGCTCCAGCCTGACGCTCGTCTCTGCCTCGACCCTCGAGGCCGAGTTCAAGGGCACCCACACCTCGAACAAGGAGGCTGCGGAGAAGGTCGGTCAGCTCGTTGGCAAGCGTGCCATCGAGGCCGGCATCACCAAGGTCGCCTTCGATCGCGGTGGCCGTATCTACCATGGCCGCGTCAAGGCCCTCGCCGACGGTGCTCGTGCCGCCGGTCTCGAGTTCTAGGAGGTATGTAGCACATGGCTCGTAATCAGAAGCAGCAGCGCGAGGCCTCCGAGTTCGAGGAGCGCGTCGTTTACATCAACCGCGTGTCGAAGACCGTCAAGGGCGGTCGTCGCATGAGCCTCGTCGCTCTCGTCGTCGTTGGCGATGGCAAGGGCAACGTCGGCGTTGGCATGGGCAAGTCCGCTGAGGTGCCCATGGCCATCTCCAAGGCGTCTCTCGATGCCAAGAAGAACATGTTCCACGTGCCGGTGACCGAAGAGGGCACCATTCCGCACGAGGTTATCGGCCACTTTGGTGCCGGCCGCATCATCATCAAGCCCGCTGTCGAGGGTACCGGCGTTATCGCCGGCGGCGCTGTGCGTCCCCTCTTTGAGCTTGCTGGCATCAAGAACGTCCTGTCCAAGTCCCTCGGTACCGACAACGGCCTCAACATCATCAAGGCTGCCGTCGAGGGCCTCAAGGAGCTCTCCAGCCCTGAGGACGTCGCGGCTCGCCGTGGCCTGACGGTCTCCGAGATGTTCGTCGGTAAGGAGAACTAAGCATGGCTGACACCATCAAGATCAAGCAGGTCCGCAGCACCAACGGTTGCAAGCAGGACCAGGTCCGTACTGTCCGTGCCCTCGGTCTCCACAGGATCCGCGAGGTTCGCGAGATTACTGACAACGAGTCCGTCCGCGGCATGATCTTCAAGGTCAAGCACCTTGTCGAGATTGTAGAGGAGTAGCAAATGCAGCTTCACGATCTTACTCCCGCGCCCGGTTCCACCAAGAACCGCAAGCGCGTTGGCCGTGGCAATTCTTCGGGTCACGGCACCACTTCTGGCCGCGGCCAGAAGGGCCAGGGCTCTCGCTCTGGCGGCACCAAGGGTGCCGGCTTCGAGGGTGGCCAGACTCCGCTGGCTATGCGCCTGCCCAAGCTTCCGGGCTTCCGCAACCCCCGTCGTATCGAGTACACCGCTGTTAACGTTGAGCGTCTCGAGCGTAAGTTTGAGGATGGCGCTGTGATCGACGGTGCCGCTCTTAAGGCCGCTCGCATCACCAAGAGCGAGTTCGAGCCCGTCAAGGTGCTCGGCAATGGTGAGCTTACCAAGAAGTTCACGGTCAAGGTCGACAAGGTCAGCGCTTCTGCGCAGGCCAAGATCGAGGCCGCCGGCGGAAAGGTCGAGCTGCCGTGCTAAATGGTCTTAAGAATGCTTTCCGCATCAAAGAACTGCGCGAAAAGATTCTTTTTACCATAGCTATGCTCGTCGTGTACCGCATTGGTGCGCACGTTCCTGTGCCCGGCATTCCCTTCCAGGGGATGCTGGGCCTTTTCTCGACCGATAACAATTCGGTCGCCGCAGGTGCTATGGCCCTCCTGAATCTTTTCTCTGGCGGCGCGTTGAGCTATGTGTCGGTGTTTTCGCTGGGCATCATGCCTTACATCACCAGCTCGATCATCCTCCAGATGCTCCAGGCCGTTGTGCCTTCCCTGCATGAGCTTGCCCGCGAGGGCGAGGTAGGTCAGACCAAGATTACGCAGTATTCGCGTTACCTCACCCTGGCTCTGGCAATCCTCAACTCCGTGGGTTACCTCTTCCTCTTTAAGAGCTTCGGCATCAGCTTTAATGGCGCCGCTGCTCCCGAGATCATCTTCGACCTCATGATCGTCGGCACGCTCACCGCGGGCGCCATGCTGATCATGTGGATTGGTGAGCTCATTACCCAGCGCGGTATCGGCAATGGCATGTCGCTGATCATCTTTGCGAACATCATGGCCGGTCTGCCGCAGGCGATCTTCTCCAGCACCGAGGGCAATGGCGGTGGCATCATCACTATGGTGATCATCTGCGCCATCATCCTGCTGGTTATCCCGCTGATCGTTTTCCTTGAGCGCGGCCAGCGCCGCATTCCGGTCTCCTACGCTAAGCGCGTCGTGGGCCGTCGCATGATGGGTGGCCAGACCACCTACCTGCCCATCAAGGTCAACACCGCGGGTGTCGTGCCGATCATCTTCGCTTCGGCGCTGCTGTACTTCCCGGCTCAGGTTGCCGTGTTCTTCCCCGGCATCGGCTGGATTCAGGCAGTTGCCTCTGCGCTTTCGACCGGTTGGCTCAACTGGGTGCTTAACGTTGTCCTCATCGTGTTCTTCGCGTACTTCTACACCTCCATGGTGTTCAATCCCGATGACACGGCCGACAACCTTAAGAAGCAGGGCGGCTTTATTCCGGGCGTTCGTCCGGGTAGGGCTACCGCGGCCTACATCAAGAATGCGCTCAACAAGATTACGCTTCCCAGCGCTGTCTTTTTGGCGCTCATCGCCATCGTGCCTTCGATCATCTTCTCCTTCACGGGCAATCAGCTGATCCAGGCATTTGGCGGCACGTCCATCCTCATCATGGTCGGCGTCGTGCTCGACACGGTCGACAAGCTCGAAGGCCAGATCAAGATGTATGATTACGATGGATTCTTTAAATAGGCTAGAGGAGGATTGCTCATGAACCTCGTATTGCTCGGAGCTCCGGGTGCCGGTAAGGGCACCGTTGCACAGGAGCTCGTCGCCGAGTTTGGCGTCGCCCACATCTCCACGGGCGACCTGCTGCGTGCTGCCGTCAAGGGTGGCACCGAGCTTGGTATTCAGGCTAAGAAGTACATGGACGCTGGCGAGCTCGTTCCCGACCAGCTCGTGATCGACCTTGTCAAGGAGCGTCTTGCCGCCGATGACGCCCAGCAGGGCTTCATCCTCGACGGCTTCCCGCGCAACACCGCCCAGGCTGTGACGCTCGATTCCGAGCTCTCCGGCATGGGTCGCGAGATCGACTGCGCCCTTCTGGTCGACGTTGCCCCCGAGGTCATCATCGATCGTCTGTCTTCGCGTCGCACCTGCCGCGCCTGCGGTTACACCGGCACTGCTGCCGATGTTGCCTGCCCCAAATGCGGCGGCGAGATGTATCAGCGCGACGACGATAAGCCCGAGACCATCAAGAACCGTCTCGACGTCTACGAGAAGTCCACGAGCCCGCTTGTCGATTACTATCGTGGCCAGGGTCTGCTCAAGTCGGTCAACGGTGACCAGGCTCGCGAGACCGTATACGGGGATGTCAAAGAGGCCCTCGGTCTATGATTAAGATTAAGTCTGCAACGCAAATCGAGCAGATGAAGAAGGCAGGAGCGCTATCTAAGATGGCGCTCCGCCACGTTGGAGCCATGGTGCGCCCCGGCGTTTCGACTTTTGAGCTCGATCAGCTCGCGGAGCAGATTATCCGCATGCATGGCGGCACCCCGGCCTTTAAGGGTTACGCCGGGTTCCCGGGGACCATTTGCGCATCGATCAACGATGCCGTGGTCCACGGTATTCCCAACCCCGATATGATCCTGCGCGATGGCGATATCATCTCTATCGATACGGGAGCCGTTGTCGACGGTTGGGTTGGCGATAACGCATGGACGTTTTTCGTCGGCACCCCTACGCCCGAGGCCAAGGCCCTGTGCGAGGTCACGCGCGATTGCCTTAAGGCTGCCATTGAGCAGGCTGTTCCCGGTAACCATATCGGGGATGTTGGTTATGCCGTCCAGTCCCTCGCCGAGTCTCACGGTTATGGCGTGCTTCGTGACTATGTGGGCCATGGCATTGGCTGCGTGATGCACGAGGACCCCAACGTTCCTAACTATGGAAAGAAGGGGAGGGGCGTTCGCCTCCAGGCCGGTATGGTCATTGCCATCGAGCCGATGGTAACGATGGGTTCCAACCATGTGAGCACGGGCTCCGACGGTTGGATCGTCACCACCAACGACCACCTGCCCGCCGCGCACTACGAGAACACCGTCGCCATCACCAATGACGGTCCGGTGATTCTCACCACGGATGCGCAAGGATCCTGGTGTTCGCTCCAAGGCGGAGAAATGTAAAAGTCGCCGCCCCCTGATGCCCAACCTCGCCTTTCAATTTCGAGGGCATGACCCCAAGGTCTATGCCTTCTCATTTCAAGGCGATCTTGGGCATCAGGGAACGGCTTTGTTTTACATTTCAAATGTAATAAGTTCACCGTAGTTGTGGAGCCATTACGAAGTTATTACGATGCGTGTATACGTGTTGTAGAATACTCAATCGCTGTCGTTTTCTAGAGAAAGATGATTGCTTGTGAAGAAGGAAGACGCAATTGAGCTCGAGGGTACGGTAAAGGAACCGTTGCCTAATGCCATGTTTAAGGTCGAGCTCGAGAACGGTCATTCGGTTCTGTGCAACATTTCTGGCAAGATTCGAATGAATTACATCCGTATTCTCCCCGGTGACAGGGTTGTCGTGGAGCTTTCCCCGTACGACCTGACCCGCGGCCGCATCACCTATCGCTACAAATAGCGGCACGCATACACGCACTCTATTTCCGACTGCAGGCTTAGCTCAACCTACGGTCGGATTGTGTGTGAAGACCAGCCATAGTTTTAAACGCCTGCGGCTGGGCGAGTAGATAGTAGGGAAGTAGTTTGAGCGCTACCGAAAGGAAGAACGATGAAGGTACGTCCTTCGGTCAAGAAGATGTGCGATAAGTGCAAAATCATTAGGCGCCATGGCAAGGTCCTCGTCATTTGCGAGAACCCCCGTCATAAGCAGCGTCAGGGTTAAGAGAGGAGACTACGTTGGCCCGTATTAATGGTGTCGACCTCCCGCGTGAGAAGCGCGTTGAGATCGGTCTGACCTACATTTACGGCATCGGCCGCACCACTGCGACGAAGATTTGCGTCGAGTGCAACGTTAACGTGGATACGCGCGTTAAGGACCTCACCGAGGATGAGGTTAACGCCATCCGCGAGTATATCGACAAGAACCAGATCATGGTTGAGGGCGACCTCCGCCGTGAGCGCAACCAGAACGTCAAGCGCCTTATGGACATCGGCTGCAACCGCGGCCTTCGTCACCGCAAGGGCCTCCCGGTCCGCGGCCAGCGCACCCACACTAACGCTCGTACCCGCAAGGGCCCGAAGCGTCAGATCGGTGCTAAGAAGAAGAAATAAGGAGCGCTAGATAGATGGCTACTGCTAAGAAGAACGTTCGCGCTGCCCGTCTGAAGCGCGCGGACCGTAAGAACATTTCCGTGGGCCAGGCTCACATCCGTTCTACGTTCAATAACACGATCGTTTCGATCACCGATCCCCAGGGCAACGTCATTTCCTGGAAGTCGGCTGGCCAGGTGGGCTTCAAGGGCTCCCGTAAGTCCACGCCGTTCGCTGCCCAGATGGCTGCCGAGGCTGCTGCCAAGCAGGCCATGGAGCACGGTATGAAGAAGGTTTCCGTCTTCGTCAAGGGCCCCGGCTCCGGTCGTGAGACCGCCATCCGCTCCCTCCAGGCTGCTGGCCTCGAGGTCTCGAGCATTCAGGACAAGACCCCCATCCCGCACAACGGCTGCCGCCCCCAAGAAGCGTCGCCGCGTGTAACTGAAAGGATCGTATCAATATGGCAATCGACAGGACTCCTGTTCTTAAGCGCTGCCGTCAGCTCGGGATCGATCCCGCTGAGCTCGGTTACAGCAGCAAGAAGGAATCTATCCGTCAGCCCAAGCGCCGTCGCAAGGAATCTGAGTACGGCATGCAGCTGCGCGAGAAGCAGAAGGTCAAGTTCATCTATGGCGTTCTGGAGAAGCAGTTCCACGGCTACTTCAACAAGGCCCGTAAGATGAACGGCGTCACCGGTGAGAACCTCATGATCATCCTTGAGTCTCGCCTCGACAACGTTGTTTTCCGTCTTGGCTTCGCTCGCACCCGTAAAGAGGCTCGTCAGTCCGTCCGCCACGGTCACTTCACCGTGAACGGCAAGCGCGTGGACATCCCGTCCTACCGCGTCAAGGCCGGCGACGTCGTCGCTGTTGGCGAGAAGTTCCGTGACCTCCTCCCCATCAAGGAGGCTCTGATTTCCTCCGAGCGCTTTGAGGTCCCTGGCTGGCTTGAGGTCGATATCGAGAAGCTGTCTGGTAACGTGCTCGCTCTGCCGACGCGTGAGCAGATCAGCGGTGATATCAACGAGCAGCTCATCGTCGAGCTCTACTCTAAGTAGTCCATCCGGGCTGCTGAGGCTGGAGGTAATACATGTCAGAATTCATTAGGCCTCAGGTTCAGGTCGAAGAGATCAACGAGACGTCTGCTCGTGTCTCCGTCGAGCCGCTCGAGCGCGGTTACGGTGATACGCTGGGCAACTCCCTGCGTCGCGTTCTTCTGTCCTCGCTCGAGGGTGCCGCCGTCGAGGCTATTCAGATCGATGGTGCGCAGCACGAGTTCATGACCATCCCTAACATGGTCGAGGATGTCACTGACATCGTCCTGAATGTCAAGGGTCTTGTCTTCAGGGCTCTCGGCACGACCGACGAGGCGACCGCCACCATCTCGGTTGACGGCCCCTGCGAGGTCACCGGTGCGGACTTCTTTATTCCGTCCGAGTTTGAGTTGGTCAACCCCGAGCAGCACATCGCTACGCTCACCGAGGGTGGCCATCTCACCATGAGCATGCGCATCGGCTATGGCCGCGGCTATGTCTCTGGCGAGGCCAACAAGCGCGACAACGATCCCATCGGTGTGATCCACGTCGACTCGCTGTACTCGCCGGTATCCCGTTGCGCCAAGCTCGTTGAGGCTTGCCGTGTCGGTCAGCACACCGACTACGACCGCCTTGTCCTCGAGATCGAGACCAACGGCTCCATCGCCCCGCGCGACGCCGTGGTCCAGGCTGCCAATATCATCAACCAGCATATGGCTGCCTTTATGAACCTTGCCGAGACCCCCGAGGTCGAGGAGGAGGTTTCGATCTTCGCTCCCGAGGTCACCAACGACAACGCCGAGCTGGACAAGCAGATCGAGGATCTGGACCTTTCTGTCCGTTCCTACAACTGCCTTAAGCGTGCCAGCATTCACTCGGTCCGTCAGCTCGTTGAGTTCTCGGAGAACGATCTTCTGAACATCCGTAACTTCGGTGTTAAGTCGATCGAGGAAGTGAAGGACAAGCTTGAGTCCATGGGCCTGAGCCTGAAGGCTTAATGCTTCGCATATTTGAGGAGAAACTAGACCATGCGTCACAACGTTAAGAAGGGCCTGAAGCTCGGCACCGATGCGAGCCACACCAAGGCCATGAAGAAGAGCCTGGCCAAGGCCCTCTTCGAGAACGACCGCATCAAGACCACCGAGACCCGCGCTAAGGCGCTGCGTTCGGTTGTCGAGCCGATCATCACCTGGGCCAAGAAGGGCGACCTGCACTCTCGTCGTCTGGCTATCGCCAAGCTCGGCGATAAGCAGCTCGTTGCCGAGATCTTCGACAAGGCTGCTCAGGGCATGTGGCAGGATCGCAACGGCGGTTACACCCGCATCATGAAGCTCGGTAACCGTAAGGGCGACAACGCTCCCATCGTTATCATGGAGCTCGTCACCGAGCCTTGCACGCCCAAGGCCAAGAAGGCTGCTCCGGCCCCCAAGAAGGCCGTTGCTCCCAAGAAGGTCGAGGCTGTCGAGGAGACCGCTGCCGAGGAGGCTCCTGCTGAGGAGACCGCTGAGTAGACAATTCGTCTGCATAGGCTATATTCGAGGGGTACGTTCGCGTACCCCTCTTTTTTTGTCGCGATATCGTTGTTTGTTTGTTGGGAGCGCCCATGACCGCGCCGTCTGATTTCAATTTGACTCTAGAGCTCGATGCCACGTTGGTGTTTCGTGTTGCCTATGACGGCTCGTCCTATAGCGGATTTGCCGAGCAGCCGGGGCAGACGACGGTTGCCGGAGAGCTGCGTCTTGCCATAGAGACGCTCTTGCGCCGTTCAGTCGATTTGACGTGTGCCGGGCGCACCGATGCAGGGGTGCATGCGGTGGCCCAATACATCAGCGTGCCCGTTACGGACGAAGAGCTCGCTTTAACGCGCCGCAGGTGGCTGCGAGCTATGGATGCGCTGCTGCCCAAAGATATCGCCGTTAATGAGGTCTACAAGGCCCGTAAGGGCTTTTCTGCGCGTTTTGACGCACGTTCTCGGACCTATACCTACCGCATTGCCGATCGCGATGCGCGTCCGGTGCTATCGCGTGGTGCGGTATGGTGGCATCGTTATCCTTTGGACGTGGATGCGATGGCAGCCGCCTGCCCAGCGCTTTTGGGCGAACAGGACTTTAAGAGCTTTTGTAAGGTCGCTTCTGCCGTGGGCAAGCCAACGCATCGTTGCGTGATGCGTGCCGAGTTTGGCCACGAGGTCGCCTTTGGCGAGGATATCCTCACGTTTACCATCGAGGGCAATGCGTTTTTGCATTCGATGGTGCGCACCATCGTGGGAACGCTCGTCGAGATCGGCATGCATCGCCGCGATCCCGAGTGGATGCGCGAGGTGATTGACGCTTGCGATCGTACTGCTGCGGGTCCCACGGCGCCGGCGTGCGGCCTTACCTTTATGGGCGTAGATTATGACCCCACCGAGCTCGTCGCGCTCGAATAGGGGAGAAGCGAGAGCCATCTAAGTATGCTGCTCGTGTGGGCGAGCCGTGTGCAACATCTGTTCTTGGCGTGCAGCGCATCAGGCGACTCATTGCGTTTATTGCCGGGGTGTACCATGAACGGCAGTTGATTATTGCTGTCGAGAGGATGGATAACTTGCTTCGACGTGGCTCGCTTCCGCGACTTTCGGTGATCCTTGTTGTGGAGGGTTCGCCCAGCTACGCGATGCGCGCACTCGAAAGCGTCCAAAACCAAGACCTCTACGATATGCAGATTGTCGTTGCATGTCGCAACGCTGCGCCGGGCGTTCGTCATTCGCTCGATGTTGCCGCGGGCAGAGATATTCACATCGATTTGATAGACGTTGACGATCCGTCGAGCGGAGCTTGCCTTCGCGAGGGTTTTGCCGCTTCGCGCGGGGCCCACATTATCGCAATGAGCGCCGATGAGTGGTTTGCGCCGCACGCGTTTTTGGCAATGCTCGATGTCGCTTGTGAGACCTCGGCAGATATCGTATTTCCCTCGGTGTCGCTCGATCGCTACGATACGCATCGGGAACGCCATTCTCGTATGTTGGACGCGCAATCCATTGCCCTTGCCGACGATGGAGACCGGGCTTTAGGCCTGGCCAAGCTGGTCGAGAGCGGTCTGGTTTGTCAACATTCCGGCGTGATGTATGAACGCTCCCTGTTTGAGTTGTGTCTGCAGCATGCCGAGTCGTATCGTGCGATCGCCTTTTTGACGCCTGCCCTTTCGCATGCGGAACGCGTATTGGGGTGCGCCGAAGCTTGTTTCCATACGGCCGCGCCATCGGTTGCGGATTCATTCGACCCCACCATGTTCTCGCGACTTTCCGATGACGCCAAGGCGCTTGAAGAGTTTTGCGTGCCATTTGACGCAATAGATGACGATAACCATCTAAAGCTGGCCTGCCAACGGTTTTACTATGGCCGCCTGGTTGCTTGTATCGAGAATTTGTGCCTGAGCCCCCATGGGGTGTCTTCAATTGAGCGCACGGCACGATTGCGTGATATGCTCAATGACGTGCGGACCCGCCAGATGGCGGTGGCCCTTAAGGGAGAGCGCCGAGGCCTTGGGCTTTTGTTTGGGCCGATTGCCAACGTTAAGCCTATGCGCTGCGTTATGTATGCGCATCTGGCTGCTTTTTTGAACAGAACGGGCGCAAGGATAGCCTAGCTGCGTCATATTCGAAAATAATTTGCATAGAATTGTTTCGAAATGCGTTCTTATTCACAAATAGCCTCAAATAGCGCTAAACTATTCAATCACTGATAGATTGTCTTCGCTATCTATGGAGTGAGGTTTTATATGGCTAAAAAACGCAACGGGCGCCAGGATGCCATCAGAGATATCGTGCGCAATAAAGACGTGCGTACGCAACGCGTGTTGGTGGACGAACTCCGCGCCATGGGCTTTGATTGCACGCAGGCGACGGTTTCGCGTGACATCGCCGATATGGGCCTGCGCAAACTGCCCGAGGGCATCTATGTTCTGGCTGAGGACCTGCACCTGCAGCGCATGGTCTCCGAGCTGGTTACCGGTGTGTTGCGCACCGACAACCTGGTTATGATTAAGGCTCAGCCCGGCACCGCCTCGGGCATTGCCGCGGCTGTCGATGCGGCCGAGCTGCCCGATGTGCTCGGATCGCTTGCCGGCAATGACACGATTTTGGTTATCGCTCAGACTGCCGAGGATGGCGAACGCCTCGAAGCGCTGATTAACAAGCTCAGCGCCGCGCGTAAATAGCTTTACGCACGTAAACAACGCCAGCTAAGACGGCAGAAATGCAGGGGCGTCGGTTTTGAGCCGACGCCCTTTTTTGTGACGGTCCTGTCGTGGCATCGCGATTGCGCGCGATATGCCATGTATGTCCCAGCAAAAAGCGCCCGAGCATTTGAGCTGCTCGGGCGCTTTGCTATCTACTGACCTGTGGAGGGATCGGGGGTCGGGCTAGGGGTCGGGGGCTGGGGCTGGGGCGTCGGGGTCGGGCTGGGCTGGGTCGGGGCTTGGGGAGTAGGGGTGGTACCGCCGCCATCGCCTTCGCCGCCGGTGTTACCGCCCTCGCTGCCGCTCCCGCCGGTGGTCTCCTCCTCTTCTTCCTCGTCTTCGTCCTTATCCTCGCCCTCTTCCTTCTTCTTGTTGTTTGTGCCGTAGAACTTCCAGACGTTATTGTTCTTGTACGTGGGAGCCGTTCCGGTCGGGAACTCCTCGCGCTCGGCGCCCGCAAGAACGGTGTTCATGAACTTCTTAAAGACGGGCAGGTTGGTGCTGTCGCCCAGCAGGTCCGAACCGTACTTTTGGATGGGAATCTCGCCTGCGGAATAACCGGTCCACAGGGCGCATGCCAGTTGCGGCGTGTAGCCGCAGAACCACAGGTTGGTGGTGTTGTCAGTGGTGCCCGTTTTGCCGGCATAGGGCTGGTTGACGCTCAGCGCGCCGGCGGCACCCGTGCCGCTGCCCTGCATGACGCCGGATAGAACGTCGGTAACCGCGGCAGCCTCGCCTTCGGTGAGCACCCGCGTGGGATTGTCGGTGTGCTGGTACAGAACCGAGCCGGTACGCGAGTCGATCTCGGTGATGGCGATCGGCTGGCGATAATAGCCGCCGTTGGCAAAAGCGGCGTAGGCCGATGCCATCTCGAGCGGTGAGATGGACCCGGTGCCGAGCGTCATGACGGGAACGTCCTCGATATTGTCCTTGGCGGGATCGATGCCGAGCTTTTTGACGAGCGACATGATCTTGTCATTGCCGATGGCTTCGGCCACCTGAATGTAGCCGGTGTTGGATGAGTATGCCGTTGCCTGCTTAAGCGTGATGTTGCCATAGCTCTGGTTGCCATAGTTTTGCACCTCGGTCGTGGTGCCCTTGGCCTTGAGTGGCGAGTTGCAGTTGAGACTGACGTTGGGGTTCATGCCGTTTTGGATGGCAGTTGCCAGCGTAAAGGCCTTAAACGTGGAGCCCACGGGGCGCTTTGCCGTAGCGTGGTTCACGTGATTCTCGTCGGCGTTGTAGTCGTAGCCGCCCACCATGCACTTGATGTAGCCGGTCTTGGGGTCAACGACAACCATGCCCATGTCCAGGCCATCGAGCGAAAGCGTGTCGAGCTGTGAGCGCACAGCCTCCTCGGCCACCTGCTGCATGGTGGGGTCGATGGTGGTCTTAACAGTCAGGCCACCCTTAAAGAGCACGTCGGTGGAGAACTCCTGCTCGAGCAGCTGCTTGACATAGGAGACAAAGTAGGGCTGTGAGTATACGTCGACACCGCTGCCCGAGATCTCGGTCACGTTGAGGGTGATGGGCTCAGCCTGCGCGGCATCGTGCTCTTCCTGTGTGATGTGGCCCAGGCGCAGCATGTTGTCGAGCACCTTATTGCGGCGGGAAAGCGCCAGGTCGGGATTGACCGTGGGGTCGTACTGCGAAGGCGAGTTGGGCAGACCGATGAGCAGCGCGGCCTCGCTCAGGGTGAGGTCGGAAGCGCTCTTGGAGAGGTAGGTCTCGGCGGCGGCCTCGATGCCATAGGCGCCGTGGCCATAGTAAATGGTGTTGAGGTACATCATGAGGATCTCGTCTTTGGAGTACATGTCCTCCATCTTGATGGCGATATAGGCCTCGCGCACCTTACGCTCGATGGTCGAGTCGAACTGCTCCTCCTGCAGGATGGTGTTGCGCACCAGCTGCTGGGTGATGGTCGAGGCTCCTTCGTGGCCGCCGGCAAGGGTTGCCACCGAGGCACGCGCGATGCCCAAGAGGTCGATTCCGCCGTGCTCGTAGAAACGCTCGTCCTCGACGTCGATCGTGCCCTGCAGGACGTACGGGGAGACCTGGTCCTTGGTGATGGACTTGCGGTTTTGGGTATAGAAGCTGGCGATCTTGTTGCCGTTGCAGTCAACAATCTCGGTAGGCTCGCTGACCAGATAGGCGTTGGCGTCGGTGTAGTCGGGCAGGTCGGACAGCCAGCGGTTGACGTTGCCGATCATGCCGATGCCAAATGCTACGCCCGCGATGAGCAAAAAACCCAAAAGCGAAAGCAGGATGACGGGCAGAGCGTGCGTCTTAGAGCGACCGTGTCCCTGTCGTTGGCGAGGACCCATATGTTGACCTCCAAGTATGTCGTGCCAGGCGGCGGGTATGCGTCGGGCAGGATGGACATAAGTTATTACACGATAAACCAATCGAGCCGCGCGAAGCCTCGTGTATGCTGGTTGACGGCAATTAACAGAGTGATTGCATACCTTGGTAAGGAGTTTGCCGATGGCGATTTGGGCGACTGAGCCTAGCAGACAATGCGGGAATGGGACGCCAACATCGGGGCTGGCACTGCCCGAGCTGTTGGCTCCGGCTGGCGGGCTCAATCAGATGCTCGCCGCGATCGCGGCAGGTGCCGATGCCATTTATGCCGGGTTGAGCGGATTTAACGCCCGCGTGAGTGCGCACGGGTTTAGTGATGACGAATTTGCGCGCGGGTGTGCCGTGGCGCACGCCCATGGTGCGCGCGTGTACGTGACGCTCAACGTATTCGTGTTCGACGACGAGCTGTCCGAAGCCGTGGCACTGGGGGCACATGCGCATGCGCTGGGCGCCGATGCATTGATCGTGGCAGATGCGGGCCTAGCCCGCGCGCTGCATGCGGCAATTCCGGGGGTCGAGATTCATCTGTCCACCCAAGCGGGCGTCCATAGCAAGGGGGCCGTGCGTTTGGCGGCTGACGAGCTGGGGGTCGAGCGCGTGACGACGGCGCGCGAGCTGACCGTGGCAGAGATTGTGACGCTCTGCGCTACCGGTGTGCCCATCGAGGTGTTCTGCCATGGCGCCATATGCATTGGCTATTCGGGCGCGTGCGAGTTTTCGGCCCTGCGGCGCGGACGGTCGGCGATGCGTGGCGACTGCACGCAGCCGTGCCGCCTGGCATACGATTTGGTGGATGAGGCTGGGGAGAGCGTCGTTGCCGTCGAAGGCGATCGTCTGCTCTGCCCGCGTGACTATCTGGGCATTGCTCATTTACCCGAGCTTGTTGCTGCCGGGGTGGCGTCGCTCAAGATTGAGGGTCGTATGAAGAACCCCGACTACGTCTACAACGTGGTGCGGGCGTGGCGCCGGGCGCTCGATATGCTGCGTGATGGCGCGTGGGATCCCGATGCCGTGCAGGCGCTCGAACGTGAGCTGGGAAGGTCGTTTAACCGCGGGTTTACCGACGCGTATCTGCGAGGCCGCTCGGGCGCGGAGCTTATGAGTTTTGAACGCGCGATCAACCAGGGCGTGCGTGTGGGCCGTTTGGTTGCCGTGGGATACGAGGAAGTGACCGTCGAGCTCGATGCCGCCGTGGCGGCGGGCGATACGCTCGAGATCAGGTTTTACCCGGGCGCCGACGCGCGCCCCGATGTACCTAAACGCTGGCCGCAAGTTCCCTGCCCGGTGGATGCCGAGGCGGGGGAGCGCATCGTTGTCCATTGCAAGCGCAAGGTCGACGCGGGCTGCGAAGTGTATCTGATTCGCAGCGCTGGTGTGCTTGAGCAAACGGCGGCGGCACTGGAGCGCATGCGGGCCGAGGCCGATGCGGTCGTGCTTGCGAAACGCACTGTCGAGACGCTGCCGTTTGCGGGCGTTCTGATGGATGGTGGCGCGCAGCCGGAAGAACCTGCAGAGTCGGTCGCCGCTCGCTTGGTCTTTGCCTGGCAGCTGATGGACCAGGACCCGAACGAAGAGCTCGACCTGTCCGATGCGACTGTTGTGCTCGACGAGGTCTGCCGTGTGGGCGATATCGAGCGGACTCGGTCGCTCATGCAGCGCGCCGGCCGCATCGTCTGTCGTAATCTGGGACAAGTGGCGATAGCTCGCGAACTGCGCGTCGTCTTTGACGTGGCAGCGCCGGTGTTCTGTGCGAACCGGGCAACGCTCGCCTGGTTGCGAGGGCTTGGGGCGCAGCGCGTGTTTTTGTCTGCCGAACTTGTCGCTCACGATGCGAAACGCATTGCCGAGCTTGCCGCCTGTCCTGGCGTCCTGGGCCCCGTCGATACCGATCGTCCCGAGCTTATGGTGTGCGAGCACTGCCTGCTGACCGCCGAGGGCGTCTGTGCCACCGATGCGACGGGACAGGCCTGTTGCCGCGACTGCTTGCGTCGCCGGCAGACGCGCTATCTGGTCGATCGTGACGGTACACGTCTGCCAGTTGCCATCGACGCATGCGGCAGGACGAGGATTTTCCTGTCGTAGGTGCTGCGTCGCGTCAGTTTGTTATCATATGAGAGTTTATGGACTTCCAGCACCGCCGTTTTCGGCGAGGGTGCTATAGCAAAAGGAGGATACCCAATGCTGTCTGTTGACGAGCAAATGCGTATCATCACCTCGGGCGCCGCGAAGATCGTCCCCGAGTCCGACCTTCGTAAGAAGCTTGAGAAGGGTGAGCCCCTCAACATCAAGCTCGGCGTCGATCCCACCAGCCCCGACCTGCACCTGGGCCACGCCGTGCCCCTGCGCAAGATGCGCCAGTTCCAGGACCTGGGCCATAACGTCACCCTGATCATCGGCAACGGTACCGCGCTGATCGGCGATCCTTCGGGCAAGAACTCCACCCGCCCGCAGCTTTCTCAGGAGCAGATCGAGGCCAACGCCGAGACTTACGTGAGCCAGGCCATGAAGATCTTGGACCCCGAGAAGACCACCATCGTGCACAACGGCGACTGGATCTTGTCGATGGACCTGGCCGGTCTGCTGCAGGTGTGCTCCAAGTTCACCGTCGCCCGCATTCTTGAGCGCGATGACTTTACCAAGCGCTATCAGTCCCAGACGCCGATCGCCCTGCACGAGTTCCTGTATCCCGTGATGCAGGCATACGATTCGGTCATGATCAAGGCTGACGTGGAGATGGGCGGCACCGACCAGCTTTTCAACCTGCTCGCCGGCCGTGAGCTCATGGAGAAGATGGGCATGGAGCCGCAGATCGCGCTCACCATGCCGCTGCTCGAGGGCACCGATGGCGTCCGTAAGATGTCCAAGTCCTATGGCAACTACATCGGTCTGACCGACGCGCCCAAGGATATGTTCGGCAAGACCATGTCCATCCCCGACGAGATGATCGGCAAGTACTACCGCCTGGCGAGCTCGCTCACCCCGGCCGAGGTCGACAAGATCGACGCTGCCCTGGCCGATGGCTCTGCCGATCCCTATGAGCTCAAGCGCGCTCTGGGCCGCGACCTGTGCGACACCTACCACGGCGCCGGTGCCGGCGACGAGGCTCAGGCCGAGTTCGACCGCGTGTTCAAGGAGGGCCAGCTCGCCGACTTCCCCGAGAAGCACGTTGAGCTGACTGTTAACGACGAGGGCCAGATCTACCTCGCCGGCCTGCTCAAGGACCTGGGTCTTTCGGCGAGCGCCGGCCAGGCCCGTCGCGACATCGACGGCGGCGGAGTCAAGATCAACGGCAAGGCCGTGGCTCCCAAGAGCTACAACATCGACCCCAGTGCCCTCAAGCTGGGCGACACCCTCTCCGTAGGCAAGCGCAAGGGCTTTAAGTTGATTTAGTTACGCGGTTTTACCAAACCGCGTAACAGCTTGACGCTGCCCTCAGTTCCGCCGTTCTAACGAACGGCGGACCGGTCGACGCTGCGCGGGCACCAGAGCGACAACTTGTCATTCAAAGAGGACGGCATGACCAGAAGGTCTATGCCGTCCTCTTTTCATGCCAATTTGTTCGCTCTGGAGTCCGCTCGCTGTCCGTCCTCCACCTACGGCGTTGTCCCGGTTGGCACTTAGGGACGTTTCTTTTTGGTGCAAAGCAGCCTGTCCCCATTGCGCCAAGTGGTGTGTGCCGTTAAGCAGAGGGGCGTATTGCTGGCCCATCGTTTGGGCATACAATGGCTATTGGCTTGCTGCGGTGAAGGTCTGTCCGCTCCGCAGCTTTTTTTCTACGGTTAAAGGAGTATGTATGTCCGTTGAGGTCATGAGGTCTGTGATCGATGCCGCCGAGGGCCGCGTGCCCGTCGACACGCTGTTTGCCAACGCACAGATCGTCGATGTGTACGGTCAGCGCGTGGCGCCCGGTAGCGTCGCCGTCAAGGACGGCGTGATCGTCGGTGTTCTCTACGATGGTCGAGATGACGCTGCTGGTACGTACGAGGCAGCTGAGGTCATCGACTGTCAGGGTCGCTATCTCGCACCCGGTTTTATTGACGGACACTTGCATATCGAGTCTTCGAACATCCGCCCTGCCGAGTATGCGCGCATGGCGGCGACGCGTGGCACCACCACCGCTATTGCCGACAGCCACGAGATCGCTAACGTTTCCGGCCTAGACGGCCTGCGCTTTATGATCGAGGACGGTTGTCGCGCGCCCATCTCCATCAAGTACATGATGCCTTCGTGCGTGCCCGCACTGCCCGACGAACAGGCCGGTGCCGTCATCACTGCTGCCGATATGCAGGCGTTTTTTGCCGAGCATCCGGGCGACGTCTTTGGTTTGGGCGAAATGATGAACCTGCCGGGTGTCTTTATGGCCGACCCCGAGACCTGCGCTCGCATCGATGCTGCCAACCAGACGCCGTCCAAGCAGGTTGACGGTCATGCTCCGCTTGTTGCCGGCAAGGATCTCAACGCCTATGCCGCGGCGGGTATTATCGCCGACCACGAGTCGACGATTCCCGAGGAAGCGCTCGACAAGCTATCCCGCGGCATGTATGTCATGCTGCGCGAGGGCACCTGCAGCCATGACCTTGCCAACCTGTCGCCTATGCTGCTGGAAAACCCCGCCCGTGCCCGCCGCTGCTGCTTTGCGACCGACGACCGCGCTCCCTCCGACGCGCTTTCGACCGGCATGATCGACAACGCCTGCCGCGTGGCCATCGAGGCCGGCATCGACCCGGTGGTCGCCATCTCTATGGCGTCCCTTTCCACGGCCGAGGCCTTTGGCCTGGACCACGGTTGCCGCGACCCGCATGAGCTCCGCGGCGCCATCGCTCCGGGCAAGCGTGCCGACCTGCTGGTGCTCAACGATCTGACGTTTGCCACGGCCCCGCATCGCGTATATGCCGCCGGTGATCTGGTGGCGCAGGATGGCACCTTTGTGGGCGAGATCGCACCCGAGATGGCTGAGGTTGCAGCCCTTGCCGATGAGCTGCGCGCCTCTGTTAAGCTGCCGAAGCTTTCGCTCGACGTTTTCGACTATGCCTTTAAGCCGGGCGAGGCCGTTATCGATGTAGTCCCGGGCATGGCTATCACGGGCACGGTTCGTCCCGAGACTGACGAGGATTTGCGCCGCATTATGCTGATTGAGCGCCATGGCCGCGGCGTGTCGCTGCAGGCCGAGGGCGTCGACGGCGACGGCCCCGCTGGCCTGGGCCTGGTCGGCAAGCATATCGGTCGCGGCTGGGTGCGCGGTTTCACCATCACCGGTGGTGCCATTGCCTCCACGATCGGCCACGACTCGCACAACGTGTGCGTGGTGGGCGACAACGCCGCCGATATGATGGCTGCTGTTGAGGCCGTGGGCCAGGGCGGTCACGTGCTGGTGCGCAACGGCGAGGTCGTGGCGCGCATTCCACTGGCGCTCGGCGGCCTGATGAGCGAGGGCACGGCCGAGGATGTCGCAGCGCAGCACGACGACTTTATGGTCAAGGCGCGCGCCATGGGTATTGAGCCGCCGCTCGACCCCATCATGGGCATCATCTTCCTGCCCCTGCCGGTCATCCCGACGCTCCGCATCCGCCCCGAGGGCATGTTCGACGTCACGACCTTCACCTACGCCGACTAGTCATCGGGACGTTCTTAAACGACTAGTCGCTGGGGACACTCTTTGGCGTGTCGCCTGACGCCGCGACCGTGGGCTCTCTGGTGCGCGTGAGCTATTTGCCAGGTCTATGTAACGTTTATGACTGCGGGGTCTTATTTGAGCTCCCTTTGGGTACGTTGGAATCGGATACACGTTCGATTCCAGCAAGCCCGAAGGGAGCTTTTCTATGTTTAAGCTGATTGCATCCGATATGGACGGCACACTGCTTGACGAAAATGGCCAGGTGCCTCCCGAGACCTACGAACTGATCCTGGCACTACGCGAGCATGGCGTGCATTTTGGCGCGTCGTCAGGCCGCCGCTACGATCGCCTGTGCGAGTTCTTTGCGCCCGTTCGCGACAAAATGGACTTTGTCGCAGCTAACGGTGCCCAGGTCTACGCCGACGGCAAAATGGTAGGCCGTGAGGTGTATTCGCACCTGGCGATTCGAAAGCTAGCCCAGGCCGTCGCGACGTTTCCCAATCTGCATCTTGCACTCTTTGACCGAACCAAGTCCTTCTTGCTCGATGACGAGAGTAAGTTCGTGCGCGAGGTGGATAAGGACCTTCCCAATGCCGAGCGCATTTGGGAGCTGCCCGATCCCAGCGTAAATATCATCAAGGCGAGTATCTTTTGCGATGATGGTGCCGTTATGGACAGCGCTTACGTACTGCAGCGCGAGCTCGGCCAGTTCTTTACCTTTGCGCCTTCGGGCAACGCGTGGATCGATGCCATGCAGCCCGGCGTGTCGAAGGCCTCTGGCATCGCGCAGCTCGCGGAGCATTACGGCATTGGGCGCGATGAGATCATGGCATTTGGCGACTCGATGAACGACTACGAGATCATTCGCTTTGTCGGCACGGGCTGCGCGATGGAAAACGCGCGCCCCGCGCTCAAGGCAGTCGCCGATCGCGTGGTGGGGTGCAACCGCGACCACGCCGTCCAGCAGGAGCTCCGTCGCGTGCTGGAGAGTCTCGCCTAATTCGGCAGATGGGGACAGTCCTATAGAGAGCGGAACATGAAAAGCGATTATTCAAAAGAAAGCATCACAGAGTTTTTAAGCCGAAAGTACGGTGAGGATATAAGGCTTTTTCCGATAAAAGAAGGGCAGGAGTCACAGGCGTATTGGTTTTCGCGTGGCGGCAGAGAATATGTCGTGCGCATAAATTCAAATATGGAAGGCTTCAAAAAAGACAAATACGCCTATGAGCACTTCCGCTCGGATAGAGTTCCTATTCCAGAGGTTGTTGAAACAGGCAACTTTGACGGCACGCACTACTTCTGCATCAGCGTAAAAGCGGACGGGATTACATATGAGGACTCCGATGAAGAAACGGTTGTGCGACTGCTCGGCGATATTACGGATGTAACCGAAGCAATATCGCGAACCGATATATCAGGCACTTCCGGCTGCGGCGTGTTTGACAGCGATACGGGAAACGCTCCGTTTTACAGCTGGAGAGAATATCTTGCGGAGGTATTCGAGAGAGACTGGACGGCGGTAAGCAGGAGCTATGTTAACCTCTCACTCATCGACGAGCTTCTCGCGGCATATCGTGAGCTTATATCTTATTGCCCGGAAGAAAGAGCGCTGTTCCACGGGGATTTCGGCTCGAATAATGTTATCGTAGGCAAAAAATCGAGGATAAGTGGCGTTATAGACTGGGACTGCGCGGCTTACGGGGACTTTCTTTACGACATCGCGACCGCGTATTTTTGGCGGACATGGCTCATGTGCATGGAAAAAACTGCGGCGTATTGGGAGAGAAAATACTCTCACCTGCCGAGATATACCGAGCGAATTTTATGCTATGAGCTGCGGATAGGGCTGACGGAAATATACGAAAACGCTGTCGAAAACGATACTGAGACAACAGAGTGGCTTCAAAACAGGTGCCGCGAGATTTTGAGAGAATACAGACAAAGAAAGGCATGATAAAATGAGAATACTGTTCACAGGCTTTGACCCGTTCGGGGGAGAGAAAATCAATCCTGCGGGAGAAGCCGTAAAAATGAGAGGCTTCGGTAGTTTGTGTGACAAGGGGCTAGCCTAGGCAGCAACGCTCTTCGCTCCCTTCACGCCCTTCTTCCTCGCCTTCACCGGGCGACCCGGGAGCTGGGGCTGGCAGTCGCCGCACCTGAGCATGAGCAGGGCCACGAGGTTGTCGGTGTTGCGGAAGCCGTAGCCCATCCTCACCGTCACCTTGATCTTGTTGTTGATGGCCTCTACGCGCCCGTTGCCGATGCCGAGCTCGACTGCGGCGATGATGTCGTCGCGCCGGCGGCGCACCTTCTTCTCCACGGCGACGACCTTGGCGATCTTGCAGTAGGCGGCCCTGTGCATCCAGTCGTCGAGCAGCTCGGCGGCCTCGGAGCCGTCGGCTGCCCGGAAGACGGCCCGCAGGTCCTCCTTGAGCTCCCAGGCC
>ENA-OQIL01000101-OQIL01000101.1-human-gut-metagenome-genome-assembly--contig:-NODE-101-length-43428-cov-3.793515_pt1 | contig 43428 bp, 38 predicted proteins | sample MGYA00242583_ERZ504748 | MGnify/ENA primary metagenome ERZ504748 (study PRJEB26092, sample SAMD00036191) | human gut metagenome | host: Homo sapiens | study: EMG produced TPA metagenomics assembly of...
CCGTTCTACGACGGCCTCATTTCCTACATCACCAGCGGTCCGGTCGTGAAGATGGTCGTGTCCGGCGACGGCGCGGTGGCCAAGTGCCGTTCCCTTATGGGCGCACCTAATCCGGCAGAAGCTGCCCCCGGCACGATTCGCGGCGATTTCGGCCTCATCATGGACGAGAATGTCATCCATGGCTCCGATTCCCCGGAATCCGCGAGCGCGAGATCGGCATCTTCTTCGCGTAAAGCACGTTCCGAGCGCGCCGCCGCGTACGAGCCTTTCGCTCGAGCGACGGCGCGTTTTTGTTTTCGGAGCTTCGCGCACCGAAGGCTGCGCGGGATACCAGACGAGAAAAGGACGTGAGCATGCTCTATCGAGTCATCGACGCTGCTGAACTTCCCTCGCTCGTGTCGGCGTTCATGGAAACCTACGAAGTGGTGGCTCCGGTCAAGCGCGACCAGGGCTACGCCTTCGAGACCATCGAATCGCCCGACGACATCGAGCTTGCCTATCCTACCACCATGGCTTCGCCGAAGAAGTACTTCCTGCCGCCCGAGGAGACGCTCATGTCCTTCGACGCGCGCACGAACAGCGTGACCGACTTCGCCGCCGAGATCACGCCGCGCGTCATCTTCGGCGCGCATGCCTGCGACATCAACGCGGTGAACCGGCTCGACCTCGTGTTCAAGGACGGCCGCTATCCCGACCCCTACTACGTCGCCCGGCGCAACGCCACGCTCATCGTGGGGATCAGCTGCATGCCCTCCGAGACGTGCTTCTGCCATTTGTGGGGCTCCGACGAGGCGCGTTTCGGCTACGACCTGTTTTTGCAGGATATCGGCGGCAAGTACCTGGTCAGCATATCCAGCGTCGAGGCGGCGAACATCCTCGAGGCGGCGTGCAACCCGCGCGTGGCCACCGACGAGGACCGTATCGAGTTCCGCCATGCCACGCGTCGGCGCCAGGAGGCGTTCAACGACGCTATCCCCGACATCCAGGACGTGGCCATGCTCATGGACGCGTTCCATAAAGACCCGTTCTGGGAGGAGCTGGGCGGGCGCTGCCTGTCGTGCACGGCGTGCTCGGCGGTGTGCCCCACGTGCTTCTGCTTCGACATCCAGGACACGTTCGATCCCTCCGGCGAGGCGGGTCGGCGCGAGCGCGTGTGGGACGCGTGCACTGCGCCGCAGTTCGCGCAGGTGGCCGGCGGCCACAACTTCCGCGGCGACGGGCGCAACCGCGTGCGGCACCGCATGTACCACAAGCTCGAACGGGTTCCTCGCGAACCATGACCGCATGCTGTGCGTGGGGTGCGGTCGCTGCGTGAAGGCGTGCAAGGCGAACATCAACCCCATCGAGGTGCTCGAGTTCTTCGAGAGGAAGGGGATGCAAGATGCCCAGTAGCTGCGCGGTGTCCACCGTCCAGGTCAAACCGTTCTTCGACGAGGCGGCTCCCCTGTCGGGCGAGCAGATGATGGCGGCGAACCCGTATCGGCCTTGGCCGGCGCGGATCACGTCCATCATCGACCTCACCGAGACGGAGAAGCTGTTCGAGTTCCGCCTTATCGACGAGCGCATCCGCGATGCGTTCTCGCACGAGCCGGGCCAGTTCGTCGAGGTGTCCATCTTCGGGGTGGGCGAGGCGCCTATCTCCATATCCAGCTCGCCGTCCAAGCGCGGCTTCATCGAGCTGTGCGTGCGTCGCACCGGCCACTTCACCGAGGTGCTGCACAAGATGCAGTGCGGCGACATCGTGGGCCTGCGCGGCCCGTTCGGCCGAGGCTTCCCGTTCGAGGACATGAAGGGGCACGACATCCTGCTGGTGGCGGGCGGCCTCGGCATCGCTCCTCTGCGCTCGCTCATCAACAACATCCACGACGAGCGTTCCGAGTTCGGCAAGGTCACCATCATCTACGGTTCGAAGAACCCCTCCGAGGTGATGTTCCGCCAGCAGTTCGAGATGTGGCGCCATCGCAAGGACTTCGACCTGTACCTGACGGTGGATCATCCCGACGACACGTGGGACGGCGAGGTCGGCCTGGTCACAAAGCCTTTCGAGCATTTGGAGATCGATGCCGCCAACACGTTCGGCGCCCTGTGCGGGCCGCCGGTGATGTATAGGTTCGCCATCGACGAGATGCGGAAGAAGGGCATCAGCTACGACCATATCTACGTGAGCTTCGAGCGCCATATGAAGTGCGGCATGGGCAAGTGCGGCCACTGCCAGATCGGGCATCAGTACGTGTGCATCGACGGGCCCGTGTTCAACTATTGGGAAGCCAAGAACATCCAGGGGTCGATGTAGGATGGAGAAGCGCGACATGAACGGAAACTGCATAGCCTGCCAGGAGAAGCCGTCCGCGCCGCGCGTGGTGGTCGTGGGCCTGGCCAGCTGCTTCGGCTGCCAACTGCAGATCACGAACGCCGAGGCGCACCTGCTGGACGTGCTCGGTCAGATCGATCTGCGCTATTGGCAGCTGGCCTCGAGCGATCCCATGCCCGAGGACTTCGACGTGGCCATCATCGAGGGCGCCGTCACCACCGAGGAATCCGAAGCGACGGTGCGCAGCCTGCGCGAGAAGGCGGGCGCGATCATCGCCGTGGGCGCGTGCGCCACGACGGCCGGCATTCCCGGCATGGCCGCAGAGGGGTTCCTCGAGCGTCCTGGGCAGGTGTACGATCGGGTGCCGTCGGCCTGCGGCGACATGGTGGCGCCGCGCGCGGTGGGCGCCGTCATCGACGTGGACTTCGAGGTGCGTGCGTGCCCCATCGACAGCTACGACTTCATCGACGTGCTGCAGCGCGCGCTGTACGGCTCGAACAAGACGTATCCCTCGCGCACGATGTGCGGCGACTGCAAGCGCAACGAGACGAGCTGCTTCTTCGGAAAGGGGCAGCTGTGCCTGGGGCTCGTGACCACGGCCGGGTGCGGCGCGAAGTGCGTTAACCTGGGCCGTCCGTGCAACGGGTGCAGGGGGCTGTCGCCCGACGCGAACCTGGCGTCGGCGCGCGAGGCGGTGGCGCGCTACGGCGTGTCGGTCGCCGACTTCGACCAGGCGCTCGAGATGTTCAACCAGACGAACCCCGCCCTTGCGGGCAGCGAGTGAGGACGCATTCTATGACGAAAACAGCGATTCACGTCGATCATATCGCCCGCGTCGAGGGCCACGGCAACGTGCACGTGGTCATCGAGGACGGGGAAGTGAAAACCGTCGAGATGAACGTCGTCGAGCCGGCCCGCCTGTTCGAGAGCATGGTGCGCGGCCGCCGCTTCGAGGAGATCCCCTACATCTCTTCGCGCATCTGCGGCATCTGCTCGTCGAGCCACGTGGTGACCGACCTCAAGGCCATCGAGCGCGTGTTCGGCGTGGAGGTGACCGACCGCACGCGCGCCCTGCGCGAGCTTCTGGTGTACGGCTCCTATTTACAGAACCATGCGTCGCATCTGTTCGTGTTCGCCGCACCCGACTTCCTCGGCATGCCCAGCGTGTTCCCGCTGGCTCAGACCGATCCCGAGCTGTTCGAGCAGGCGCTGGGCCTCAAAGCGCTGGGCAACGAGCTGTGCACGAAGGTGGGAGGTCGCAGCATCCATCCTATCACCGCCGTGGTGGGGGGCTTCACGCACGAGATAGAGCCGGCCGAGTATCTGGAGCTGGCAGACAAGATGGATGCGGCGATGGACTTCGCCCTTGAGGCGGTGGATCTGTTCCGCGGCTTCGAGGTGCCCGACATCGCTACGGCCGGCGACATGCTGGCCATGGTGGAGGACGACTATTACCCGGTGGAATGCTCCGACCAAGCGTTTTTCCTGAACGCGGGCATCGTCTTCGATGCGAACGAGGTGCAGGAGCATATCGAGGAGCATGCGGTGCCGCATTCGGCGGCTCTGTTGGCGCGCGTGCGCGAGACGCAGAGCCCGTACTTCACCGGCGCGCTGGCCCGCGTCAACGCATCGTGGCAGAACCTGGGGCAGAACGCGAAGGTGGCCGCCGCGAAGGCGGGCTTGCGCCCGCCTGAGGCGAACCCGTTCATGAACAACGTGGCCCAGGCCGTGGAGATCGTGGATGCGCTCGACCGCTGCGCCGACCTGTGCCGCAAGCTTGCCGAGCCGGGCGCCATCGCCAGCTCCAGCCTGCCCGTGCCCTTCGAGGTGAAGGCGGGGCGCGCCGTGGGCTTCACCGAGGCTCCGCGCGGCGCGCTGTTCCACGACCTCACGCTGGATGCCGAGGGACGCGTGACGCATGCGTCCATTCTCACGCCTACGGCGCAGAACGTGGCGAACCTGGAAGCCGACATGCGCCTTTTGGCCGAGAAGCTGGTGGCCGACGGGGCTGCGGAAGACGTCGTGCGCCTCGAGATCGAGAAGCTCGTGCGAGCCTACGATCCCTGCCTCAGCTGCAGCGTGCACTAAACCGAGACAAAGGGACGTGTTAACGTCTCATTCCCTTATGATGGAAAGGCTGGGATCCGTTACGGGTTCCAGCTTTTTTTGGTCTGAGACGAGGGTGAGACAGAGGGGCGGTGAGGCGGAGGCGCGGGTGTGCCCCTCGTGGATTTTCATCATCGCGTCAACGCCTGTGCTAGAATTCGGTTTCACCTGGAATCGAGATTCAAGGGGTTTCCTGTATGTCCTTTTTAGACATGTTCTCGGGTCTGACTGGCCAGATGTCCACGGATATGGCCATCGACCTCGGAACTGCAAATACACTGGTCGCCATCCCGGGCGAGGGCATCGTTGTCAACGAGCCCTCGGTTGTCGCCATCGAGAAGGCGACCCATCGCGTGCTCGCAGTGGGCCACGAAGCCAAGAACATGATCAACCATACGCCCGAGGCGTTCTCGGCCGAGCATCCCCTGCACGACGGCGTAGTGGCCGACTACGACGTGACCGAGGCCATGATCTCGGCGTTCATCAGCAAAGCGGCGCCGCGCAAGTATCCCTGGCAGGCCAAGCCCCGCATCGTCATCTGCATCCCGTGCGGCGCAACCTCGGTGGAGAAGCGCGCGGTGTTCGAGGCTGCCGTTCAGGCCGGCGCTCGTCAGGCATACCTCATCGAGGAGCCCATGGCCGCGGCCATGGGCGCCGACCTGCCCGTCACCGAGCCGACGGGCTCGATGGTCGTGGATATCGGCGGCGGCACCACGGAAGTGGCCGTCATCTCGCTCGGCGGCATCGTCACCTCCTCGTCGCTGCGCCTGGCCGGCAACCGCATGGACGAGGCCATCGCCATGCACCTGCGCGACCTGCTGGGCATCAAGATCGGTGAGCGAACAGCCGAGATCATCAAGATCAAGATCGGCTCCATCCTGCCGTTCGAGGACGGTCGCGAGCGCGACATGATCATCTCGGGCCAGGATGTGATCACCGAGCAGCCGAAGGAGGTCACCATCCAATCCGAGGACGTGCGCTCCGCGCTTGTGCAGCCTTGTGAGGAGATGGTCGTGCATATCAAGGAGACGTTCAAGAAAACGAACCCCGATCTCGCCTCCGACATCATTCAGAACGGCATCCTGCTGACGGGCGGCGGCGGCCTCTTGTCCGGTCTCGACCGCTATCTCACCGACAAGCTGGAGATTCCCGTGTGGACGAGCGAGACGGCGCTCACGAACGTGGTTATGGGCTGCCTCAAGGTGCTCGAGACGCCTACGGCGCTCAAGCAGACGCTCATGCGCTCGAAATAGGGTTGAGCCGGCTTATCGATGGCGCTTAATTTCCAACAGAGAAGCTCGGTGTTTCTGCGCCGAGTTCTGCTCGTCGCATTTCTCGTAGCCTCGCTTGCGCTGGTCACGTTGTACTCGCGCGAAGGCCAGGACGGCCCGCTGCACGCGGTCCAGAGCGGCGTGTCCGGCGCGGTCGCGCCTTTGAAGTTCGTCGGCGCGGCTGCAAGCGCGGGCGTGAACGATGCCGCCGAGGGTTTCGGCAACCTCACGGCCGACGAGAGCACGCTCTCGGGTCTGCGCGAGAGCAACGCCGAGCTGCGCGAGCTGCTGAGCCAGGCCGATGAGTACAAGCAGGAGGCTCAACGTCTCCAGAAACTGCTCGAGCTCAAGGACCTCTACGAGATCGACGGTGTGGGAGCGCGCGTCATCGGCAATCCCGACCAGGCGTGGAGCCAGGCGGTCACCATCGATAAGGGCACGGCCGACGGGGTGGAGACCGGCCTTACGGTCATGGGCACTTCCGGCGTTGTCGGCCAGGTGTACAGCGCGGGCGAGCATACCGCCGAGGTGCGCCTGCTCACCGACCCCGATTCCGGCGCCGCGGCGCGCGTGGAGTCGAGCCGTGCGGAGGGCGTCGTGCGCGGGTCTCTCGAAGGCCTGCTGTATTTGGAGAACCTCGATGCCGACGCGGTGGTCAATCCTGGCGACGTGGTGGTCACGTCGGGTCTGGGCGGCAGCTACGCGCCCGGCCTCATCATCGGCACCGTCGTGAAGGTGGATACCCGCCAGGGCGAGTCCACGAGGCGCGTGATCGTATCGCCGAACGACACGACGGGCGCCCTCGAAGAAGTGCTTGTGGTGTTCGGCGTGGGCGCCGTAGGCGAGGCCGACGGTAACGAAGGAGGCGATGCATCGTGAACCTGGGACGCGAAGGCGTCGTCATCGCCGTAGGCGCGGTCGTCGCCTTGCTGCTGCAAATCGTCGTAGCCCCCAACATCGCGCTGTTCTCGGCGCAGCCGAACTTCCTTCTGGCCTACGTGCTGGTAGTCGCTATCGCGCGCCCGCTCGACGCCGGCCCCGTGCTGCCGTTTGCGCTGGGGCTCGTCTGCGACCTTTTGGGCTCGGGCCCCGTCGGCGGCTACGCGTTCTTGTTCGTCATCGTGTCGTTCATCGCATCGCGCGCGTTCTCGGTGCTCGACAACGACACGCTGTTCATGCCGGTGACCATTTTCGTCGTCGCGACGTTCGCCGCCGAGATGCTGTACGGCGCGCTGCTCATCGGGCTGGGCCTGTCGGCAAGCCCCGTTGACGCGTTCCTGTACCGTGCGCTGCCGTGCACGCTGTACGACTGCGTCGTGGGTTTCGTGCTGTATCCGATCATCGCTCGTCTGCTTGCCAGCGGCGCTCAGGACCGCGGACCGCGCACGCCCCGGCTGCGATAGGGGGCGTTTGCCGTGATCGCCGCCATCATCGCCGCCGTCGCCACGCTGGTCGTGGCCGTCATCGTGGTATCCGTCGTGTTCGTCGTGCGCAACAACGCGAAGTCGTCGAACGTGAGCGTGAAGAAGGACGTTCGCTCAATCAGCTCGGTGGGCGTGAAATCGAGCCTCGGAAACGCGGGCGGTCGCGTCAACGGATCCATGCAGGCGCACCCGGGCTCGGCGCAGCGTCCGGCGTCCAACCCGGCCGACAACCTCAAGTCGCGGTTCGTCGCCATGGGCGTGCTGGCGGCGGGCATCTTCGGCACGCTGACGGCGAAGCTGTGGACTATGCAGGTGCTGTCGTCCGAGGCGTATCGCAGCAAAGCGGACGACAACCAGTACGCCACCGTCTCCACGCCCGCGCCGCGCGGCTACATCTGCGACGTCAACGGCGTTCCGCTCGTGAAGAACCGCGTGTCGCTGACCGTGGTGGCCGATGCGGAGGTGGCCAACGACCGCGACGTGGTGCAGCGCCTGTCCGCGGTGCTCGGCGTGCCGTACAACGTGGTGCGCCAGCGCATCCAGGATGCGACGGCCGGCGCGCAGAGCCAGCGCGTCGTGGCAAGCGACGTGCGGCTTCGCGACGTCGCCTTCATCACCGAGCACTCCGACGCGTTCCCTAAGGTCAAGATCGAGGAGCGATACGTGCGCGACTACCCCTACGGCGCGCTCGCCGCCCACGTGGTAGGGTACACGGGCCCCGTCACCGAAGAGGGTCTGAAAACCGTCGGCGAAGGCCGCGAGGTGGAGCTGGGCGACGACATGGGCGCGTCGGGCATCGAGCTGCAGTACGATCATCTGCTGGCGGGCGAACACGGCAAGCGCAAGGTGGTCGCCAATGCCGACGGCAACGTGGTGCGCGTGGTGAGCGAGACGCAGCCAACCAAGGGCTCGGACGTGCACCTCGCCATCAAGGGGCCGGTTCAGTACGTGGCCGACCGCGAGCTGGCCGCGCTCATCGCCCCTGAGAACGGGACTATCGGCACGGGCAGCGGCGTGGCGGGCTCGGTGGTGGTCATGGACCTTCGCGACGGAGGCATCGTGGCCATGGCGAACTACCCTCTGTTCGACCCGGTCGAATTCATCGGCGCCGTGTCGAGCGACGTGTACGACGTGTACAATTCCAAGGAAGCTCAGAAGCCCCTGCTCAACCGTGCGATCTCGGGCACGTATCCCGCCGCCTCGACGTACAAGACGTTCACGGGCCTCGCGGCGCTGGCCAACGGCTTCGCCGACATGAAGCGCACGTGGACGTGCAACGGCTCGTGGGACGGCTGGGGCACGGGCCAGGAGCAGATGTGCTGGAAGCACTCGGGCCACGGCACGCTCGATCTCCGCGGCGGCATCGTGCAGTCGTGCGACGTCGTGTTCTACCAGATCGCCCATGACTTCTTCGAGGCGGCTCGGGACGGTCAGGTCAGCCAGACCGCCCTTCAGGACTACCTCGCGAAGTTCCACTTCGACCGCTACACCGGCATCGATCTCGGTGGCGAATCGGTGGGCGTCATTCCCACGCCGGAATGGAAACTGGAGCATTTCCGCAACACGCCCGAAGAGGCGGTGTGGAAGGGCGGCGACATGACGAACATGATCATCGGCCAGGGTTACGTTCTCGTCACGCCCTTGCAGGTGGCCGTCGCCTACGGCGCCGTCGCCACCGGCAAGCTGCTGAAGCCCCACTTGCTCAAGGAGGTTCGCAACGCCAGCGGCGACGTGGCCGCCTCGGTCAAGGTGGAGACCGCGGGGGAGCTGGACGTTCCCGAAGCCGACCTCGCGTTCATGCGCGACGCCCTCAACGGCGTGGCGACCGACAACGCCGACGTGTCGAAGCTGCTCAACGAGCAGGGCATCGATCCCGCTACGGTGGCGTGCAAGACGGGTACCGCCGAGTACACCAACATGGCCGACACCGCGTGGTTCGCCTGCTACGCGCCGGTGGACGATCCGCAGTACGTGGTGGCCTGCGTGGTCGAGCACGGCGGCGGCGGTTCGGCCGTGGCGGCCCCGCTGGGCGCGAAGGTTCTGGCGGCTGCGCTTGCCAGCGAGTCCGCGGAGGATCCGGGCGCCGGCATGGGCGTGATCGCCGGAGCCACCGGCAAGGTCCTCGAAGGCGCGGGCGCCGCGACGTCCGGCGGCCGTACCGACTAGACGAGGCGAGGAAAGGAGGCGTTATGCCGCAGCTACCGCAGATCGATTCAGTGAAAGCGCCCGACAAGATCGTGGCGCAGGCCACGCGCGCGCGACGCTTCCCGTGGCTCAACATCCCGTTCATCCTCGTGGTGGCGCTGCTGGTGTCGTACGGGCTCGTCGTCGTGATGTCGGCCGTGGCCAACGACCGCGACTACTCGTTCACGAACCAGCTGGCGGGCGTCGCGTTGGGAATCGTGTTCATGGTGCTGGTCTGGAGGTTCGACTACCGCCGCCTGTCGGACTTCACCATGCTGTTCCTCATCGTCAACGTGGCGCTCATCCTCTCGCCCCACATACCGGGGCTGGGAACCGACGCGGGCATGGGCGCGCAGTCGTGGCTCAAGCTGGGCATACAGGTCCAGCCGGGCGAGTTCGCCAAGATCACGGTCATCCTGCTGGACGCCAGCATCATGGCGCGCTACGGCGGCAGGCTGGACGACCCGCGCGAGTACGTCAAGGCCCTCGGCCTCATGCTGGTGCCGTTCGCCTGCATCATGACGCAGCCCGACCTGGGCACGGGCCTGGTGTACCTATGCATCGGCGCGGTCGCCCTCGTGGTAGGAGGTGCGCGTCCGAAGTACCTGCTGATCACCCTCGCGGCCTTCGTTGCGGCCGTCATCGCCGTGTTCGTCGTGGACCAGATCATCTACAACTCCACCGGCGAGTACAAGCTGCTCAAGCAATATCAGCGCAACCGCCTGCTCGTGTTCCTCGATCCCGACATCGACCCCACGGGCGAGAGCTACAACCTCAAGCAGGCTCAGATCGCCATCGGGTCGGGCGGCCTGTTCGGCAAGGGCCTGTTCCAGGGAACGCAGCATACGCTGGGCATCCTGCCCGAGGCTCCCACCGACTTCATCTTCTGCGTGCTGGCCGAGGAACTGGGGTTTTTAGGTGTAATGGCGCTGCTGGCCTTGTATGCCGGCCTGGTTTTGATAAGCTTTCGCATTGCCGGCGCTTCGAGCGATCTGTTCGGCATGACCATCGTCATGTGCGTCGTCGGCATGTGGTTGTTCCAGATTCTTGAAAACATCGGCATGGATTGCGGGCTCATGCCCATCACGGGCATCCCCCTGCCGTTCGTGAGCTACGGAGCGACGGGCATGGTGATGAACTTCATCATGCTCGGCATGATCGGCTCGGTATGGACTCACAACATCCAGAAGCAACGCTAGGAAAAGGGGCGGTTATGCAGCTACCCGTTGACATCAAAGCGGTTATCGACGAAGCCACCAATATCGACGAGGCGCGTCGCACGACGCTGTCGGTGAGCGTCTACCTCGACGACAGCGCGCCGGGCGACGTGCAGGCGCACGTGCGCCAAGCGTTCGCCAGCGCGTCGCCGCACGCCCGCGTGTCGCTCATGTACCTCGACGGCCGCCCGTTCACGCCGTTCTCGGGCGACGACATGGCCGTCATCGTGGCGGGTTTGAACGAGCAGGTGGGGGAGTACGCGGCGCAGGTTCGCGCGGCGGGCGTCCCCGTGATGGTGGTCACCACGCTGCCCGCTCTCGTGGCCGACATCGCGAAGGCGCAGGGCGCGCCCATCCCGCAGGGCGACCTCGTCTTCCCCAAGCCCCCCAAGGCCGAGCCGGCTGTGCTGCCGGTGCCCGATGCCGCTGCGGGCGGCGCCGAGGCCGTGCAGGCTCTGGGCGCCGGTTCGCCGAACGAGCCGTACGCTCTCGACGCCGCCGCCGTCGGCTCGCTCAGCGAGCGCATGGGCGGCTGGGTGATCGCCGCGTGCAACGACAAGCGCCTCGCGTTCGCGCTGGCGTTCCCGTTCGTGCGCAAGCCCCTGTCGCTGGAAGCCGTGAACTCCACGGCGCTGCAGAACGCGGGCGTGGGTCTGCTGGTCATCATTCCGGGCGCCGACATGCCGGTCATGACGCTCAACCAAGCGAAGATGCTGCTCATGATTGCCGCCGCGTACGGAGAAGAGCTCAACATGGAGCGCGTGAAGGAGCTTGCGGCCCTCGTGGGCGGCGCGTTCGCCTGCCGCGCGGTGGCGCGCCAGCTGGTGGCGTTCGTACCCGCGCTCGGCTGGGCCGTGAAAGCCGCCATCGGCTACACGGGCACCGTCGCCATGGGGCGCGCGGCCATCGAGTACTACGAGGACGGAGCCACGCTGGGCAAGCTCACCGACGCCGTGGCCGCGGCGCGCGACAAGGTGGTGCAGGCCGCCGCGAAGCGCGCTGCGCAGAAGGCGCAGGCGACCGGGGCGAAGGCCATGGACGCCGTGCGCGACCGCGCCGGGCGCGCGGCACAGGCGGCCGGCGGGGTGCGCGATGCCGCCTTCACGCGCTTCGCTTCCGGCAAAGTCCGCTGATTCTCCCGCTAAAGCAAACCGAAGAAGGGAAACGAGTTCGATGACGGATCTCTGGCCGCGTCTGGAGCCGCTGCTCGCCGCTGCGGAGCGCCCCGCGCGCTACCTCAACCACGAGTTCGGCTGCGTGTACAAGCCCGAAGCGGACTTCCGCTTCTGCATGGTGTATCCCGATACCTACGAGCTGGGGCAGGCGAACCAGGCGCTGCGCATCCTCGTGAACGTGGTGAACGCCGTCGACGGGATGGCCGCCGAGCGCGCGTTTCTTCCTGCGCCCGCCATGTGCGACACGCTGCGCGCCGAGGGCATCCCGCTGTTCAGCATAGAGAGCTGCGCGCCGCTCGCCGAGTTCGACGCCGTGGGCATCACATTGCCGCACGAGCTGGCGGCTACGAACGTGCTTGAGACGCTCGATTTGGCAGGCATCCCGCTGCATGCAGACGAGCGCGCCGAAAGCGACCCGCTCGTGGTGGGGGGCGGCCCCTGCGCCTACAACCCCGAGCCCTACGCGCCGTTCTTCGACGCGTTCAGCATCGGCGAAGGGGAGGAGGCCTTGCCGCGCGGCCTGGCCGTCGTCCGCCGCCTGCGCGCCGAGGGCGCTGCGCGCGCCGACATCCTGCGCGCGCTGGCCGACGAGCCGGGCTGGTACGTGCCGTCGCTGTACCGCTGGCGTGCCGAGGACGAGGCGCAGGAAGCGGGCTCGTGGATCGAGCCTTTGGAAGAGGGCCTGCCTCTGCGCATCGAGAAGAGCCTGTTCGAGGGCTTCGCGGAAAGCCCTGGCTGGGAGCCGTGCATCGTGCCGTTCACCGAGGTGGTGCACGATCGGCTGAACGTCGAGATCCTGCGCGGGTGCGCCCGCGGCTGCCGCTTCTGCCAGGCGGGCATGATGTACCGCCCCGTGCGCGAGCGCTCGGCCGACAACGTGGTGGAATCGGTGGTGCAAGGCCTGGCCGAGACGGGCTACGACGAGGTCAGCCTCACGTCGCTGTCGTCCACCGACCACTCGCAGATCGCCTCTATCCTCACGCGCATCAACCGCGCCTGCGACGGGAAGGGCGTGCGCATCTCGGTGCCTTCGCAGCGCCTCGACTCGTTCGGCGTGGACATGGCCGAGCTGGTGGCCGGCCAGAAGAAGGGCGGCCTCACGTTCGCGCCCGAGGCGGGCACGCAGCGCCTGCGCGACGTCATCAACAAGAACGTCACCGAAGACGACCTGTTCGGCGCGTTGGACGCCGCGTTCAAGGCGGGGTGGCGCCGCTGCAAGCTGTACTTCATGATAGGCCTTCCCACCGAGACCGACGACGACATCAAGGGCATCGCGAGCCTCGCGCAGCGAGCCTACGACCGCATGAAGGCCGCCACGCCTCCCGAGCAGCGCGGATCCTTGCGCATGAGCGTGTCGTGCGCGCTGTTCGTGCCGAAGGCGCAGACGCCGTTCCAGTGGGACGGGCAGATCCCGCCCGAGGAGGCGCTGCGGCGCGTGCAGCTGCTGCGCAACTCGGTGAAGTACCGCGCCGTGGACGTGCACTGGCATGATCCGGCCACCAGCTTCGTGGAGGCCGTGATGAGCCGCGCGGGGCGCGAGGCCGCCGCGTGGGTGGAGACCGCCTGGCGCCGAGGCGCGCGCTTCGACGCGTGGACCGAGTGCTTCGCAGAGGCCGCTTGGCGCGAGGCGGCGGACGAGGTGGGCATCGACCCGGCCGCCATCGCGCAGACGGCGTATCCCACGACCCGCGTCATGCCGTGGGAGCATATCTCCACCGGCGTGTCGACGCGGTGGCTGGCGCGCGAGCGCCGCTTGGCCGACGAGGGCCGCACGACGCCCGACTGCACGTTCGAGAACTGCTCGGCCTGCGGCGCGTGCCCGACGCTCGGGGTGGACAACGAGCTGGCCCAGCCCCGCGTGGCGTCCGGCTCGAACGCGGTCGAGCCCTCGTGCCGTCATGGACGAAGCGGCGAAGCCGACGCCTCCTCCGTCATCCTGGGAGAGCGAAGCGAGACGAAGGATCCCGCGCGGCGCGAAGGCGCCGGAAAGGAGGCGACCCATGCCTGATCCGAACCTGTTCCGTCTGCGCATGACGTTCTGCAAGCAGGGACGCCTGGCGATGCTGTCTCATCTCGAAGTGGCGCGCGCCCTCGAGCGCGCGGTGCGCCGCGCAGGCCTGCCGTTCGCAGTGAGCCAGGGCTTCTCGCCCCATATGAAGATCGCGTTCGGCGCGGCGTTGCCCGTGGGTGTGGGCGGCACGCACGAGCTGGCAGACCTGCAGATGACGCGCTACGTGCCTGTCGACGAGGCGCTCGAGGCGCTGCAGCGCGCAAGCGTGCCCGACCTGATGGTGAAGGCGTGCGACTACATCGAGCCGCACGCGCCGGCCGCATCGGCGGCGTACCCTATCGCCGTCTACCGCGCGCTGCTGTCGCACCCTCCCGCAACCTTTCCGGTGCCAGACGAAGTTACGGTGGTGCGCAAGAAGAAGGAGAAGGTGCTGTGCACGGCCGATTTCCTCGTGGGGGAGCTGGAGCTGTCCGGCGCCGTGGTCACGTTCTCGCTGGAATCGAAGCCGACGGGCTCGCTACGTCCCGACGTGTTGCTGCGCGCGTGCTGCGAAGCTGCCGATGCCGTAGCCCCCGAAGGCGCCGCGCCGTTGCGCGTGCTGTCGGTCATGCGCACCGAACAGCGCGCCGCCCGCTGACGGGGAGGGGCCGCATCTTCCGCGCCCGCTTCGAGCAAGAAAAAAGCCCGCCGATCGGCGGGCTTTCTGCATTCAGATGGCGGGATGTACGAGACTCGAACTCGCGACCTCCGACGTGACAGGCCGGCGCTCTAACCAACTGAGCTAACACCCCGTGCTTTGCAGCGCGGAATATATTACCGGGTGTCGCCGATTCGCGCAATACCCCAATTTGAAAAAGTTTGGGAAAGCGTGCGCCGGGTTCGCATGCAGGTTCTGTGATGAGGGAAACATTTTGGTGTGAAATTTCACAGTAGTGATAAAGTTTAGCGACTAAATTGTATACGACAGGAATCGAAGGCAAGGAAGATGAGATGACGGATTCGTTCAATGAGACGAAACGCGAGCTGTACGAGCTTATGCAGCGCTCACGGCGCGAGCGGTTCACGCCGCCAACGCCCGAAGGCGTGACGCCGTCCGAGGCGCGCACGATGATGACGGTCAGCGCTCTTCAGCATACGTGCGAGGACGTCAGGCCGGGTCGCGTCGCGGAGCTGACGCACACGACGCCGAGCGCGTTGTCCCAGACGTTCAAGACCCTCGAGGAGAAGGGCCTCATCGAGCGGCACCGCGCAAGCGGCGATTACCGCGCCGTGTCGGTAAGCCTCACCGAAGAGGGCGAGCGCTTCGCTGCCGAGGGCAGACGTTTGCGCGACGAGCACATGGACGCGGTCATGGAGCACGTGGGTATCGAGGACATGCGGCATCTCGTTCGCATCCTGCGCAAAGTGGTCGAGTTCCACGAGCTGGATCCTGAGGCGACGTGCAAGAGCCGCGCGGAAGGAGATGAGGCGCCGTGCGCATAATTCGCTATCTGAAGAACTGCAAGGTGGCCGTGCTGCTCATCGTGTGCCTGCTCGTCGTGCAGGCGTTCACCGACCTGGCGCTGCCGCACTACACGTCCGATATCGTCGATGTGGGCATCCAGCAGTCCGGCGTGGAGCATGCGGCCACCGACGAGATGACGGCCAAGACCCATGACGAGATCGCCATGATGCTTCCGGTCGACGACGAGCAGACGTTCCGCGACGCTTACACCGAGACGGACGACGGCACGTACAAGCTCAACGACCAGGGCAAGAAGGAGCAGGAGGAGCTCGACCGCATGGTGGCCCTGCCGCTGGTTGCCATCCATTATTCCAGCCAGATCCCCGACCTCGACCTCGACCAGGTGATGCAGGCCTACGAGGCCGGCGCTATCGACAAGCAGAAGATCCTCGATATGCTGGACGAGGCCAAGCAGCATATGGGGGACATGGGCGACTCCATCGTCGACCAGCAGGCCATCGCCGCCGCCAAGGCTGAGTACGAGTCGCTCGGCTACAATCTGTCCGACATGCAGATGGGCTACCTCGTGCGCATCGGCCTTCTGATGTTGGGGCTTGCCGCCCTCGGCATGGTCGCCGCCGTGCTCGTGGGCTTCATCGCCTCGCGCACGGCCGCGAAGGTGGGCGCCACGCTGCGCTCGAAGCTGTTCCGCCGCGTGGTGTCGTTCTCGGACGCCGAGGTGCAAAGTTTCTCGGCCGCCTCGCTCATCACGCGCGGCACGAACGACATCCAGCTGGTGCAGATGGTCACCGTCATGCTGCTGCGCATGGTGCTGTACGCGCCCATCCTCGCCATCGGCGGCATCATCATGGTTTCGCGCACGAACCTCGCCATGAGCTGGATCATCATCTTGGCCGTGGCGGTCATCTTCGTGCTCATCATGGTGCTGATGCGCGTGGCGCTGCCCAAGTTCCAGATCATGCAGACCCTCATCGACCGCGTGAACCTCGTGTCGCGCGAGATCCTCACGGGCCTGCCCGTCATCCGCGCGTTCGACCGCCAGCCTTACGAGGAGAAGCGCTTCGACGAGGCTTCCACCAAGCTCATGAAGACGCAGCTGTTCACGAACCGCGTCATGACGTTCATGATGCCCCTGATGATGCTCATCATGAACGGCGTGTCGGTGCTCATCGTATGGGTGGGCGGCGGCTACATCGACAACGGCACCATCCAGACGGGCGACCTCATCGCGTTCATCACCTACGCGATGGTCATCATCATGAGCTTCCTCATGATCGGCATGATCTCCATCATGCTGCCGCGCGCCGACGTGGCGGCCCAGCGCGTGAACGAGGTGCTGGAAACAAAGCCCACCATCTGCGACCCGGCCGCCGACAAGGCCCGCGACGCCGAGCTGCGCCGCTCGGGCGAGGGCGCGACCATCGCCTTCAACGACGTCAGCTTCCGCTACGGCGATTCGAAGGAATGCGTGCTCGAGCACATCGACTTCACGGCCGAGCCCGGCAAGACCACGGCGCTCATCGGCTCCACCGGATCGGGCAAGTCGACGGTCATCAAGCTCATCGAGCGCTTCTACGACGTGACGGAGGGCTCGGTCACCATCGACGGCGTGGATGTGCGCGACGTCACGCAGCAGGCGCTGCGCGAGCAGCTGGGCTACGTGCCGCAGAAGGCGTTTCTGTTCTCAGGCACCATCGAGTCGAACGTGGCCTACGCGGACGAGGGGATGCCCGTCGACCGCATCAGGGAGGCCGTCGACATCGCCCAGGCGTCGGAATTCGTCGCCTCGAAGGAGGAAGGCCTGGGCACGCGCGTGTCGCAAGGCGGCTCGAACGTGTCGGGCGGCCAGCGCCAGCGCGTGGCCATCGCCCGTGCGCTGGCCACCGAGGCGCGCGCCTACCTGTTCGACGACAGCTTCTCGGCGCTCGACTACAAGACCGACGCCGCGCTGCGCCAGGAGCTGCACACGCGCCTGGGCGGCAAGACCGTGGTCATCGTGGCGCAGCGCATCTCGACGGTGCTGCATGCCGACCGCATCGTGGTGCTGGACGACGGCCGCATCGTGGGCCAGGGCACGCACGAGGAGCTGATGGAAACCTGCGAGGAGTATCGGGAGATCGCGATGTCCCAGCTGTCGGAAGCCGAGCTGAACGGAGGTGATGCGGCATGAGCGCGCAGGAGAACGCCCAGGCGCAGGAACCTCGCCGCGGACCCATGGGCCACGGTCCCGGCGGGCGCATGATGCCCGGCGAGAAGCCGAAGAACCTCAAGGGAACGCTTGCCAAGCTGATCGCCTTCATGGGTCGCTTCAAGGCGGCCATCGTGGTGGTGCTCGTATTCGCCGTGGGCTCCACCATCTTCAACATCGTGGGGCCGAAGGTGCTGTCCACGGCCACTACCGAGCTGTTCAACGGCATCGTGGCGAAGATCGACGGCTCGGGCGGCATCGACTTCGACGCGATCGCGCGGATCCTCGCTGTTCACGGCTGGCCTGTACCTGCTGTCCGCGGCATGCTCGTTCGTGCAGGGCTGGATCATGAGCTCGGTTTCGCAGCGCACGTGCTACCAGCTGCGCGGCGCCATCGCCGACAAGATCGACCGCATGCCCATGGGCTACTTCGAGCGCACGAGCGTGGGCGACACCCTGTCGCGCATCACGAACGACGTGGACACGCTGGGCCAGAGCCTGAACCAGGGCGTCACCCAGCTCATCACGTCGGTGACCACCATCGTCGGCGTGCTCATCATGATGCTGTCCATCAACCCGCTCATGACGCTGATCACCGTGGTCATTCTTCCGGTTTCCATCGTGCTCATCATGGTGGTGGTGAAGCGCTCGCAGAAGTACTTCGTGGCGCAGCAGCGCACGCTCGGCAAGATCAACGGCATCGTGGAGGAGACGTTCTCGGGTCACGCCATCGTGAAGGCGTTCAACCGCGAGGACGGCACGGTCGACCGTTTCAACGAGACGAACGCGAAGCTGTACGGGTCGGCGTGGAAGTCGCAGTTCTTCAGCGGCCTCATGCAGCCTATCATGACGTTCGTCGGCAACCTGGGCTACGTGGCCGTCGCCATCGCCGGCAGCTTCCTGGCCGTGCAGGGCATCATCACGGTGGGCGACATCCAGGCGTTCATCCAGTACGTGAAGAACTTCACGCAGCCCATCACCCAGCTCACGCAGGTGTCCAACGTGCTGCAGCAGATGGCCGCGGCCGCCGAGCGCATCTTCGAGTTCCTCGACGCGCCCGAGGAGGAGCCCGACCATGCGACCGCCCGTACCGCCGACGTGGAGTGCAACGTGCAGTTCGACCACGTGCGCTTCGGCTACGATCCGGAGAAGCCGGTGATCAAGGACTTCTCGGCCCAGGTGTCGGAAGGCCAGACCGTCGCGCTGGTCGGTCCCACGGGCGCCGGCAAGACCACCATGGTCAAGCTGCTCATGCGCTTCTACGACGTGCAGTCGGGCTGCATCAAGATCGGCGGCACGGACATCCGCGATTTCGCGCGCGACGATCTGCGCAGCCTGTTCGGCATGGTGCTGCAGGACACGTGGCTGTTCCACGGCACCATCCGCGACAACATCCGCTACGGCAAGCTGGACGCCACCGACGAGGAGGTGGAGGCGGCGGCGAAGGCGGCCTACGTCAACCACTTCATCCAGACGCTGCCGCAGGGCTACGACACCGAGATCAACGAGGACGCCAGCAACATCAGCCAGGGCCAGCGCCAGCTGCTGACCATCGCGCGCGCCATCCTGGCCGACCGCCGCATGCTCATCCTCGACGAGGCCACCAGCTCGGTGGACACGCGCACCGAGGAGCGTATCCAGAAGGCTATGGACAACCTCATGGCCGGGCGCACCTCGTTCGTCATCGCGCATCGCCTGTCCACCATCAAGAGCGCGGATCTCATCCTCGTCATCCGCGACGGCGACATCGTGGAGCAGGGCACGCACGAGGAACTGCTGGCGCTTGGCGGTTTCTACGCGGAGTTGTATAATTCTCAGTTCACCGAGACGATTGACGAGGTGGAGGACTAGCGCATACGGGCGCGTCTTCGCCCCCTCGCTCAGGGAATGGGAACAGCGACGTATGCCCGCAACGGGAACTGAGAGCGCATCAGCGCAGATGCAAGGCGCGCCTGAAAGCAAGGCGCGCCTTGCCGTGTTCGACTTCGACGGCACCAGCATCGCGGGCAACTCGCCCGTGCTGCTGGTCAGCCACCTTCTGAGTCGCAAGATGCTGAAGAAGCGAGTCGTCTTCCGCATCCTTCTGTGGGCGGCCGCCTACAAGCTGCGCCTGCCGCAGAACGAGGCGGCTGTGCGCGGTCTCGTGTTCACGGCGTTCGAGGGCAAGCCCGCCGCCGAGGTGGACGCCTTCCTCGCCGAGTTCTACGACGAGCGCATCGCGCCGCTGTTCAGGCCCGAGGCGGATGCCGCCATGCGCGCCCACGCCGAGGCGGGGGACACCGTGGTGGTCATCTCGGCCACGTTCGAGCCTATCATCCTGCGCGCCATGGAGCACCATCCGTTCGACAACCAGATATCCACGCGCATGAGCGTGGCCACCGACGGCACCTACACCCGCGCGGTGGAGGGTCTGCCGGTGGAGGGGGAGGAGAAGCTGGCCGCCGTGCGCCGCTTCGGCGACAGCCGTTTCGGGCCGGGCAACTGGGAGCTCGCCTACGCGTACGGCGACCATCATTCCGACCGCGCCGTGCTGTCGGCCGCGGAGCACCCTCGCGCCGTGTCGCCCGATCGGCCGCTCGCCCGCACCGCGCGCGAAAAGGGCTGGGAGATCCTCGACTGGTAGAGCCTTGCGCTCATACCCTTCGGGTTGCTTACGTTTTGGGGTTTTTGCGGTTCGACCTATGCGGGGGCTTTCTTCTTGGGTAAAATGTGACCTGGACATAGTCATTTTCTCGCGACGTGCGATCACATCGAAAAGGAGGTTGGGTTCATGTTTGAGAACGATGCGAACAGCTCGCCCAGCCAGAACGACGAGCATAGCAATTCCTCGACCGAGTACCTGCGGCTCGCTTCCCAGGCGTGCGCTTCGGGCGACGCGGTCCTCGGCATGCATCTGTACCTGGCGGCGTTCGAGCGAGCGCAGCATGGCGAAGGCTCCGCCGTCGACGAAGCGGCGCTCGAGGGCCTGAAGCAGGCCTGGCAGCTGGCCTGCAAGCTCAAGGAGCGCTCCATCGCCGAATACGCGTTCGAGCGCCTCGAGCCCTACCTGTCCTCGGACGAGGCCGCGGCTTGCGCCGAGCAGCTGCAGAGCCTCGCGCTCGACAAGCTGGAGGAGTACGGCCTTTCGCGCGAGGACCTGGAGGACATGACCGACATGATCTCCCAGGACTTCCTGGGCTTCGATGCCGCGCGCCTCATGCGGGTGGAGCACGTCACCGAGCCGTCTTCGGCGTGCGTCGCCGAGGCTGCGCCGCAGGCCGCTCAGAGCGCCGCGGCGGACGAGGGCGGCGAGGAGGGCGAAAAGGCTCCGTCCGTCTCCGAGGTGCAGAAGTCGCTCGCCGAGGCCATCCAGGCATGCGGCGACGATGCCGACGCTCATGCGGTGGTGTCGTCCCTCGAGAACATAACGTATCGCGAGCTCGTGGGCTACGACGAGACCGTGAAGCTCATGCGCGACTTCGGGGTGGGCATGCAGCACGACGAGCGCTTCCAAGAGCTGGTGGAGCTGCTGAACGCGCGCCACGGCCTGGACCGCATGCCGGCCTCCGACGCGCTGCTGTTCCGTTCTCCGGCGCGCGAGGACGCGAACCGATTCATGGCGGCCACGCTGGGCGAGCTGGGGCTGCCGGCCATCCGCATGCACATGGAGGAGAACCTTCAGGGGATGCCGGTGCTGTGCGTCATGGCGCAGGCCGACCGCCAGCCGAAGCTCAACGCGGCGCGCAACGCCTTCGAGGGCGCTGGCGTGCTCATGCTGGAGGACTTGGATCTGTGGATGTCGCCCATGGTGGAGTCGGCCGGCGACGATCTGGGCGGGTTCATCATGGCCAGCCTGTCGCGGGGCGCGCGCGAGGCCATCAGCCTCATCCGCTCGGCGGTGGAGAACCCCGACGTGTTCGTGCTGGCCTCCTCGTCCGAGGCGGGGGAGATCGACCCGTTCTTCTTCGACCTCCTGGAGCCGCTGTCGGTGATCGACATCGACTTTCCCACGGTGTCCGAGCGCGACGACATCTGGATGGAGATAGCCCGCGAGCATCCGTCCCTGCGCGGCATCGACCGTGCATCGCTTGTGCGCTATTCGGCGCAGATGCCGCGCTACGACATGTACATGGCCGCCCGCGAGGCCATCGAGGAGGCTTACAAGGCCAGCCTCGTCGCGCGCCGCTACCTGCCGGTGACGGCGGACAACCTGTACGACAAGCTGGCGGCTTACCAGCCGCTCGATTCCGACGAGTACCGCGCGCTCGAAGAGGCGGTCGTGAACGACTTCAGGCGCGAGTTGGAGCATCTGGAAGACCTGCTCGACGGGGAAGAGGGAAACTAATGGACGTCACGCGCCGCTGCGACTACGCCTGCCGGATACTGAGGGCCGCCTACAAGAGCGGGGATTCCTACGTGTCGGTGTCCGACATCGCCGAGCAGGAGGACATTCCCTACGCCTTCGCGCGCAGCATCCAGCACGATCTGGTGAAGGGCGGGCTCATCAAGACGGTGCGCGGCGCCCGCGGCGGGCTCGCGCTCAACTGCGATCCGGCCGCCGTGACCCTGCTGGAAGTGCTCGAGGCGGTTCAGGGGCCGGTGAGCATCTCGCTGTGCGTGATGGATCCCGCTTACTGCGACAAACAGAAGGACTGCGCCTACAACAAGCTGTGGCAGGGAGCCGATCGGCTGCTGAACGCCTACTTCGGCGCTATCACGCTCAAGGACCTCATCGAGCAGGGGGCGTCGCATCCGGTGGTGGAAGCCGCTATGGCGAAGGCGAAGGACTCAGACGCGGTTCCGGCCGCCGTCCGCTGCGCTGCGCAATGCGCCGCGCCCACGCCGCGCATTGCCGCGGAAGCTCCCGAAGCCGACGACGCGAGCGCGTGCGAATCGTGCGCATAGCGGGTTCCGGCTCGGTTGCGTGGCCGTCCGAGGCGCTCGGGCGCGACGAGTTCGTGGAGCTTGTGCGCCGCGAGGGCGCTCGGCTGCATCGCGACCTGCCCTGGCGTTACATCGACGACCCGTACGCCGTGCTGGTGAGCGAGGTCATGCTGCAGCAGACTCAGGTGGCTCGCGTCGAGAAGCACTGGACGCGCTTCCTGTCGCTGTTTCCCACCATCGACTCCCTGGCGGCCGCAGGCACGGCCGACGTGCTGGCGCAGTGGCAGGGGCTGGGGTACAATCGCCGCGCGCTCGCGCTCAAGCGGGCGGCCGAGACGTGTTCGGCCGAGCGGGGAGGGCTGCTGCCCGACACGGCTGAGGAGCTGGAAACGCTTCCGGGCATCGGTCCGGCCACGGCGGCGGGCGTGATGGCGTTCGCCTACAACCGCCCCTCCGTGTACATCGAGACGAACGTGCGCACGGTGTTCCTGCACGAGCTGTTCCCCGACCGCGACAAGGTTTCCGACCGCGAGCTGGCGCCGCTTGTTGCGTCCACCTGTCCTGAGGACGACGCCCGGGCCTGGTACTACGCGCTGCTCGATTACGGCGCGCACCTTAAGACGCTCGTGGCGAACCCTTCGCGGCGCAGCGCCCACTACGCGCGCCAGTCGGCCTTCGAGGGCTCGCGGCGGCAGAAGCGCGCCGAGCTCGTGCGCGTCGTGCTGGCCGAGCCGGGCATCGGCGCCGACGAGCTGGCCGAGCGCCTCGACGCCTTCGAGCGCGCCGCCGGGCGCGACGGCGTGGACGCGGCCACGTTCGAGTCCATCGTGGCCGACCTCGTGTCCGAAGGCTTCTTCCGCCGAGAGGGCGGCGCGTTCTTCGCCTGACGGGGCCCGCTGCGGCGGGAGGTTGCATTCTTTGCCCTCCTCCGGTTCCGGTCCGCGCTTGGGATGGCATGCGGTCGAATCCTTTTCTTGCAGGGCGGCGTTTTCGAGCGCTTTGGACGCAAAACGGTACCCATGGCAATCCTGACGGCGGAATCAGGTTACGAGAAGCTCGCTGAATAGTACCCACCTGGGGTTTTGCACGTGATCCTGATCGGACGGCATGCAAAACAGGTCTCGAGATTGTCATGGGGGCTGATTCGCGCCCAATCTCGCCGGGCTTCCCGCCGCGATCGGAGCGCATGGTCGAGCGAGCTGAATCTATGCAGCGCGCCGCGCGACCTACCGAGTGCCGCCGGGCGGACTCTCCCTATTCAATCGCGTACGCATTGCTCCTCGATAGTTTCTTGTGCGCGAAATAGCGTTTCTTGCATGATTCTTGCATACGATTCTTGACTTTCATGTGTTAGAATATGCCGCATCCCGTGGGGGAGTAGTCGGCCTTGAACGAGGTGGCTGCGTCAACATGCTGCTTCCGCTCGAAGCTGGCGCAACCTTAAACGACAAGACTCGCGGTGTGGCGCACGCGTCGCACCGCTCATCATGCAGCCGGCGCGCACGCCGGTATTTTTATGCCTAAACCGTGGAGTGCGGGGCGGCCAGGGGGGGCCGCAAGCGGACGAGAGGAAAACCCATGGGATTCGTGGAGCTGTTGTTGCTGGCGATCGGCCTGTCGATGGATGCGTTCGCCGTGTCGGTATGCAAAGGCCTGTGCATGAAGCGGCTCAACCTGCGCCAGGCGACGGTCGTCGCGCTGTTCTTCGGCGGCTTCCAGGCGCTCATGCCGCTTGTCGGATGGGCGCTGGGCACGCAGTTCGAGCAGTTCATCACGCCGGTGGATCATTGGATCGCCTTCGTGCTTTTGGCCCTCATCGGCGGGAAAATGCTGTGGGACGCCTTCCATGAGGACGACGAGGAGCTGTCCTGCCCGGCCGACGGTAAGCTCGACCTGCGCGAGCTCGTGATGCTCGCCGTCGCCACGAGCATCGACGCGTTGGCCGTGGGCATCACGTTCGCGTTCTTGCGCGTGGACATCCTCACGTCCGTGGGGCTGATCGGCGTGACGACGTTCGCCCTGTCCATCGTCGGCGTGGCCGTGGGCCACCGCTTCGGCGCCCGCTACGAGAAGCCCGCCACTGTCGTCGGCGGCATCGTCCTCATCCTCATCGGCCTCAAGATCCTGCTGGAGCATCTGGGGATCATAGCCTTCTAGAGAGCCGGACGAGACGGCGCTCCGGTCGGGATGGCAACCGGGCGCGCTCGCTCAAGACGACGGTCGGCCCCTACATAATAGGGTAGCTTCCCAGCACCTTGACCTCGCGCAGCTTGAGGCGCAGGCAGTTGAGCGCGGTCTGCACGGCAAGGTCGTTCACGTTCTCCTTGAACTCGATGAAGAACATGTAGTCGCCGAGCGCCTGCTTGGTAGGGCGCGACTGGATCATCGACAGGTTGATGCCCGCGTAGGCGAACTCCGACAGGATCATGTTCAGCGTGCCGGCGCGGTCCACCTGCAAGAACAGCGCGAGCGAGGTCTTGTAGCGATCGCCGGTGAACACGGGGGGATGCCCCTGGCGGCCGATGAGCGCGAACGACGTCTGATTCCCGAAATGATCCTCGATCTCGCGCTCCTCGACGCGCGCGCCGTACAGCTCGGCCGCGAACGCGTTGGCGATACCCGCGACGCGCGGGTTCTCCATGACCAGCCGCGCGCTCTCGGCGGTGGACGACGTGGTGATGGTGGACCTGCCCGGTAGGCGCTCGCTCAGGAAGCGGCGGCACTGCGCGAGCCCCTGGGCGTGCGAGGCCACCGTGGCAACGTCCTCGATCTTCGCGTCGGGGTGCATGACAAGGCAATGGTGGATGTCGATGACCTCTTCGCCGAGGATGGTGGCCGAGCTTTTGAAGGAGAAGTTGTCCAGCGTGGCCGTGACGGACCCTTCGAGCTGAGTTCTCCTTCGCCACCACGCCGAACTCGCATTTGCCGCGATCGACGCAGTCGAACACTTCGTCGAACGAGGCGCACTCGAACAGGTTTGGCTCGTCGATTGCCGAGCGGCGGCTAGCGAACGCGCGCGCGGCTTCGTCGGTGTAGGTTCCGGCAGGGCCGAGGTAGGCGAATACGGGTTCGGTTGAAGCCATGGGTCCAATCCTTCTATCGGGGTTCTCGGTTATTCGTGCTTGTGCTATCATACCCGTCTTCACGACAAGATGAACGGCGGTGAACGAGAAACCAACGGGAGTTCTCACCTGTTAGCGGTATGCATAGAGAGGGGCGAAAAAAGTATCACCCTGCATGAAAATGCATAAAGTAGCTAATCAAGTGTATAACTCATGTTACGTGGATGTTGATGCGTAACATTTTTCAGCCACTTGCGGGTCAAACGTTGCGCTCGCGCCCTCGCTGTGCGTTTTAATTCTGGAGTCGTGGAAAATACTGAATCAGCAAGCATTGGAAGACGAGAGCACCTGAGGAGGTGTGCACATGGAAACAGAGGCCACAGTTTCAGAGTTTCAGAACATGCTTTCCGCGCGCGGCGTCAGCCGCCGCAGCTTCATGAAGCTCTGCGGCGCCGTTGCGGTCGCGGCCGGATTGTCCGAGCTCGCTGCGCCGCGCGTGGCGCAGGCCCTCGAGAAATCCGTGATCGGCGCAACGAAGGGCAAGCTGTATCCGGTTATCTGGATCGAGGGCGCGTCGTGCACGGGTTGTACCGAGTCGTTTGCGCAGGTCGAGACGCCGGATGCGGCTTCGATCGTGCTGGACATGATCTCGCTCAACTACTCCGAGACCCTGTCGGCGGCAGCCGGCTGGTCGATGGAGGAGGCCAAGGAGCAGACGATCGAGGCCGGCAATTACATCCTCGTGTACGAGGGAGCTGTGCTGGAAGGCTGGGGCGGCCAGGCTCTGCGCGTCGCCGACAAGCCCGGTACGGAGCATCTGATCGAGGCTGCCGAGAAAGCCAACGCCGTAGTCGCGCTGGGTTCCTGCGCGGTCAACGGCGGCTGGATGGGCGCTCATCCCAACCAGGCGGGCGCGCTCGGCGTGCAGGCGTTCCTGAAGAAGGCCGGCATCAACACGCCGGTTGTGAACGTTCCCGGTTGCCCGGCCAACCCCGAGTGGCTCGTGGCCGTGCTGGCGGACGTGATCTTCCTTGAGAAGCTTCCCGCGCTCAACAGCGAGGACAAGCCTGCCGGCATCTTCGACCAGACGATCCACGACAACTGCGAGCGCCGCGGCCACTTCGAGAACGGCGAGTTCGTGTACAAGTTCGGCTCCGAGGAAGAGGCCAAGGGATACTGCCTGTACCCGCTTGGCTGCCGCGGACCTCAGACGAAGGCGAACTGCGGCGTGACCATGTGGAACAACCGTCGCAGCTGGTGCGTGCAGTCCGGCGCTCCCTGCATCGGATGCTGCGAGGCCAACCCGAACGATCCCGGCCATAACTGGGTCGAGGTCAACACCCCGTTCTACAAGCGTCATCGCGACCTGCGCATCGGCGACTGGATGGTTCAGCCCGGCACTATCGCGCTCGGCATCACCGGCATTCTTGCCGCGGCCCTCGTGGTGCACGGTTTCGGCATGAAGATCACCGGCCGCATGGACGGCGGCGCCGACTTCGAGAAGGTGCGCGGCTGGGACGCGAAGCATCCCGACAAGTCCATCGGCAAGTACGACGAGGCCGACCTTAACAACGACGACAAAAAAGAAGGGAGGTAAGCCCTTATGACTCGTTCAGTCATCGACCCGATTACCCGTATCGAAGGCCATCTCCGCGTCGAGATGGAAGTGACCAACGGCAAGGTTTCCGATGCCTGGGTGTCCGGCGGCTGCTTCCGCGGCATGGAGATGGTCGTCGAGAACCGCACGCCCGAGGATGCTGCCCAGATCGTGCAGCGCATCTGCGGCGTGTGCCCGGTGTCCCACGCCCACTCGTCCGCTATCGCGGCCGAAAAAGCCTACGGCATCAAGATCTCGAACAACGCGCGCATCATCCGCAACCTGCTGGAAGGCGCGCAGTTCCTGCACAGCCATATCCTGTGGTTCTACAACCTGGCTGCCCTCGACTACGTGAACCCGCTGAACGCCCTCAAGGCCGATCCGGCGGACGCTTACGACCTTGCTCAGGCTGCAGGCACCTCCATGAACAGCGACTTCGTCGCGCTCAAGGAGCGTCTGGCGAATTTCGCCGACAACGGCCAGCTGTCCATCTTCTCCGGCAACTGGTTCGACGCGGAGGACGGCACGGCTTACCAGCTGCCGCCCGAGCTCGACCTCATCTGCACGGCTCACTACCTTGAGGCGCTGACGATGCAGGCCAAGGCTTCGCAGATCTCCGCTATCATCGGCGGAAAGATGCCGCACGTCATGACGCTGGTACCGGGCGGCACGGCCTTCGTGCCCACCGATCAGAAGCTTGACGAGTTGAAAGCCCTTGCCGATGAGATTTACGACTGGGTCGAGTCGACCATGATCCCCGACACCCTTGCTATCGCGCCGTACTACATCGATGCGTTGAACTGGGGAAAGGGCTGCGGCCGCTATGTGGCTTGGGGCGTGTTCGAGGGCCCGGGCGACTACGCCAGCTACACCGAGCAGATGGCGAACCGCTACCTGCCCATGGGCGTCATCGACGACAAGCTCAACCTCTCCGACGTGCAGGAGAATCTCATCACCGAGTACATGGGCCGCTCCTGGTACAAGGGCGATGCCACGTACACGTCGCCGTACTTCGTCACCGAGCCGGAGTACACCGAGTACAACGTCGAGGACCGCTACACGTGGGTCAAGTGCCCCGCCTACGACGGCAAGCCTTACGAGGCTGGCGGGCTTTCCCGCGTCTTGGCCGCGTACAAGCGCAACGTGCCGTTCGTGGTCGAGCAGGTTGACGGCCTTCTGGAAGCGCTCGGCGCTCCCGGGCAGATCGGGGTCGCGCAGTCGACGCTCGGCCGCACCGCCGTTCGCCAGATCGAGACGCTCTACATCGCCGGCCTCATGAAGGACTGGGTTGCCGAGCTCATCGAGGCGCTGAAGAGCGGCGACAGCGAGTACTTCCGCGAGCCGTCCACCATCACCGGCGCCGGCACGGGCTTCTGGGAGGCTCCGCGCGGCGCGCTCTACCACTCCGAGAGCATCAAGGACGGCAAGATCGAGGGTTATCAGATCATCATCCCGACGACGTGGAACCTCGCTCCCATCAACGAGAGCGGCGAGCACGGCCCGATGGAGCAGGCGCTTATCGGCAACCCGGTGGGCGACATCGAGAAGCCGATCAACGCGCTGCGCACGGTGCACAGCTTCGACCCCTGCACGGCCTGCGCGGTGCACATCACCGAGCCGGCGACGGGCAAGAGCTTCGAGACCGTCACGAGCCCTTGGGGGGTGAAGTAACATGGCGCACTTGGCACATTACCGCGAAGCGCATCCGATGCCCTTCGTCATCACGCACTGGATCAACCTTGTTGCGATGATCCTCCTGATCATCACGGGCTTCAGCATCCACTTCCCGTTCTGGGGCGGCTTCATGGGCATAGCCCGCGGAGTTCATGTGTTCCTGGGCTTCGTGCTGTTCATCAACTGCATCGTCCGCGTGATCATGGCTTTCTTCGTGAAGTCCGCGCCGGATGGCGGCACCCGCTACCAGGTCACGGACTACAAGACGTGGCTGCCGCAGGCTGACAACCGTCACCAGCTGGGCGCGTGGATTCGCTACTATCTGTTCTTCAAGAAGGATCACCCGCTGGGCGCCAAGCTCGGCGTGCCGCAGAAGATCAGCTACCTGGCCATCCCCATCCTCATCATCGTGATGTTCTACACGGGTCTCGCCCTGTGGGCTCCGACGATGAACTGGGCGTTCTTTGCGGCAGGCACTGATCTGGTGGGCGGCCTCATGTCGATGCGCATCATCCACTACTTCATGATGTACATCTTCATCTGCTTCATGCTCATCCATATCTACCTGGCGAACATCGAGGGCATCTCTCCGACGCTGCTCATGTTCTTCTGGAAAGAGCACGGCGGTCTGGTGTACGACCCCGAGAAGCACACCATCGTGGGCGAGGACGACCTCAAGCACGGCGAAAAGGCGTAAGCTTCCAGCTTCGGCACTGACGAAAGGACCCGGGAAACCGGGTCCTTTCACGTCCGGAGTGGGGCGGGGAATCGCGTGCCAGGGGTGTGTGGAGGGGACGGGGGATTTGACACACGAAGTCCCCTGGTGCGTCAAATCCCCCGTCCCTCGACACGCGCTCAAGATGAGGGAGGTCCTCGCTAGCCCTGTTCGCGCTCGACGAACCTGACGAAGGCGTCGGCTTGGGCTTCGAGGTAGGGTGCCGAGGATTCCAGCTTGAGGCGCCCCTGCTCGTCGGCCTGCGTGGCGATATGGGGGATGCACAGGCGCGGCTTGTTCATCACGTGCGCGTCGAGGAAGCTCAGCATGCCCACGAGCTGATCTTGAGCATGCGAGGCGCCGCTCATGCCGATGCTCGCGCCGGCCAGCGCGACGGGCTTCTCCGCCAGCACCTGCGCTTCGGTGGCGCTTACGGGGCGCGACAGCCAGTCCAGGAGGTTCTTCAGCGGTCCGGGGATCGCGTGGTTGTACTCGGGGCTGAACAGCCACAAGCCGTCTGTTTCGCGAACGGCCTCGCGCACGCGCGTCACCGCTTCGGGGGCGGGATGCTCGATATCCTGGTTCATGAACGGCACGTCTTCCCAGCGGAGAATGCCGTATCCGACCTCCGGGTGCTTCTCGCGCATCAGGGCTCCGGCCGCTTCGGCCAGTTGCCGGTTATAGCTGTTCTCGCGCAGGGACCCTGCGATTGCCAGCAGCTTCATGACGTCTCCTTCCGCTCGGCTAAAGCCCCCTCATGTGCGGGACTTCCTCGTCTATAATGGCAGACAATCGACGAAGGCACGAAAGGGATAACGAATTGTGACTGAATTGACCGACGAACAGATCGCTCGCGAAGAGAAGTTCCTCGAGGGTATTCCCCGGCTCAACATCGGCGCGCTGTTCCTGCCGCCTATCTGGGGCCCCCGCGCACGGCATGTGGGCCGCTATCCTGTTCTATCCCATCTGGCTGTTCGCCGACAACACGTTCTATGCGGCATTCACCGAGCGCACGCCGCTGGCAATAGGCATCGCGTTGATCGTATTGCTCACGCTGACGGTGGGCACGGTGGTGTTCGCCATCCTGGGCCAGCCCTTCGCGGCGCATCGCGCGGCGAGCCTCGGTCAGGACAAGGAGACGTACCTCAAGCGCGAGCGCATCTGGACGATAGCGAGCGTGATCGCAGGCATCGCGATGATCGCGGCGGCGACGTACTACAACTTGGTCATCCGCCCGACGGTGGGGGCGTAAGGTGGGTGCTGCCCGGCGCATCGCGGTGTTCTGCGTTGGCAACAAGCTTATGCTCGACGACGGCGTAGGCCCTGCCGTGTACGAGGAGCTGCTGACGCGATACGATATTCCCGACAACGTGGAGCTGTTCGATTTGGGTTGCCTCTCGCTCAACATGATCGAGCGCGTGCGCGAGTACGACGTTATCATCACGGTGGATGCAGTTGACGGCACCGATGCCGATCCTGGCACGGTGTTTCGCTTCGAGCCCGATGCCATGGCGCGCCATTCGGGGGCAACAGCGTCGCTGCACGATCTCAAGCTGGTCGACCTGTTCGACGCCGCTGCGCTTTTAGGCTACGAAGCCGAGGGCCTGTGCCTGGGAATGCAGGTGGAGAACCCATCGCCTGCCGTGGTCACCGTGGGGCTGACTCCGAAAGTGGATGCGGCGCTGCCCCTGTTGGTCGAGACGGTGGCAGGGGAGCTTGCGCGCCTGGGCTCGCCTTTGCGAGCGCGGGCCTAGATCGATCTGATGCGCTGGAAGACGCGGGACTAAGAGGCCGTCTGCGGCGTGATGAACCGTTCCTCGAAGCTATGCGCCGGAATGGGGCACGAGACGAAGAAACCCTGGATGCTGTCGGCGCCGATGGCGCGCACGGCGTCGAGCTCGGTGGGTTCTTCCACCCCTTCGACCGTCACCTCGATGCCCACGCTATGGCACAGCTCGATGACCGCGTCTATGAACGCGCGGTTGAACGCTTCCCGGTGGATGTCCTTGATGAACAGGCGGTCGATCTTCACGATGTCGGCGGGCGACTGGGCCAGTAGGCCAAGCGACGAGTAACCGGTGCCGAAATCGTCCATGGCGATGCGGATGCCGATGGAGCGCAGACGGTCGAACGTGGCGCGCAGCGCGTCCATGTCGGTGACGAAGTAGCTCTCGGTCATCTCCAGCACGATGGACGCCGGGTCGACCCCGGTGCGCTCGACGAGCTGCTCCACGAACGGCACGAAGTCGGCGTCGAGCAGCTGCAGGTAGGAGATGTTCACGTCCATGATGAAGCCGGGATGCGTTTCCGACCAGCGCTTGCACTGTGTGAACGACCGCTCCAGCACCCAGCGGCCCACCTGGCCGATGAGCCCGTACGACTCCAGCACGGGAATGAACTCCACCGGCGAGAGCTGGCCGTGCTCCTCGGAATTCCAACGTAAAAGCGCTTCCGCTCCGGCGATGTCCATGGTTTCCGCGCATACGAGCGGCTGGTAGTACAGCTCGAAGTTCTTCATATCGTCGAGGACGGAAGACTGCATGTAGTCGCTGATCTCCAGGCGGCGAAGTTTCGTCGCGATCGTCGCGGACGAGAAGAACGTGGAAGTGTTCTTGCCGCGCTGTTTGCTCTCTTCCAACGCGTTCTCCGCGTTGCGCAGCAGATCTTGGGCGCTCTGGGCGTCTTGGCCGATCATCGCGATGCCGGCCGACACCATGCAGAAGAAGCTCAAGTCGTCGATGGTGTGTTGGCGGTTCGCAACCACGTGGATGGCGTGGTAGAGCTCTTCCATGGCGCGCAGCCGGCGCCGTCCGATCACGATAGCGAACACGTCGCCATCGAGGCGGAACATGGACGCTCCTTCGGGGATGAGGCGTTGGGTGGACTGGGCGAACATTCTGAGCACGGTGTTTCCGAAAGCGTGGCCGTTCAGCAGGTTGATGCGAGAAAAGTCATCGAGCCCCAACAGCATGACGCCGCCCTGCGATTCGCAGGCGATGAGCCGATCGATGAGGTTCGTGCATTCGTCGTGCGTGAACAGCCCGGTGACCGAGTCGATTTTACCCTTGCGCTCCAGACAGGTGACCACGCCGGCGAACATCGTCGGCTGGCCGTTCTCGTCGCGCTTCAGAAGTCCGCGACACATCACCCAGATACTTTCTCCCAGGGCGTTCTTCACCTGGTATTCGAGATCGTGGCAGTCGGTTTCCCCTGAGAGCATGCTGTCGATCGAATCATCGAAGCGCTTCCGATCGCGTTCGACGATGAGTTCTCTCCAGAGAGGGATGAGGCCGGGAACGAGGCTGTCCGGCAGGTCGAAGTCGTCGCGCATGTTGTCGGAGACGAGCGCGATATCGCGTTGCATGTCGATGATGTACAGGTAGTCGTCCGTGCTGAACGCTATAGCGTCGTAGAACAGTCGCGCGTCGAGCTCGAACGACTTCAGCGCTTCTTTCGTGTCCAAGAAGTGCGCTCCGTTTCAATGATCCGTTGAGCATGCCTTCTGTATTGTAAACGCAATCGGTGCGTTTTCGAGCGTAAATGCTTATCGAAGAGGGGAAGATTTTCATCGATGGGAAAATGTGCCGGATGGCGGCGCAATGACGAAGGCTTCTCGTTTTGTCCACAGTGCGCCGTTGCGACCGCGCACCGGCATAACTTGGGGTAACGTACCGGAGGAAACGATTGACGCGAAGGAGCATCCGCTCATGCACATCCACACCATCAGCGCTTACGAGACTTCGGCAGAAGAGTTCTTCAAGCGCCTCGTCGACTGGAAGGTCGACCTCGTGGTGGACACGAGGCTGAAGAACACGAACCAGCTGGCCGGCTTCACGAAGCGTGACGACCTGGCCTATTTCGTCGAGGAGCTCGTCCATGCCCGTTATGTGCACGACAAGCTGTTCGCCCCGGCGCCCACCATGATGGAGCGCTATATCCACGGCAACATCGGGTGGGACGCCTACGCCGATGCCTACCGCGAGGACATGCGCGAGCGTGAGGCCGTGCCGCAGTTCTTCGACCGTTACGGGGACTGCGAGTCCGTGGCGCTGGTGGGAACCGCCACGCGCTCTCGCCGCTCCCATGTAGAAGTGCTCGCCGAGATGTTGGAGGAGTTCCAGAAGGAGTAGGGAGGCAACTCCCCCGTCATCCTGAGCGAGCGCAAGCATTCGACAGTCCGGTGTACTGTCGAACTCCCGAGCACGCGAAGCGAGCGCAGGGAGGCACCGCGAAGCGGGAACGCGAAGGGTACCGTGCGGCGTTAGCTGTTAGCGTTACGGCTGTCGCCACGCGGGATCCTTCGACTGAGCGCCTGCGGCGCTCCGCTCAGGATGACAAAGGGAATGAGCGTCATCCCTTGAAAAACTAGCGATTGTTAGTTAATATACTAGCAGTCGCTAGTTTTGTAGAGGAGAGACCATGCGGGGGAAGGACACGAAGGAACGCATCGTCGAGGAGGCGTTCGCGTTGTTCGCATCGCGCGGCTTCCATGCGGTGTCGGTGCGCGACATCGCGGCGGCCGTCGGCATCAAGGACGCGTCGCTGTACAACCATTTTTCCGGCAAGCAGGCCATATTCGACGCCATCGTGCGCGATGCGCTGGAGCGGACGCGTCGGTTCTTCGGAGAGCGCAGCATCCTGTTCGACGTCTCCGACGACGCGACGCCGTACGAGGAGATGAACGCCGAGCGCATACACGAGATGGTGCTGCCGTCGTTTCGCTACTTCTTCGAGGATCCGTACATGGTGCGCCTGCGCCATTTGCTGGTGATCAGCCAGTTCGAGAGCGAGGAGGCGGGGCGCGTCTACCGCCTCGTGTTCGTCGAGCAGCCCATGGCGCTGCAGCGCACCATCTTCGAGCACCTCATGGCCACGGGCGAGTTCGTCCGCGACGACGCCGCGCAGATGGCCGTCGAACTGCAGGGCGTCCCGTTCATGCTCATGCATGCGGGTCTGACATGGGAGGAAGCCGAACCGCGGCTCGCGCCCCACGTCGAGCGGTTCGCGCGGGCGCATACGGCGGCGGGGCGGGGCATTCGAGGAGGGGAGCGGGCATGAGCACGGGTGGTTGTGTATTCGTCGCAGACGGGGGTTCACGAAGCGCTACGCGGAGTGGCTTGCGGAGGAGCTGGGGTGCCAGGCGGTGTCGCTCGGCGACGAGCCGCGGTTCGACGCAAGCGGTTCGACGTGGTGGTGCTGGGCGGATGGCTTCATGCGGGAGGGCTCGCGGGCAAGAAGTGGCTTGCGCGCGCCCGTGAGAAGCATCTGCAGACGCGGTTCGTCGTGTTCGCAGTGGGCGCGACGCCCGTGGAATGGACCGACATGGTGGAAGAGGCGCTTGCCAAGGAGCTGCCGTCGCCGGAGTTCGACGACGTGGAGCGCTTCTACCTGCGCGGCGGGTTCGCCTACGAGCGCCTGGGCTTGCCGGACAAGCTGGCCATGAAGCTGTTCTTCAAGATGCAGGAGAAAAACGCCGCCGCCGACCCGCGCACCGCCGAGATGCTCGAGGGCATGCGCGGCGGCTTCGACGGCACCGAGCCGCGCCGCCATGCGCGCCGGTCGCGGCGCGCGTCCGCGCGCTTGACGCCGCCGCGGTGCCGGCGGGAAGCGCGGAGCGCGCATGAACGCGGCGCGCCGCATCGTGCGCGTCATCTGCGTGTTCAACGGGGTGTGCGCGGTGGTGTGCGGCGGCTTCATGATGGCGGGCGCTGCGGGCATCCTGCCGCCCGCGTTCGGCGAGCTCTTCGGCTTCTTCGACCTCATGGTGCCCTTGATTCAGCGGATGCCGCTGCCTGCGTATATGACGGCCGATCTGTTCTGGCCGGGGCTTGCCCTTGCGCTCGTGAACGGGGTGGCAAACCTCGTGGCCGCTGTGCTGTTCGCGCGCAGCGATGGGCGCGCGCGTTCGTGGGCGCTGCTGGCCGGCGCGCTGCTCATCGTCTGGTGCGTGTTCGAGCTCGTGTACCTGCCGAATCCGGTCTCGGTGATCTACCTGGTGATCGGCCTCGTGCAGACGGCATGCGCGGTGGTGATGCGTCCCGCGCGCTAGCGGCGCGCGGGTTCGTGCCGCATGAGGCCGTGGGCCGTGCAGTACGTGTAGAGCTTCGCGCCGGCGAGGCGGGGCAGGCGCGCTTCGGCGCCCTGCTCGGGGTAGAGCTTTTCGACGGCCATGCGGTCGAAGCCCACGACGGCGACGAAGCCGAGGTGGTGCTGCTTGCTCATCTCGTGGTCGAAGGTGACGTACCAGTCGCCCTCGATCGGCTCGACGTGCGCGGCGTGCGCCTCGTCGGCGGGCAAGGCGACGAGCGGGGGTAGCTTCCTGCCGCAGCACGAAACCTCGGCGTCGCCGGTGGTGACGATCACGTTGCCGCAGGCGGGACAGACGCGGAATGCGGTGCGTTTCATGGTTCCTCCCGTTCGGGCGTCGACGGCCAGGCGGCCGTCGAGCAGCGTTTCCACGGGAGTTCCCAAGCGTTCGGACAGGCCGGGCAAAAGCTCGACGTCGGGGCAGCCGCCTCCGCGCTCCCATTTGGACACGGCCTTGTCGGTGACGCCGAGTGCGTCGGCGAGCTGGCGCTGGGTGAGCCCGCGCTCCTCGCGAAGCGCGCGGATGAGCGTGCCGGTGTTTCTGGCGTCCATGACGTTCCTCCCTGGTTTTTCGGACGGCGTCCACGATACGCGCGCTCCGCGGCCGGCGCAATGAACGCTCCGTAGAGTCGCGTCTCCCGGCGTAGCGGAGGCGGCGGACAAGCCCGTCAGCGCCGGAGCGCCTCGGCTCGCTTCACGCGTTCGACGAGCACGTCTTTCACGTTCTCGCGCGGAACGGCCAGCGACACCGCAAGCTCGTCGCACAGCAGGCCTTCTGCCAGGTCGAAGTACTTCTTGTCCGTGGCGGTGATGCGGCGGCCCGAATCGACGCGCCGGACGGTGCGCTCGTGGACGGACTTCATGATGGGAACCAGGTCCTCGGGCGCGAACGTCCTGAGGCGCTTGTCGTATTCTTCCTCATGCGGCGCTCCAACAGGGTGGGCGTGGGCGCGTCGGGCTTGAGGGCATTCTCGTCGATGGTGTCAGCATCCACGATGGAATCGATCAGGGCGAGTGCCGCGCGCTTCGACATGACGGGACGCAGGTTGTCGGGCGTGGCCTCGTCGACGGCAACGAACAGCTTGAGCGAGTTCTCGAACAGCGCGCGCAGCTCGAGGTAGTCCTTTCCTTCGAAGTAGTTCTCGCGCAGGGCGGCAACTTCGCAGACATGATGACGGTAGACGACCGTATCTCCGCATGCGTACATGGCAACCTCCGATGATGGGTGGGAACGGTAGGTGCGGTTCAGTCGCGTCGCGGTGACGTCGCAGAATCAGCGCTTTCATTGTACCACTTCGCGGGAAGCGTGCGCGCATCCCGCCTCGGCGAGCGGCGAAGCTCTTCGTTACCGCGAGGTGCCTAGGGCACGATATTGTGCCTACTTTCGGTTGTGCTGCGCTACGGGTATCGTTCTTCTTGTTTGAAACGGAAGCGGCAGGAAAGTCGCGCGAAGCAAAGGAGCAAGACGTGGAGAAAACCGCATGCACGCAGGTGGAGCTAGAGACCGGGTTGGTGGACGTGTACGATTTCGGAAACGTGAAGCTGCACGCGTACCGCACGGGCGACCCGATCGACGACGAGGTGTTCGTGGTCGAGAAGGATGGACGGGGCTTCGTCATCGAGTACCCGTGCTTTTTCGACAGCATACGCGCGCTTGAGGAGTACGTAGCGCGGCTCGGCATCGCAATCGAAGGCATCGTGGCCGCCTACCACATGGCTGGGGCTAGTTTCCTGGGCGGCACGCCGGTATACGCTACGAAGGAGGCTGACGCGTACGGTCATGTCGGCGGCGGCCGGGCGCTCATCGACGGCTTCGCCGAAGCTTTCGGCGAAGCGTTCGACGCTTCCATCGCCACGGTGACGAACGTCATCGAAAGTGACGAGTTCGAGCTTGCGGGCGTGCACCTGCGCATCGTACGCAACGCGGAGGCTTTCGACCTCGAGCTGCCCGACCTCAACGTCGCGTACACGCACATGCTGGGGCACGACTGCCACTCCATCGTGGCGGGCGCAGGACATGCAGACGCGCTGATCGCCCAGCTGGAAGGTTACCTCGATCGAGGATTCGACCTTGTCCTGACCTCGCATTACACGCCCGAGGACCTCAAGGACGTGCAGGCGAAGATCGACTATCTGCGCGAACTCAAGGACGTCGCGGCGGTATGCGCATCGGCCGAGGAGTTCAAGGAAGCCGTTCGCAAGCGCAATCCGGGGTACGCGGGCGACAACTACCTCGAGATGACGAGCGGGTTCTTCTTCGCCTAGGCTATTTCGCGTCTGCGCTGCGCGTTGCTGGGTTAAATCCGCAGCCCAGTCCCCGATGCTGCCCATGCGATCGGCGTACGCAGCGTGACGGTCGCAGGCTGGCGCCCGCCTCCGTGAGAGAGTACTCCACGCGGGGCGGCACTTCGGGGTAGACCCGGCGCTCGACCAGGCCGCGCTCCTCCATCTCGCGCAGGTTGCTGGTAAGCACCTTCTGCGAGATGGAGCCGAGCGAGCGCTTCAGCTCGCCGAAGCGCTTCGTGCCGTCCAGTAGATCGCGCATGATGAGCAGCCGCCATTTGCTGCCGATGAGCTGGGCGGTGGTTTCGACGGGGCAGGCGGGCAGCTCGGCGGGATCGCAGGCCACGGTTCGGCTCCTTCCTTGCGAAATACTTTGATATCCAAGTATAATGCTCGCATCGACGGAAGGAAAGGGGTGCGGATGGACGATCTGGTGAACCAGCTGTCGAGAACGCTCGCACAGGCGAACCGCTTCATTGCGATCAAGCTGAAGGAACGCGGCCTCGACGGCATTGCGCCGTCGCACGGCGACATCCTCATGCAGTTGTTCGCCTGCGGCGAGCAACCCATGCAGGAGCTGGCGCGCGCCATCGGGCGCGATCCGTCCACGGTGACGGCGCTCGTGAAGAAGCTCGCCGCCGCTGGATACGTACGCACCGAGAAAGGCGTGGAGGATCGTCGCGCCACCATCGTGTCGCTGACCGAGCGGGGTCGTGGGCTGCGCGGGGAGTTCGAAGCGGTGTCGAAGGAGCTGAGCGTGGTGCAGGGGCTCGGCATCGACCCTACGGATATGGAAACGGCGCGCAGGGTCCTGGGCACCGTGCGCGACAATTTCGAACACGCTTTGAAAAAGGAGGACGGACATGGACGAGGCGCTTGAGCTCGAGGACATCGATGCGGCGTACTGCCTGCTGTTTCTGCGCGAGGTGCGCGATGCGGCGTTCGCCACGGTGGACGAGGAGGGCCTGCCCGCGGTGCGCGTCATCGACGTGATGATGGTGGAGGACGGGCGTCTGTACTTCGTGGCCGCCCGCGGCAAGGCGTTCTGCGCCGACATCATGCGCACGCGCTACGTGGCCATCGTGGGGCAGTCGCAGGATTTCCGCACCTGCCGGCTGCGCGGGGCGGTGGAGCGTCCCGACGACGAGGCCGAACGGCATCGCCTGATCGACCGCATCTTCGAGCTGAACCCCTCCATGCGCGAGCTGTACCCGGGCGATTCCCGCTACGTGCTGGAACCGTTCTACCTGCAGGATGCGCAAGGCGAGTACTTCGATCTCAGCGGCAAGCCCATCGTGCGCGTGCCGTTCGCCTTGGGATCGCTGCGCGCAGCCGTCGAAGGGTTCGTCATCACGGACCGCTGCCAGGAATGCGGCGCTTGCGCCGACGCGTGTCCCGAAGCCTGCATCGAGGAGGGGCCGCCGTATGCCATCGTCCAGGAGCATTGCCTGCGCTGCGGGCTGTGCCGGGAGACGTGCTCCTTCGGTGCGATCGACCGCCGTTCGTGACGGAGCTCGACGAGCCGACACGCTCGTCTTGGTTGCGAAGGAATGCCCGGTTTGGACGCAACATGCCTCCCATGCCAATTTGGCGTCCGAATTCGTGTCGTCGGAACCGCAGGGTTTTCCGCCATCTGGGCTTATGGAGGCGATCACGCAATCCCCCAGGCGGAAGCGCGCTCGGAATTTGTCATGGGGTGCGATTTGCGCACAAACGCCGAAGCGGCGCTCGTGGGAACGGGAGCCCGGCTCCGACCAGCTACGGGTAGCGGCTGACGCGCTGCCGCTCGGAACGGCCGATTCTGCGGAGAAAGCGTCCGCTTCGGGCGGCAGCGCGCTCCCGCGGGCCGCGGCCTCTGCGGCAGCGCGGCAGCGCCGACGCGTTATGCGAACAGCGCGGCCGCCTTCTCCATGCGCTCGGCTATCGGCACGCCGAAGGGGCAGCGCGGCTCGCAGGCGGCGCAGGCCGTGCAATCGTCGGCGGTCGCGTTAAGTGCTCGGTAGTGCTCGCGGATCGAGGCGGGCATCTCGTCCTGCATGACAGCCAGGTCGTAGAACTTGTTGACGGCGGCGATATCGATTCCGGCCGTGCAGGGCGCGCAGTGGCCGCAGTAGGTGCACTGGCCGAAGTAGGCGTGCTTCGGCGCTCCCGCCAGCACGCTCGCGTAGTCCTTCTGCGCTTCGGCCGCCGTTTCGTAGGCCACGGCATCGTCGACGTGCGCCGGCTCGTCGAAGCCTGCCAGGATGCTGGCCGCAGCGGGGCGGGTGAGCGCGTAATGGATGCACTGCACGGGCGTCATCGCCACGCCGAACGGAGACGCCTCGGTGCTGAACAGGCGTCCGCCGGCATACCCCTTCATCACCGTGAGCCCCACGCCCTCGCGTTCGCACAGCGCGTACAGCTCGGCGCGGGCGGGATCCATGCCCTCGAGCGCGTCGTCGTAGGCGAAGGTGAACGCGTCGTCGAGGCTGGCCGTGGCCGGCAGGAGGTCGAAGGCGGGGTTCACGCTGAACATGACGGCCTCGATCTCGCCGGACAGCGCGGCTCTCTTCGCCACCTCGGGCGCGTGGGTGGACAGCCCGATATGCCCGATGACGCCGGCGGCTTTGAGCGCGCGCACGTATTCGATGAACTCCCCGGCCATGATGCCCTCGTACTCGTCGACGTCGTCGACGTAGTGGATCATGCCCAGCTCCACGTGGTCGGTGCCGAGGCGCGCGAGCAGGTCCTCGAACGCGGGACGCACGAGATCCATGTCGCGCGTGCGCACGTACTGGCCGTCTTGCCAGGTGGAGCCGATGTGGCCCTGGATGATCCAGCGGTCGCGCGTGCCGGCCAGCGCAGCTCCGAGGTTGCTGCGCACCTCGGGTCCCGCCATCCAGCAGTCGAGGATGTTGATGCCCGCCTCCTCGCAGCGCTCGACCACGGCGCGCACCTCGGCGGCCGATTTCTTTTCCATCCATTCGGCTCCGAAGCCGATCTCGCTGACTTCGAGCCCCGTCCTGCCCAGTTCGCGGTAGCGCATACAAACCCCTCTCGCGATAGTCCTTCGCGTTCGCATGCAGCACGCTTCCGTACTGCTTCTTGGAGCGAACTCTAATCCAAGTTTTTTCTTCTTACGCCTTCCCGCAGCTGGGGCAGAGGTCGCAGAGGAAACATGTCGCGCACTTCGGGTTGCGGGCGATGCACGTTTCGCGGCCGAACAGCACCCATTGGTGGTTGATGGGACCCCAGTATTCGCGCGGGTACAGCTTGAGCAGGGCGGCCTCGGTCTTCGCTGGCGTGTCGGCCGAGGGGCCGGCGAACTTCAACCGATGCGCGATGCGGAACACGTGCGTGTCCACCGCGATGCCCTCCACGATGCCGAACGCCTCGTTGAGCACGACGTTCGCCGTCTTGCGACCCACGCCCGGCAGCTTCTGCAGCTCGTCTATGTCGCGCGGGATCTCGCCGCCGTAGTCGGCCACTACCATCTGAGCGCACTTGATGACGTTCGCCGCCTTCGTATGGAAGAAGCCGATGGTGCGGATGATGCTTTCAACGTCGCGGGCATCGGCCGCTGCGAGATCCGCGGGCGTGGGGTAGCGCTCCCACAGCGCGGGCGTGACCTTGTTCACGCCTTTGTCGGTGGTTTGGGCGCTCAGCAGTACGGCGATGGTCAAGCGGAACGGATCGCCCCAGTAGTGCAGCGCGCACTCGGCGGCGGGGTAATGCTCGTTCATGCGCTCCGCCACCGCGAGGGCGCGCTGGCGTTTGGCGGTCATGGTCTCGCGTGGCATAGGATCTCCTCGGGATGCGGTTTTAGCGAAACTCCTCCCAGTATAATGAAGTTCTTCGTCCGTGTCCCGCTTTCGAGGACGGCGAACGGCGGATGCGCGCCGCGATTGCCGTTCGCCGTCCGATTGCTGGTACCGCTCTTGCCGTCGGCGTCGTGGGGCTAGCCCTCGTGCACGATGCGGCCGTCGGAGATCGTGTAGCGCACGGTGCTGTCGGAGATCTTCTTCGGGTCGCAGGTCAGGATGTTCTGGTCGAGCACCGCGAGGTCGGCCTTCTTCCCGACCTCGATGGTTCCCACGAGGTCCTCCATGAAGTTCTCGAACGCGACGTTCTTCGTGTAGGCTTCCAGGGCCTGGTACGGCGTGATGGCTTGCTCGGGCCAGCGATGCATATCGGTGTCCTCTTCGCCGGGATAGGGGCTGTTGCGCGTGACGGCGACCTCGATCTCCTCCAGGGGCGCGAACGGGGTGACCGGGCCGTCGCTGGCGCCGCTCACGATGCAGCCGGCTTCCAGCATGTTCTTGACCGGGTACATGGCCATCGCGCGCTCTTCTCCGATGTAGGCGATCTCGAGCTCGCACAGCGGGTCGCGGTACATCCACAGGAACTGCAGCGCGCTGATGACCCCGAGGTCGGCGATCCTCTTGATGTCCTCGTCGGCCACGGCGCACACATGGGTCATGGTGTAGCGGCGGTCGGCGCGCTCGCCGTTCTCCTTGATCGCGTTCTCGAAGGCGTTCAGCGTGTTGCGGACGGCGCCGTCGCCGATGGCGTGGACGTGCACCTGCACGCCCGCCTTGTCGAGGGCGGCCACCATGGCGTCGAACTCCTGCTGATCCCATTCGGATTCGCCGTACCAGTCCGATCCCTTGCCGGCGGCTTCGTTGTACGGTTCCAGCATGACGGCGCTGCCGCCTTCGGTGACGCCGTCAGAGAACATCTTCGCGGTGCCGGTGGATATCATCTCGCTGTCGTAGCGTGCAAGGCCCTTCACCGTTTTGACCGCTTCGCTCGGATCGGTGCCGGGGATGATGGTGGGCAGGATCCTCATGCGCAGGTTGAGTTCGCCGGCCTTTTCCAGCTCGGAGAAGAAGCGCGCGTCCACGGCGGAGAGGTTCGTGATGCCGGTCAGGCCGAAGCGCGACGCGTCCTCCTGGTACTTCGCGATGGCCTGCTCGTACTCTTCGTCGGTGTGCTCGGACACGACGAGGGCGGACACTTCGGTGGCGGCGCCGTCGATGAGGTATCCGGTGGGTTCTCCGTTCTCGTCTCTGGTGATGATGCCGCCGAGCGGGTCGGGCGTGTCGCGCGTGATGTTCGCCATCTCGAGCGCCTTGCTGTTGACCCAGGCGGAATGGTGCGAGACGTCCAAAAGCAGGATGGGCTTGTCGGGGCAGATCTCGTCGAGCAGCTTCTTGTTCGGCCCGGGGTTGCTGCCGTCCTCCAGCTGGAACGCGTTCACCATGAACGGGTTGCCCGTGTACGCCTCGCGCTCGGGATGCGCCGCGACGAAGTCGGAGATGATCTTCACGTACTCGTCGACGGTGGTCGCGTCGCCGAGGTATATGTCGTAGAGCTTGGTGACCCAGTCTCCCGGGGCGTGGATGTGACCGTCCATGAAGCCGGGTACCACCATGCCGCCCTCGAGGTCGATCACCTTCGTGCCGCTTCCCACGAAGGCCTCGAGCCCCGCCTCGTCGCCGACGTAGACGATCTCGTTGCCGTCGACGGCCAAGGCTTCGGCGACGTCGTTCTCGGACGTCATGGTTTGGATCGTGCCGCCGCGAAACGCGAGGGTGGCCGTTTTCGCTGGCGCCGGCGCCTCCCTCCGTCCTCGTCCGTTTGCGCTTCGCCGTTTTCGCTTCCGCAGCCCGAAAGCGCCTGGCAAGTATGAAGACGCGTGGCCCGCTCCTGTCGCGCCGATTTTGACGAACTCCTACGGGACAATCGTGTTCGATGGTTGGTTCGTATCCATGGCGTGCTGCTCCCTTCTCGTGCGGCGGGTCGTGTCGACCGCG
>ENA-OQIL01000102-OQIL01000102.1-human-gut-metagenome-genome-assembly--contig:-NODE-102-length-43366-cov-28.318046_pt1 | contig 43366 bp, 37 predicted proteins | sample MGYA00242583_ERZ504748 | MGnify/ENA primary metagenome ERZ504748 (study PRJEB26092, sample SAMD00036191) | human gut metagenome | host: Homo sapiens | study: EMG produced TPA metagenomics assembly of...
TTTTCGTAAACACTTTAATATCTCGCACGCTCGATGCTCGCGAGTGAGATATCAAAGTATTCACGAATCTCAAATTATAAATATATCATAAGTCTGTTATTTTCTCTTGTTCTCTATTCTGTTGTCTGAATTTGGCTCATTTTTTGTACCTATTCTATATAGAGCGAGTACAGTTTTTGCGCCAAAATCATATCAGATCCGAATCAATTTCCATAATGTTTTATTGCGGTTCTCATTTCTCTTAAATTCTCGAACTGTAATAATCATGACACCATAGATTTGAAGTTTACGATTTAATGCGTCTTGCCCCATCGGACGTCCTTTATACTCTTTGAACACCTTCAAGGCCCTGATACTTTCGTACATATCTTCCTTCAACATCGGCTGATTCAAGTGTGCATTTATCCAGTCCACCACCGAATCAAAGCGATACGGCACCGTTTCCTCCGCTAACACCGGCGCATACTTTGCAAAGACCTGCTTATATGACGTTTCGAGCATTTCGTTAAGCAGCTCCAATTCTCGCTTCAATTGCCGGACACCGAGCGGATTCACGCGGTATTCACCCTTTGCATCATCGAACTCCATGATCTTGCACTTTCTTATTTTGTTATTGATACTATCGGGCTTTCCACTGTTTCGGAACACTTCAAATGCCTCCGCCCCCGCAAGATATGCCACTGCAGGCCTCAGCTCTTCTATCACGATGGCCTTAAATTTCTTCAGGTCACCATAATACCAGTCCGCATCATAATCACGAAAATAGACCGTGCAGGTATCGTCGACATCAAGTGGGCGCTTTCGACCTGTTGACTGAATGATGTCCGTCGGCTTCCATTGGTCGATATACAGGTGTTTTACTGTACGGTCTTTGATCTCGGTGCCTATGCCAAACGCCTTTGTGGTGAATAAATATCTTTTTTGGAGCTCTCTGTCCTTGACACATTCCGTCAGCTTATTGAACATTTTGCCGTATTTCGGGTTATTCTCGGAGCAGTAATAGGCAGCTGTATCGCCAAATATCTCCTTCATTTTGAGCAGATCTCCGCCGGATGATACAAATATAACGGCCTTTTCGTCTTCCGGGAGACATTTTAGCATCATGACCAGATTTTCCCTCGAATAGAAATATTTCTGCTTGATATGCTGGTAATCTTGCGGTAGTTTGTAGATGCGGTCTTCGGGAGTCTTTGAGGTCTCCTCCAGCAGCTTATAGGTCTCCTCGCCCGTTGCGCTCATATAGATAACCACATGGTCGGCTTCAGCCTTTTGCAGCACTTCCAGCGACAAATAGGTATTTATTCCATAAGAGGAAAAATCTGTAAAATAGTGGCATTCATCCGCAACGATGTACTTGAACCCCGTCAGATACTTTTTCAGCGACGCCGGATCATTCCTGTATTTCGTCTCAATATTCTGATAGGTCCGGACCTCTAGCATGTTCTCGTAGAACGCATCATTAGTCATTGCTATTTCCATTGGCTCACCATCGACCTCGGCAATAGCGGCTTCCGTTCTGCGTTGGAGCATCTCGGCGTGAAGGGTATTTAGCGGGCAGAGGCATAGAACCCGGCCTATGGTCGTTTTTTTCAGCATCTCATCAACGCGCCAGCTCACCAGCTTCTTAATGATAAATTCGTTCTTGCCACGTCCGGTTCCCATATCCAGAAGAACTCTTCCGTTCCCCCAATGCTGGAATGCATCACCGATCAATTCTGAAGCATACGCCCACCGCTCCTTCTCCGCCGGGGCGTCCTCTCCTATCTGTCCCAATGGCACGATCGCTTCTGCAGGCACCACTTCTACCTCTGGCACTTCCTCTGCCTCCTGAACGGCACAGCACCCTTCCTGCAGCTCGGCGGGCTCTGGCGTCTGGGGACTGGATGTTCCCTCTGCCTCTACTTCCGGCTCTGCTGCCTGTCTGGTGGGTTCCGGCTCTGCGTTCAATTGTTCCAGCTCTGCAATCGCTGCACGGGGGCTTTCTGTCCATTCCCGCTGCTCTTCCTCGGTCAACGGGTTCTCCTTGCAGTTGCGTAGACATTCCTCATATTCGTGGGTTCCGTTCTGTTCATCCAAAAGCTTCAAGTAGAAGCCGTCAAAGGGCATTTTCATTTTCATGTAATAACCTCTATAATAATATAAGGCGCACAGCCCAGCCATCTTGCCAGACCATGCGCCGGTTTGTCAGTGTCTGGCCAGAAAAGGCTCTGGTCAAACGCTTCGTTCTGTGATATTATAGGGGCGGGAACGCACACACACAGATATTCCCGTCTCTACAGCCGCTTTGCCTGTTGCCGCAGGTAAGGCGGTTTTTGTTTTACTGCTGCACATGGGACCCTGCCTCGAGTGTTACCGCCGTTTCTGCGAACGTCTGCATGGCGCTGCTATAGCCGATTTGGAACGAATGCTCGGCAACGGACGCGACCAGCCCTTCCAGAATTTCAGATAGGGTCTCGTTCTGCGTTTCGCTCAGATACGGTCGAATAAGCGCCGCTGCCTGACAACTGCTTGCATCTACGGCATTCTTCAACTTCTCCTGACTCTGCTTGATTTCGTCAGCGGTCTGAAATACATCTTCTAAAAAGCTCATTTTATTCTCCTTTTTTAGCATAACACTGCCTCTGGACGTCCTGTCCATTCCACAGCCTGCTCATTTGCTTGGGCGCACTGTTCACTGCCGGTACCCACCTTTACCGCAGCTTTTTTATTGTCAAGCGCCTTGCATGTGCTAGGCGTTTTTTGTTTGCTTTGGATCATGTCTCTGGCACCTCATTGTCCTTGTGCCCTTCAAGCTCAACGCTCATCTCAGGGGTCAGCGTTCTGGTAAACTCCAAGTATGCCTGAATTCCCAGCTCTACCGCATATTGCTCTGCTTGGGCCATCAGTTCTGCCGACAACCGCGCGATCCTATTCTTGTCCGCCTCATCAACCGGAAGGTCCTCCAGCGCCCTCTCCATCGCGTCTGCAGCCTTAACCAGCGGCTCACACAGCTCACGCGTCTGCCGTGGGATGATCAAATATCCTTCTTCGCCCAACGATACACTCAAAATGTCCACGCTGCAGGTCTTGTTATCCGTCATAAGTTTCCTCCTTATCCTTTACATTCCACACCATCGTGCCGCCCGGGGATTCACAAACTCCGGCTTGAACGTCACATTGGGGAAATTCGCATCCATATAGTTTCCGAACTCTTCCGTCGCCGCCTCTTCGCTGTAATCGGCCAGTGCATCCACCGTTTCCAACGCCTGCAACAGACGAATGCGCCCCGTATTCCGGTCATGCCCCATCTGCACAAGCTCACTATCGGTCAGTTCATTGCAGAGCTCATAGGCGGCAGCGATATAGCTCCGCAGTACAGGCTTTGGTTCAAGCCGCACCTCATAATAGTAGGTCGGCTCCTCCGCTGCCTCCTGAATGACAGCCTCCATGCTGCAGCAGATCTCCAGTTCGGGGTTGCCTTCTGCATCTGAGGTAGGCGTAATAGTCATATCCGTACCATCGCAAAAACGCATCGTAATGCCTTTACCGACCGTGGAATCCCTTTGATCCGGGCAGATGCATCCGCCCGCCGGGATCGTTTTCCCGGACAGCGCTGCGCTCAGAATAAGCGACGCTTCCCGCTCTTCTTCAGGTGTTTCGGCATGGACCTCGGCACCGTTCATGTAGATATCGATCATAGTCGTATCCCTCCTGTTTGGTTGATTAAAAAAGGGTATCAATGCCCGGATCATTCCTCCAGTCATATGCCATGGGGACAAATTTTTCTTCCGCATCATTCCGGTAGGGTACAGAATGGCAGTCGATTTTCAGTAACGCCCGTCCATCATCGCTGAGATACGGCAAGAAAGTGATTACCATGTCACACCCCATATCTGGCTCATCGGCCAGCTTCAACGTAATTCCTTCGCAGGGATTCAAACTGTCGTGGGGTGTGTCTGTGCAGGCATCGTAGATCAAAGCCTTCCCTTCCAGCACATCCCTCAACGCCCATAGCGCCGATGCGTCATTCTTACTGCCATTCGTCCGGATTGTTAGTACGTCTTCATGATTATAGTTCATAATTGTACCTCCTGCGCGATACGCGCACATGTAATTTTTTTGCAGTCTTCTTTTACGTTTACGGTTAGCTTCGTCAAACTTCTTGCTCGTACTGCAGTGTCAGGATACCGCTGCTTGTCTTCTGTTCACGGCTTCACCCCCTCCATCATCTCCTCAACGGTCTCCTCCGTAAAGCATCTGATGAGCAGCTCCGGCTCTCCCGCCTCATTCAGGATAGGCCTGATCCGCAGCATTGTGCCGTCGTCCAGATGGTACAGCAGCCCCTTGCGCAGCGGAGCATCGTAAAAGCAGGGCATGATGCACATCTCCGTGTCAGCCGTTTTTCCAGCCAAGATGTTGTTGAGTGCCGCCTCTGCATACTGCTCCTCTTCACGGTTCTCGGGCAGAAGATTTGCATCATTGAAGTAAAGTTCGATCATATCAATTCTCCTTTTATTATGCACATTTGTTGTTTTTCAGAGCCATGGCAAAGGCCTTATCCGCCGGGCAGATGGACTGCAGCAGCCCCCGCGCCTCGCTCGCCAACCGCTGGAGCTCGGCACGCACCTGCTCCCATTCCTTCAGCTCCCCGCTGGCGACTCCCTCACGAATTGTGCGTCTTACAGCTTCTGCCAGTGCCTCCTCCAGCCTTGCATGATAGGTACAAATATCGTACTCAACCCCGCCATCGGCCTTCGTATGGGCCTTTTTCAACGTGTAATACACGCTGCTCGCGTCCAGATAATAATTCTTCCAAATTTTTAGCAACATCAACACTCCAAACTTATATTTTTGTTTATTTCGTCAGAGTCCATGTACAGTTCTCCTTGTTGGCAGGGTGCTGCCCGGGCGCTATATTCTATCTGTCATATGGTCCTCCTTTTGAATTGAATCGTGTTTTTTAGAACAGTCTTGCTGTCTGCTCCCAACAGTGCCAAAGCGGGTCAGATCTTTCACCCTACCAGCGCTATGGGATTTTCAGCGGTCTACTGCACTGCATGCCACTTCCTCCTTTTTGCCCCTGTTATGGCGACCTCAGCCTTGCAAAGCAGGGCTCAACATTGCAAAAGCAGAAATTGTGCTTTTTCGCCTTTCATCGATATTTTTCGTCAACATTGCAAAATTGCAATCATACACCCTCAGCAGCCGTTACGCCACTGCCGTGCTCTGTGTCAAGGCTGTAACGCCGCAGACTCCGACCTCTGGTACAATTTGCCGGACGTTTTTGATGAGACCATCGCCACTCAGTGCGCTGCGCGCATGGTTATAGGTGCTTTCACTGCATCCAGTTTTTTCCAAAACCAGCCGCTGAAGCTCCTTGCTGACCATACAATTTCCCGGGGCGGCATTCAACGTACGCAGAAGCTCTCTCTGAACTTCTGCATACTTCTGCCCTTTATTGTCCGGCTTCTCCCGACAAAAATCCTCGTCCTTCCAATCCGAAGTCGAGTCAAACTTCAGCCTTACCGTCTTGATCCCCCTGACCTCTACCGTCTCGGTGGTAAAAAGGATCGTATCCGCCGGTACACCATAGCTGCTCTTTTCGTGGGAGACGTAACTTTTGCTGCCATCCCTCGTATGCCCCATGATCAGCACGCTGCGGGCGGTGTCCCATAGTTCACCCGATCCATTCAGGCGCTTGCGCCCAAACGCGGATGGATTTTTGTTGGTATGCGTCACCAGTAGGATGGCAAATCCATGTTGCTGTGCCAGCATGCGCAGGTCTTGAAGCACCTTCCGCATCTGTTGGCGGTTGTTCATATTGGCAGAATTTGGCAAAAACGCCTGAAGCGGGTCAATAACCAGCACCAGCGGATCCGCCGCAATGATCCAGTTCACCAGATCCGGGTCGCCGAGATAGGGCATTTTCCCTTTCTTTTCGTAGTATGCATCAGAATCGATCACCACAACCTTGCCCAGATCAGCACCAGCAGCAGCCATACGCGGGCACAGCACAGCATCGATGGGGTCCTCGCCCGCAAGGATCACAACGTTGCCCGTGCGCTCGGGTGCCTGCGGAAAAACCTCCGTAGCCTCGCCCATGGTCAGGGATCTCGCGATCTGCGCCACGAACTGCCCCTTGCCTACACCGCCGTCACCGCAAAGCAGCGTGATTTCGCCGCACTGCAGACGTCCGGATGCCAACATTTCATGATTTTTGGGCGTCACATCGCTCAACCGCTGAAGAACAACGCCTCTCTGGTTCAAAGCATCCAGCTCAAGCTCCGCTACTCCCCCAGCGAGGTCTGCGGGCGCTGCAACGGACGCGATATCCTGTACCACCCCCTCGTCAGCCACCTGTGCCTTCATGGGCAACTGCAGCAGATTCGTATTGAAAATGTCATTTTTTTCCATGTTCACATTCCTCCTTGTCTAAATAAATTTTTGACGATGTTCAGTTTTCAAGGTACTCCACCCCGCTTTCACAGGGCAGCCGCCTGCTCCGTCGTGCAGGGGCAGCTTCCAAGTCGCCTCGGTCACCGCCCCCGCACGTGGGGCGCGCTCGTCGGGATGTCGAGCACGTCCGGGGCATTCCCGGCCGCTCTCTCCTCCTCGGGTGCATAAGCATAACACACTCCCGATCGCTTGTCCAGTGGTTTTCAAAAAAGTTTTGTCAGACGCGCTGCAAGGCGTCTCTGACTCGCTTTTCTTATTTTTGCCGTAGACCGATACGTTGACTGTAAAAAGCCGTTGTAGAGGCTTCTAGGTGCGTTTGCGGCCACATAAATACCATATCATAGGCTGTAAAAACTGTCAAGGGTCGCTCGCTCCCTTCTGCCTCCCCACAATCAGCGCATTAGTATACTAGTTATGTATTTTTATAGGTTTATCTTACCTCTCCCGCCTGCGCCATAAACATATCAATATACTGGTCATATCTCTTTATCATTCCGTTCTGCTTTCGTATCCCGCACAACAGCATATCAACGCACTTGTTATGTCGCCTTGTCGGGATCAACTCCGTCATTGCACCTAACCCGCTTTCCGTACGCTACTGTTGTCAGTATTCTCGATTTCCATTCCTGTACTTTTCTCAATCATTTGAATCCATCCTGTTGATTCCATAATGTTGTTTTTTGTATTAGAATTCATGAATTTCAAATCAGCAAAATTTCACTAAATTTCAATGGTCATTTTTATTCGTTGTATCGTTTTATTTTCTTTTGTTAATTCTCAAAGTCATTCAACTCACTTTATTATAAATATATAATACCTTATTATAATATATCGGCATTCCTTAACTTTTCTTTAACGCAAAAGATTCCATCGCATTATCGTCTATTTTTCGCATTATTTTTCCAGCTATGTTTTTTCTTTTTATAAATAGATATAGACTCACTTCTTCACTTTTCATTGTTCTTCTTTTACAATCGAATCAACAGAATTAAAACAAAAAAGAGCAGCCCCACCACCCGGCGGGACTACTCTTGAAGTATACGATTCAGTTTTTTACAGGTTCATCAGGGGGCTGGTCTGGGTACCGCGATCCACGATGTCCTTATCCTTGATGCCCAACAGGTAGCGCTGGGTGATCATGATATTGACGTGCCCCATCAGGCGGGAGACACTGTACAGGTCCAGACCGTTTTTCAGCTGCATCTGTGCGAAGGTGTGGCGGCAGGTATGAGGGCTGACCCGCACCGAGGGCGAAACCCCCACCTCTTTTGCGGCATACTTCAATATCCGTGCTACGGCTTCATCGGTCATCGGCTTGCCGTTTTTGCTGGGGAAGAGGTTCTTGTAGCGGGTAGGGTGCTCCTTCAGGTAGCCATCCCGGAGCGTGCAGTACTTGACGAGCTGCTTAGAGAGCGCGGGCGATTTGGGCACGACCCGTTCCTTGCTGCCCTTGCCGTGCTTGACCAGAATATAGTCCTGCTTGATGTCCTCCGGCTCCATCAGGATCATTTCGTTGCAGCGCATCCCGGTATCGAACAGCAGCATGATGATGGTCTTGTTCCGTACCTCCAGAAAATCCTTGCCGTCGTAGAACTGGATCATCCGCTTCATCTCAGCCACTGTAAAGGTATCGATGATCGTCCGGGGCTGGCGGAGGCACTTTACCTTTTTGGCCGGATTGTCCCGCTCCTCCAGATAGCCCTCATTGACCAGATAGTTGAACCATGTGCGCCACACCTTGAGCAGGTCGTTGATATAGCGGGACGTGCTACCCGCGTCCTGCTTCTCCTTCATCAGGTCCCGGATGTGGCGGGGACGGACGTCTTCCAGTTCAGTGATCTGCTTCAGCTCCAGATATTCCAGCAAAAACCGGGTCGCAGCCTTATAATTGCGCAGAGAGCCTTTAGCCAGATGGCGGCATTCACAGTCGTAGATAAATTCATCGCGGAGATCTTTCAAACACATAAAAAAACACCCTTTCCTTCATGGCGGACCACAAAAGAAAGGGTGAAAAATTGCTAGATAAGCTTATCGTGCCAAATCAAGCTTGTTCGTAGTTGAGCGAGACAAACTCTGGTCGACAAATCATCCAATTTTTAACGCAGCTGCGCGATTAGCAGTTCTCAGCGAAGTACTTAATGGTACGGACCATCTGAGAGGTGTAGGAGTTCTCGTTGTCGTACCAAGACACGACCTGAACCTGATAGGTGTCGTCGTCGATCTTAGCGACCATGGTCTGAGTAGCGTCGAACAGAGAGCCGTAACGCATGCCGATAACGTCGGAAGAAACGATCTGATCCTCGTTGTAGCCGAAGGACTCAGAAGCAGCAGCCTTCATAGCAGCGTTGATAGCTTCCTTGGTGACGTCCTTGCCCTTGACGACAGCAACCAGAATGGTGGTGGAGCCGGTGGGAACAGGCACACGCTGAGCAGAGCCGATCAGCTTGCCGTTCAGCTCAGGGATGACCAGACCGATGGCCTTAGCAGCACCGGTGGTGTTGGGGACGATGTTCTGTGCGCCAGCACGAGCACGGCGCAGGTCGCCCTTGCGCTGAGGACCGTCCAGGATCATCTGGTCGCCGGTGTAAGCATGAACGGTGGTCATGATACCGGAAACGATGGGATAGGTCTTGTTCAGGGTGTTGGCCATGGGAGCCAGGCAGTTGGTGGTGCAGGAAGCAGCGGAGATGACCTGATCCTCAGCGGTCAGGGTCTTCTCGTTGACGGAGTAGACGATGGTCTTCAGATCGTTGCCTGCGGGAGCAGAGATAACGACCTTCTTTGCGCCAGCCTGGATGTGAGCCATGCTCTTCTCCTTGCTGGTGTAGAAGCCGGTGCACTCCAGAACGACGTCAACGTTCAGCTCGCCCCAAGGAGCATCCTTTGCGTCCTTAACAGCGTAGATCTTGATCTCCTTGCCGTCAACAATGATGGAATCCTCGGTGGACTCGACAGTATGCTTGCCCTCGCCGATCTTGCCGCAGAAAGAGCCCTGAGCAGTATCGTACTTCAGCAGGTGAGCCAGCATCTTGGGGCTGGTCAGGTCGTTGATTGCGACGACCTCGTAACCCTCAGCATCAAACATCTGACGGAAAGCCAGACGGCCAATACGACCGAAACCATTGATAGCAACTCTAACAGCCATTGTAATAGTACCTCCTAATTATTTTACCCATAATCGGATAAATCACGGTATCTTTATTGTAGACCAAAACCGGCAAACTTTCAAGTGTCTGCTAAAAAATTAACAACATAATTTTATCTTTTTTGGCTTTTGTACGATTTTATGCACCTCGCCACAAAGCTTTTGTTCAATTACACCAAGGGTGCGCAGTCGCTTTTGTCAGTTATTTCCAGCTTTTCCCTGCCCAATACAGGCAAGCCCCATACCGCCGATGTAGCACAGCGCAAGGCCGGAAAGCAGTTCCGGCAACACCGCCGCCATGCCGCCGCCAAAGCCTGCTGCCAACAGCAGGAGCACCCGGGGCAGCTCCCAGCACAGGCACAGACAAAAGGCTGCAAGCGCCGCTGCGTGCAGGGTGCGGCCGTTTTCCGGCCGGGGCAGATATAGCGTGCGCGCCAGCGCCGCCAGAAGCAGCAACGCCGCCATCTCCTGCCAGACTGCTGCCGTGGGCTGTACCCGGTGCCAGCTGGAACTGTTCTCCATAAAGCGCATCAGCACATTCCAGTAGAACAACGCACTGCCCGCAATGGCCAGCGGCAGACCGCCGACGGGCGTTTTCCAGCCGTCTCCGCGCAGCCAGCTGCGGCCGAGGTTGCTCAGCCACACGGCACAGGCCACCTCCAGCAGAATGCGCACAAAGGTGCTTACCGTACCGGCGGCCAGCACAAACTGTGCTGCACCGGCAGCCAGCATACACACTGCCCCGGCAAAGGCCAGCACGCCTGCCGCCGGGCGGCGGCTGCGCAGCGGCTCCGGGGGCAGCGGGCGGCTGCGCCCGGCCAGCACTGCGGCCAGCACCACAGCGCCCAAGACGAGATACCGCCACCACACCGCACCTGCGGTACACAGACCGGTGGCCGCGTCGGTGGCAAAGGCAAGGTCTGCGCCGCGGCCAAGGCCAAGCAGCACGCAGAGCAGGACAACAACGAACTCTAACGGTTTCATTAACGCTCCTCGATGGGCTTATATTTCTGGCGCACGCCCAGATACTTGTAGGCCGGGCGGATGATACGGTTGGCAAAGATCACCTCTTCCACCCGGTGTGCGCACCAGCCCGGCACACGGGCGATGGCGAACAGCGGGGTGTACAGATCCTCCGAGATGCCCAGCATATTGTAGATCAGGCCACTGAACAGGTCCACGTTGGCGCACACCGGCTTGGAGCTGCCCTTTTCCTCAGCAAAGATGCCGGGTGCCAGCCGCTCGATGCTGCACAGCATATTGTACTCTTCCTCAAAGCCCTTTTCGTAGGCCAGATGCTTTGCGCGCTGCTTCAGGATGACCTCACGGGGATCGCTGATGGTGTAAACCGCATGACCCATGCCGTAGATCAGGCCGGAGCCGTCGCCCGCCTGCTTGCGCAGGATGCGGCGCAGATACTCGCGCACCTCATCGTCATCCTCCGGGTTCTCGACGTGCTTGAGGATATCCTGCAGCTGGCGGTTGACCATCAGGTTCGCGCCGCCGTGCTTGGGGCCCTTCAGAGCACCGATGGCCGCAGAGATGGCCGAGTAGGTGTCCGTACCGGAGGAGGACAGCACACGGGTGGTAAAGGTGGAGCAGTTGCCGCCGCCGTGGTCTGCGTGGACCAGCAGGCACATATCCAGCAGCTTTGCCTCCTCGTGGGTGAACTTCTGATCCGGGCGGTAGGTGCTGAGGATGTGCTCTGCCGTGCTCTGGCCGGGCTTGGGCAGGTGGAAGAACATACTCTGTTTATCGTAGTAGCGGCGCTTCATCTGGTAAGCGTTCACCATCATGGTGGGCATGCTGGCGATCAGGTTGATGCTCTGGTTCAGGATGTTCTCAAGGCTCAGATCCTCGGCGCGGTCGTCGTAGGAGTACAGGCCCAGCACACAGCGCTGCAACTTGTTCATGATATTGGGCGAGGGGGCGTTCATGGTGTCCATAAAACCGTCCGGCAGGGCGCGGGATTCTGCCAGGATCTCGCAGAAATCGTCCAGCTGCTCCCGGGTGGGCAGGCTGCCGAACAACAGCAGCCAGATCACTTCCTCAAACACGAAGCGGTCGTTGCGGTAAGCCTCGTCCACGATCTCGTTGATATTGACGCCCCGGTAGATCAGCTTGCCGGGGGTGGGGATCACATGACCCTCCTGATCCTTTTTGTAGCCCACAACGTCACAGACGTTGGTCAGGCCGGCCAGCACGCCGGTGCCATCCGGGTTGCGCAGGCCGCGCTTGACCCCCAGCCGCTCGCTGGTCTCCGGGTCGATGTAGTTGTTTGCGATGTACTCCTCGCACAGGGTACGCATGGTCGTCGGGTCCAGTGTTGCCACTTCTGCGTGTGCAAAATTCATAGGAGTGCTCCTTTCCGTCTCTTACTTCTTATACTTTCCGATCCAGTCCATCCTACTCTCTGATGGACATACTTTTATAATATCGCTTTTATGAAGTAAATTCAAGCGCTAAGTGTACACTTCTCACCGCAAAGCGCAAAAATACTGGGGCTTTCCTGCGCATTTCCTGCCGGTTTGCACGCTGCCGGGCGTATGATGTACCCAAAGCTTGCGTTCCGGGAGGAGGTCTAGTATGAAACGTTCCTTTTTGCTGCTGTGCACCGTTCTGCTGGTGCTGGGCTGCGCGTTGCCGTGTGCTGCCTACCGTCTTGCCCGTATGGCGCTTGTTGTGCAGGGCACTGCGCCGTCCGCAGCAGAAGCGGCCTCTGTCACCTCAGAAGAAAGCAGCAGAGTGGCTCCCTCCCCTGCTGACACAGCCGATACCGTTTGCTTTACGGATCAGAGCACCGGGCAGACGATAACGCTGCCGCTGCGGGAATACCTGATTGGGGCAGTTGCCGCCGAGATGCCGGTCAGCTGGCCGGATGAAGCGCTGAAGGCGCAGGCAGTGGCGGCGCACAGCTACGCTCTGTACCGCCGGGACCACAGCACCAGGGAAAACGGCGCATGGTTCACCGCAGACCCCGCCCGGCGGCAGGGCTGCCTGACCGATGCAGTGCTGCACAGTTACTGGGGCACCGCATACGCGGCCAGCTACGCCCGGCTTTCTGCGCTGGTGGATGCAGTACAGACGCAGGTGCTATATTACGAGGATGCTCCCGCCGGGACAAGCTACTTTGCCATGTCCAACGGCCGCACCGAAGCCAGCGAGAAGGTGTGGGGCACCGCCCTGCCCTATCTGGTGCCGGTGGACAGCAGCACTGACACCGCCGCCGACAACTACGAATATACCCTGAACCTTTCTGCCGCCCAATTACAGCAGCTGCTAGCTGAGCGTCTGGGCATTGCCGCCGACCTTTCGCAGCAGGCGCAGTGGTTTGGCACGCCGGTGCTCACTCCCTCCGGCTATGTGGACAGCCTGCCGGTCTGCGGGCAGACGGTGCAGGGTACCGCCCTGCGCAAAGCGCTGGGGCTGCGCAGCGCCTGCTTTACGGTGGTCTGCCAGAGCGGCACCTTCTCCTTTACCACAAGGGGCTACGGCCACGGCGTAGGCATGAGCCAGTGGGGTGCAAAGGCACTGGCAGAGCAGGGCGCAGACTACCGCGCCATTCTGGCGCACTATTACCCCGGCACAGAACTGCGGGGGTAATAGCCGCGGAACAAAGACGATTTTGAATGGCCTGCGGGCGGTTCTGAACCACTTTTTCACGGAAAGGGGTCGTAACGAAAAGCAGCTGTTATTGTGATGCAAACAGGGCTGCTGCACAAAGCAATGTGCAGCAGCCCTGAATTATTTCTTTTTATCAGTCGAACAGCTTTGCAAACCAGCTTACGGTGGTCTCAGCAGCAGTTTCTACCGTGGTCTCCATCTGCTGGACCGTCTGCTGCAGCTTGGTGCCCTCGGCATCCTTGACCGACCAGTAGGTCTGGGTGCTGCTTGCGCTGCCGGACACCGTGAAGTCCGAGGCAAAGCACAGGCTCTCGCCCGTAGAGTCGGTCACCAGCACCATATAGCTGTAGCTGCCCTCCGGCAGCTCCCCGAAGCGGATCTGACTGTCCAGCGTGTTCAGAGAGAAAGCGGCGGCGTTTGCCTGCGCCGCCGCACTCTGCACGGTCTGATCTGCCGCATCCAGAATGGCCACCTGTACACTGGTCAAAGTAGTGCCAGTAGCGCTGTTAGCCGTACCGGTCAGCGTCATGCCGCTGCCGGTGCGGATATTCACCGGGTAGCGCACGCCCTCCAGCCGCAGACCATCGGCCTGTGCCGCCACGCTGTTGTGATCTGCAGTGACGTACCAGTAACAGGACGCTCTTGCAATGGACACGCTGGAGCTGGTAATGGGGATGCGGCCGTAGCCGATGTTCCCCGCCGGGTCGGAGCAATAGAAAATACCGTTGGTGTAGTCAGTCAGCAGCACCGCATGGGGCTGGGTGCGGTCGTAGAGGACGATGCCCTCCGGGTGCTGCTCCAGCAGGGAGATCAGCACCGCCGTTTTGCTTTGCAGCCCGGAAGGCAGGGTGGCGTAGCCCACCTGCATCTCCTTATATGTAAAACTGTGCGCAAGGCCGTTGGCCCATGCTGTGGAGCGCACACTGTTCTCAGTCACGTTCGTCCAGTCACTCAGCCCATCAAAGTAGGCGCGGCGGCGCAGCATCATGGCTGCGGAGGCCAGCGTACAGGTGCCGCCCCGGCTCTGCTTGAAGTAGAAGCCTGCGTCCACATTCAGGTCCACTGCCAGTGCAGCGGGCAGGCAGGTAAGCAGGAAAGCAAGGCTCAGTGCCAGGGTCAGCAATCGTTTTTTCAGGGCGTGCGGTGCGGCGGTATTCACGGTTCGGTATTTCCTTTCTTGTTTCTTTGCGGATCTCATAGGGATCTACCGCTATAAAGTATACCAGCCTGTCATTCTTTTGTAAACAATCTTCCGTCTTTTTTCTCAATATCAACACGTTTAGGGGATATCCATTAGTTGCTTTTCACAAATTTTTCTGTAATATTCCACGTATTTGACAAAGTTTCGTCCTACCCACCGCAGAACTATGAAAAGAAATTTCTTTTTTCGCCCGGCGCGCGAGGGCGCAAAAAAGTCCGGTACGCCTGCGCATTCGTCCCAGCATTTCACAAAATAATCCCCTTCTTGGCAATGCCGCAGTCAGTCCGTCGTTGTCTGCCGCAGTTTGGGCAGCAGAGGACAGCGCCTCTGCAAACGGCTGGCAATTCAAGGCCTTCGGCACCTCCTCCGCAGCAAACGTTAATACCCTTGCAGACGGTGCAGACATTCACGGTAAGGTCACCCTGAACGCCTGCACCGTGAAGGAGGACGGCACCATCTTCCCCTTCTGAGTAAGGCAAAAGCTGCCGCATAACCATTAAAAAACAGAAACCCGGAACCTTTTTGTGAGCCCTTGTGGCTCTAAAAAGGTTCCGGGTTTTTTTCAATCTTTTTTCAGTGAGCCATCGCCCACCGACTATACTGCTTTTTTGCTCAGCCCAGTGCCCGCTGGATCTTTGCAAAGTCCTCCAGCGTCAGTGCTTCCGGGCGGATGCGGGCATCAAAGCCTGCGGCTTCAATGGCAGCAATGACCTTCTCCTTGGGCAGGTTTAGCCCGCCTGCAATGGCATTGGCGGCAGTCTTGCGGCGCTGGCCAAAGGCGGCGCGCACCAGTGCAAAGTAGCCCGCCTCGTCCTCCACCTGCACGGCGGGGGTGGGACGGATGTCCATGCGCACCACAGCGCTGGTTACCTTGGGGGCAGGGTAAAAGCTGCCCGGTGCGGCGGTGAACATCAGCTTGGAGGTAGCGTAGTAGTTCACCGCGCAGCTGATGGCGCTGGAGGCGCGGGTTCCGGGCACAGCGGCCAGACGGTCGGCGGCCTCCTTCTGCACCATAACGGTCAGGCTCTCAATGGGCAGGCGGTCGCCCAGCAGCTTCATCACGATGGGGCTGGTGATGTAGTAGGGCAGGTTTGCGCACACTGCCACCGGCATCCCCGGGAACTCCTCGGCAATGAGGGCTTTCAGGTCCACCTTCAGCACATCCTGCAGCACCAGCTTGAAGTTGTCCACACCGGCCATGGTCTCGGCCAGCAGGGGCGGCAGGCGCTCGTCCACCTCAATGGACACCACCTTGGCGGCGCGCTTGGCCAGTTCCTTGGTCAGCACGCCGATGCCGGGGCCGATCTCGATGACACCGTAGCGCTTGTCTACCCCGCTGGCATCCACGATTTTTGTGGGGATGCCCGGGTTGATGATAAAGTTCTGCCCAAAGCCCTTAGAAAGTGCAAAATCGTATTTTTCGCACAGGGCACGGATCACAGAAAGGTCGGTCAGTTCCGGCATAGGGTCAATTCCTTTCTCAGAAAAAGGCTGTTGCAGAACGCAGCAGCCTTTTTGGTGTTTATGGTTCAGGATCGTGGGGTTCACTCCGCTGCGCTCGCAGCCGTTTCCGGCTCAGACGCGGCAGTCTCACCCTCGGCGGGTTCTCCCTCCGCAGTCTCTGCGGGGGCGGTATCGTCTGCTGCGGCAGAGGCGGCGGTGCTATCTGCTGCGGCGGCAGAGCTTGCGCCTGCCAGCGTAGTAGTGCCGCTCAGCTGCTGGGCAGCGCTGACAGCGCGCTGCACCTGCGGATCGGTCTGGGGGGTGTAGTCGTAGAAGTTCGTTGCTTCCTCTGCGCTCAGGGCACGCTCCACATCCACGGTCAGGCCGGTACCATCAAAGCAGCTGCCGTCACCGCAGACCAGCCTTGCCACCGTGATGACCACGGCACTGCCGTCCGACAGGCGCTGCGGGCTGCTCTGGATGGTGCCCTTGCCCATGGTGGTGGTACCCACCAGACGGGCACCGTTCATGGTGCGCAGGGTGGCTGCGAACAGCTCGGCTGCGCTGGCGGTGTTGCCGTTGACCAGGCAGACCATCGGCAGACCGACGGAGCTTTCGGAATCGCTGCTGCCGATGACGGTGCGGTTGCCGTTTTTATCCTCGGCGTAGGCCACCGTGCCCTCCGGAGCGATCAGGTCAATGCAGTTGACCGCATCTTCCAGAATGCCGCCGCCGTTGTCCCGCAGGTCAAACACCAGACTGGCTGCGCCGTTTGCGGTCAGGGTGCGCAGGGCATAGTCCAGCTCGCTGGGAGTGGTGCCGTCGAACTGACGAATGCGGATATAGCCCACATTGTCCAGCAGCTGGTAGTCCACGGTGGTGCTGGTGTAGCCGGAGTGGGTCAGCTCAGCCGTTTTGCTGGCGGCAGAGCTGTCCAGCCATGTCACGGTAACGGTAGTGCCCGCCTCGCCCTGCAAGACTTTGTACACCGCGTCTGCACCGGACAGGCTCTTGACATCGGTATCGCCCACGGTGGTGATGTAGTCCCCTACGGCGATGCCTGCTTCCTGTGCGGGAGAGCCATCGTAAACACGGGTCACCTTGGCGTAACCGGTCTGGTCGATGCCAAGTTCCACGCCGATGCCCAGGATCTTGCCGCTCTGGATGTTCATCAGCTCGGTGTAGGCGTTGGCAGTGTAGTAGCGGGCGTACTTGTCGCCCGTGCCCAGCAGATAACCGGCGGTCAGGCGGTCGTACAGGGTAGTTTCGTCGATGGTATAGTAATCGTTGCTGCGGACGTAGCGGTCCACCTCAGCGATCTTGTTGTACATACTTTCCTTTTCTTTTACGCTGTTGACCGTGCTGTCGAACAGACGCATGGCGATGAGCATCGTGATGGAAAAGGTCACGGTCATGGCAAGGATCACGATGGTGACTGCCATACCCAAAGAAATTTTACGGTTCATGGTTTTTTCCTCCCGGTCAGAGCGGCAACATCATAAAGATGCTGCCCAGCAGCGAGAGTACAAACACCCCTGCCAGAACCAGACAGCCGATGCGCAGCGCGCGCTTGCGTTTTTGTTCGTTCATAGATCAACCAGACTCCTTGCCTTGCTTATTAGTTGTGGGGAATGGGGATGCAGCTCCGGGGGTTCACAGCGTTGGCCTTGGAACCGCCCTTCCAGACCTCCAGATGCAGGTGGTTGCCTGTGGAATTGCCGGTGGTGCCCACATAACCGATCAGTTCGCCCTGCTTCACATACTTGCCTGCACTGGTAGCCACCGAGCGCATGTGCGCGTACAGGGTGGTATAGGTATTGCCATCGGACATTTTGCCGTGGTAGATGATAACGTAGTTGCCGTAGCCGCCGGTAGACCAGCCTGCCACCTGCACATAGCCGCTGGCGGCTGCGTAGATAGGCGTGCCGCCGGCTGCCGCAAAGTCGATACCGGCATGGAGCTTGTTCACGCCGGAGACCGGGTTCTTACGCCAGCCGTACTCGCTGGAGATGCGGCTGTAGCTCTTCAGCGGGCAGGCAAAACCGCTAAAGCTCAGCTGCGGCTTGCTGGCAGAGGCTGCTGCGATCAGCTTCTGGATTTCCTTTTTCACGGCCTCATAGTTCAACTCGTCGGATTCGATGGCCGCCTGCGCCTTCTGCTGCGCTGCCTGTGCCTCGGCAGCGGAAAGTTTTGCCGCAGAGATGCTGTTGTTCAGCTCGCTCTGCTTGCCCTTCATCTGGGCGTTCTGGCTGTCCAGTTCACTCTTCTGGCTTTGCAGCTCTGCCTTTTCGGCTTCCAGACCAGCCTTCTGCTCTTCCAGCGCGGCCTTATCGTCCTCCAGCCCCTGCTTGGCGGACTTCATGTTGTTCATGATCTCGGTGTCCTTGATAGAGATATCCTGCATCACCTCATTGAAGGTAAGCAGCTCATACAGGTCATTCACCGCACCGAGCATGGCCACACTGCCGCCGTCCCGCAGCTCCTGCATGGCAGCCATGTGCTTTTTAAAATCGTCCCACTGGTCATCGATCTCGTTCTGCTTTTGCTCGATCTGGGTCTGCTTGTCCGTGATCTGGGTCTGCATCACGCCGATCTGCTGTTCCTTCTCGCCGATGCTGTTCTGCACTGCGGCGATCTGACCGCCCAGCACGCTGATCTGATCCTGCAGGACGGTGACCCGTTCCTTCAGCTCGCTTTCCAGCGCCTTGGCGGCAGACTCCTTCTTTTTGGCGTCCGAAAGCTCCTTTTTATGCTGATTGATAGACTGGGAAAGCTTATCCAGCTTGCTCTGCAAGCTGGCCATGCTGGTATTGCTGGTAGCCGCCGAGGCCGGGTACACCGTGGCTGTCAGCAGCAGGCAGACACAGGCCAGCCCAAGGCTGACCGCACGGATCAGCTTGCTGCGGGGGCTTTCCGGCCGGGCGTGCCGACCAGTATAAGGGCCTGTGAGCCGGAAGGGCTTTGCGTGCATTGCTTTACTCATAAAACGCGGCTCCTTTCGGTCACACATTCAAATGCTTGCGGATAGAGAACATACTGCCCACGCCGCCTACGATAGCGCCGCTGAGCAGGCTTGTTACCACGATGGTCGGCAGCACGTTTGCCACCGGCACCAGTGCACGGCCCATGAGCATCTGCCAGATGCCGCCCAAGCCGCCAGCGGCGTTGACCACATAACTGTAACAGCCAAGGCTGACCGCTGCGGTCAGGATGCCGGAGATCAGGCCCATGGTCAGGCCCTCCACAAAGAAAGGCAGGGTGACCATGCGGTTGGTAGCACCCACATACTTCATGATCTCGATCTCGCGGCGGCGCGCAAAAACGCTCAGACGGATGGTGCTGCCCACCGTGATGATGCTGACCACCATCAGCACCATCACGATCATGCGGCCACCCTTGGTGACTGCCTTCTGGATCTCCACAAAGACATTGGTCATCTCCACCGGAGCAGTAACGCTGACAACGCCCGGGATGGCCTGCATCTTCACGCTCATGCGCTCCATCTGGGTCAGGTCGCTCAGGGTGACCCGGTAGTTGGCCTTAAAGGGGTTGTCGGTCTCAAATTCATCCCACAGGGAGGAATAATCCTGCATATAGCCGCGGTAGGTGTCGAGCACGTCCTGCTTGGAAACGTACTGCACCCCACTGACCCCCGGCATAGCCGAAAGGGTCTCGCCTACCTGCGCGGCGGTGGCATCATCACATTCGGGGTCCAGATAGACCACCGTCTCGTTCTGGCTGCCCAGATAGGCCACCATGCTGCCCACATTCACCTCGGCCAGACTGGCAAAGATATTCAGGGTCATACACACGCTCAGGGAAGCGATGCAGGCAATGGTCATGGCCCAGTGCTTGCCCAAGTTGCGCACACCGCGCCGGGTAAGGAAAAAGAAGGTAGAGGGACGCATCATACGGCAGCCACCTCCTTCTTTGCAGCGGCCGCATCGTCCGCATCAAAGGCGGCAACATCCAGCGAAAGATCATCCTCGGCGGCGGCCACGGGGTCTGCGGGCACGTCCGAGACGATGCGGCCATGGCTCAGGGTAACCACACGCTGATGGAAGCGGTGCACCAGCTCGTGCTCGTGGGTGACCACCAGCACCGTGATGCCCATTTTGCTCACCCGCTCCAGCAGCTGCATCATTTCCAGACTCAGCTCCGGGTCAATGTTGCCGGTGGGCTCGTCCGCGATGACCAGCTTGGGGTTATGCACCAGCGCACGCGCCACAGCCACACGCTGCTGCTCGCCGCCGGAAAGGGTATCCGGGTAGCACTTGGCCTTATCCTCCAGATGCACCAGCTCCAGAATGTACTCCACGCGGGGACGGATCTCCTTGTGGGGCACGTTGAGGACGTGCATGGCAAAGGCCACATTCTCGTACACGGTCATACTTGGGATCAGCCGGAAGTCCTGAAAGATGATGCCCATCTGACGGCGCAGGTAAGGGATCTTGTGGCGGCGCAGTTTGGCTACGTCCTTGCCCAGTACAGTCACCTTGCCGGAGGTAGGCAGTGCCTCCCGCAGAATGAGCTTGAGCAGGGTGGATTTGCCTGCGCCTGAGTGACCCAGCAGAAAGACGAACTCGCCTTCATCCACATGGAAGTTGATATCCTCCAGCGCAAGGCGGCCACCCTTTTTATATTCTTTGGAAACGTGTTCAAAATCGATCATGGAATCGTATTAGCTCCTGACATCAAGATTTTTGACGGTCAAGACAGCCCGTCCGCAGCCCGTACTGCAAAAAGAACCGGCCAGCATCGGTTTCGAGCGGCCGGTTCGACGCCGGCGGGGCAAAACCCGCACAGCAAAATATCAATATTTGGCCGGGTTGTTGGACAGGTACTTCTTTACCATCAGCGCTACCTTAAAGACGATAGCGTCGTCGAACTCACGCAGATCCAGACCGGTCAGCTTTTTGATCTTTTCCAGACGATACACCAGCGTGTTGCGGTGCACAAACAGGCCGCGGCTGGTCTCGGACACATTCAGGTTGTTCTCAAAGAAGCGCTGGATGGTAAAAAGGGTCTCCTGATCCAGGCTTTCAATGCTGCCCTGCTTGAACACTTCGCGCAGGAACATCTCGCACACGGTGGTAGGCAGCTGGTAGATCAAACGAGCAATGCCCAGGTTATCGTAGCGGATGATCTGCTTTTCGGTATCGAACACCTTGCTCACTTCCATGGCGATCTGGGCTTCCTTAAAAGAGGTAGCCAGATCCTTCACGTTGGCAATGGGGGTGCCAATGCCGACCACGGCCTTGATGTAGTGTTCGCCGGAGAGGGTATCCACAATGCTGGCAGCCAGCTTTTCCATATCGGTGCGGTCGATGCCCTTGCGGATCTCCTTGACCAGCACGGTGTCGGTCTCGCTGATATTGAACACAAAGTCCTTCTGCTTATCGGGGAACAGGCTGCTGACCACATCGTAGGCAGAGATATCGCCGCCGCTGATCACCCGCACGATGAACACCACGCGGGAAACATCGGTGGCAAAGTGCAGCTCCCGTGCCTTAGCGTAGATATCGCCGGGCAGGATGTTGTCCAGCACCACGTTCTTGATAAAGTTGGACTTATCGAACTTTTCGTCGTGGTACTGCTTGATGCTCTGCAGGCTGATGGCCAGTACACCGGCAAACTGCCCTGCAGTCTCGTCGGCGCCCTCCACGAACACGGCATAATCGTTATGCTTGGCGTTGGAGAACTGCTGGTAAGTATAGCCGTCGCGCACAAAGCGGTCGCCTGCGGTCAGACGCTCGGCCATATAGCCCTCGCGCACCTCGCCGATCAGGTTCAGCTCCGAGCAGGAAATGACAGCGCCAGTCTCATCCACAACGCCGACCACCCGATTGATTGCGTCCTTCATCTGGTAGATCACGCTTTGAAATACTCTATTGGCCATAAATGGATACCCCTTTTCCTCGTTTGTGCAAGCCGCGGCGGCATGGGTTGTGATTTTAAACAATTTAGCCGCATTACAATCTATATTTTACACAAAAGAATTTACTTTTGCAACAGATTTCAACAAAAAAAATAATTCTTTCTTGTTGAAATTATCTTTCGGGGCCATTTTTTGCCAAAAAAGTGCCTTTTTGCGTGGTTCTTACCGTTATTTTACCGGTAAATTGTGATACATTTTTGAAAGTCGCGTGAAAAGTGCAGTGTTTTATCTGGTAATTTTTGCCACTTCTTCGTCAGAAAGCTCCCGCCACTGCCCCGGGGCAAGCTGCGCATCCAGTGCAAGGCCGCCAATCGCCTCCCGGTGCAAAGCATTCACCCCGGCACCGTACACACCGAACATCCGTTTGATCTGGTGGTACACCCCCTGCCGCAGCACTACCCGCACGGTGCATCCGTCCGGGGAAAGGGCGGTCACCTCGGCGGGCGAAAGAGCAGTGCCGTCTGCCAGCGTGACCCCCGCCGCAAAGCCGGTGCACATCTCCTGCGTGAGCGGAGTGTCAATGGTCACAGTGTAGGTCTTGGAAACATGGTGCCGGGGGGACAGAATATCGTGGGCAAAGCCGCCGTCATCGGTCAGCAGCACAAAGCCGGTGCTGGTCTTATCCAGCCGCCCGGCCGGAAACAGCTCCCGCCGGGGGTAGGCGTCCCCTACCAGGTCCACCACGGTGGTGTCCCGTTTATCGGTAGAGGCGCTCACCACCCCCTCGGGCTTATTGAGCATGAGGTAGACGAACTTCTGATAGCGCAGCGGCGCGCCGTCCACCGTCACCGTGTCGTTATCCTTCAGCTGGGTGTCCCCTTTTTTGCACACCGCGCCGTTTACCTGCACGCGCCCCTTTGCCAGCATGGTTTTGGCCTCGCTGCGGGTGCACTGGGCAGTCTCGGCCAGATATTTATCCAAACGCATAAGCGGTTCTCCTTTGTTGATGATGCTCTCAGTGTAACATGACAAACAAAATCGTGCAAGGCACAAACGCAAAAAGGAGAAGCCCGTGGGCTTCTCCTTTTTGCAATTGATCCTATTATCAGACGCTCAGGGAGGCGTGCTGCTCCACATCCTCGGGGTCAGCATCGAAGATGGGCTGCAGGACGTTGGCGATAAACTCCTCCACCTGCTGGGGTGCACGGCCCACAAAGTTCTCCGGCACAAGCCCCGCCACGATCTCCTCGCGGGTCAGGCCAAAGGCCGGGTCTGCGGCAATGCGGTCCACCATATCGTTGGGCAGGCCCTCTTCCTTGACCTGCTTACCGGCGGCGATGGCGTGCTGGCGCAGGCGCTCGTGCAGCTCCTGACGGTTGCCGCCCTTTTCCACAGCCTGCATCATGATGTTCTCGCTGGCCATGAAGGGCAGCTCGGCCATCAGGCGGCTGCGCACCACCTTGGGGTACACCACCAGACCATCGGTGACGTTGAGCATAATGTTCAGGATGGCATCGGTGGCAAGGAAGCCCTCGGCCATAGCCACGCGCTTGTTGGCGCTGTCGTCCAGCGTGCGCTCAAACCACTGGCAGCCGGTGGTAAAGCTGGGGTTCAGCACGTCCACCATCAGGTAGCGGGCGAGGGCGCAGATGCGTTCGCAGCGCATGGGGTTGCGCTTATAGGGCATGGCAGAGGAACCGATCTGGTTCTTCTCGAACGGCTCCTCCATCTCCTTGAAGTTTGCCAGCAGGCGCAGGTCGGTGGCAAACTTCATGCAGCTCTGGCCAATACCCGCCAGTGCATTCAGGATAAAGGCATCCACCTTGCGGCTGTAGGTCTGGCCGGACACCGGCACAACGGCCTTGGGGTCAAAGCCCATCTCCTTTGCAATGGAAGCATCCACGGCGCGGATCTTGTCGGCATCGCCCTTGAACAGCTCCATAAAGGAAGCCTGCGTACCGGTGGTGCCCTTGACACCGCGCAGCTGCAGGGTAGCCAGACGATGGTCGATCTCGGCCAGATCCATCACCAGCTCGTTGGCCCACAGGGTAGCACGCTTGCCCACGGTGGTGGGCTGTGCGGGCTGGCAGTGGGTGTAGGCCATGCAGGGCATATCCTTGTACTCCTTGGCAAAGTGTGCCAGCTTTGCCAGCACACCCACCAGCTTTTTGCGCACCAATTCAAGACCCTGCCGCATCACGATGATATCGGTGTTGTCGCCCACATAGCAACTGGTGGCACCCAGATGGATGATGCCGGCCGCCTTGGGGCACTGCTGGCCGTAGGCGTAAACATGGCTCATGACGTCGTGGCGCACCAGCTTTTCCCGCTCAATGGCCACTTCGTAGTTGATATCGTCCACATGAGCTTCCAGCTCGGCTACCATATCCGGGGTGATGTTGGTCAGACCCTGATCCATTTCGGCACGAGCCAGCGCCACCCACAGCCGCCGCCAGGTGCGGAACTTGTTGTCGTCCGAGAAGATATACTGCATCTCATCGGAAGCGTAGCGGGTGGAAAAAGGGCTGATATAGCGATCATGCTGTGACATTGGTTGTTTCCTCCTGAAAGTAACTCCCACGTCGCCTTCCTGGCGACAGCCCCCTCTTTGAGGGGGCCTTTCAGCCTCCCTCTCCGAGGGAGGTGGCATCGCGTCAGCGATGACGGAAGGAGTTTTTCTCTATTCTACCATCAAACCTTGAAATAGTCCACGCCGCCCTCAAAGATCGGCTGGTATTTATCGCCGGTGACGTTCTTGTACAGATACTCGCCGCTGCGCTCCGAGTGACCCATCTTGCCGAACACGCGGCCGTCCGGGCTGGTGATGCCCTCGATAGCCAGCACAGAGCCGTTGGGGTTGAAGCTCTGGTCCATGGTGGGCACGCCGGTCAGATCCACATACTGGGTAGCCACCTGACCGTTGCGCAGCATGGTGTCCAGCACCTCCTGCGGAGCCACAAAGCGGCCCTCGCCGTGGCTGATGGCGATGGTGTGCATCTCGCCCACCTCGCACTTGCTGAGCCACGGGCTGCCGGTGGAAGCCACACGGGTGTGCACCAGCATACTCTGGTGACGGCCGATGGTGTTGAAGGTCAGGGTGGGGTCGCAGGCGGTGATGGGGCGGATATCGCCGTAGGGCACCAGACCCAGCTTGATCAGAGCCTGGAAGCCGTTGCAGATGCCCAGCATCAGGCCATCGCGCTGCTGCAGCAGACGGCGCACAGCCTCGGTGACCGCAGGGTTGCGGAAGAAGGAGGCGATGAACTTGGCACTGCCGTCCGGCTCGTCGCCGCCGGAGAAGCCGCCGGGCAGCATGACGATCTGGCTTGCGTCAATGGCCTTGACCAGTGCCTCGCAGCTCTCGGCAACATCGGCGGGGGTCAGATTGCGTACCACCAGAATCTCGGGGTCAGCACCGGCGCGGGCAAAGGCCTTGGCGGTGTCGTACTCGCAGTTGGTGCCGGGGAACACCGGGATGATGACCTTGGGCTTTGCAACACCGATCTTGGGTGCAGCGGGAGCGGTCAGGCTGCCGTTGATCTTTTCCACAGCGGGGCCGGCCTTGCGGTAGGGATACACAGGCTCCAGCTTGCTCTCCCAGATCTCCTGCAGTTCGGCCATATCCAGCTTTTCGCCGCAGGACTCGAAGGTGTACTCCTTGGTAGTCTCGCCCAGCAGCATACCGGCGGGAGAATCAGACACCATTTCCAGAATGATGGAGCCATACATGGGCTCAAACATCTGGTGGGTGGTCATGTCCGCACGCATCTTGAAGCCGATGCGGTTGCCCAGACCCATCTTGAACAGTGCCTCGGCAATGCCGCCGTAGCCCACGGAGCAGGCAGAAGCGACCATGCCTTCTTCGATCATGTTCTCCACGATCTTGTAGTTGGCCTTCAGGGAGAAGAAGTTGGGGCAGCCGGTCTCCGGGTCGATGATGGGACGAACGAGCACCACGGTGCTCTCCGGCTTCTTGAACTCGGTGGAGACTACGCGGCTTGCCTTGCCAATGGCAGTGGCAAAGGACACCAGCGTGGGGGGCACATCCAGCTGCTCAAAGGAGCCGGACATGCTGTCCTTGCCGCCGATGGAAGCAATGCCAAGACCGATCTGCGCATCCAGTGCGCCCAGCAGGGCAGCCAGCGGCTTGCCCCAGCGCTCGGGCTTGTTGCCCAGACGCTCGAAGTACTCCTGGAAGGTCAGGTAAGCGTCCTCGTAGCGGAAGCCGGTGGCAACCAGCTTGGTCACGCTCTCAATAACAGCCATCCGTGCACCCACATACTGGTTGGCGCTCATCAGATAGGGGTTATAGCCCCATGCCATGCCGGAGCAGGTGGAGGTCTCGCCGTCCACCGGCAGCTTTGCTACCATGGCGTTCTGGGGGGTCAGCTGGTATGCACCGCCAAAGGGCATGAGCACGGTGGCTGCACCGATGGTGGAGTCGAACCGCTCGGAAAGGCCCTTCTTGCTGCAGACGTTCAAATCGCCCACCATGGACTTCATCTTCTGGCTGAAGGTCAGGCCTGCCCACTGGGGCTGCCAGACGCTGCCCTTTTCCACATGGACGTTCTGGTGCTTCTCTGCACCGTTGGAGTTCAGGAACTCACGGCTGATGTTCACGATGGAAACGCCGTTCCACACCATGTTCAGGCGCTTTTCCTCGGTGACCTTGGCCACAGGGGTAGCCTCGAGGTTCTCCTCGGTGGCAATGGCGATGAACTTGTCCACATCCTCCGGGGCAAGGGCCACAGCCATGCGCTCCTGGCTCTCGCTGATGGCCAGCTCGGTGCCGTCCAGACCCTCGTACTTCTTGGTGACCTTGTTCAGGTCGATATACAGGCCGTCGGCCAGCTCACCGATGGCAACGGAAACGCCGCCGGCACCAAAGTCGTTGCAGCGCTTGATCATCTTGCAGGCGTCCTCGCGGCGGAACAGGCGCTGCAGCTTGCGCTCGATGGGCGCATTGCCCTTCTGCACCTCCGCACCGCAGTGCTCAAGGCTGTCCAGCTTGTGCGCCTTGGAGGAACCGGTAGCACCGCCGATGCCGTCACGGCCGGTGCGGCCGCCCAGCAGCACGATCACATCGCCGGGAGCGGGGCACTCGCGGCGGACGTGGGAAGCAGGGGTAGCGCCCACAACAGCGCCGATCTCCATGCGCTTTGCCACATAGCCGGGGTGGTAGATCTCGTCCACCTGACCGGTAGCCAGACCGATCTGGTTGCCGTAGGAGGAGTAACCGGCGGCTGCGGTGGTGACCAGCTTGCGCTGGGGCAGCTTGCCGGGCATGGTCTCGCTGACCGGCTTGAGCGGGTCGCCTGCGCCGGTGACACGCATAGCCTGATAGACGTAGCTGCGGCCGGACAGCGGGTCGCGGATAGCACCGCCGATACAGGTGGCAGCACCGCCGAAGGGCTCGATCTCGGTGGGGTGGTTGTGAGTCTCGTTCTTGAACAGGAACAGCCAGTCCTCATCCTTGCCGTTGACGTCACACTTGATCTTGACGGTGCAGGCGTTGATCTCCTCAGACTCGTCCAGATTCTTCAGGATACCCTGCTTCTTCAGCTCCTTGGCACCAATGGTGGCAAGGTCCATCATGCAGCGGGGCTTGTTCTCGCGGCCCAGCTCGGTGCGCATCGCCATGTAGCGGTCAAAGGCCTCCTGCACCACAGCGTCATCGATCTGCACATCGTCCAGAATGGTGCCGAAGGTGGTGTGGCGGCAGTGATCGGACCAGTAGGTGTCGATCATCTTGATCTCGGTGATGGTGGGGTCGCGCTGCTCGGTGCGGAAGTACTCCTGGCAGAACTTGATGTCCCCCAGATCCATGGCCAGACCCTTTTCCTCAATGAACTTGGCAAGACCAGCCTCATCCAGCTGGTTGAAGCCCTCCAGCACTGCCACGGCAGCGGGCACGGGGTAATCCATCTTCAGGGTCTCTTTGGTCTCCAGAGAAGCCTCGCGGGCTTCCACAGGGTTGATGACATACTTTTTGATCTCGGCCACCTGCTCGGGGGTCAGAGCGCCCTCCAGCAGGTAGACACGGGCAGAGCGCACCAGCGGGCGCTCACCCTGACTGATGAGCTGGATGCACTCGGCAGCAGAAGCTGCGCGCTGGTCGAACTGGCCGGGCAGATACTCCACGGCAAAAGACACGCCCTCGGCAGCGGGCAGCTCGGCGTAGGTGTTATCCACCGGCGGCTCGCTGAACACGGTGCTGACGCACTGGTTGAACAGTGCCTCGTCGATGCCTTCCACATCGTAGCGGTTCAGCAGGCGCAGACCGGTCAGGTCCTTGATGCCCAGCAGGCTGGTGAGTTCATTTTTCAGACCGTTGGCCTCGACATCAAAGCCGGGCTTTTTTTCCACATAAATACGATAGACCATTGGGTAGGTTCCCCCTTATGATTCAATTCTTCTGAAGGCGCGCCCTCATCCAGCTCGCCTGCGGCGACTGATGAGGGTGCTTTTCCTAATTACTGCTTCTCTGCCAGCGCTTTCAGGGCACGCAGGCCGATATCGCTGCGCTTGTGCAGCTTTTCAAAGCTGATCTTTTCGGCTGCTTCGTAGGCGTGGCTCAGGGCGTTGGTCAGGCGCGGGCCGGTGGCGGTAACGCCCAGCACGCGACCGCCGTTGGTCACAAGCTGGCCGTCCTCGGTGATGGCAGTGCCGGAGTGGTACACCGTCACGTTCTCCTCGTCGGGCAGCTGACCGTCCACAAGGCCGGAGATGGGCTTGCCCTTCTCATAGGCCACAGGGTAGCCGCCGGAGGCCAGAATCACACAGGCCGCAGCACCATCGGAGAACTTGACCTCCTGCTGTGCCAGCGTGCCGTCGGTGCAGGCCTGCATGATGTGCAGCAGGTCGCTTTCCAGCAACGGCAGCACCACCTGCGTTTCGGGGTCGCCGAAGCGGCAGTTATACTCGATGACCTTGGGGCCGTCCGGGGTGAGCATGAGACCGAAGTACAAACAGCCCTTGAAGGGGCAGCCCTCGGCGTTCATGGCGCGGATGGTAGGCAGGAAGATCTTTTCCATGCACTCCGCAGCCACCTCCGGGGTGTAGTAGGGGTTGGGAGCAATGGTGCCCATGCCACCGGTGTTCAGGCCGGTGTCGTGGTCGTTGGCGCGCTTATGGTCCATGCTGGAGACCATGGGCTTGACCACCTTGCCGTCCGTAAAGCTCAGCACGCTGACCTCCGGCCCGGTGAGGAACTCCTCTACCACCACATGGTTGCCGGATGCGCCGAACTTTTTGTCCAGCATGATCTCCTTGACGCCGTCGGCAGCCTCCTGCTCGTTTTCGCAGATGAGCACGCCCTTGCCCAGTGCAAGGCCGTCCGCCTTGATGACCACCGGGTACTTACCCTCGGCGCGGATGTAATCCATGACCTTTGCGGGGTCATCGAAGGTCTCGTACTTTGCGGTGGGGATGCCGTATTTCTTCATCAGATCCTTGGAGAATACCTTGGAAGCCTCGATGCGGGCAGCGGCCTTGTCCGGGCCAAAGGCGGGGATGCCTGCCTTTGCCAGCGCATCCACCATGCCCAGTGCAAGGGGGTCGTCCTGCGCCACCACAACGTAATCGAACTTTTCTTCCACTGCAAAGCCCACCATGGTATCCACATCGGTGGCCTTGATGTTTTTGCACTTGGCGTCATAGCTGATGCCGCCGTTGCCCGGTGCGCACCAGATCTCGCCGCAGTCGGGGCTCTTTTTCAGTGCCTTGATGATGGCGTGCTCGCGGCCGCCGCCGCCCACTACCAAAATTTTTTCAGCCATATCATTCACCTTCCCGTTTTTGATCTGCCCGCGTATGCGGGCATCCTCTGAAGGCTTCCCCCTCTGGGGGAAGCTGTCTGCGCAGCAGACTGATGGGGCAGCTTCCGTACGCCCCCATCCGGCGCTTACGCGCCACCCGTTCCCCGCTCTGTCGCTACCGCGACATCTCTCCCCGGCCGGGGAGAGTCTTTCCCGTCCGGGGGAAGGCTTTTGCTGCGTTGCTCCTGTGCAGAGGAAAATCAGTGATGGAACAGCCGCAGGCCGCAGAAGGCCATGGCGATGCCGTACTTGTTGCAGGTGTCGATGACCTGCTGGTCGCGGATGGAACCGCCGGGCTGCACGATGGCAGTCACGCCGGAGCGGCGGGCGCGCTCGATATTGTCACCGAAGGGGAAGAAAGCGTCCGAACCAAGGCAAACACCGGTCACCTTGCTGAGGTAGGCCTTCTTTTCCTCGGCGGTCAGCGGCTCGGGCTGGCGGGTGAAGGTCTCGGCCCAGACGTCATCGCCGATGACATCCTCCGGGGTATCGCCGATGTAAACATCAATGGCGTTGTCGCGGTTGGGCTTTGCCACATCGTCACGGAAGGGCAGGTTCAGCACCTTGTCCATGTGGCGCAGCTGCCAGTTGTCGGCCTTCTGACCGGCCAGACGGGTGCAGTGGATGCGGCTCTGCTGGCCGGCACCCACGCCGATGGTCTGACCATTATAGGTGTAGCACACGCTGTTGGACTGGGTGTACTTCAGGGTGATGAGGGCAATAATGAGGTCGCGCTTCTGCTCCTCGGTCACATCCTTGTTCTCGGTGACCCAGTTGTTCAGCATGGTGTCTGCGTTGATGACCAGCTCGTTGCGGCCCTGCTCGAAAGTGATGCCGTACACCTGCTTATGCTCGATGGGCGCGGGCTTATAGGCGGGGTCGATGGCGACCACATTGTAGTTGCCCTTCTTTTTGCCGGACAGGATAGCCAGTGCCTCCGGCTCGTAGCCCGGGGCGATGATACCGTCAGAGACTTCGTGCTGGATCAGCTTTGCGGTGGGCACATCGCAGATGTCAGACAGGGCGATCCAGTCGCCGAAGGAGGACATCCGGTCTGCGCCGCGGGCGCGGGCGTAGGCGCAAGCCAGCGGGGAGAGCTCGGTCTCCGGGGCAATGTGGTACATCCGGCGCTCCACCTCGGTCAGGGGCAGACCCAGTGCTGCGCCCGCCGGGGAAACGTGCTTGAAGGAAGCCGCTGCGGGCAGACCGCAGGCGGTTTTCAGTTCCTTGACCAGCTGGATGGAGTTGAGGGCATCCAGAAAGTTGATGTAGCCGGGCTTGCCGTTCAGCACGGTAACAGGCAGGTCGGAGCCATCTTCCATATAAATGCGGCTGGGCTTCTGGTTGGGGTTGCAGCCGTACTTCAGTGCGAGTTCATTCATTGGTGCATCCTCCTTATATCCTAAGGTTTACTCTTATTCTTCCTCGGCGTCAAGCTTTTTGAGCAGTTCCAGCTCCTCGGGCAGCAGCTCCGGCTCCTCGGGGTCATCAAGGTCGCTGCACACCGGATCATATTTATTAAAGATCATATCGCCGCTCTCGCCGGTGTCCAGGTCGATGACCCGGGCAAACAGGCTCACCTTGTTGTCCACGTTCAGGCTGCTCCACATATCGTGGGCAAAATCACCGATGGTGCGGGGGCAGGCAAAGCGCAAAGGCTCACCTTCAAAGCTGGGGATGGGGTTGCCGTTGTGCTTGTAGGTGCTGATGAAGTGGCCCTCGCCTGCAACGGGCTGGGGATAATCAAAGAAATAGCGCTGCACGCTGTCACCGTTGCCGTCGGCAGACTTGAGGATGCTCATCTGGTAGCTGCCGTCAGCGTACACCACAGCGGAGATGCGGGGGGTGTAGTTGGGGCCGTCCGGCTCAAAGGTGCGGGTGCGCAGGGCGTCGGCAAAACTCTTGCCCTGACTCATCAGGTCGTAGATGGTATCGGTCTGGTCGCCGTTGGTCACGATGTGGGTCTTGCCAAGGGTCAGCACCGGGTTATAAATGATCAGGCTGGGATCTTCCAGCTTTGCGGGGTCGGCTGCAACGGTGCAGATGCCGCCGCGCTCGGGCACAGGGTCAAACACGCGGTTGCGGCTGTTCTCGCTGCGGCCCATGATAAAGTAGCCGATAAACATCTGCCGTCCGTCCGGTGCCATTGCCACAGCAATGCCGCGGCCGGGGTACTCGTTGGAGGCCAGATACTCGTTCAGGTTGATCTTTTCCATTGTTGTTCTCCTATTCAGACCCTCTCAGGCTCGCATTCGCTCGCCAGCTATTCCCCTTTTTGGCTTCGCCATCTTCCCCCGATCGGGGGAAGTCTGTCCACTCGGGGGGAGCTTTTTTCTGCGTTACCATCAGATGTGTAAAACCTCCACCTTCGGGGAAGGTGGCAGTGCGTCAGCACTGACGGAGAGGGTTCTTTTACTCCACTTCACCGTTACAGATCATAGCCACCGCTTTGGGCAGCAGCTTCCATTCCGCCTGCTCCATCACCCGTTTTTGCAACACCTCGGGGGTGTCGCCGGGCAGGATGTCCACGGCCTTCTGCAGCAGGATAGGCCCGCCGTCGCACTCCTCGTTGACAAAGTGGACAGTAGCGCCGGTCACCTTGCAGCCTCGGGCCAATGCAGCCTCGTGGGGACGCAGGCCGTACATTCCCGGCCCGCAGAAGGAAGGAATCAGCGCAGGGTGCACGTTCAGGATACGGCGCGGATAGGCCGCAATGACGCTGGGGCCCAGCACGGACAGAAAGCCCGCCAGCACCACCAGATCAATCTTGTGCGCCCGCAGTGTTTCCAACAGTGCAGCATCAAATTCCTCGCTGGCGGCGTAGTTCTTGCGGCGCACCACACAGCCCTCCACACCCGCCTTTGCGGCGCGTTCCAGCGCAAAGACACCGGGCTTGGAGGCCACTACCAGCGTAATTTTACCATTGGGGTTCTCTCCCCGGGCCTCGCTGTCCAGCAGCGCCTGCAGATTGGTGCCGCCGCCGGACACTAACACGGCAATGTTCAGCACAGCTCCACGCCCTCACCTTCTGCGATGACGCCCAGACGGTAAGCCTCCGGCTCGCCGTTGGCGTGCAGGATCTCCAGTGCCTTATCAGCCTGCTCGGCGGGCACGGTGAGCACCATGCCCACGCCCATGTTGAAGGTGTTGAACATATCGTGCTCGGAGATGCCGCCCACCTTCTGCATCAGGTGGAACAGGGCGGGGGTGCGCACATCTGCCTTGTTGATGCGGGCGCAGCAGCCCTTTTTCAGGCTGCGGGGGATATTCTCGTAGAAGCCGCCGCCGGTGATGTGGGAGATGCCCTTGACCTGCACCTCTTCCAGCACTTTCAGCACGGGCTTGACGTAGATCTTGGTGGGAGCCAGCAGCGCCTCGCCAAGGGTCTTGCCGCCCAGCTCGGCGGGGGTGGAGAACAGCACATCGGGGTCGGCGTCGATGTTGAACACCTTGCGCACCAGCGAGAAGCCGTTGGAGTGCACACCGGTGGAGGGCAGGGCGAGGATCACGTCACCGGCTGCCATGGTCTCGTTGCTCAGGATCTTCTCCTTGTCCACAACGCCCACGGTGAAACCGGCCAGATCGTACTCATCCTCCGGCATCATGCCCGGGTGCTCGGCAGTCTCGCCGCCCACCAGAGCGCAATCGGCCTGCACACAGCCCTCGGCCACGCCCTTGACGATGTTGGCGATCTTTTCCGGCACGTTGCGGCCGCAGGCGATGTAATCCAGGAACACCAGCGGCTTTGCACCGGCGCAGATGACATCGTTGACGCACATGGCCACGCAGTCAATACCGATGGTATCGTGCTTGTCCATGATCATGGCCACCTTCAGCTTGGTGCCCACACCATCGGTGCCGGAGATCAGCACCGGGTGCTTATAGCCGGTGCAGTCCAGCTCAAACAGGCCGCCAAAGCCGCCCAAGCCGCCGATGCAGTGCTCGTTCATGGTACGGGCGACATACTGCTTCATCAGCTCCACAGAGCGGTAACCGGCGGTAATGTCCACGCCTGCTGCGGCGTAGCTTTCAGAATAGCTCTTTTCCATGTTCTTACTCTCCTAACTTTTTGGCGTCCTTGGGACGGTCGTTCAGGTGACGGTCGTGAATATCGGTAGAAAGCACACTTTCCGGCTCTACGGCATACTCGCCGGTAAAGCAGGCAGTGCAGAAACCGCATTTTGCGTTTTTGGCAAGCTGGACAACGTGCTCGTTGGAAAGGTAGCCCAGCGTATCGGCGCCGATGACCTCGTTGATCTGCTCCAGCGTGCGGCCGGTGGCCACCAGCAGCTTCTGGTCCGGGATATCGGTGCCGAAGTAGCACGGATACTTGAAGGGAGGCGCCGAGACCATAAAGTGCACCTCGGCAGCACCGGCATCCCGCAGCAGCTTGATGATGCGGGCAGAGGTGGTGCCGCGCACGATGGAGTCATCCACCAGCACCACGCGCTTGCCCTTGACGGTGCTGGACACCACGTTCAGCTTGATGCGCACGCTGTTCTCGCGCTGCTTCTGGCTGCCCTGAATGAAGGTGCGGCCGATGTATTTGTTTTTGATAAAGCCGATGCCGTAGGGGATGCCGCTCTCCTGCGAGTAGCCCAGTGCTGCATCCAAGCCGGAATCCGGCACGCCGATGACCACATCGGCCTCCACGGGGTGCTCCTGTGCAAGGAAGCGGCCTGCCTGCTTGCGGGCCTCGTGCACCGAGCTGCCCTCGATGACGCTGTCCGGGCGGGCGAAGTAGATGAACTCAAACACGCACATCTGGGTGTCCGGGCGGCCGCAGTGATCCTTGATGCTGCGCAGCTCGCCGGTCTTGGTATCCACCACTACGATCTCGCCGGGCTCCACATCCCGCAGCAGAGAAGCGTCGGTGGCATCCAGTGCGCAGCTCTCGCTGGCAAAGACGTAGCCGCCGCCGGGCAGGGTGCCGATGCACAGGGGACGGTAGCCCCGGGGGTCGCGCACCGCAATGAGCTTGGTGGCAGACATGATCACAAGGCTGTATGCGCCCTCCAGCACGTCCATGGTCTTGCTGATGGCAGTCTCGATACTGCCCATGCGCAGACGGTTGCGGGTGATGAGGTAGCAGATGACCTCGGTATCTGAGGAGCCGTGGAAGATGGCGCCCTCGTTTTCCAGCTGGCGGCGCAGCTCCACAGCGTTGGTCAGGTTGCCGTTGTGGCACAGCGCCATGGTGCCGCGGCCATGCCGGACGATCATGGGCTGGGCGTTGGCGCGGACGCGGGTGCCGGCGGTGGCGTAGCGCACATGGCCGGTGGCCATGTGTGCCGTGGTAGTGGACAGGCTTGCCAGCACCTCCGGGGTGAACACCTCGTTTACAAGACCCAGATCCCGGTGGCCGGTGATCACACCGTCATCGTTGACGGCAATACCGCAGCTCTCCTGCCCGCGGTGCTGCAGCGCATACAGGGCCGAATAAGCCGCTGCGGCTACATCCTCGGTACCGGCACGGTCGTAGATGCCGAAAACGCCGCACTCCTCATGCAGCGGATATGCAAAATCAGACATTGGTTCTCCTTTACAGCTCGTTCAGTTCGTTCTGCAGCTTTTCTTCCTTGGCTGCGATCTGCTGTGCCATGGCTACGCGCTCAGCCTCCAGCTTTTCCGCCAGTGCGTCATCGTTCAGCGCCAGGATCTCAGCAGCCAGCCATGCGGCGTTCTTGGCACCGTTCAGCGCCACGGTTGCCACCGGGATGCCGCTGGGCATCTGCACGGTAGCCAGCAGCGCGTCCAGACCGTCCATCGCACCGCCCTTCATGGGGATGCCGATGACCGGCAGGGTGGTGTTGGCGGCAAAAGCGCCTGCCAGATGGGCTGCCATGCCTGCTGCGCACAGGATGACGCCAAAGCCGTTGGCCTTTGCGCTTTTTGCAAAGGCTGCTGCCTCGGCGGGGGTGCGGTGCGCCGAAAGGATGTGCGCCTCAAAGGGGATGTCCAGCGCCTTCAGCTGGGCGCAGGCACCCTTGACCACCGGCCAATCGCTGTCCGAACCCATGATCACTGCCACTTTACGAACCATTTTCCAAAGCCTCTCTTTCTCAACTGTCCAACAAGACCGACAAACAAAAAAGGCTGCGGTACACCTGTACCACGGCCTTTATTTCCTGTTTTTCTGTCCGCGCATTTTGCACAAGGTTGCACCATGCCCCTGATTGCAGTGAATGTGACCCCATTCCATGCGACCCGGCACCAGCAGCATCATTGAAGTTTCCCTCCGCAGTTTCCTGTGCAAGCGTTTTTTCAGGCGGCGATGCAAGCCCGTTTTTTGGGGCATCGTCCCTGTACTAGATACAGTTTACGGCAAAAAAACCGCTTTGCAAAGAGCGTTTGGGCAAATTCTCCCTTGTGTTCCCATGCCGTCAAAAAACTTTCGAAAGTTTTGTGCAGTTTCGCCATCCTTTTTCTTTTTAAGTATGACTTATGCAGCAAGTATATTTTATGTAAAGGCTGTGTTGATGTATCCCAGATATCGCGCCGGATTTTTAAAAAATGATCTTTGCGGTGGCGGCGCGTGCAGCGCGGATCAGATCCGCCGGGGCGCAGCACACCTGCGTACCGATGCGCCCGCCGGAAACGTAGACCTTCTGCTGGGTCAGCACGCTTTCGTCAAAGACGGTGCGGTACTGCTTTTTCATGCCCACCGGGCTGCAGCCGCCCCGCACATAACCGGTGACCTTGTTGATATCCGCCACATGGATCATCGCCACGCTCTTTTCGCCCACGCTGCGGGCTGCGGCCTTTAAGTCCAGCTCTGCCGCCACCGGAATGACGAACACAAAATAGTTTTTGCTGCTGCCCTGCGTTACCAGTGTCTTATATACGCAGGCGGGGTCCTCACCTATGCTGGCAGCTACGGTCACGCCGTCCACCGCCACCCCCTCCTCGTGGGGGTACTCGTGGGCGGTATAGGCCACCTTTTCCCGTTCCAGAATGCGCATTGCGTTGGTTTTAGCTTCTTTTCCCATTGTTATTCCCTCTTTGATTCTATTGAACCCTCTCAGGCCGCTTCGCGTCCAGCTCCCCCGAAAGGGGGAGCTTATGCGCGGTAACCGGCAGATTCTCTTTCCCTGGGAAGTAATACCCCATGGAAAGCAGTAAAAAGTTCGACCTTTGGGTGCGCAGTCATTGCACAACAATGACTGCACGGGTTCTTTTTTTTATTCTACCACTTTTTCTGAAAAAATTCAAAATTTCTCTTGACTTCAGTTTCATGAAGTGATATCATAGCGTCACGCACTTCAGAATACTGAAGTTTGACACTGCAAGCTGCGGCAAAGGAGCCGGTCTCCCTCGCCGTTTCACAGGATAGAAAAAGGCAAAGGAGACAAAGCACTATGATTATCGTACTCAAACAGGATGCCCCCGACGTACAGGTGCGCGAGTTCTGCCACGAGCTGGAGGATATGGGTCTGCAGATCAACGATTCCAAGGGCAGCGACACCCATATTCTGGGTCTGATCGGCGACACCAAGGCCATTGCGGAAAGCTGGGTTCTGGCAAACCCGGTGGTGGAGACCTGCCGCCGCGTGTCCGAGCCCTACAAAAAGGCCAACCGCAAGTTCCACCCGGATGACAGCGTTATCGACGTAGAGGGCGTCAAGATCGGCGGCGGCAACTTTGCGGTCATCGCAGGGCCGTGCAGCATCGAGAGCGAGGAGCAGATCACCTACTGCGCGCAGCGGGTAAAGGCGGCAGGCGCTTCCCTGCTGCGCGGCGGTGCCTTCAAGCCCCGCACCTCTCCCTACTCCTTTCAGGGTATGCGCAGCGAGGGTCTGGACCTGCTCAAGCTGGCGCGCCGCGCCACCGGTTCGCCCATTGTGACCGAGATCATGAACACCGAGCACCTGCCCCTGTTTGAAAACGTGGACCTCATTCAGGTAGGTGCCCGCAATATGCAGAACTTTGAGCTGCTCAAGGCTGTTGGCCGCCAGAAAAAGCCGGTGCTGCTCAAGCGCGGCCTTGCCAACACGCTGGAAGAGTTCGTGATGAGTGCCGAGTACATCATGGCAGAGGGCAACGAGAACGTCATCCTGTGCGAGCGCGGCATCCGCACCTTTGAGACCAGTATGCGCAACACGCTGGACCTTGCCGGTGTGGTCATGCTGCACAAGATGACCCACCTGCCGGTGGTGGTGGACCCCAGCCACGCCTGCGGCCACGCATGGATGGTGCCGGAGCTGGCGAAAGCAGCCGTCGCTGCCGGTGCCGATGGTCTGATGATCGAGGTGCACAACAACCCCGCCAAGGCCAAGTGCGACGGCGCACAGAGCCTGACCCCCGACCAGTTCGATGAACTGATGCAGTTCATCGGCAAAGAGGTGGAGTTCTTCGGCAAAAAAATGAACTGAGCCTGTCCGAAAGAATATTGTTATACGCAGGGACTGCTGTGCCGACCGGGTTCAGCAGTCCTTTTTTTGCCGGAAAGTTCGCCAAGCCGGAAGCAAGCAGACGGATGAGGGCGCAGGCAAGCAGCATTTTACCTTAAATACCCCCGATTTCCGTGCACCGGCGGGTTTTCATTTTCTTTTCACGGGTTTTATGGTATACTATAGTGTATTTTGAAAAAACGCTGCCGAAAGAGGTTTTAAAGATGAAAGCACACATTGCACGCAACCAGAACGCCGGGGTGCCGCTGGCGCTGGGCTGGAACCTTTCCCCCGCCGACCGGGGCAAGCTGGAGGGCATGGCACCCGCCTTTGGCATGAAGCTGCTGCTTGTTTCCCCCGCCGATGCCGGCAAGACCGTTGCCCAGCTGCTGGGCGAGGTGGAGGTAAAAGCCCCCAGAACGCTGGTGCTGGAGCCGGGCGCCTATCCCCCGGCGCTGGTGCTGGCAAACTTCCGCGATAAGGACGTGGACACCCTGCTGGACCTGATGCGGCAGGCACAGGTGACCATCCCCCTCAAGGCGGTGGTCACCCCCGCAAACCGCAACTGGATGTTTGCAGACCTGCTGGCACATTTGCAGGAGGAGCACACCGCCTTTACCGCCGCAAAGGAGAGCCAGACCGTATGAAGAGCCGCATCACCCGCATGACCGCTGCACTGCTGGCGGCGGTACTGAGCCTTAGCCTGCTGGTCGGCTGCAAGCCCAAAAAGGAGCTGACCCGGTACACCACTATCTTTTATGATGTGTTCGACACGGTAACACAGGTCATCGCCTACTGCGAGAGCGAGGAAGAGTTCAACACCCAGATGCAGGCGCTGCATCAGGATCTGATCGCCTACAACCAGCTCTACGATATCTACAACGACTACGACGGCGTTGTGAACGTTAAGACCATCAACGAAAACGCCGGGAAAGCCCCGGTACAGGTAGATGACCGCATCCTCTCCATGCTGGAGCTGGCGCGGCAGATGTACGAACTGACCGGCGGCAAGATCAACATTGCCATGGGCAGCGTGCTGGGCATCTGGCACGACTACCGCGAAGCCGCCGAGAAAGACGCCTCCGAGGCAGACAACACCCTGCCCACACAGGAGGAGCTGGAAGCTGCTGCCCAGCACTGCGATATCAACGACCTTGTCATTGACGAGAAGGCCAAAACGGTCTATCTGTCCGACCCGGAGATGTCGCTGGACGTGGGCAGCGTGGGCAAGGGGTACGCAGTGGAGATGGTCTGCCGCGCCGCCGAAGCCCGGGGTCTGACCAGTGCACTGGTGAGCGTAGGCGGCAACCTGCGCGCCATCGGCACAAAGCCGGACGGCAGCCAGTGGACCGGCGGTGTGGAGAACCCGTGGAACGCCTCGGAGGTGTATACCAACACCAACTCCATCTTCGGCTCGCCCATCAACATGAGCGACCTTGCACTGGTGACCAGCGGCGACTACCAGCGCTACTTTGTGGTGGACGGCAAGCGCTACCACCACATCATCGACCCGGACACCCTGTGGCCCGCTGCCTACTACAACGGTGTCACCGTGCTGTGCCCGGACTCCGGCATGGCAGACTGCCTGACCACTGCCCTGTTCTGTATGCCGCTGGAAGAAGGACAGAAGCTGGTGGAATCGCTGGACGGCGTAGAGGCCATGTGGTGCACACCTGACAAGCAGGCCACCACCTCCAGCGGCTGGGACAGCCACCTGAAAAAGTAAGCTTTGCCGTTTTGCAGGCGAACTATTTAAAATGGCCTCCGCGTGCGCTTTGGCCATCATCAGCGGAAAATCTATTTTTAATTTCGGAATAGCGGAGCGTCTGCGGACGCTCCGCTATTCCCTTTTCACGGAAATTTTTCTTATGCAAAAAGGCTGCCGCACGGAATGTGCAGCAGCCTTTTGTTTTATTTATCCGGTTATCCCGTCTAGCATCACTCCACGATAATGCTCTTGCCGGTCATCTCGGCGGGGACGGGCAGGCCGATATAGGGCAGCATGGTGGGTGCGATATCGGCCAGGCAGCCGCCCTCGCGCAGCTTCACATCACCGCAGCCAACTGCCACAAAGGGCACAACGTTGGTGGTGTGGGCGGTGAAGGGGGTGCCGTCCGGGTTCATCATCTTCTCGGCGTTGCCGTGGTCAGCGGTGATGAAGGCGCAGCCGCCAGCGTTCAGCACAGCGGTGACCACCTGATCCACGCAGGTATCCACAGCCTCAACGGCCTTGACAGCAGCCTCGAACACGCCGGTGTGGCCGACCATATCGCAGTTTGCAAAGTTCAGGATGACCACATCGTACTTGCCGCTCTCGATGCGCTTAACGCACTCGGCAGCGACTTCGGGAGCACTCATCTCGGGCTTCAGGTCGTAGGTGGCAACCTTGGGGCTGGGGATGACGCAGCGATCCTCGCCCTCGTAGGGAGCCTCCACGCCGCCGTTGAAGAAGAAGGTGACGTGCGCGTACTTCTCGGTCTCGGCGATGCGCAGCTGGGTCTTGCCGTGGGCAGACAGATACTCGCCCAGAACGTTCTTCAGCTCCACCGGGGGTATAAGCAACCTCGCAGTTGGGCATGGTGGGCATCGTACTCGGCCATGCAGACGTAGTGCACCTGCTTGCGGCCACCGCGGCGCTCGAAGCCGGTAAAGGCATCGTCGCAGAAGATGCGGGTCATCTGGCGGGCACGGTCGGGGCGGAAGTTCATAAAGATGACGGTATCGCCATCCTGCACACGGCCACCCTCGCAGGTGACGCAGGGCAGCACGAACTCATCGGTCTTGTCTGCGGCGTAGGAAGCCTCGATGGCCTCGGCAGCATTGGCAGCGTGCTCACCCTCGCCGTAGACAAAGGCAGCGTAGGCCTTCTCCTCGCGATCCCAGTTGTTATCACGGTCCATGGCGTAGTAACGGCCGGAAACGCTGGCGATCTTGCCCACGCCCAGCTCATCCAGCTTGGCCTGCAGGTCAGCAAGGAAGCCCTTGCCGGAGTGGGGATCGGTGTCGCGGCCATCGGTGATGCAGTGCAGGTAGACTTCCTTAGCACCCAGATGCTTTGCCATTTCCAGCACGCCAAACCAGTGGTCGGCATGGCTGTGCACGCCGCCGGTGCCCACCAGACCCATCAGGTGGATGGCCTTACCGGCCTCGATAGCAGCCTTCATGTTCTTGACCAGCACAGGGTTCTTGAGCATCTCACCGTCATGGATGGACTTGGTGATGAGGGTCAGCTGCTGGTAGACGATGCGGCCTGCGCCCATGTTGGTGTGGCCGACCTCGGAGTTGCCCATCTGGCCGTCGGGCAGACCGACAGCCATGCCGGAAGCATCAATGGTAGTCATGGGGTACTTTGCCATCAGAGCATCCAGATGGGGGGTCTTGGCAGCCACCACGGCGTTGCCAAAGGTCTCGTTCGGCACCCAGCCGAAGCCATCCATGATGCACAGAAGAACAGGTTTCTTTGCCATAAAATTGAATCTCCTTTGAATTTATCACGCGTTGCGGGCAAGGCTAAGCGCCCTGCCTGCGGGAGTGCAGCCTGCGGGGTGCATAACACCCGAGCGGCTGCTGTAAAAACAGATCAGCGCCCGGCTCAGCGCTGAAAAAACGGCGCAGCCGGGCGCTGAAACAGCTTAGTTAAGAAAAGGCAGTTGCTCAGCCCTTGGTGGCTGCATTGACGATGACAGCAAAGTCGGGAGCCTTCAGGGATGCGCCGCCGATCAGGCCGCCGTCCACGTCCTTCTTGCTCAGCAGCTCCTCGCAGTTCTTGGCGTTCATGCTGCCGCCGTACTGCACGGTGGTAGCCTCGGCCACGGCCTCGCCGTACAGCTCGCCCACCACCTTGCGGATCTGTGCGCAGACTTCCTCTGCCTGATCGGAGGTAGCGGTCTTGCCGGTGCCGATGGCCCAGACAGGCTCGTAGGCGATGACAACATTTTCCATCTGCTCGGCGGTCACGTCACGCAGAGCGATCTTGGTCTGCATACGAACCAGCTCCTCGGTAACGCCCTCCTCGCGCTGCTGCAGGCTTTCGCCCACGCACAGGATGACCTTCAGACCGGCGTTCAGAGCAGCCAGCGTGCGCTTGTTGACGGTCTGGTCGGTCTCTGCAAAGTACTGACGGCGCTCAGAGTGGCCAACGATAACGTACTCCACGCCCAGATCCACCAGCATATCGGCGCTGATCTCACCGGTGAAAGCACCGGACTTCTCAAAGTGGACGTTCTCGGCACCGACGTGGATGTTGGTGCCCTTGGTCTTAGCCACAGCGGTGACCAGATCGGTAAACGGGGTGCAGATAACCACCTCGCAGGTAGCGTCCTTCACAGCGGGGATCAGCTCGTCCACCAGAACAGCAGCCTCGGAGGCGGTCTTGTTCATCTTCCAGTTGCCAGCGATAATAGCCTTGCGCTTTGCCTTATCCATTGTTATTTTCTCCTTACCTTCGTAACTATTCACAAATTGCCTGCACAAAAAGAAAAGATGCGGCGGCGTAAATGCCGCCGCACCCATTGTGATGCCGGAAAAATTATGCGTTCTGGATGACTGCAATGCCGGGCAGTTCCTTGCCCTCCAGATACTCCAGAGAAGCGCCGCCGCCGGTGGAGATGTGGGTCATCTTGTCGCCCAGACCCATCTGCTGCACAGCTGCTGCGCTGTCGCCGCCGCCGATGACGGTGGTAGCATCGCTCTCAGCCATAGCCTTGGCAACAGCCAGAGTACCGGCTGCCAGAGTGGGGTTCTCGAACACGCCCATGGGGCCGTTCCAGACAACGGTCTTGGAAGCCTTGACAGCGTCAGCAAACAGCTTCATGGTCTCGGGGCCGATGTCGCAGCCCTCCATGTCAGCGGGGATCGCGGTGACAGGCACCACGGTCACGTCCACAGGAGCGTCGATGGGATCGGGGAAGTCCTTGATGCAGGCTGCATCCACAGGCAGCAGCAGCTTGACGCCCTTCTCCTTGGCCTTAGCCATCATTTCCTTGCAGTAGTCCAGCTTGGTGTCGTCGCACAGGCTCTTGCCGACCTCGTAGCCCTGAGCCTTGACGAAGGTGTAAGCCATGCCGCCACCAATGATCAGGGTATCGACCTTCTCCAGCAGGTTGGAGATGACGTTCAGCTTATCAGCGACCTTAGCGCCGCCCAGAATAGCGGTGAAGGGACGGACGGGGTCGTTGACGGCGTTGCCCAGATACTTGATCTCCTTCTCCATCAGGTAGCCGACAGCGGTATCCTTGATGTAGTCGGTGACACCTGCGGTGGAGCAGTGTGCACGGTGGCAGCTGCCGAAGGCGTCGTCCACATAAGCATCAGCCAGAGAAGCCAGCTCCTCGCTGAACTCGGGCATGTTCTTGGTCTCTTCCTTGCGGAAACGGGTGTTCTGCAGCAGAACGACATCGCCGTTGTTCATGGCAGCCACAGCAGCCTTTGCAT
>ENA-OQIL01000110-OQIL01000110.1-human-gut-metagenome-genome-assembly--contig:-NODE-110-length-41384-cov-4.408682_pt1 | contig 41384 bp, 39 predicted proteins | sample MGYA00242583_ERZ504748 | MGnify/ENA primary metagenome ERZ504748 (study PRJEB26092, sample SAMD00036191) | human gut metagenome | host: Homo sapiens | study: EMG produced TPA metagenomics assembly of...
CGTTCAACGCGCGTCATGGGCGGCTTACATCAAGGGCACGCTTTTGCAGTGCGCCATCATCGGCGTGGGCTGCGTCGTTCTGTTCGGCGCCATCGGCATCCCGAACTACGCGGCGCTCGGCGGCATCGCCGGCCTGTTGAACATCATCCCCATCGTGGGCCCGTGGCTCGGCGGTGCGCTTGCGGCCATCGTGGGCGTGTTCGTCAGCCCCTGGATCGCGGTCATCGCGCTCGGCGGCACCATCGCCATCCAGCAGATCGTCTATACGTTTATTTCGCCGAAGATCATGGCGAACTCGGTGGACGTTCATCCGGCGCTCACCCTCATCGCTTTGATGGCGGGCTCCGCTATAGGCGGCGCTATGAGCGGCTTCACGGGCTCGCTTGTGGGTATGTTGGCTTCCATTCCCGCCGTCGCGGTTGCGAAGTCGGTTTTCGTGTATTATTTCGAAAAGCGCACGGGGCGGCAGCTGGTAAGCGCAGACGGCGTGTTCTTCCAAGGCACCACCGCCTCGGACGGCACGCTCGATCCCATCGCCGATGCCACGTCGCCGCATCCCGACATCTCGGCGGCGTTCGAGCGCGTCGAGCAGCGCAAGGCCGAGGCCGATCAGAAGGCGCAGCATCGTAAGAAGCGTTGATCGGGCTTTGTTGGCCTGAGCGCGTGGGGGCGTGCGGGCGCACGTCGTTAGTGGAGCAGCGGGTCGTGCGAGGCGGCCCCCGAGGAGATAGAAAGACACGACTATGAAGTACATGACCAGCGCGGAGATCCGCGAGAAGTACCTGAGCTTTTTTGAGGAGAAGGGCTGCAAGCGCTGGCCCTCGTCATCGCTCATTCCCGACGACCCGTCGTTGTTGCTGACGAGCGCCGGCATGGTGCAGTTCAAGCCGTATTTCCTGCAGCAGAAGCACCTCGAAGCCCCCTACATCGGCACGACGACGGTGCAGAAGTGCGTGCGCACGAACGACATCGACATCATCGGCACCACGGGCCGTCACCAGAGCTTCTTCGAGATGTTGGGCAACTTCAGCTTCGGCGAATACTTCAAGGAGGAGATGTGCGCGTGGGCGTACGAATTCTCCACCGAGGTGCTGGGCCTGCCGGCCGAGCGCCTGTACTTCACCGTGTATCTCGACGACGACGAGACCATCGAGATCTGGAAGAAGCTGGGCGTGCCCGACGACCATATCTCGCGCCTGGGCGAGGATGACAACTTCTGGCGTGCCGGGCCTACGGGCCCCTGCGGCCCCTGCTCGGAGATCTACTTCGATCAGGGCGAGGACTTCGGCTGCGGCAGCCCCGACTGCGCGCCTGGTTGCGACTGCGACCGCTTCCTGGAGTACTGGAACCTCGTGTTCACCCAGTACGACGGACAGGAAGACGGCACGTTCGTGCCCCTTCCGAAGAAGAACATCGACACCGGCATGGGCCTCGAGCGCATCGCGGCCATCCTGCAGGGCGTCCAGTCCAATTACGAGACGGACGTGCTGCGCAGCCTCGTGGCGGTGGGCGAGAAGCTGACCGGAACGACGTACGGCGAGGACGCGGCCATCGACCTATCGCTGCGCATCATGGCCGATCACAGCCGTGCCGTGGCATTCATGATCGCCGACGGCATCCTGCCCTCCAACGAAGGCCGCGGCTATGTGCTGCGCCGTCTGCTGCGTCGCGCCGTGATGAAGGGCCATCTGCTGGGCCTCGACAAGCCGTTCCTCAACGATTACGTCGACGAGATCGTGAACCTCATGGGTCACGTGTACCCCGAGATCGTGGAGAACCGCGAGCTCACGCGGCGCGTCATCCTGTCCGAGGAAGAGCGCTTCGGCGCAAACCTGCGCCAGGGCCGCGCGTTCCTCGACGAGGCGCTGGCCGAGCTCGAGGGCGAGGTGCTGCCGGGCGACCGCGCGTTCACGCTGCACGATACGTACGGCTTCCCCGTGGAGGTCACGCGAGAGCTGTGCGACGAGCGCGGCATCGAAGTGGATATGGAAGGCTTCGGCCGCTGCATGGACGAGCAGCGCGAGCGCGCTCGCGCTGCCAATACGAGGACGCCGAGGCGGCCTGGTCCACCTATGGCGGCGTGATGAACGAGATCCTCGAGGCCGTGGGCCCCACCGAATTCCTCGGCTATACGAAGAACGACGCCGAAGCGCGCGTGCTGGCGCTTGTGAAAGACGGCGTGCAGGTGGATGTGCTGGAGGCGGGCGACGAGGGTCGCGTAGTGTTGGACGCTACGCCCTTCTACGCTGAGAAGGGCGGCCAGATCGGCGACGCCGGCGTGCTTGCGAAGGACGATGCCATCGTGGCGGTCCTGGACACGAAGGAGCCCGAGAAGGGCCTGATCGCGCACACCGTGAAGGTGGAGAGCGGTCGCTTGAGCGCGGGCGATGCCGTGCATGCCGCCATCGACGTGCCGCGCCGCGAGCGTATCCGCCGCAACCACACCGCTACGCACATCCTGCATTGGGCGCTGCGCGAGGTGCTGGGCGACCATGTGAAGCAAGCGGGCAGCTACGTCGCCGACAGCCGTCTGCGCTTCGACTTCACCCACTTCGAGGCCATGACGGCCGAACAGATCGCCGAGGTGGAGCGCCTGGCGAACCAGAAGATCATGGAGAATCATCCCGTGCGCGCCTACGAGACGTCGCTCGCATCGGCTCGCGAAGCCGGCGTCATGGCGCTGTTCGGCGAGAAGTACGGCGAGTTCGTGCGCGTGCTCGACATCGAGGGCTTTTCGCAGGAGCTGTGCGGCGGTACCCACGTTTCGGCTACGAGCGAAATCGGCTTCGTTAAGATAACCTCCGAGACCAGCGTGGGCGCGAACCTGCGTCGCATCGAAGCCGTGACCAGCTTCGACGCGCTTGCGTACATGAATCGCGTGGAGGCTGAGCTCAAGGAGGCGGCCGAGTCTTTGCGCGTGCCCCTGTTCGACGTGAGCGAGCGCACGGCATCGAACATGAAGACTTTGAAAGACCTGCAGACGAAGCTGAAGCGTGGGCGCGAGGCCGTGGCCGACGACGGCATCAACGCCTTGCTCGAGACCGCGCAGACGAGCGCTGCGGGCTATCCGGTAGTGTTCGGCCGCATGCCGGAGGCCGATGCGGGTCAGATGCGCAACATGTGGGACGTGCTGCGCGCGCGTCTGGGCCAGCCGGGCGCCGCGGTGCTGGCCACGGAGAAAGACGGCAAGCCCACGCTGTTGGCGGCCGGCACGCCGGAGGCGGTGGAGGCGGGCTTCGACGCAGGCGCCGTCATCAAGGCGATCTCGGGGAACATCAAGGGCGGCGGCGGCGGAAAGGCCGCCATGGCGCAGGCCGGCGGCAAAGACGCCTCGGGCATCGACGCGGCCCTTCAGGCTGCGCGCGACATGCTGCTGTAGGGTTGTTGGCTGGGCGCCGTGCCGAGGGGTGCGGCGCCCAGGCAGTCCTGAGCTCGCTCGAAACGTCCACAGGACGTTTCGGCTCGACGGATGCGGCGCCGCGAAGCGAAGCGTGACAAGTCCCCGAAGGGGAAATCTCGCGGCGCACCCCTCGGCACGGCTCCCGAGGCGGTTCTTCCGCTGGGGGCACCGGCTCTGCGAGCGGCGCTTCAACCTGCGGGGCGTCTTTTCGGCGGCTTCTCCGTGAATCGGAGAAGCCCTTTTTTCATCCTGGGGAGTGATCATGCTGCCTCGCTTGCCTTCTTCGGGACGCGCGTGACCGTCTTGTCGTCTTCGTCAACCTGGGGCGTGCGAAACGGATCGAGAAATCCTATTCGGTCGTTTGGCGGGCTGATTTTGGCAAGAATTTCGAGGTAGGTAAAAGTTAAATATATCTAACTTGGCTAAAAGCGAGCGTGTGAGAAAACCGACCAGGTGTTTTGCGCATAAGTTACGATGCAAAGACGGTCTCCTGGCGTCCCACATTCACCTAGCTCAAAATTTTTGCCATATTCTCGCATCTCGACGACAAGCCGCCGTCTATCGACCGTGCGATTTTCTCAAAAGAGGTTGCGAGCATGCTTGCGCTCTTCGCCAGGTTGCCGCATTGACGTACAATAGGCTGAAAGCGGAAAGCCGCGCGTATCCGCCGGTAACATGAAAGGGCTCATCATGCGAATTATGGCTTTGGATATTGGGGAGACGCGCGTGGGGGTTGCGGTGAGCGATCCGGGGGAACGGGTGGCTTCTCCGGTGGCCGTGCTGCCCGCCTCGGAAGTGCTGAACTGCGCGAAGCCGTTCCAGCGAGCGCTTGAGGATTGGGAGCCGGAGCTGCTGCTGTGCGGACTTCCCTACACCATGGCGGGCGCGGAGGGGCCTCAGGCCGCGCGCATTCGGAAAGCGGCGAAAACCATATCCGACGCCTGCGGCATCCCTTACGAATTCGCTGATGAGCGGTTAAGTTCGCAGGAAGCCAAACGGAGTTTGCGTGAAAAGGGCATGACCGAGAAGGCCATGCGCGGCAAAATAGATATGATAGCCGCAAGTTTGTTTTTGCAGGCGTGGCTTGACGCGCGCCGTGAGGCTTGATGGAAGAAGAGGATCAGTTCCATGCCCCAGCACAGGAAGCAAGTCACCTATTCTCAGCGTCCGAACCATGCAGCTCGCTCGGCTCATGCCCGGGGCGAGCGCCAGTTCCGTACGTACGATACCAGCTATATCCGCCCGAAGAAAAGCAAGGCTCCTGCTATAGTCGCCGCCGTTTTGGCCGTTCTCGTCGTCGGAGGTTTGGCGTGGGGCGCGCTCACCCTGTTCAACAGCTGTTCCGCGCAATCGGTCGAGCTTCTGGCCGAGGGTCAGGAGGCCACGATCACGGTGGCCGAAGGTGCTGGTGCCAAGGTCGTCGGAGAGCAGCTTGCGGAAGCCCGTCTGGTTTCCAATGCGGGAGACTTCACGAAGCGCGTCAACGAGATGGGCGTTGATTCCCAGCTCAAGCCCGGTACCTACACATTCGCGGGCGGTATGTCGCTCGACGCCATCATCAACCAGCTGACGGCCGGTCCGGTGGCGAACGCGCTCACCATCCCCGAAGGCAGCACGCTCGAGGCCGTTGCCCAGAGCGTGGCAACCTTCACCGAGAATCGCATCACGGCGGACGCGTTCACGGCCGCTGCGTCGGATGCCAGCGCATACGCGGCCGACTACGACTTCCTGGCCGATGCGGGCACGAACAGTCTGGAAGGCTTCCTGTTCCCGAAAACGTACGAGATCGGCGACGATGCCGCGGCCGAGTCGGTAGTGCGCATGATGCTCGACCAGTTCAAGACCGAGACGTCGGGGCTCAATTGGTCCTACCCGCAAAGCCAGGGCCTCACCATCTACGATGCCGTGAAGCTGGCTTCCATCGTTGAGCGCGAGTCGTCGGGCGACGAGCAGATCCGCGCCCAGGTGGCCTCGGTGTTCTACAACCGCCTGAACAACTTCGGCGATCCGAACTACGGCTTCCTGCAAAGCGATGCGACCACGGCTTACGAGCTGGGTCACGACCCCACCCCCGAGGATATCAAGAATCCAACACCGTTCAACACCTACACGAACACGGGTCTGCCTCCCACGCCCATCTGCTCGCCGGGTCTCGATTGCCTGCAAGCCGTGTGCAACCCTGCGCAGACGAACTACTTCTTCTTCTACTTCGCGCCTGATGAAAGCGGTACGATGCAGTACTACTTCAGCGAAACGTACGAAGAGCATCAGCAGACGTTCTCCTAGGCCGTTAGCGACAACGCCATGGCTTTTCTCGAACCCGACCGCTACTTTGCGCGCATCTCGCGCATCGATATCGACCGCGACCTGCTGGCGCTGGGCTTTCGCAACGTGCTGCTGGACGTGGACAACACCATCCTCACGCGTGACACCCACGAAGTGCCGCGTGACGTGGGGTTCTGGCTGGCGAAGGCGCGCGACGCGGGCATTACGTTCTGCCTTGTGTCCAACAACTGGCACGAAGGGGTGTACCAGCTGGCGAACCGTCTTTCGCTGCCCATCGTGGCGAAGGCCGTCAAGCCGTTGCCGCCCGCGTTCCTCATGGCTTTGCGCAAGCTGGGAGCGAAGCGTTCCGAGACGGTGGTCATCGGCGATCAGCTGGTCACCGACGTCATGGGCGCGCATTTTCTGGGCATGAAGGCGTATCTGCTGGCTCCGCTGGTGGAGCAGGATCTGCCCCATACGCTGCTGCTGCGCAACTTCGAGCGCGTCGTCATGGGCGAGCGTAAGCCGGAGGGCGCCGCATCGACGTCGCAGAACGCCGTCCCCTGCGAGGATGAGGAACCCGACGCGCAGGGCGTCTGATGTGAACGAGCGAGCGAAAGGATCGTTATGACCGACACGCAAGCCGAACGGCCGGCCGAGAGCCTGTACCTCTTGGGACATCCCATTGCGCACTCTTCGTCGCCCGCGATGTACAACGCCGTGTACGAGCGCTTAGGATTGCCGTGGCGCTACGGTTTGGCTGATTGCGCGACCGAGGAAGAGGCGCGCTCGTTCGTGGAGGCGCGCGGCTTCCTGTCCATCAACATCACCACGCCGTATAAGCCGCTCGCGTTCGAGGCCGCCACGGCGAAGGCTGCCACGGCGAAGCTCGCCCAGGGCGCGAACGTGCTGGTGAAGAAGGGTGACGCGCTCATCGGCTTCAACACCGACGGCCAGGGCTGCGTAGCGTACTTGGAGCGCACGGGCTTTTGCTTCGCAGGCAAGCGCGTGGCCGTGTGCGGCACGGGCCCCACGGCGCTGTCCATCCTGCACGCATGCGCCATCGCCGGGGCGGACGTGGCCATGCTGGTCGGGCGCGACAAGGAGCGCTCCCGCAAGGTGCTCGAAGGCTACGTCGAGCGGTTCGGCCTGTTGGCAAATGCCACGGTGGACCTGCCGGCAGCGCAGGCGCACCATCGCAGCTTCCGCACGGCTTACGAGCGCACCACGTTCAAGTTCGGCAGCTACACCACGTCCACGAAGGCGCTGGCCGCCGCCGATCTCGTGGTGAACGCGACGCCGCTCGGCATGAACGAGGGCGACGGCTCGCCGTTCGACGTCGGGCTTCTGAGCGCGGGCCAGACCGTGTTCGACGCGGTATACGGCCACGGCGAGACGGCGCTCGTGCGCGCCGCGCGCGAAGCGGGATGCACGGTGCACGACGGCGCCGGGATGCTGGTAGCGCAGGCAGTGGCCACCGTGCACGCCGTGTGCGACCTCGCCGAGGTCGACGTCGCCCTGTCTGACGACGAGCTGTTCGCCTTGATGGCGGAAGCGGCAGGATTCGACCTGTAGACTTCCGTCATCCTGAACGGAACCGACTGGTTGCTTCGTCATCCTGAGCGGAGCGCGTAGCGCGGAGTCGAAGGATCCCGTGAGGCGCCAGCTGGAAGCGTCTCGGTTGGCACCGTACGGCATCCTTCGCGTCCCCGCTTCGCGGGGCCTCCCTGCGCTCGCTTCGCGTGCTCGGGAGTTCGACAGTCCACTGGACTGTCGAATGCTGCGCTCGCTCAGGATGACGAGTACGTGAGCCATAGGGATGGGGTTGATGACTCATTCGATGCGGATGCGGCGTGCGACCTGCTTTTTGCTAGCCTTGCCTGAACGGTAGGGTACAATACGATGCGAACCATTCGTATCAGCGCGGAAAGCGACAGACTATGCGATACCTAACAGCAGGCGAGAGCCACGGTCCGTGCCTGACGGCCATCGTCGAAGGCGTGCCCGCGGGCTTGAAGATCTCCGAATCGCAGATCAACACCGACCTTTCTCGTCGTCAGTCCGGTTACGGGCGCGGCGGCCGCCAACGTATCGAGCGCGATACCGTGGAGGTCGTCTCCGGCGTGCGCTTCGGCCGCACGCTGGGAACTCCTATCGCGCTCGTGGTGCGCAACCGGGACTGGGAGAACTGGACCGATCGCATGGCCGCGTTCGGCGAGGCTTCGTCCGACCTCGCCCGCGAGGTCACGCCACGCCCCGGCCACGCCGACCTCGTGGGGGCGCTCAAAACCGACACGTCCGACTGCCGCAACATCCTCGAGCGCGCAAGCGCCCGCGAGACAGCTGCGCGCGTGGCGGCGGCCGGCATCGCGCGCGAGTTCTTGGCCGACCTGGGCGTGGAGGTGTTCTCGTACGTCACGTCCATCGGAAGCGCGTCCTTCAAAGAGGACGACGCGCTCATGAACGCTCCCGACTACAAGCCGCTGGCTATCGAGACGAGCGAGGTGCGCTGTCCCGACGAGCGGGCGACGGAGGCCATGAAGGCCGAGATCGACCGCGCGAAAGACGCGGGCGAGAGCCTGGGCGGCACGTTCCGCGTCGTGGTGACGGGGCTCGTGCCGGGCGTGGGCGGCTACGCTACGGCGGGCGATCGTCTGACCTCGCGTTTGGGAGCGGCGCTGTTCTCCATCCCCGCCATCAAGGGCGTCGAGTTCGGTCTGGGCTTCGAAGCGGCTCGCCGCGTGGGCTCCGAGGTGCACGACCCCATCGCGCTGGACAAGCAGGTCGGCTTCGTGCGCACGTCGAACAATGCGGGCGGCCTCGAAGGCGGCATGACCACGGGCATGCCCCTCATCGTGAGTGCGGCCATGAAGCCCATTCCCACGCTCATGACGCCGCTCGAGACGGTGAACCTCGACACGTTGGAAGTCGAAGAGGCGTCGAAGGAGCGCAGCGACACGTGCGCCGTGCCCGCCTGCGCCGTGGTGGCCGAGAGCGAGGTGTCGTTCGTGCTGGCCGAGGCGTACCTCGAGAAGTTCGGGCGCGATAACATGGCCGACATCAAGGCGGCCGTGAAAGCGTACCGCCAGCGGCTCAGGACGATGGCGCGATGAGGCACGAGGCTTCGAGACGACCTCGCGTGGTGGGGGAGCTTGCGCGCCCCGTGTTCTTCGTGGGATTCATGGGCGCGGGGAAGACGTCGGTCGCGCGACGGCTGGCGCGCACCTGCGGCGTGGCCTCGGTGGACATGGACACGTACCTCGAGCGCCGCGAGGGCAAGCGCGTGAAGGAGATCTTCGCGCAGGCGGGCGAGGACGGCTTCCGCGCCATCGAGACGGACGTGCTGCGCGAGCTGGCCGGCAAGGAGCCGCTGCTCGTGTCGTGCGGCGGCGGCGTGGTGAAGCGCGATGAGAACCGCGCCATCCTGCGCGATGCGGGGTTCGTCGTGTACCTGAAGGTCACGGCCGACGAGGCGAAGTCGCGCATCAGCGACACCTCCACGCGCCCTTTGTTCCAGGACCTCGATGCCGCGCGCAAGACGTCCGAGGAGCGCCTGCCCCTGTACGCCGAGGTGGCCGACCTCACCATCGACACCGCCGGCAAGAACGTGGCTACCATCGCGCGCGAAGTGCAGAGCGCGCTCGAGAAGGAGGGCATCCTGTGCCTGCAACGAAAGTGATCGTCAACATCCCCGGCGAAGAAGCCTACGACGTGCGCATCGGCGGCGGCGTGCTGGCGAATCTGGGCGCGCATCTGCGCAAGCTGCCGGCGTTCGCCGAGTCGGACCGCGCGCTCGTCGTCACCGACGAGAACGTTGCGCCGCTGTACCGCGCCGACGCGAAGGAAGCGCTCGCGCAAGCCGGGTTCCGCGTGAGCGACATCGCCGTGCCGGCGGGCGAAGGCTCGAAGTCTGTCGAGGTGGCGGGAGAGATATGGGAGGCCATGGCCAGCCTTGCGCTCGGCCGCGACTGCGTGGTGGTGGCGCTCGGCGGCGGCGTGGTGGGCGACCTCGCCGGGTTCGTTGCCGCAACCTATATGCGCGGCGTGCCGGTGGTGCAGGTTCCCACGACGCTGCTATCTATGGTGGACTCGTCGGTGGGCGCAAGACCGGCGTCAACCTGGCGGCCGGCAAGAACCTCGTGGGCGCGTTCAAACAGCCGGCGTACGTGTGCGCCGACACGGCCACGCTGGCCACGCTCGACGAACGCGAGTGGGCCTGCGGCTGCGCGGAGATAGCGAAGTCCGCGGTCATCGACTCGGACGACTTCTTCTTCTGGCTGGTCGACGCGGCGGGCGCGCTGGCGGCGCGCGACGAGGTGGTAGTAGAGGAGGCCATCGCGCGCTCGGTGGTGTTCAAGGCCGACGTGGTGGCCGCCGACAAGTCCGAGAGCAAGGGCGTGCGCGAGTGCCTGAACTACGGCCACACGTTGGGACATGCGGTCGAATCGCTGGCGGGGTACGGCGCGTTCTCGCACGGCGCGGCCGTGGCCGAGGGCATGCGCTTCGCCGCGCGCATGGCCGTGTCGCTGGTGGACGCGCCGCTCGATTTGGTCGAGACGCAGGACAGCCTGCTCGACCAGCTGGGCCTGCCCGCCCTCGACTGGTCGGCCGAGCCGGAGGCCATGCTGGAGGCCATGAAGCGCGACAAGAAGGCCCGTCGCGGCCAGGTGCGCTTCGTGCTGCCCCGCGACGTGGGTTCCTGGCAGCTCGCCGATGTCGACGACGCCACCATCCTCGACCACCTGAACGCTTGGGCTCGCTCGAAGGCATAGGGGAGGAAGCCGATTATGAAGAAGATTCTGGTGTTGAACGGGCCGAACCTCAATTTGCTGGGAGTCCGCGAGCCCGACGTGTACGGCACGGTGACGCTTGCCGACATCGAGCGCGAGGTGACGGAATACGCGGCCGAGCGGGGTGCGAGCGTCGACTGCTTCCAAAGCAACCATGAGGGCGCGCTCATCGACAAGTTGCACGAGGCGCGCGGCGCGTACGACGGCATCGTCTACAATCCCGGTGCGCACACGCACTACTCGTACGCGCTGCGCGACGCCGTGTCGTCCATCGACGTGCCCACGGTGGAGGTGCATCTATCCGATATTTCCGCGCGCGAGGAGTTCCGCCGCATCTCGGTCATCGCGCCGGTATGCGTGGCGCAGATCAAGGGCAAGGGCAAAGAGGGCTACAAGGAGGCCGTCGATGTGCTGCTCGCCCGATAGCGCCGCGCTCGCTGCGGCTGCCGGGCCTCGCCTCGATCGTCTCCGCGCCGCCTGCGCCGATGCGGGCATGGGCGCGTTCTTCGTGCGCGACACCTCGAACATCGCCTGGCTCACCGCGTTCGACGGCGTGTTCGACGACGAGGACGCGCACGCGCTGCTGGTTACGCCGAGCGATGCCGTGCTGCACACCGACTCGGCGCTACAGCGAGGCAGCGCGCGCGGCGGCTGCCCGCGAAGGTGCGGTCGCGGTCGACGACGCACGGGTCACCCACGCGAAGTTCGTCGCCGAAACCTTCGCCGCCCGCCATGCCGACCGGCCGTCGGTCGAGGCCGAAGCCATCGCGCTCGGCATCGAGGACTCCATGTCGCTCGCCGGCTTTCGCGCCCTCGAAGCCGCCTTCGCGGAGGTTCCCGAGCGTCCGAAACTGCGAGAAACGTCTGACTTCATCGTGAACCTGCGCGCCGTGAAAGACGTGCAGGAGATCGCGCGCATGAAGGCGGCCCAGGCCGTCACCGACGCCGCGTTCGCGCACATCGTGGGGTACATGCGTCCCGGCATGACCGAGCGCGAGGTGCAGATCGAGCTGGAGGACTTCATGCGTCGCCACGGCGCCGAGGGCCTTGCGTTCCCGTCCATCGTAGCCCGCGGGCGCGAACGGCGCGAGCCCCCATGCCATTCCTGGCCAGACGGTGCTCGAGGCGGGTCAATGCGTCGTGCTCGATTTCGGCGCACGGGCGCACGGGTACTGCTCGGACATGACGCGCACGGTGTTCTTGGGCCAGCCGTCCCAGAAGATGCGCGATGCCTACGCGGCCATCCGCAGCGCGAACGAGCAGGTGGAAGCCGTGCTCAAGCCGGGCGTGACGGGCAAGGCCATGCACGAGCTGGCCGAGCGCGCGCTCGCGGACGCGGGTTTTGCCGGCAAGATGGGCCACAGCTTGGGCCACGGCGTGGGCATCGACATCCACGAGCAGCCCGCGCTGTCGCCGCGCAACGAGCAGCCCCTCGTGCCGGGTAACGTGGTGACGGTCGAGCCGGGCATCTACCTGCCGGGCGAATTCGGCATGCGCCTGGAAGATTTCGGCGTGATCACGCCCGACGGCTTCGAGGTCTTCACCCGATCAACCCACGATCCGGTGATCCTGTAGCCGGTTCTCCGCCCGGGCGGTGGATTTCTGGGCGCAAAACGGCACCCATGACAATTCAGAGAGCGAAAATCGGGCGGTGAAAGCCTCACGATTTTCGCCATCTGGGCTTTTGCGGGGCCAATGGGGCGCTGCATCCAACAAATGCGTCCGGAAATTGTCATGGGTGCCGTTTTGCGCCCAGCACCTCGGCACGCGTTACGGTTTCGCGTCCGTCCCGTCGGTTTGCCCTGATTTTTTTCTGATACGGTTGATGTGCGCACGCAAGGTTTGCCCGACACGCTATAATGTACCGGTTTGAACGCTGATCGGGCCCCGCGGCGCGCAGCGGATCGCCCGTGAACGAAAGGATTACCGAGTATGGCTATCTCTACCGCCGATTTCAAGAACGGCATGTGCATCGAGTTTAACGGCAAGCTGTGCACCATCGTCGAGTTCCAGCATGTGAAGCCCGGCAAGGGCAGCGCCTTCGTCCGCACGAAGCTGCGCGACATCAAGACCGGCCGCATCATCGACAACACGTTCAACGCCGGCGTCAAGGTGGAATCCGTGCGTCTCGAGACGAAGAAGCTGCAGTACCTCTACAACGACGGTGCCGATTTCAACTTCATGGACAACGACACGTTCGAGCAGATGGCCATCTCGACCGAAACCGTCGGCGATGCCGCGAAGTGGCTCAAGGAGAACGACGAGGCGTCGCTGCTGTACGCTGGCGACGAGCTGATCAGCATCGAGCCCCAGATGTTCGTCGAGCTCGAGGTCACGCACACCGAGCCCGGCTTCAAGGGCGATACGGCCACTAACACGACGAAGCCCGCCACGCTGGAGACCGGCGTCGAGGTGCAGGTTCCCACGTTCGTCGAGATCGGCGACGTCCTGCAGATCGACACCCGCGACGGCCGCTTCATCAAGCGCGTGTAGCAAGCGCGAAACCCCGACTCGGCTCAATGGAAACGAGGGCGCCCGACGGGCGCCCTCGTTTTGTTCGTCTACATACGCGCGTGGTTGTCGGGCAGGGGGAGGGGATAGTCCTCCAGCTTGTAAGCGGCGAGATCGAGCAGCTCGCCGGGGTTCACGTCGAGGGCGCGGGCCAGCTTCACGATGTCGGAGAGGCGCACGTCCACGAGGCCGCCTTCGAGGTTGCTGATGCGAGGATGCTTCGTGCCCACCATCTCGGCCAAGGTGGTTTGGGAGAGTCCTTCGGAGGTGCGCACTTCGAGAAGCCGGCTGCCCAAGTCGGCAGACAGGCGCTGGACAAGGGGATCCTTGCGCGCCATCTTCTCGTTTTTGCTCATCTCGCTCATACAGAAAGCGTAACGGCGCGCAAAACCCAAGCCGTCATCCAGCGATTACAATGCAGCGTCTTTTTGATGAGCGTGCTGCATACGTATGGCCGCCTCGGCCTCCCGCCGCTCGAAATCTGTTGCTTGTCGGTGAATTTCCCCGGTCATGGCTATCGCGGCAAGGGGTTACTCTATAATTCTTGTTTCGATCTTTGACTAACTGCAAACCGAAGGGGGTGTGAGTTCATGCCAAGGCTTCAGATCATGGATACCACCATCCGTGACGGCCAGCAAAGCCTCTGGGCCACGCGTATGCAGATCGGCGACATGCTGCCGATCCTGCCTAAAATGGACCGTGTCGGGTACTGGGCCATCGAGGCGTGGGGCGGTGCGACGTTCGACACGTGCATGCGTTTCCTCGACGAGAACCCGTGGGAGCGGCTGCGATCCATCAAGGCGCAGACGCCGAACACGCCGCTTGCCATGCTGTCTCGCGGCCAGAACCTCGTGGGGTACAAGCATTATTCGCGTGACATCTGCAATCACTTCATCAAGGCCGCGAAGCGCAATGGCGTGCATGTCTTCCGCGTGTTCGACGCGCTCAACGACATCCGCAACGTCGTCGACAACGCCGAAGCCATCAAGGAATGCGGCGGTCACTTCGAAGGCGCCATCTCCTACACGATGTCGCCCGTGCACACGCTGGACAGCTTCCTCGACTACGGTCAGAAGCTCAAGGATCTCGGTGCCGACTCCATCTGCATCAAGGACATGGCGGGCATGCTCACGCCCTACCGCACCGAGCGCATGGTGAAGGCGTTCAACGCCGAAATCGGTTTGCCGTTGCACATCCACTGCCATTACGTCGGCGGCATGGCGCCCGCCAACATCCTCAAAGCCGCCGAAGCCGGAGCCGCCATCGCCGACACGGCTCATGCGCCGCTGGCGTTCGGCAACTCGCATCCGGCCGTCGAGATGATCGTGGCCGCGCTCCAGGAGAGCCGCTACGACACCGGCCTCGACCTCGACCTCCTGTTCGAGATCGCCGAATACTGGGAAGACATACGCAAGCGCGGACACTACAAGCGCGGCGTCTCGTCGCTCACGCACATGCAGGTGTACTCGCACCAGGTGCCGGGCGGCATGATGTCGAACCTCGTGTCGCAGCTTGAGATCCAGAACGCCGCCGATCGCCTGCCCGAGGTGATGCGCGAGATTCCGAAGGTGCGCGCCGAGGTGGGCTATCCGCCGCTCGTCACGCCGTTGTCGCAGATCGTGGGCACGCAGGCTGTGTTCAACGTGCTCACCGGCAAGCGCTGGAGCGTCGTGTCCAAGGAGATGAAGGACTACATCTGCGGCTACTACGGCAAGGCTCCGGGCCGCATGGACAAGGACATCGTGGCGAAGGTCGTGGGCAACTCCGAAATGCTGCCGCCCGACGTGGCACCCGGCTCGCTGGTCACCACCACCTACGCTCAGGTTGAAGAAGAGATCGGCGACCTCGCGAAGAGCGAGGAGGACGTGCTCATGTACGCCCTGTTCCCGAACGAGGCGCGCACGTTCCTGAGCAAGCACCGCACATCGGAGAAGGTCGATTTCCTCATGGAGCAGGAGTCGAGCCACACCAAGGAGGACGATTACGTGGACATCAATCAGATTCGCGAGCTGGTTCGCGTCGCCGAGGAAAGCGGCGTCGGCGAGATCGTAGTTGAGGAAGAGGGCACCCGCATCGCCGTACGCATGCCGGGAACGATGTCGGCCGAGGCCGCTGCCGTGGCCGCTGCGGCCGCGCCGGTTGCCGCCGTGGCTCCGGCTCCCGCCGCCGCTCCGGCAGCCGCTGCCGACGACGTGGAGCGTCCGAGCGATTGGTACGCCGTCACGGCTCCCATGGTGGGCACGTTCTACGCGTCCCCCGCGCCGGGCGAGCCTCCGTTCGTGCAGGTGGGCGACGAGGTTGCCGCCAACCAGACGCTGTGCATCGTCGAGGCCATGAAGCTCATGAACGAGATCGCAGCCGAGGAGATGGGCACCGTCCGCGAGGTGTGCCTCGAGGACGCCACGCCCGTCGAGTTCGGCACGGTGCTGTTCTACATCGAGCCCCACGGTGCCCCGGCTCCGGCTCCGGAGACGGCATAATGTTTAACAAGATTCTCATCGCGAACCGCGGCGAGGTGGCGCTGCGCATCATGCGCGCCTGCAAGGAGCTGGGCGTGAAGACGGTCGCGGTCTACTCGACCGAGGACGCCGACACCTATCCCGTGCAGTACGCCGACGAGGCCGTGTGCATCGGCCCCGCTCAGGCGAACAAGAGCTACCTCATCATGGCCAACATCATCGCCGCGGCGAAAACCACCGGCGCGGAAGCCGTGCATCCCGGCTACGGCTTCCTCGCCGAGAACGCCGACTTCGCCCGGGCCCTGCGCCGATAACGATCTCGTGTTCATCGGCCCGGCTCCCGAGTGCATCGAGCGCATGGGCGACAAGAGCTCCGCGCGCGAGACGATGAAAGCGTGCGGCGTTCCCACCGTTCCCGGTTCCGACGGCTGTATCGAGACGGCGGCCGAGGCTAAGGCGTTCGCCGACAGCGTGGGCTATCCGGTGCTCATCAAGCCACGGCGGGCGGCGGCGGCAAGGGTATGCGCGAAGTGCACGACCCGGCCGATCTCGAGGCTCAGTACCAGGCCGCGCGCACCGAGGTCGGGGCAGCGTTCGGCAACGACGGCGTGTACCTGGAGAAGCTCGTGCTGCGTCCGCGCCACGTGGAGATCCAGGTGCTGGCCGACGACTTCGGAAACAACGTCGCCCTGTGCGAGCGCGACTGCTCCGTGCAGCGTCGTCATCAGAAGCTCATCGAGGAAGCGCCCTCGCCGGCCCTGACCGAGGATCTGCGCCGCGCCATGGGCGTGGCGGCCATCAAGGCCGTGCGCGCCGTGAACTATAAGAACGCTGGAACCATCGAGTTCTTGCTCGACGAGCGCGGGTCGTTCTACTTCATGGAGATGAACACGCGCGTGCAGGTGGAGCACCCGGTGACCGAGCAGATCACCGGCACCGACATCATCAAAGAGCAGCTGCGCATCGCTTCTGGCGAGCCCATGAGCTGCGCTTCCCGTGCGCCGTTCTCGCCTGCGGGCCATGCTATCGAGTTCCGCATCAACGCGGAAGATCCGCAGCACGGCTTCCGCCCGTGCCCTGGCACCATCACGAAATTCGAGCCCCGGCCGGCCCCGGCGTGCGCGTGGAAAGCTACGTGCGCACGGGTTCGCGCATCTCGCCGTACTACGATTCGCTGGTGGCGAAACTCGTGGTATACGGCCAGGATCGCGAGGAAGCGCTTGCGCGCGGTCGCCGCGCCCTCGACGAGTTCGTGATCGAGGGCATCGAAACCACGATCGCCTTCCATCGCCGTGTGCTCGATAACGCGATGTTCTGCTCGGGCGATGTGACCACCGACTTCATCGAAACCCAGATGGGAGACGTACTATGACAGAGCTTAACGTCGACGGCATGGCGCTTGCGCCGGGCGTCGTCGAAACCATCGTGTCCATCGCGGCCAACGAAGTGGAGGGCGTGGCCTGCATCGGCCCGTCCACCACGAGCGGCCTGCGCTCCGTGTTCGGCAGCAAGCCCTCCACTCAGGGCATCGACATCACGGTGGACGAGGAGGACAAGCTGCACATCTCCATTCGCGTGGACGTGTACTACGGCTATGTGCTGCCCGACCTCGCCGCCAACATCCGTCAGGCTATCTCCGACGCGGTGACCAGCCAGGTTGGCATTCCGGTAGGCTCTGTGGACGTGTACATCGACGGCATGCAGTTCGCCCGCTAAGCGTCCGGAGGCTTTAAGAATCTATATGGCTGCTAAACGACATGAACGAACCAGCGCGCGCCGTGCCGCGCTCCAAGTGCTGTACACCAGCGAGATAACCGACGAGTCGCCCGCGGCAATCGCCGAGGGCGACCGTCGCCTGGAAGAAGACGGTCCGCTGCCCGAATACGCGTTGATGCTGGTGCGAGGCGTGGAGTCGCATCGCATCGCTATCGACAACCACCTTGCCGCCACGTCCGAGAACTGGTCGTTGGCCCGCATGCCCATCGTCGACCGCTCGATTCTGCGGTTGGCCACGTTCGAGATGATGTACATCGACGACGTGCCCACCTCGGTCACCATCAACGAGGCGGTTGAGCTGGCGAAGGACTTCGGTGGGGAAGACGAATCCCATCGCTTCGTCAACGGCATTCTGGGTCGTATCGCCAAGATGCTGGAGGGGGAGGAGGGCCAGGAGGCCGATGCCCCTTCTTCTTGCGACGCGGATGCCGCTGGCAACGAAGAGCCTCTGGCGATGCGGGAGAACGAAATCGCGGAACCCGAAAGCGAGCCCCTCGCGGCTCAGAAGTGCGGGTCGCCGGAGCAGGAGGGCGAGTCGCCGGAAGGAGCCTCCTCCTATGGCGCTTGAGTCGTATGATAGCTTCGAGGCGGTAAAGTCCCGCCTCGAAGAAATCGTCGACGCGGTGAGCAGCGACGAGCTGGAGCTTGACGCTGCGCTCGCCTTGTACGAGGAAGCGGTAGGACTCGGGCTTCGCGCCAGCGATTTGCTCGAGGAGAACATCGAAGCGCAGCAGGGCGTCGAGGAAGCGGGCGAGCGGTCTGCCGAGTCGTCCGACGAGGCGTCTGCGCAGGAGACGGGTGCGCCGGTTTCGGCGTAGCCCCTGTTGAAGGATGCATATGGATAATCGTATTCTCGATATGGTGTCGTCCCCTGCCGATCTGAAACTGCTCACGAACGAAGAGCTGTCCATTCTGGCGCAGGAGGTGCGCGAGGAGATCGTGACGACGGCTTCTCAAACCGGCGGTCACGTTGCGTCATCGTTGGGCGCGGTGGAGATCATCCTGGCCTTGCACAGCATGCTCGATTGCCCGCACGACAAGATCGTGTTCGACGTTGGGCACCAGGCTTATGCGCATAAGCTGATCACCGGCCGCCTCGATGATTTCGGCACGTTGCGCACCTACGGCGGCCTGTCCGGGTTTCCGAAGCCCGACGAGAGCCCCTACGACGTGCATCCGTCGGGTCATGCGTCCGACTCGCTGTCGGTGGCGCTCGGTCTGGCGCAGGCGCGCGAACTCTCGGGCGGCGACGAGAAGATCGTGGCCGTCATCGGCGACGCGGCCCTGTCGGGCGGTATGGCGTTCGAAGCGCTCAACCACATCGGCCAGGCGCAGACGCCCATGGTGATCATCCTCAACGATAACGAGATGTCCATCTCGCGCAACGTGGGCGCGCTCATGAAGCACCTCGGTTACATGCGAGCCACGCCTCAGTATCGTCAAACCCGCGACTCCGTGCAGGAGGCGCTCGAGAGCAGCGGGGCTTTCGGCAGCGCGCTTGCGAACTTCGGACGCAACGTGAAGGAGTCGATGAAGCAGTTCGTCATCCCGCGCTCGATGATTTTCGAACAGCTGGGCATCCTGTGCACGGCGCCCATAGACGGTCATGATATCGGCCTGCTCAAAGAGACGTTGGCGTCCGTGATGAACACCGACGTTCCCGTGCTCGTGCACGTGGTCACGCGCAAGGGCGCGGGATACGCGCCGGCGGTCCAGAACCCTGAGAAGTTCCACGGTATCGCGCCGTTCGATATCGCGACGGGGGATGTGAAGAAGAAAGCGGCATCGGCGCCGTCGTACACGAGCGTGTTCGGCAAGGCGCTGGCCGCCGAAGCGCGACGCGACGAGCGTATCGTGGCCATCACGGCCGCCATGAAGGGCGGTACCGGCTTGGACGCGTTCGCCGAAGAGTTCCCCGATCGGTTCGTGGATGCCGGCATCGCCGAGGAGCACGCGGTGGGCCTGGCCAGCGGCTTGGCGACGGGCGGCAAGAAGCCGGTTGTGGCCATCTACTCAACGTTCTTGCAGCGAGCCATCGACCAGGTCATCATCAACAACGCGCTGCCGGATCTCGACGTTGTGTTCGCCATAGACCGCGCCGGCATCGTGGGCGAGGACGGCCCGACGCACCATGGCATGTTCGACCTCGCCTACATGCGCATGATCCCGCATATGAGGATGCTGGCTCCTTCCAACGAGGCCGAGCTCGTGCATGCGCTGCATACCGCGCTCGCGCTGGGCGGGCCTTTCGCCATCCGCTACCCGCGCGGAGCGGCCGAGGGCGTAGCCTTGCCCGACGAGCCGCAGGTATTGGAAGAGGGGAAGGCGCGCGTGGTTCGCGAAGGCGACGACGTGGCCATCCTTGCGTTCGGGCGTATGGTGCCGCGCGCCGAAGCGGCGGCCGAGCTGCTGTCCGAGAACGGCATCGAGGCGCGCGTGGTGGACATGCGCTGGGTCAAGCCGCTCGATGCGGAAGAAATAGCCCGTGCGGCGCAAACGAAGCTCGTCGTGACGGTGGAGGGCGGTATCATCTCCGGTGGCGTAGGCGAGGCCGTGCTGGGCGAGCTGGCGCGCCAAGGCCTCGCGGTCCCCGCGCTGACGTTGGGCATCCCCGACACGTTCGTGCCCCAGGGTTCCACGAACCAGCTGTTGCACGACCTGGGCTTGGACGCCGAAGGCATCGCCGCTTCCGTGCAGGAGCGTCTCGCGCGGTAAAAACGATCGTTCTTGGCATGAAGGCGCCGGCTGCAATTGTGCAGCCGGCGCCTTTTCTTTACATTCGGCGCATCCTTCGCGCGCGTGTGACAAGCGATTTTACCTAAACTTGATCTTTCCGTTGCCTGATCCTGACATTGCATCCCTATCATTGCTCCGAGTGCTTTGTCTTCAACGTTCGGGTTCGGAGGAAACCGGCATGAGCTATGATCTGGGAGCGTTCGCCGCGGCGCTCATGGGCGACCCGGTGCTCGCCCTCATCGTCGTCCTGACGCTGGGCGCCACCGTGGTGAACGGGGCTACCGACGCCCCCAACGCCATCGCCACCGTGGTGGGCACGAAGGCTATGAGACCCGGTCCCGCCATTGCGATGGCGGCGGTATGCAACTTCGTGGGGTTGGCCGCCATCACGATGGTGTCGTCGGCTGTGGCGCTCACCATCTTCAAGATGGTCGACTTCGGCGGCGACAACCAAGCCGCCCTCATCGCGCTCGCGGCGGCCATGGTGGCCATCATCGTCTGGGGTGTGACTGCGTGGTACTTCGGCATCCCCACCTCTCAAAGCCACTCGCTCATCGCCGGCATCACCGGCGCGGCCATCGCCCTGCAGGGCGGCCTGACGGGCGTGAACGGCGACGAGTGGGTGAAGGTCGTCTACGGCCTGGTCATCTCCACATTCCTGGGCTTCGGAACTGGCTGGCTGTTCACCAGGCTCATCAAGAAGCTGTGCTGCCGCGCTTCGCGCGCGAAGGCGAACTCGTTCTTCAAATGGGCGCAGATCATCTCGGGCGCGGGCGTGGCCGTGCTCCATGGGGCGCAGGACGGCCAGAAGTTCATGTCGTTGTGCATGCTGGGTATCATGATCGGTATGAGCGGCGCGGTGGACGCGAACGTCGAGTTCCCGTTCTGGCTGATCATCCTCGTGTCTGCCACCATGGCTTTGGGCACGGCGGTGGGCGGCAAGAAGATCATCAAGTCCGTGGGCATGAACATGGTGAAGATGGAGCAGTACCAGGGCTTCGCTGCGTGCCTGTCGGCCTGCTTCTGCATCGGTCTGGCCACGTTCACCGGCATGCCCGTGTCCACTACGCACACGAAGACCACCGCCATCATGGGCGTAGGCGCCGAGAAGAGCATCCGCACGGTGAAGTGGGGTCTGGCCGGCAGGATGGTGCTCACCTGGGTGCTTACCTTCCCCGGCTGCGGTTTGCTGGCTTTCGCGTTCACACACTTGTTTCTGATGTTCATGTAGGCGTTCGATCGGGCGGGGCTTTGGTTAGCCGCCCGGAAATGCTGCGACCCCCGGATCGGGGGTCGCTTTCATGCGTTAGTCCTCTTCCACCACTTCGGCTTCGGGCGCGTTCTTCTTGACGCTCTCGATGCCCTTCTTGCAGGAATCCTTCGTCGTGTACACCTGCGACGTGGCGATGACCTCGCCGTTGTCGGCCTTCAGCACGAAGTGGCATCCCGCGTCGGTGGTCTTGATCACGAACTTTCCCATACGATCGCACCCTTTCTCGAGGCCTTTGCCGGTACGTCGATCATACCTCGTGCAAAGTGCGACGTTCGTCCTATTCGGGAGACTAAACGTAGGGTTGAAGGTGACTCGCCGCTACCGGAGTGTCTTTCGTTTTTCCGGTTCGTCGCAGTCAAGCTCATCGATTTTGGCACGAATTCACGGTTTGGGCAGAAGGTTTAGGACTCGGAAAACTCATGACCTGGCATTATGCTGTTGCACTTGCCATGCGCTCGGCAAAATAGATGCAGATTCGTGCCCGAACCGTGAATTCGTGCCAGATTCGAGGGGCGCGACCGAAACGTTGCTGAAGCAGATGGGGGCGCGGCGGGTTCGCGCACGGATGCCGACAACGGTAGGTCGGGGTGCGCGCGGAAGCGAGGCGGTGGCAGGACGCTCGTGTCCGCAGGGGCCGCGCGAGTTCGCGAACCTGCGCGCTCGGCGCGCCGTTCGCTAGCGCTCGACGTGCTTCTCCATGATGTAGTCGTCCATGACGAAGCCGTTGCCGATATCGGTTTCCACCGCGTCGATGGTTTCGAAGCCCTTGCCGAGATAGGCGCGGATGCCCAGGTCGTTCTGCTTGTTCACCGTGAGGTACATCGCGTCCAGCCCGCGTTCGAGGCAGAGGCGCTCGTAGAAGGCGATGGCCCGCGAGGCGAATCCCTTGCCGCGCTCCTCGGCGCGCAGATACACCTTCGAGATGAAGAAGCGGTTCGTCTCGGGCTCCACGCGCCCGCCCGTGTACCCCGCGATGCGCCCGTCGTCTTCGGCGCGCATGAACCAATATTCGTAGGCGTGCTCGCGCATGTCGCGCTCGATGGCTTCCAGGCTTTGGAAGTTCTCCACCATGTAGTCGGTCTGCGCGTCGCCGATGAGGGCGGGCCAGTACTCGTGCCATATCTCGTCGGCCAGCGCGGCGAGGCGCTGTCGGTCGTCGGCGGTGCGGACGGGGTCGAATGCGATGCTCATGGAACTGCAACCTTTCGCGGATGGCGGTCGTGCGTGTTTCCCTATTGTAACGCGGGCGCTTCGTGTTTGTTACAAGACCTTTCCCAGCGTGTTAACAGTGCTCGCCGCGGCGCAATGCCAGGTCAAAGCGTGGGATCATCGAATATGTTCTCGACAAGCAGCACGACGATAAGGAGGTAGATGCGTATGTTCGACGCAGGATCGACGGGCTTCATGCTGGTTTGCGCGATGCTCGTCTTGCTGATGACGCCCGGCCTGGCGTTCTTCTACGGGGGTTTGAGCCGCCGCAAGAACGTCGTGAACACGATGATCATGTCGTTTGCGGTGATCGGCATCGTCGGCGTCACATGGACGGTGTGCGGCTGGTCGTTCGCCTACGGCGGCGACGGCTCGATTCCGTTCTTCGGGGGCTTCGATCAGATCGGCCTGCAAGGACTTGTGGCCGGCATCGTGAGCGAGGCGCCCGAAGCGCTGAGTCACGACGCGTATCCCGCGATGGCCGACGTGGTGTTCCAGCTGGCGTTCTGCATGATCACCACGGCCATCATCACCGGCGCGGTGGCCGGTCGCATGAAGTTCGGCGCGGTGTGCGCGTTCGTGGCCGTATGGACCGTCGTGGTGTACCCGCCGCTCGCCCACATGGTGTGGGGCGGCGAAGGCAGCCTCGTGGGCGACACCATCGGCGCGCTCGACTTCGCGGGCGGCGACGTGGTGCACATCTCGTCCGGCCTCACGGGGCTCATTCTCTGCCTGATCGCGGGCAAGAGGCGCGGGTTCGGCATGGTGAGCTACCGTCCCCACAACGTGCCGTTCGTGGCGCTGGGCGCGACGCTTCTGTGGTTCGGATGGTTCGGCTTCAACGCGGGCTCCGAGTTCGCCCCCGACGGCGTGGCGGCGCTCGCGCTGGCGAACACGGTGGCGGCGTCGGGCGCGGCGCTCGTGTCCTGGATGCTCATCGAGCGCGTGCGCGCAGGCAAGCCCACGCTCGTGGGCGCGGCGACCGGTTTGGTGGCGGGCCTCGTGGTGATCACGCCGGCGGCGGGCTTCGTGGAGCCGTGGGCCGCGGTGGTCATGGGCTTCGTCGTGTCGCCCGTGTGCTACTTCGCCGTGTCGTTTCTCAAGCGGAAGCTGGGCTACGACGACGCGCTCGACGCCTTCGGCATCCATGCCGTCGGCGGCGTCACGGGCGGCGTGCTGGCCGGCTTGTTCTGCGTGCCGGAGCTGTCGTGGACCGACTTCGGCGGCCTCGTCTACACGGGAGATCCCACGCTGCTGGGCGCTCAGGTGCTGGGCATCCTCGTGACCGTGGTGTTCGTGGGCGTGCTCGACGTGGTGCTGGGCTTCGCCGTGAAGGCGTGCTTCAAGGGCAGCCTGCGCGTGAGCGAGGCCGAGGAAGCGCAAGGCCTCGACGTGGCCGCGCACGGCGAGAGCGCGTACCCGGCCTACGTGGGCCTCGACTAAAGAAGGAGTGCGACTATGAAGAAGATCACGGCCATCGTGCGGCCTGAGAAGCTGGAGCCGCTCAAGGAGGCGCTGTTCGCCGCGCAGGTGTCGGGCATGACCATCTCGCAGGTGCAGGGCTGCGGCAAGCAGCACGGGTGGAAGGAGTACTACCGTGGCACCGAGGTCATGCTGAACATGATCCCGAAGGTGAAGTTCGAACTGGTGGTGGACGACGGCGAGGTGGGCCCGCTCGTCGACCTCATCCGCGCGACGGCGCGAACCGGGGAAGTGGGCGACGGCAAGATATTCGTCTTCCCCGTGGAAGACGTCGTGCGCATCCGCACCGGGGAAACCGGAGAGGATGCCGTGTAGAAGATGCGGGGCTGACCGCCCCTACGTCGCAATGCGTGACGGCTCCGTAGGGGCGGCCTGCTGGCCGCCCGTCGCTTCTCGGCGCCTCAGGGCCGGGATCCCCTTCACGGCAGTGGTTTTCGTGATCCCGCGTAGCCGAACCGGCCGTTTCTGGCGAGCGCATCGCAAGCGCCGGGCAATCGGCCGAATCGGGCCGGTTTGTGGACGTTCGCGGGAACGCGGCGGCCGTTCGTGATGTGTGCTTGTCTTTCCATACTAATGATATATAATCCTAATTAATCAATAGTATGGGTTAGATATGCGAACGGCAGGACTATTATGGCTACGGAAAAAGCAGAGCGCGCCACGACGCGCAACACTATTCAGAGAGCGCTCGTCTTGGAGGCGGTGCAATCACTGCATAACCATCCCACCTCGGCAGACGTGTACGAGGTGGTGCGCGCGCGCCACCCCAATATTTCGCGTGCCACGGTGTACCGCAACCTCGGTGTGCTGGCGAACCGCGGGGAGGTGCTGCGGGTTGAAGTTCCCAACGGCGCCGACCGCTACGATTTCCTCAACAAGCCGCACTACCACGCGAAGTGCCGCATATGCGGAGGCGTGTTCGACATCGACATGCCCTATCAGGACGATATCGTATCGCGGGTTTCCGATGCGCACGGCTTCACCATCGAGCATCACGAGATCATTTTCGACGGTGTGTGCGCCCACTGCAAGGCTAGTGCCGAGAACTGATCGAGCCTTTTCTGCCGTGCGGAGAGAGTCGGAATTATCGTGAGAGTTCGTCAAAATGAGCGCAGCGGCCGGGTGCCGCTGTGCTATACTACTATGGCTTATAGCACGGAAGCTGTAAGCGTACGGTAATGTAGGCCCCCGAGACATGTTTGTTACACCGCTGCACGGGCAAGTTTCTTGCACAAGCGAACATGGTGAAGTAGCAAGTAATCATGACGAAGGGTCCCCGATTAGAAAGAATTGAAAGGGGTCCGTTTTGACCGACATCAAAAACACGTCCGTCATCGACTTCGAGGACATCTCCGACGAGCAGATGAATGCGATGATCGACGGCACGCTGACCGAGTTCGACGAGGGCGACCTGGTCGACGGCACGGTCGTCAAGATCGAGCACGACGAGGTGCTCGTCGACATCGGCTTCAAGAGCGAGGGCGTCATCCCGTCCCGCGAGCTGTCCATCCGCAAGGATGCCGATCCGTCCGACATCGTGGAGCTGGGCGAGAAGATCGAAGCCCTCGTTCTCCAGAAGGAAGACAAGGACGGCCGCCTGATCCTCTCCAAGAAGCGTGCCGAGTACGAGCGTGCTTGGATTCGCGTCGAAGAGAAGTTCAAGGCCGGCGAAGTGGTCACGGGCGAGGTTATCGAAGTCGTCAAGGGCGGCCTCATCCTCGATATCGGCCTGCGCGGCTTCCTGCCGGCATCGCTGGTCGACCTTCGTCGTGTCAAGGATCTCGACATGTACCTGGGCACCGAGATCGAAGCCCGCGTCATCGAGATGGACCGCAACCGCAACAACGTCGTGCTGTCCCGCCGCGTTCTGCTTGAGGAAGGCCGCAAGAACGAGCGCGCCGAGATCCTCGCGAAGCTGTCGAAGGGCATGCGCCTCAAGGGCACCGTTTCCTCGATCGTCGACTTCGGCGCGTTCGTCGACCTCGGCGGCATCGATGGCCTCGTGCACATCTCCGAGCTGTCCTGGAACCACGTCAACCATCCCTCCGAGGTCGTCAAGGTCGGCGACGAGGTGGAGGTCGAGGTTCTGGACGTCGATCTGCAGCGCGAGCGCATCTCGCTCGGCCTCAAGCAGACGACGGAGGATCCGTGGGTCAAGCTCGTCGAGAGCTACCCGGTGGGCACCATCGTCGACGGCAAGGTGACGAAGATCGTGCCGTTCGGCGCGTTCATCGAGCTGGGCCAGTCCATCGAGGGTCTGGTGCACATCTCCGAGATGGCCATGCGCCACATCGACACCCCGGCTCAGGTCGTGAAGGCCGGCGACGAGGTGAAGGTGAAGGTCATGGAGATCGACCTCGATCGTCGCCGCATCTCCCTGTCCATGAAGGCCGCCGCGGCCGACCTGGGCTTCGAGATCGAAGTGGACGAGTCCATCCAGGTTGAGGAGAAGCCGGCCAAGAAGAAGGCCGAGAAGGCTGACGCTCCCGCCGAGGAAGCCGCCGCTCCCGAGGCTGCCGAATAGCCTAAGCGTCCATAACGCGTATATGAGAAGGCCGGTCGCAAGACCGGCCTTCTTTTGCTATTGGAGCCGACGACGCAAGTGCCGGCTCTTTTCTGAACGCAGACGCTTCTATGCGAAGATGAACGAAGCCAAAAACGCTAGGGCGGCTACCCACATAAGGGGCTTCACGTCGCGGAACTTGCCTTGGGCAACCTTGATGATGCAGTAGGAGATGAAGCCCAAGCCGATGCCGTTGGCGATGGAGTACGTCATGGGGATGCCCACGATGGTAAGGAATGCCGGGAATGCAGAAGCGATGTCGCTCCAATCGATTTCGCCGATCTCGGTCATCATGAGGTATCCCACCACCACAAGGGCTCCGCAGGTGGCCGAGCTGGTTACCATGCCGATAACCGGCGCGAGGAACGCGCAAGCCACGAACGCGATGCCGATGACGATGTTCGACAGGCCGGTGCGGGCACCGGCTGCCGCGCCGGAGACGGATTCCACGAACGACGTGATGGAGCTCGCTCCGATGAAGCCGCCGGCTGCCGCCGCGGCCGAATCCACGATGAGGATAGGCTGCACGTCTTCGACATCGCCTTTCTTGTCCACGAAGCCAGCGCGGCTGCCTACGGCCACCACGGTTCCCATGGTGTCGAAGAAGTCGCTCATGAGCAGGCTGAATACGAACAGCAGTAGCACGGGCTGCACGATGACCTGTGCGATGGCCAGCGTGCCCTCGGGCGTGACTTGGAACGGAGCTGCGAATGCGGAGAAGTCGGGCGCGAACGAGAAGTCGGTGACAGGTGGAGTCACGCCCATCGGAATGCCGATGATAGTGGCCGCCACGATGGAGATCAGCAGGGCGCCTTTGAGATTGACGGCGGTGAGCACCACGGCCACGATGATGGAGATGGCGGCCACAATGGCGGTCGGGCTGGTGAGATCGCCCAGCGCAAGGAACGTGGATTCGTCGGCGGCGATGAATCCACCGCCCTTCAGCCCGATGAATGCGATGAACAAACCGATGCCGATGCCGATGCCGATGGCGCGTCTGAGAGATACGGGGATGGCATCCATGACGGCTTTACGCAAGCCGCAAAGCACCAGCAGCAAGATGAGGATGCCTTCCAGGAACACGACGGCCATGGCCACGCGCCAGTCCACGCCGAGGCCGAGGCACAGCGAATAGGCGACGATGGCGTTGATGCCCATCCCGGAGGCGAGCGCGATGGGACGGTTCGCGAACAGGCCCATCGCGACCGTCATGATGGCGGCGCCGAAACAGGTCGCGGTCAGTGCGGCGTTGAACGGGATTCCCGCCGCCTCCATCATCGCCGGATTCACCGCGATGATGTACGCCATGGCGAGAAACGTCGTAAGGCCGCCAATGACTTCGTTGGAGACAGTGCTGCCTCGCTCGGATATCTTGAAGAACTTGTCTAGCATGTAGAAACCCCCTCGTTGTTCGCGTGGACCTGCGTAGCAGGATTCCCATCGTTTGTACATTGCCGCTTTCGCATTGTACAAGTCCGATTACGAAACGGGAAGGGTATAAGCGCCTTTCGAAGATGCTTCAGGCTGGCGGCGAGGGTTACTCTCGGGGCTTTAGATTGTTCGCCGCGTTCGCGGCGAGCGCGCGCACGGTGTCGGAGGAGGCTTTCTTCGCGTTGTCGGCAGCCAGTTCGAGCGGCGACTTGACCACAGCGGCTTCGTCGCTTTCGGCGTGGACGGGCAGCAGCGGTGCGACGGCATCGTGGACGAGGCCTATGTAGGCTCGCGCGCCCTCCTCGGTGAGATGGGTGCCGTCTCCGTCGAAGTACTCGTCGTGGCCGGCGCTGGCGGTGTACCAGTCGATCACGTGTACGTTGTCGTGGCGGTCGACCGCGTCGAACATGGCGCCGTTGGTCTGGCCCACCCACGATTGCGGGCTGCGGGTGTTCACGAAGAACACCTGGCGGCCGGGCCCGGCCGCTGCCACGAGTTCGTCGATCTGCTCGTCGGTGGCCGCTCCGTTCGTGCCGAGGGCGAACACCACCACGCCTCCCACGATATCCTGGTCGTTATAGTAGTCGAACGTCTCCTGGCCGGCGTACAGCTGGCGGTTCACGGCGGCGTCGATCGCGCCGTAGGGGAACGTCTCTTCGAACTGGGGGATGGCGCGCACCGAGACCGAGTCGCCGATCATAAGCACGTCGAGCTTGGGCGACTCGGCCGCTGCGTCGTCGACGGGCAGCTCGGGCATCTGCGAGGTGTGGGCCTGCTCGTCCTTCAGCAGGTCGGCGGCGCCGATGGCGGAGGTGGGAGGCACCACGATAAGGCCGATCACGGCCACGATGGTCACGGCCGACCCCGCTAGGACGGGAACGACGTGGTGCTTGAGCCATGCGGGCGGATCGATTTCTTTCGAGCGCACGCCTTTCACGAACGCTCCGATGGCCCCCTTGCGCAAGGGGTTCTCCACGAAGCGGTACGATAACGCGGCGCAGGCGAACACGACGGCCACCTGCACGAGATACATCCACCACGGCGTCTCGCCCGTGAAGTTGCGCGGGTTCATGAGCAGGAACAGCGGGTAGTGCCACAAGTAGATGCCGTACGAACGCAGGCCTATCCATACAAGCGGCTTCGTTCCGGCGAAGCGCCCGAGCAGGCTCGCAGGATGCACCATCACCGCGATGACGACGGCGGTGAGCACGGAGGCCAGCAGGATGCCGCCGCGGTAGAGGAACGGCGAGAAGCCGTCCACGAACACGATGAGGCCCAGCAGGGCGACGAGCGCGACGATTCCCACGCCGTCCAGGACGTTGCGCACCTGCTTCGTAAGGTGCACGCTCTTCTGGGCTCCCAGCATGTGCGAGGGCCACACGAACGCCAGCCATGCGCCGATAAGCAGCGAGAACGCGCGGGTGTCGGTGCCGTAGTACACGCGGCTCGGGTCGTCCAGCGGGTTGTACAGCAGCGCCATCTCCAGCGCCGACAAGAGGGCGACGATCAGCGTGGCATTGCGCATAGTGGTGCGCTTCACGCCCGTTTTGTGGGCGACCAGCAACACGACCGGCCAGACGAGGTAGAACTGCTCTTCGATGGCGAGCGACCAGAAGTGGGTGAGCGGCGAGGGAGCGCCCAGCGCGTCGAAATAAGAAGCATCTTGGAAGATGTACCACCAGTTCGTCACCCAGAGCAGCGCGGCCCACATGTCGTCGCGCAGCTTCGTGAGCAGGCTGTGGTCGAACAAGGCGCAGAGTGCGGCGGTGCATACGATGATCAGCACGATGGCCGGCATGAGCCGTCGCACGCGTCGCAGCCAGAATTGTGGCAGGTTGATGGTTTCGGTGTTGTCCCACTCGATGAGCAGCAGGCTGGTTATGAGATAGCCCGACAGCACGAAGAACACCGTGACGCCCAACAGGCCTCCAGGAGCCCATTGCATCCCAAGATGGTAGGCGATAACGGCGAGGACGGCGAACGCGCGCAGTCCGTCGAGTGCGGGAATATAGCGTGATTTCGTCCCCGACATGCGAGCCTTGCCCTCCCTTCGATTCTTCGCGCCCCTCGGGCGCGAATTGCCAGTATAACAATGTTTCTACATCTCGTCCGCAACATAAAGAGAGCGAGAGATTCTTCATACGCCATTCAACGAAGCGCTGAAGCAAGGCTTCGGCGATCGTGTGTTAAGAGGTCGGATCGTCTACTCGATCTTCTATCGCCGTGGGATAATCGCGGAAAGACGCGATTTCCCGATGAGCGCATCGGGGCGACAGGAGGAGTGCCGGAAATGAATGCGAGCGGGCGCATTGCGCTCGGAATGAGCGGCGGGGTGGACAGCGCGGTTTCTGCGGCGCTGCTCATGCGCGCCGGGTACGAGGTGGTGGGCGTCACGTGCCGCTTTCGCGACAACGCTGCCACCGAGCGCGCGGCGGCCGATGCGGCGGCCGTGTGCTCCCAGTTGGGCATTCGCCACGAGACGCCGGAGTGCGTGGGCGAGTTCGAACGCTGCGTGGTGGAGCCGTTCGTCTCGTCGTACGCGGCGGGCCTCACGCCTAGTCCGTGCGTGGGTTGCAACGCGCGGTGCAAGATGCCCGCGCTCGTGCGGGTAGCCGACGAACTGGGGTGCGACCGCATCGCCACGGGCCACTACGCGCGCATTGCCCGTCTGTCCGATTCGGGGCGCTTCGTGGTGAAGCGAGCCCTGGACGCGCGCAAGGATCAAAGCTACATGCTTTCGCTGTTGAGCCAGGAGCAGCTGGCGCGCCTCGTGTTGCCGCTGGGGGCCATGACGAAGGCGGAGGTGCGTGTGATCGCGGCCGATCTGGGCCTGGTCGTGGCCGAGAAGGCCGAAAGCCAAGACAACTGCTTCATCGAGGGCGACTACCGTCCGTTTCTGCGCGCGCGTGGCGTGGAAGACGCGCCTGGGGACATTGTGGATCGCATGGGGAATGTGCTCGGCTGCCACGAGGGGCTGGCGAACTACACGGTGGGGCAGCGCAAGGGCATCGGCGTGGCAGGCCCCGAGCCGTACTACGTGGTGGAGAAGCGCGTCGAAACCCGCGAACTCGTGGTGGGTTTTGCCGACGAGACGCTCATCGGCTCCGTCGTGGTGGGCGACATGAACTGGCAAGCGTTCGAATCGCTCGGCGAATCGTACGGCGCGATGGTGAAACTACGCTACCGGAGCCGTCCGTGTGCGTGTATCATAGAGCCGGAAGACGACCAGCGCGTATCGCTCGCGCTGCGGAGTCCGCAGCCAACCACGGCGCCGGGCCAATACGCCGTTCTCTACGACGGCGACACCGTATTGGGAGGCGGCATGATTGAGGAGGTAGTGCACGCATGAAGAAGCTGTTCATCATCGGCGGCATGGGAGCCGGCAAGTCCACGGCCCGCAAGGCGCTGGTCGAGCAAGGTTTGCCGAACATCGATCTCGACCAAGTGGGCCACGACGTCCTTCTGTGGGACACGGTGAAGTCCGAGCTCGTGGAAACGTTCGGCGAGGACATCCTGGGAGCCGACGGCGAGATCGACCGCCGCGCACTGGCTGCCAAGGCGTTCGTGAGTCCGGCCGAGACGCGCAAGCTCAACCGCATCACGCTGCCGCGCATCGAAGAGGCGTTCACCGACCGCGTGGCCGAGCTGGAGGCTGAAGGCCACAAGGCCGTCGTGGTGGAGCATTCGGTGTTCAAGAACCGCCAGACGTCGCTCGCTTACGACGCCGACGTGGTGATCGCCGTCCTCGCGCCCATCGACCTGCGTATCGAGCGTGCGGTGAAGAGCGGTTGGGACGAGACCGACGTGCGTCGTCGCATCGCCCAGCAGATCACCGACGCGGATCGCATCGAGGCGTCCGACGTGGTGTTCAACAACGACGGTACTCCCGAGGAGATGCGCAACAAGGTGCTGGCCTGGTGGGGAGAGTATTCCAAGGACCTGTAGGTCCTCGCGTTCAACCTGCGGGGACGGGTCGTGGGCGAGGGGTCTGCAACTCAGACAGTCCTGCTCGCACGAACAGCCCGCTGGGCTGTTCGGCTCGTGCGGAACTCGTATCAGACCCCTCGCCCACGACCCGTCCCTGGTAAAGCTGCGGGCTTCGGTTCTTGGCCGGAGCCTGTTTTCGTTGTTGAGGGCGTTGTCATCCTGAGCGGAGGCGCGAAGCGCCGGAGTCGAAGGATCCCGTGCGGCGTCAGCGGTGGCCGCTACCACAATCCCAGGACGTGCTGCATTCCCAGGCTGACGGCGGCGATGGCCACCCAGCAGCAGAGGCCCATGAGGATGGGCTTGCCGCCCGACTTCACGAGATGCACGATGTCGGTGTTCAGGCCGATGGCGGCCATGGCCATGACGATGAAGAACTTCGACAGCGTTTTGAGCGGCTCGAACACGGCCGCGTCGATGCCGGCGGACACTGCTATCGTGGTGATGACGGACGCGGCCAGGAACAGCAGGATGAACACGGGCAGCGCGCGACGCAGGCTGAAACCTCCCAGCTTGCCTGCGGGCTTCACCACGCTGTGCCCCTGCGCTTCGAGCGCGATGGGGTCGCGGCTTTCGCGACGCGCCACCCAAATGCCCAGCACCAGCGTGATGGGGATGATGGCCAGCGTGCGGGTGAGCTTCACGATAGTGGCCTGGTCGAGCGCGTTCGAGCCGGGATGCATGCCGTCCCATGCCGCGGCGGCTGCCGTCACCGACGAGGTGTCGTTCACGGCGGTGCCGGCGAACAGGCCGAAGCCTTCGTTGGTCATGCCCAGCGCGTTGCCCAGCGATGGGAAGATAAGGGCGGCTAGCACGTTGAACAGGAAGATGACCGAGATGGCCTGGGCAACGTCCTTGTCGTGCGCCTTGATGACAGGCGCGGTGGCCGCGATGGCCGAACCGCCGCAGATGGACGAGCCCACGCCGATGAGCGTCGAGATCTCCGAGGGCATGCGCAGCACTTTGTGCAGCAAAAACGCCACGATCAGCGCAGTGGCGATGGTTGAGCCGATGATGGGCAGCGACATCATGCCCACCTGGGCGATCTGCGCGAGGTTCAACCCGAAGCCCAGCAGCACGACGGCGGCCTGCAACACCTTCTTGCCGGTGAACGCGATGCCGGTCTGCACGCGGCCGCGCGTGGGCTGCTTCCAGAACACGGCGATGGCCATGCCGGCCAGGATGGCGAACACGGGCCCGCCGATGATGGGGAACTGCTGCCCGATGAACCAGCACGGCAATGCGAGGGCGAGGCATGCAGCCAGGCCGGGTATGTTCTTCAAGGCGTTGGTCACGGTCGATCCTTCTGCTATCGAACGGGTGCGCGCTCCGTATGCGTGAGCGACGGCGTCAGAGTATACCATTGCCGTGCGGCTGTCGCGGTTGTCGAACTCACTACAATACTGAAAATTTACGAACATATGTTTGTAAATCTGTGATATGATGCTAGCATCATAAAAGAACCAGTGCAAGTGCTTGCCGGTCTGCGTGCTCGGCCGGATGCCCATAGAGGCGGCGGATGTTCCGCGCCGCCCGTACCATGCTTGCAAGATCCGCAGGATCCTCTCAGATCATCGGAACAGATAAAGAGAGGTGTATGCCGTATGTCTGATCGTGCGACGATCAACGCGCAAGGTATCGAAGTGACGTTTTATAAAGGCGACGCCTATGCTGATTACGTTTCGCTTACCGATATTGCGCGCTATAAAAGCCCCACGCCGAAAGATGTGATAAAGAATTGGATGAGGACTCACGATGTTATCGAATATCTGGGTCTTTGGGAAACCCTGTACAATCCAAGCTTTAAAGGGGTCGAATTCGACTCCTTTAAAGCTCGTTCGGGTAGCAATTTGAACCGGGCGGCGCGAGAGCAGCTCTCGCTGCTGCTTCGGTCGAGCGCAGCCGACGGGTTGGAGGGCGGAGAGCTAGGCTCGGGGCGTGCGTTGCCCTCCGCTTCGTAACCGTTTACTAACGAACATCTGTTCATGTTACAGATGCTGTGATACACTGGATTTCCTGCGAAGTTTTACGTTGCGCGGCTCCGACGCGTCGGTGCTCCGCTGTTGTTCGGAAGGAGCAGCATGGCTCATCTTTCCAATATCGAAGGCATCGAGATGGAGGGCAAGCTGCCCGAGGTTCGTCTTGCCTCCACGCCGTTCAAAGTGGTGTCTCCGTATGAGCCGGCGGGCGATCAGCCGCAGGCCATCGAGAAGCTGGCGACCGGCGTCAAGGAGGGCTTGCGCTATCAGAACCTGCTGGGCGTCACCGGTTCCGGCAAGACGTTCACCATGGCGAAGGTCATCGAGGCCGTGCAGAAGCCCACGCTGGTCATGGCTCCGAACAAGACGCTGGCGGCGCAGCTGGCCAGCGAGCTGAAGGAGTTCTTTCCTGACAACGCCGTGGTGTACTTCGTGTCGTACTACGATTACTACCAGCCCGAGGCGTACGTGCCCTCGTCGGACACGTTCATCGAGAAGGACGCGTCCATCAACGAAGAGGTGGAGAAACTGCGTCATGCGGCCACGTCGGCTTTGCTGTCGCGGCGCGATTGCATCGTGGTGGCGTCGGTGTCGTGCATCTACGGCATTGGCAGCCCGATGGACTACGCCGGCATGGCCGTGTTCGTGGACAAGCAGAAGGACATGGATCGCGACCAGGTCATCCATGAGCTCATCGATATCCAGTACGACCGCAACGACTACGAGCAGAAGCGCGGCACGTTCCGCGTGCGCGGCGATGCGCTCGATGTGTTCCCGCCTTACGCCGACCATCCGATCCGCATCGAGTTCTGGGGCGACGAGATCGAGTCCATCACCGAGATCGACAACGTGACGGGCGAAGTGCTGAGCGAGTTCGAGGCTCTGCCTATCTGGCCGGCCTCCCACTACGTGACCGCGCGTCCGAAGATGGATCGCGCGCTGGGCACCATCCGCGACGAACTGCGCGAGCGCTTGCAGCAGTTCAAGGAGGAAGGCAAGCTGCTGGAGGCGCAGCGCCTCGAGATGCGCGTGAACTACGACCTCGAGATGCTGGAGACGATGAACTTCTGCTCGGGCATCGAGAATTACTCGCGCCACATGGACGGACGCGAGCCGGGAGAGCCGCCCTACACGCTGATCGACTATTTCCCGAAAGACTTCTTCTGCATCATCGACGAGAGCCACGTGACGGTTCCGCAGATCCGCGGCATGCACGAGGGCGATCGCTCGCGCAAGATCACATTGGCCGAGCACGGCTTCCGTCTGCCCAGCTGCCTGGACAACCGTCCGCTGCGCTTCGACGAGTTCGAGGATCGCATCCCGCAGTTCGTGTACGTGTCGGCCACGCCGGGCGACTACGAGCAGAAGGTGTCGCAGCAGCAGGTGGAGCAGATCATCCGCCCCACCGGCCTGCTGGATCCCGAGATCATCGTGCGCGGCTCGGCATCGCAGATCGACGACATCATCGACGAGTCGAAGGAGCGCGCTGCGCGCGATGAGCGCGTGCTCATCACCACGCTGACGAAGAAGATGGCCGAGGACTTGACGGACCACCTGCTGGACCAGGGAGTGAAGGCGCGCTACATGCACTCCGACATCGCCACGCTCGAGCGCGTCGAGATCCTGCGCGATCTGCGCCGCGGCGAGTTCGACGTGCTGGTGGGCATCAACCTTTTGCGCGAGGGCCTGGACCTGCCGGAGGTATCGCTCGTCGCTATCTTGGATGCCGACAAGGAAGGTTTCCTGCGCAACCACCGTTCGCTCATCCAGACCATCGGCCGCGCGGCTCGAAACGTGTCGGGGCAGGTGATCATGTACGCCGACAAGATGACGGATTCCATGGCGCTGGCCATCGATGAGACGAAGCGCCGCCGCGCCATCCAGATGAAGTATAACGAGGAGCACGGCATCGAGCCGCAAACCATCCGTAAGGCCATCAACGACATCATGAGCTACGTCACCGACGAGATGGGCGGCACCACGGCCGAGCAGGTGAACAAGGAGCTTGCCGAGCTGTCGCGCGAAGAGGTGCTGCGCATCATCCAGTCGATGGAGGACGACATGGCCTCGGCATCCCAAAGCATGGACTTCGAGGAAGCCGCCCGTCTGCGCGACCAGGTGGTCAAGCTGCGCGTCCAGGTGGAGGGCGGCAGTGAGGACGACGTGTTGAAGGACCTCAAGAAGAACGCCCGCAAAGGCAGCGCGTACGGCAATCGAAAGAACGCCGCATACGGCAGCGCCCGAAGGTCGTGAGATTGCCCGAGAGGCCGCTCGTCGCGTGAAGCGCGCCGCTCGACGCGATCGTTTCGGGTGGAAAAGCCGCTGGCCGAACACGTCTTTGAGTTCTCAGGGCGCGATAGCATGCCCGCATGCGCGCCACGGTACCATACGGGGCAGGCTGTGCAGGCGAATCGAAGGAGAAAGCATGGACATGGGCTTGAAGGACAAGGTGGTGCTGATCACCGGCGGTGGCGGCGGTATCGCTCGGGGTATCGAGCGCGCATTCGCCACCGAGGGTGCGAAGTTCATCCTCACCGACCTGTTCCCCGGCGGTCTGGAAGCGGCAAAGGAGGAGCTTGAGCGCGATTTCGGCTCCGAAGTGTTCACGATTCTCGCGAACGGATCGGTGGAAGAGGAGGTGCGTGCGGCGGTCGAAGCGGGCGCCGAGCACTTCGGCGGGCGCATCGACGTCCTGATCAACAACGCGCAGGCGTCGGCGTCGGGATTGACGCTGGTCCAGCATTCGGAGGAGGACTTCGACCTGGCGGTTCGATCCGGCCTGTACGCGACGTTCTTCTACATGAAGCATGCCTACCCTTACCTGAAGGAGACGGCGGGATCCGTCATCAACTTCGCTTCCGGCGCGGGCATCGGCGGCAATCCAGGACAGAGCTCCTACGCTGCGGCGAAAGAGGGCATCCGGGGCATGAGCCGCGTGGCCGCATCGGAGTGGGGCCCCGACAACATCAACGTGAACATCGTATGCCCCATCGTCATGACGAAGGCGCTCGAGGAATGGCGCGAGCGCGAGCCCGAGATGTACGAGAAGAACGTGAAGGCGATCCCGCTCGGACGCTTCGGCGACGCGGAGAAGGACGTAGGACGCGTGTGCGTGTTCCTGGCCAGTCCCGATGCCTCGTTCGTAACGGGCGACACCATCATGGTGCAGGGCGGCTCCGGTATGAAGCCGTAAAGCTGCACCAAACGCCAACCCTCCCTAACTCGGCGAAAACGGGGGCTGCTCGACAGTGTCGGACAGCTCCCGTTTCGATGTCTCGAGCAAAAGAGAGCCGCTAGCCCTCTTCCGAGACTGCTCCGATCTCCGCGTTCGCCTCGGCCGCGCTGTCGCGCAGGACGTGCGGCTCGTCATGATCGAGGGCGCGCACGCTCTTGAACAGGTACACGGTCAGTCCCAGCGCAATGCATACGAGGCCGTCCGCCACGAAGAACGCTGCCACGCCCATAGCTTCGGCGGCCACGCCGCCGATGGCGATGCCCACGGGGGAGGCCAGTCCCATGGCGGCCATGGCCAGGCCCAGCGCGCGGCCCGTCTTCTCCTCGGGCACGTTGCGCTGGATGAGCGTGATCAGCGGTCCGTTGAACCAGGAGCATGCCAGCGCCATGACGGCGCACAACGCTACGAACGCCCAGAACATGGTGGGGGCGAGGAATCCGCACGCCGTGGTGGTGACACCCACGATGAGGGAGGCCACCGCGATGAGTCCGGCCAGGCGCTTGCCGCCGCCCCAGGCCATGAGCACGACGGATCCCGCGATCATCCCTACGCCGAACGCGGCTTCTACGACAGACGCCATGTAGCCGTCGCCGCCGAAGTGATCGTACGTCATAAGCGGGAAGATGGCGCCCAGCGGGGCGAACGCCATCATGCCGATGGTGATGCCGGCGATGAGCACGACGAGCCCACGGGTTGCCGACAGCGCTTTCCAGCCGTCGCGAAGGTTCGCCAGCACATGCTGGTTCTCGGCGGTCTCGTCGGCGACGGTGGGGATCTTCGCCAGCGCAAGCCCCGCCACGGCCACGAGGGCTCCGGCGAAGTCGAGGAACATCACGGAGTGGAATCCGATGGTGGTGTACAGGAAGATGCCGAACGCGGGTGCGCCGATAGACGCTACGGACATGAGCAGCTGGTCGAGCGTGTTGATGCGCAGCAGATGCTTCTCGGGCACGAGCAGCGGCATGGCGGCCATCATGGCGGGGCCGTGGAAGGCCTGTCCGATGCTGCGCACGATGACGAGGATCATGAGCAGCGGAAACGATACTTGCCCGAACAGGATGACGATGCCCAGCCCCAGCGACACGATTCCCACGGACAGGTCGGCCACGATCATGACCGTCTTGCGGTTGTGCTTGTCGGCGATGACGCCGCCGAAGGGCGACAGCAGTCCTTGCGGCAGATACGCGCAGATGGCGGCCGCGGCCAGCATGATGGCGCTGCCCGTGGTCTCGGTGATGTACCACACTACGGCGTATCCTGCGGCGTAGCTGGTGATCATGGAAGCGGCTTGTCCGCCCCAGATGGTGGCGATGATCGCAAGCCAGCGCTTCGGCAGCTCGCGACCGGCTGCGCTCAGGGGCGCGGTCGATGCAGTCATGGATAGCTCCTATAGAACGAGATGGTCGGATGAACGTCAGTGTGAGGTAGCGAACGCGGTTGCGCTACCAATTCTAGATGGAAGAAGGCCGCCGAAGCGGCAACTATGCGTTGCGCGAACGCGCGGCGCAGGGATGAATCGCAAATCGACTGAGCGATTTAGCGGAAAAGGCGACCAGCCATCGAGCATGCTCCTCATGATTTCGAGCGAAAAGTGACGGCCAGTGTATCACGAACCGATGAACGTGCCAAGGGCGGGTTTTACTTCGCGGGTGGCAGCAGCAGGTTGAGGTCGACGGCGGTGTCGATGCCTGCCACGGAGCCGCCGTTGGTGTACTGCCAGATGGCGAAGTCGAACTGCGCGTGCGGCTGGGCGGCGTCGTACTCGGCGAACCAGACGGGACGTCCGCCCAGATCGGCGCGGTCGTAGCGCGCCATGTCGCCGCTGTTGCCGTAGATCATCGTCCCGTAGCCGCCCTGCTCGAGACGCTCGCAGAACGCCCGCGCGCACGCGGTGAGCGTTTCGCGGTCCATGTTGTTCGCACGGCCCGCGCCGTCGGCGACGGGCTCGTGGTCGTACGCCACGGGCAGCGCCAGGTAACGGCCGGCAAGCAGCCGCAGCACGAACTCGGCTTCTTCACGCGCCTCCTCGACGGTGACGGCTTGCGAGAAGAAGTACGCGCCCACATCGAGGCCCGCGCTCGTCGCATTGTCGATATTCTCGGCGTATCGGGCATCGGCGTACAGCGCGCCCTCGGTGTAGCCGCGGTTGCCCACGCGCACGAAGGCGAAGTCCACGCCGTCGCTCGCCACAGCGCTCCAGTCGATGGCGCCTTGATGGTCGGACACGTCCACGCCTAACTGGGAGCGCACCTCGCCGTTCTCGCGGAAAGCCAGGCGGTCGCCCGAACGTTCGAGTCCGCTCCAATCGTAGGGGCTCACGTATGCCTGCGCCGCGGGCTCCGCTGCATCTTCGGGGCCGCATGCCGCCATGAAGCCGAGCGATCCCAGCAAGGCGACGGCGGTCAGGGCGGCTGCAACGGTGGTTTTGAATCGTTTCATGCGGCTTATCCTACCAAAGCCCCCGTCGTCCGTGCGGGCGAACCCGTCGGCGCTACGACGACTACAGAACCTGCATGCAAGGCGTGCACCGCTCTGACGCGGTGTTCGGCGCGAGCGGATCGATGGGACGGCGCGTCATGCGGCCAGCGCGCGCAGGTTTCCCAGAATGTGCTGTGCTGCGTCCTGCCCGAGGTAGTCGTAGGACACGAGCTTCCGCAACACTTCCTGCTGGCGCTCGCGCGCGAGGCCAGGGTTCTGAGACAGCGCGTACACGCTCGGCGCGTTCGGGATGCCGGCCAGCAGCGTGCATTCGTCGGCATCGAGCGCGCTGGGGGCTTTGCCGAAATAACCCCAGCTCGCACTGCCGATGCCCTCGTAGCCGTCGCCGAAGTAGATGGAGTTCACGTATAGCTCCAGGATAGTGCGCTTCGAGAAGTGCTGCTCCATCGTCAGCGCCATGAACACTTCGGCTATCTTGCGCTCGACGGTCTGCTCTTGGGTGAAGTACTGGTTCTTCGCCAGCTGCTGGGTGATGGTGCTGCCGCCTTCCACGATGGCGCCCGCTTTGAGGTCGTTCACGAGGGCGCGCGCCGTGGCGATGGCATCGAAGCCGGGATGGGCGTAGAACCGATGATCCTCCACGGCCACGACGGCCTGCAGGTACAGGTCCGGCAGCTCGTCGATGGGCGTGAACGACTCGCTGCTCTGGATGGATGCGGCCATCTCGTCGAGGCCGGCTTCCTCGATCGCTTCGCGGTACAGGTTGAACCCGCGTGCAAGAAAGTACACTTCCACGAGCACGACGAGGATGAGCGCCGCCAGGGCGAGGCGCCCGATGAACGTGATGGCTGGATGCGCCGTCGATGCACGATGCGCCGTTCCTTTCATGGTTTCCACCTTTCTGTAGAGGAAAACTCCCCACTACGTTATACCAAGCGGTTCTTAACGCCGCCTTACCGACCGCTTGCCCCATCCTTACATTCCTGCAAGAAAGGCGTGTTCTATCAGGTAAACGATGGGCTATACTTTTGAAAACGACACGAACGAGAAGGGTGCGGCCGTCGCGTGCGGCAAGGCCGGTAACACCATCGAAGGACGGTGCGACGAACATGATGATATCGACACGGGGACGCTATGCGTTGCGGCTCATGATCGACATCGCACGACAAGGGGAAGCCGGCGCGCTGGTCACCATGCGGCAAGCGGCCGAGCGGGAGGATCTGTCCGTCAAATACCTCGAACAGCTGGGCGGGGCGCTGGTGAAGGCGGGCGTTCTCAAAAGCGTGCGCGGCGTGAGCGGCGGGTATCTGTTGGCGCGTCCGGCTGATCAGATCACTGCGGGAGACGTCTTGCGCGCCACCGAGGGCAGCTGCGCGCCGGTGTCATGCCTCGAAGACGGCGCGGAGGCGTGTCCGCGCCGCGATCAGTGCGTGGCCATCAATTTCTGGCGTGGGCTCGACCAGGCCATCGAGGATTACGTGGACAACGTGACGCTGGCCGATCTGGTTCAGATGGGCTAGAGGTCGCGCGTCGCGTACCCGCGAACCGCCGCGCGCTCCGATACGACGTACAAGGCGAGCGCCGCCGCCGTGACGCATCCTCCCACGACGAGCGCGCCGCCCAGCGACTGCGCGGCGACGACGATCCGGCCCACGAGGGAAGAAACGCGTCGAAGTTCATGGAGCGGAATATGTAGATCCAGCCCCATGAGGGCGAGCATGAAGGCGAAGGGGATGTAGCTGGCGAGCTTGCGGTGGCTGTCGGGCGAACATGAACGGCAGCAGCACGCTGAACATGGCGATGGTGAGGGCGAACGTGCCGGCCGCGAACGATACGACGCCCGCAGCGTCGG